>Ga0075121_1000567_pt1 | contig 25445 bp, 19 predicted proteins | sample AntAceMetag02UKG_FD_69793 | JGI IMG/M metagenome (GOLD analysis project Ga0075121, IMG submission 69793) | Saline lake microbial communities from Ace Lake, Antarctica - Antarctic Ace Lake Metagenome 02UKG | ecosystem: Environmental > Aquatic > Non-marine Saline and Alkaline > Saline | place... | reverse complement strand
CAATGGACAGAATGCGGGAATCTCTTTTTTCCATCCTGGGAAACCTTGATGAATACTCATTTCTTGACCTGTTTTCAGGATCAGGACTTGTCGGAATTGAAGCAGCTTCCCGCGGAGCAGACCCCGTACATCTGGTTGAAATGGATTATGGAAAGCGGAAAACTATAGTGCAAAATATTAGTTTTGTAGAGTCTGACATACAATTATTTCTCCAGAAAGCTCAGAAATTCATTAAATCTCCAAAAAAATCCTATGATATTGTCTATGCAGACCCTCCTTTCCCCATGGCCGGGAAACAGCCGTTTACCGAAGCGGTCAGTAAATCCGGCATAGTGAAAGATACCGGTATATTTATCATTCACTATCCTTCTGAAGAGAAGTGGGAGGAAAAAATAGGGCTGTTCACCTGTTACGACAAACGAACCTACGGCCGTTCGATTCTTCGATTTTTTCGTTACACTGATAAACCTGAGGTGATTCTCAAACGAGCGAGAGAATAACATCAATCCATATTTACATTCACTGAATCAATTGTTACTATCCACCTATTATGAATATTATTGGACAGTTATTAGAAATTGCGGGTAGTCTTGGTTTATTCCTGTTTGGAATGAAAATTATGAGCGAAGGAATTCAGAAAGCTGCAGGAAACAGGATGAAAGCTATCCTGCGGTTTATGACGGGAAACCGATTTGCTGCAGTGTTTACCGGCGTGGCAATTACCGCAATTATTCAATCCTCATCAGCAACAACCGTTATGATTGTAAGTTTTGTTAATGCCGGATTAATGAATCTGACTCAATCTATAGGGGTAATTCTTGGTGCAAATATTGGTACTACAGTTACCGGTTGGCTTGTAGCACTATTGGGATTCAAGATTAAGGTTTCGGCCCTCGCCATCCCTGCAATCGGCATCGGATTTCCTTTCCTTTTTGTAAAAAAACTAAAACACAAAGATATCGGAGAAGTTCTTATCGGATTCGGTCTCCTCTTTCTGGGATTAAGTTTCCTGAAAGACTCTGTTCCTGATATCGCCCAAAACCCTGAAGCTCTCCAATTTCTGACACGGTTCAGCAGTGGCAGCATCGGCTCCACTCTGATTTTCCTGTTAGTAGGAACTCTGTTAACCTTCATTGTTCAGTCATCATCAGCAGCAATGGCAATAACTTTAACCATGGCTTATCAAGGATGGATCACCTATCCCACCGCCGCTGCATTGGTGCTGGGCCAGAATATCGGAACTACTATTACCGCCTACCTTGCCTCAATCGGCACCAGCACAACAGCAAGACAGGCATCCAGAGCACATATCCTTTTCAACGTTATAGGTTCTCTTTGGGTGGTTATTCTCTTTAATCCATTTCTGAGGCTTGTAGATTATATTGTTCCCGGTGATGTATATGGAATAAACAGCTCTTCTTTGCTGCCTGCTCACCTTGCTATGTATCATACCGTATTCAATACTATAAACACTGTGTTATTCATGCCGTTTATCTCGGTTTTTGCTAAACTCATTGAGAAATTGGTTAAACCGAAAGTATCTGATGGAGAGGAAGAACTCTACACTTTCACCTATATTTCATCTGCCCTGCAGGATACACCGGAACTCTATTTGATTACTATTCAGGATGAAATCTTCAAAATGGCTGTACTTATATCAAATATGTTTTCCAGATTTTCGGTAGTTTTCAAGAATCCGGATAAAAATCTGGGATCTGAAGTTAAAAAACTGAAAAAACTGGAGGAGATATCGGATCAGATGCAGCACGAACTATCAACTTTTATGGCTGAGCTCGTAAAAGACAGCTTGAATCCCATAAGTGCCGGAAATGTTAGTGCGCAAGCCAGGATTATAAACGAGCTGGAAAGTGTCGCCGACAGCTGTTTCAGTCTAATTCTATTAACTGAAAGAAAATATAATAACGATATTTTGTTCCCGAAAGAGGCGAAGGATGAGTTTAATCAATATATTGAAAAGGTTCAGCAATATATCGATTTTATCAAGGATCATCTCAATAGTCACATTAGCTCCAGTGAACTCAATAAAGCTTTTGAGTATGAAAATATCATTAATACTTGCCGCAACAATACAAGAGAAAGAGTACAGATGCGTCTGAGTAAAGGATCAAATGTCACCGCAGAACTTATGCTGCTTGATTTTGCACGCCACCTTGAACACATAGGTGACTATAATATAAACATTGCTGAAGCCCTGGTAAGTATCAATTAGTAATGCAGTCGTCTTCCGGACGGCTGTTTTTTATGTCCGTACAGAAGATCCCGGTCGGAAAAAAACAACTCTCTCCCCCCACAATTTTACTAAAGCAGCATCGACAGCATCCCTTTTCTTCTGAACAGCCAGGGCCTGAACCTTGTTCTCTTCAAGAACCTTGTTCAGCATAAGATTACCGGTTGTTCCCGTGGAAGTTCTTGTACGTATTATGGCATCAGGGTTTCCCGCAACTACAGCTCCCAGGTCTGTTCCCACCAATTTATAAGCATCCCGAAAGCTCTTACCGGAAAGTACTGCTTCAATAGCCTGATCAGTTGCAAATATTTCAGGGGTAAATGCTTTTCTCAGCTTCTCCGGATGAACCTCCAGCTGCTCAAAACAGACCCGCATAATCTCTATTGAATTATACGCAGTATAGGCTGCCGAGAGAAAGGCTCCTTTTGTATCCTGAAAGTCTCTGTTATATCCTGAAGGCAATGATCTTATAATATTTTTAATCTGAATAGAACATGCTGAAACTTGTGCTGAACGGGATCGGATCAGTTCAAAGACATCCGGATTCTTTTTTTGCGGCATTATGCTGGATCCTGTACACAACTCTTTCGGCAGGCTGAAATAGCCAAACTCCGGCATAGAGTAGAGTATCAGATCCTGAGCAATTTTACTGAGCGTCAAACAGATATAATCCAGACCATCGGTTACCATGGCCTCAAATTTTCCTCGTGAATTGTTTGCATACAGAACATTGTTCTGCACTTTTTTAAAACCGAGAAGATCTGCGGTCATTTCTCTGTTTAGAGGAAGCGGCACCCCATAGCTTGCTGCTGAACCTAAAGGAGATTGATCAATCATCTCCAGTAGGGAAAACAGGTGTTTTGTCTCATCACTCAACTCTTCAGCATAGGCACCGGCCCAAAGTCCGATTGAAGAAGGCATGGCAATCTGCATATGCGTGCGGCCGGGCATTGGGATCATTGCATGAGTAACGGCAAATTCTGCAGCAGCATCTACCAGTTTCACCGCAGATTCAATACAGGAAAAAAGAAAATCCCGCATCCAGACCCTAAGTGCCGTCTGAATTTGATCATTTCTACTCCGTCCGGTATGTATTTTCTTACCCGCCTCACCGCATGTTTCTGTTAAGTAGTGCTCAATAGCCGTATGGCAGTCTTCATTTTCACGAGTTATTGCGAAGATTCCACTATTGGCCTTTTTAACAATATCAGCAAGTCCTGCCAACAGGCTCTCTTTTTCTGCAGTTTCAAGAATCCCGATAGATTCCAGCATCTCTGCATGAGCCGCACTTGCTGCACAGTCTGAGGTCACCAAATTCTGATCCAGTTCCCAATCATTCCCCACGGTAAACTCTTCTATCAGGGAATGTACGGCGTACCCTTTATCCCATAATTTTGCCATTAAACTAAACTCCATATTTCTCATTCATTTAATCACAATAATACTTTTTCTTACTAAATATATATTGTATACACCAATTAGCCAGAAGTTTTTGATAGAGAGTAATAACATATATTTACGTATTTACCATAAAAAACTTCAAAAGTCAATTTTTCAAAATTGACTCATTCTACAGTTACACTTTTTGCCAGATTACGCGGCTGATCAACATCTCTACCCAGCTTTATGGCACAATAATAGGCAAAAAGCTGTGTCGGCAGAACCATAAGAAAAGGATACATGATCTCTTCCGTATGGGGAATATAGATAACATCATCTGCAATATGGGCAATTTCAGTATCTCCCTCCACAGCCACGGCAATCAATTTACCTTTTCTGGCTTTTACCTCTTTCATATTTGTAATTACTTTATCTCGAAGCTGATCATCCGGTACAAGGAAAAAACTTGGTGTGTTCTCGTTGATAAGTGCAATTGGTCCGTGTTTGATCTCTGCTGCACTATACCCTTCAGCATGGATGTATGAGATCTCTTTGAGCTTCAGAGCCCCCTCCATTGCAACAGGATAGTTCAACCCCCTGCCGAGAAACAAGAAATTCTCATACCTATAATATTTTTCTGCAAGAGCCTCAATATGTGCTGTTTGTGTAAGTATACTTGAAATCTGTTCCGGGAGCAGCTCAAGAGCATGGATTATTTTCAGTCCATCCTCAATAGAAAGATGTCTCATTCTTGCAAGACTCAAAGCCAGTACATACATTACCGCCAGCTGTGAGGTGAATGCTTTTGTTGAGGCTACTGCAATTTCAGGCCCTGAGTGCAGATAGACTCCGCCGTCAGATTCTCTGGCTATCGTAGATCCTATCACATTACATAACCCGAGCACCTTACCGCCTTTTCTCTGCACCTCTCGCATTGCATAGAGGGTATCAGCTGTTTCTCCGGATTGTGAAACCACAAAATAGAGAGAATCATGCTCTACAACAGGATTTTTATATCTAATTTCAGAAGAGAGTTCTGCATGAGCAGGAATTCTGGCCAGTTTTTCAATTAAATAAGCTCCTATCATTCCTGCATGATACGAAGTACCTGCAGCCATTATTATTACTCTTTTAACACCAAGGAGTTCCTGCGGAAGCATATTAAGTCCACCCAAATGACCAGTTGCCGAATCTTTATTCAATCGACCCTGGAAAGCCCGCATGATTGAGTCAACTTGTTCATGGATCTCCTTCTGCATGAAATGTTTAAATCCTCTTTTCTCAATCTGCTCCAATTCCCAGCTGATCTGCTCAACCTGCTTTTGAATTATCGTATCATTAATATCAAAAGTTCGATAACCATCTTTTGTAATTGATACAAGTTCACCATCATTTAAGTAGACAGCATCCTTGGTATAAGCAAGGATCGCCGTAACATCTGAAGCAAGAAACATCTCATGTTCCCCAATTCCCAAAACCAGAGGAGACCCGTTTCGTGCTCCCACAATCTTTCCAGGCTCATTCTTGTGAATTACGGCAATTCCGTAGGTACCTTTAAGCAAGGGAAGAACTTCCCGCACGGCATCCTCCAGATTCCCTTTGTATGCAGCTTCTATCATAAAGGCAATTACTTCAGTATCTGTTTCACTCTGGAATATTTGGCCTGCCGATTCAAACTCTTTTTTTAATTCAACATAATTCTCAATAATTCCATTATGAACCAGAACAACATCCCCTGATAAGCTGGTGTGGGGATGAGCATTACGATCAGTCGCCTCTCCATGTGTGGCCCAACGGGTATGCCCTATACCGAAATCTCCAAGAGTTCTCTTTCCAACCAGCTCATTGAGCTCCCGTATTTTTCCTCTCTTTTTTAGCAGTACAAATTCATTTCCTGTTCCTACACATATTCCGGCTGAATCATACCCTCGATATTCAAGTCGTTTCAGCCCCTCAAGCAGCACTACAGACGCAGGCCGGTTACCACAGTATCCAACTATTCCGCACATCTCTATATCCCCCAGCTTACTAAAAACGTATACCAATATTTCGCTTTCGTATTGACTCTCTTATTGACTTTCATTATCACAGAAACAATTTAATAATGCAATGATACCGTAATGACCAGCTGTTTTCGACAGAATGTTTATAGCAAAAACTATTATTTTTGCTTTTTTTGAATTTTTTTTACCTATTTCACAGTAATTACTTATAGAGACACATGAAACAATTCCAACACACAAATTCAAGGAAATTATATGAAAAATCATATCCAGCATCGAGAGACAACACTTCTTGTTCACTCATTTCCACTCAGTATCGCAGCAATATTTCTCATGCTATCATGCAGCTGCACTCCCCTTAGCGGATATCGGGAACTGATGAATACCGATATCCATCCACCTATAATTCTTGGAGCCGAAACTGCGTCAGACGACTGTTTCATTTTTGAATTTTCAGAACAAATAATACCAGTACAAAACAGCTTCAAATTTTTCCCTCCCACCGGTATTGAAAGAGTCGCTATTTCTTCGATTAGTGAATCCAGTGACCAAAAAGAACTTCTTTATATCTATACAGAGACCAGCATTCCCCCCGGCTCCCGCTGTATGGTTGAGGGAGAGGTTAAGGATCCTTCCGGAAACACCCTGTTTTTCTCAGCTGCGGTATATGGATGGAATGATTCTATCCCCGATCTAGTTATCAATGAATTCACAACCCAGGGATCATCTGCACACCCCGACCGGGTAGAATTGTTTGCTTTAAGTACCGGAAATACCGCAGGGATCACTTTCTTTGACGGGGTAAATTCTGATAGAAATCAGCGGGTTATTCTCCCTCCTATAGAGATACAAAAAGGTGAATTTATTGTTATTCATTGTGGAAAAGAGACCGAATTCTCTCTGTCAGAAACTCTCTCAACCTCTGAATCCCTGTCAAAATTTGCATCTGATTCAGCATGGGATGTGTGGATAGAGTCTGGAGAAGGGTTGTCCGGAAATAATGGAATTATTAGTCTCTACACCTCTCCACAGGGGAGTTTAATTGATGCTGTTCTCTACAGCAACCGAAATTCCGGCTCAGATACCAACTACAAAGGATTTGGCAGCAGGGCTTTACTCAACAGAGTGGTAGTTTTGGCTGATCAGGAAGGATGGGAACCTTCAGATTTTGATATTATCCCGGAAGATGGAATAAATCCGGACAACTCAACGGCTACCCGCTCTATGTGCCGTATAAGTCCTGATACTGATACAGATTCACGAGGTGACTGGTATATTGTGCCTACAAGCAAATCAACATTTGGTGAAATAAATTTTGCAGGAGTATATACTCCCTCTGAATAGGAGTGCCGGGGCAGCCCATTTTTTTAATCAAAGACTGCCATAGTGTATATGGCAGTCTTTGACAATCTCTTATGTGATAATTTCAATTGTATATATTAAAGATATTCAGCAATTAACCCCTCAATCATCTGTCTGGAACCAGCTCCAACCTTCTGATTAACGACTTCGCCGTCTTTAAAAACAAGAAGAGAAGGAATACTAATAATATTATATTTCTGTGCTATTTCCCCATGCTCATCAACGTTAAGTTTTCCTACTTTAACCTTATCGAAATGAGCTTCCGCAATTTCTGCAACTATCGGATCGACCATTTTACAGGGCATACACCATGCCGCCCCAAAATCCACAAGAACCGGTTTGTCGGATTTTAAAACTTCTTTCTCAAAATTATCAACTGTTAATATAACTTCACTCATATCTCTCTCCTCACTATATCACTAATACTGTTTCTCAGCATTTTCTCACCTGTTCGAATATGAAAACAATATACAGGTAAAAAGGAGAAAAGAAAAGAGGACGAAGCCAATTTCATAAATCACAGAATATAACGAAGTTTTATTCCGATTTTAATAAGAAAGGTTGGCTGGATCCATGTTTACATGGATTTTAAGTTTTTTGATTAATTAATTAACTTGTTGCATTAAAAATAGTTATGAAATAGCAAAAAACGAAACCTGCTGCTGTTGTTCACCATTTTTATAGTACCGGTTGGTAGCGATAGTGAATTTGCATACCGGAGTTCCTTTGGGTGTGGAGACTTCCTCAGGATCTCTTGTCAGATTCCCCTCAATAATCACAGTAGTTAAAACTCTTATTTCATTTCAGATAGCATAAAGTTCCTACAGAAATACTTCAACTTCTGATTATTCCGGCGTAAGTTGAACACCATTCCATCCCCACCTGATTATTACTTATGAGGTTATCTTCGTCATCGATATATAACAATTACAGGAGGTAGGAACTGATAAGATGATGTAAATAGATGTTGACCTTTATATATATATATCGGCATGACGCAAGATTTTACTATTTTCAAGTGATTAGTCACTTGTATATCCTATAGCGCACGCTTTAAAACTTCTACAATTGCCATTTTTATCATCCTTTAAAAAAATATCTGCAAATATATCATTGTAAATATTAACTGAATAGTAACTAATTTAAAAAAGCCATGGCAAAACCATGGCTTTTGAATATATAGATTATTTAAGCCCTACCACTGTGGAGGGTAGAATGTATCAACATCAGCTTTAGTAATCATATGCTGAGGGATATTTCGAATAGATTCGATTTCCATTCCATTAAACCAGTCAGCAGCAGTTTTAACAGCTAATGCACCATCACCTTCAGCAGTCTGATAAGTAATAGCATACAAGCCGCCATTTTTAACAAGGTCCATTCCTACCTTGCTGTTACCGGCTGCAATAACAATAATATCTTCCCTTCCCGCCTTTTTCAGTGCTTCAATAATCCCAGTAGCCTGAGCTGAATCATCAGCTGCACAAATTCCAACAAGTTCATCACCAAAACGTGTCAGCCAGTCAGAAACGAGCTGCATGGTTTTATCAGCTTCAAATCCTGGAGCCTGTGCATCAAGAACCTTGATATCAGGAGCATATTCAGCTAATTCTGAAATAGGACCAAAACATCGTGCAAAATAAGGTGATCCACCGGGAGCGTGCTGTACATATGCAACTCCCCCTTTCTTTCCAAGGGCATCTGCCCAAAGACGTGAGAGTTTTCTAAACTGTCCAAAATCATCAGGTCCGGTCCAGGTAATTGCATAATCCATAGCTGCTGCCTCAGGCAGAGTATTGAATAGAATCAACGGGATACCGGCTTTGTTTATTTTTCGAGCCTGTTGGAGTGCAGTCTTTGCATCAAGAGGAATTAAAAGAATCATGTCAGGTCTTTCATTTATAGCCTGATCTATCATCTGATTCTGAACAGCCAGATCCCAGTTGGGTGACTGAATTTTAATATCCATACTGTATGCATCAGCAACCTTTTGTGCACCATTTGTACATGCAGTTGTCCAGGGATGGTCTCCATGAACAATCATTGTAACTTTTTTACCGATTGCTCCGTCAGCTGGAGATTCAGGGATATTTGTCTTATTGGTTATTTCACCTGCAAATTCCATATCCCACCAATGCAGTGGATCCGTTTCAGGTAATGCAGAAGGATCTGCAGGTCTTGCAGGTACATTACGGCTCGTTCCTTCCAGTTTTATTAACTGCTGACCATCAGCAGCTTTTAAAACAGATACATCTATTGCCAGAGAAGCCTTAAGATTATCAGCTCCGGAACCAGCTGATTCTGTCTCTTCAGCATCTCCTCCAGCAAAGACAAATCCAGTTACGGCCATTACAAAAAGCAGACTGAATAGTATTGTAATCAGTTTCTTCATTTCTTCCTCCGTTTTTCTTGTGAAAAATATTTCCAAAAGGTTCCAACGAAACCTATTTTATGGACACTTTGTAATTCCTTGAGAAGCTCCGGTCTTTGACCAATAATTCTTTCATGCTTGTAGGCAACATAAGCTTCATAGAGTACAACCGATGCAAGAATAAAGCCCGCAATAAAAATCTTAACCTCATTACCAAGGCCGAAAAGTATAATTCCATTGTACAGAACATCCAGCATTAAAATCGCCATGAAGGTTTTGAAGACTCCTCCCTTTCCCCCGGACATGGCTGTTCCACCGATTATTGTTGCTGAAATGATATACATTAGCGAAGAATTGCCCATATTCAATGTTGCCGCTGCACTTTCCATAGCAAACAGTACACCGCCTATGCCGGCCATAACTCCGGAGAGAATGAAGGCTGCAATTGTGTATTTATCAGTATCAATTCCAGCCAGCCATGCCGTATGCAGGTTTCCGCCTACCATATAGAAATTACGCCCGGTTCTGGTTCTGTTTAAGAATATTGAAAAGATCCCTACCAATAGAACTGCAATAAGAACCCTTGGAGTAATTAGAGGGAAAATCATTTCACCGAGCCAGTCGGATACTGCGAAAGCATCGGGAGTGGACAGACTGACGGAATTACCACCTGTAATTGTATAAATTGCACCCTGAAGAAGAGTCATCATGCCGAGAGTTACAATAAATGAATTAATTTTCGCCCTTGCAACAAGAAGGCCGTTAATAAGACCGATACACCCACCGGCAATTATGGCAACAGGTACACTACCACCAAATCCCAGATATTCTTTCAGACTTAAACCCAGAACTCCTGAAAAAGTAATTATTGTACCAATGGAAAGATCCAGCTGCCCGATTATCAGAATAATGGTAAATCCTATAGCGACAGTAGCATTCATTGCCATAGTCCGCATTATTGTAGTCAGATTAAAGACATTGAAAAACCTGGGAGCAAATATAGTCATAAAAAGGAAAACAAATATAAAAAGAATATAAATCCTGTTACGATCCACAAATGTCAGTATTAAACTTTTATTCATAAATTTCTTAAGCATCATCACGCCCCTGACTTCTTAATGATTTGGCATTAATGCCTACAACAATGATAAATATGGCACCCCTTATGATATCCTGGGAAAAAGTACCAACTCCCAACAGAGTTAATATATTGTTCATAAGGCCAATTATAAGAACACCTCCCAAAACACCTATAATGGTACCCCTCCCGCCGGCCAAGGTCATTCCACCTATTACAATAGAGGTAACAGCTTTAAAATCATAGCCCACTCCGTTGTACCAGGCACCTACACGGGAAAGAGAAGTTACAGCAAGGCCTCCCAGAGTCGCCGTCAGGGCGCATATAATAAAAGCCGTACCTATGACTCTTTCAGTATTCACACCTGAAAACCTGGCAGCCTTGGCGGCAGCTCCAGTCATTTTCAACTGCACACCAAACTTCGTCCTTTTCATTACAAAATTAAGTATTATTACCAGAGCAACCAGCATAACTAAAGGAAGAGCAATTTTATTAAAAAACCTGTACCTGTAAATATTGTCGAAAAGATTACTGGCCTGCAGAGATTTTGCTATCATATCCGGATATATCTGCTTGTTAACCCACACCAGCCTGATAATGCCCATGGATACATAATTTACGGCCAGAGTCCAGATAATTGGATTCGCTTTAAACTTACCAATGGCAATGGCATTTATTAATCCAATGATAAATCCGAACACAAATGCACTGATTATTGCCAGTATAAATCCATACTGAAGCATCTGCACAGCGACATACCCTGAGAAGGCCATGGTTGTTGGGACCGACAAATCAGCATAATGGCCCGAATAGGTAACAAATGCCATACCTACTGCTACTATACCCAGCATGGAAACTGCATCCAGGATGTTCATCATATTCTGAGTTGTCAGGAAATTATTAATTATACCAAGACTTTGAAGGATTATTCCCACCAGAATAAACATAATGGCAACACCGTAAATACCGACATAATGCATAATTCTTCCTAATGGATTAGTCTTTGTAGCCCTGATATCTTTCAGTTTAACTTCGACCTGCGCTGTGCTGCTTACTTTTGTATTATCCATATCTATATACCTTCACCATTTGCTGCAAGAAGAACACTCCCCTCAGTACAATCCTCTTTTGCCATTTCCCTGATAATTCGGCCCTGCCGCATAATTAGTACCCGGCTGGAAAGAGAAACAAGTTCCGGCAGGTCTGAAGAGATCAGGATAATGGTACTGCCGTCTTTAGCAAGACGCTCAATGGATTGATGTATCGTCATCTTGGCACCAATATCAACACCCCGGGTAGGCTCATCCAGAATCATAATCCTCGGATCAGTCGCCATCCATTTAGCCAATAAAACCTTCTGCTGATTCCCACCGGATAAATTACCTAAAATCCTTGACGGATCCGGAGGATAGATTGAGAGTTCTTTTATTAATTTGTTCAATTTCTCAATTCCTTCACGTTCCTGATATACACCTCTTATTATCAACTTTGGAATAATACAGGCCAAGGTATTCTCTTTCACATCCAATCTCAGGGCCAAACCTTCACTCTTTCTGTTTTCAGTCAGATAAGTTAATCCTTTTGCAACTGCCTGACCCATATTAAATGGATTTATTTCTTCGTCGTCCAGAAAAACCTTTCCAGTATCCTTTGTGTCCAATCCTACCAGAACACGAGCCAACTCACTCCGTCCGGCACCGGATAACCCGCAGATTCCCAGAACTTCTCCCTCAAATGCATTGAAAGATACATCATGGAAAAATCCATACCTGGTCAACCCTTCAACCCGGAGTCGTTCGTTTTCCTTTCTATGACTTGTATATGAATAAAATTCGGTAACCGACTTGCCTACCATCATCTGAACAAGTTCTTCACTGCTTGCCTCATCAATCTTTTTTGTCCCGATCTTCCTGCCGTCTCTAAGAACTGTTACTCTATCTGCAACCTCAAATATTTCCGGAAGATGATGGGATATATAGACTATGGCCAGTCCCTGATCCTTTAAATTCTTAATTATGGCGAACAGACGGCTAACCTCTTCTCTTGACAGGGCTGAAGTGGGTTCATCCATTACCAGAATATGGGGATTATTACCCAGCGCTTTTGCAATCTCCACCAGCTGACCTTCATGCTGGCTGATCTCTTCTATCTGGATATTTGGATCAAGATACTCAAGACCAACCAATTTCAAACAGTCTCTAGTCTCCTTTACAATCCTTTCTCTGTCCAGTAGCATCCTTTTTTTCGGTAATCGACCTATCAGAACATTTTCTGCTATACTCAAAGGGAGTGCCAGGCTCAATTCCTGGTAGATCATCTCTATTCCACTCCTCTTTGCCTGAGAGGGTGTATGCAAATCCACTTTTTCATTGCCGATTATTATATCACCGGTATAATCACTGAATGATCCAGCTAAGATCTTCATTAGTGTTGATTTCCCAGCTCCATTCTCCCCAATAAGCGCATGAACCTCACCTGCTCTGACATTAAAATCTACATTATCAACTGCAAGAGTACCAACAAACTGCTTACTTACTGCCTTCATTTCGAGAGCAGTTTTGTAGGATTTACCATTATTAACTATGACATCAGACATTATTAAGCACCCTTGAAACTCCTCTTTCGAAATAAACATATTTCATATTAATGATACATATATTATTATCTTTCATTACTATTTATTTTAGCTTTCATTTCTATGATAAACTCCTATGTTTTATCCCGCAACAAGTTTTTTTTGCATTTCAACAGAAATTATTAACTCAATTCCGGAATATCATATTCACCAAGCTTTAAAGGATAATTTCCATATTCCCTTACAAGTTTTACAACATAATCATATCGTTCCCCGGATATTGAATGGGGAACTGAATGATCTGACTGAAATATGAATCCTCCTCCTTTTGCCGCATTAAGCTTTCGGAGGACATATGTTTTAAGCTCATCCATGGGTAAATCAGCCCAACGCATAACATCCATATTTCCACAGAAACCCATAGTATGACCATATTCCTTCCTCAATTCCAAAACATCAAGCCCTGATTTTACTTCTAGAGGATTGTATGAATCAATTCCAATTTCTATGTAATCTTTGTAAATAGAACGGGCATCTCCACATCCATGATAGATAACAGGTAGATTATTTTGGTGACACACATGGGTAATCTCTTTTACTATAGGTTTGAAATACTTTCTCCAGTAATCGGGAGAAAACATCATACCATTTCCATAAGCTACATCTCCCCAAATTACCATTCCTGAAAGAAGTCCATCAGCAGCTTTTATCTGGGCCTTTGTCATTTCAATAAGGAATTCCCCAAGTCGTGTTAAAAACTTTCCCAATTTTTCAGGATAAAGTCCCATCCATAACATCATATTTTTCGATCCGATAATCCGCCATCCCTCTTCCTGAGCCTCACAGATACTTCCATAGACAGGAAAATCATTGTAAAGAGATTTAACAGTATCAACCCAGGGGGGAGAATTAAGAGCAAATCCATCACCAACTCCGGCAAGCTGGTTATCACCTGCACTAAAATACCTTCTGTCGTCCCAGGGATCATCATACTCAAAAGCTTCCATTTTTTCAACAGTATCTGTATGAAATTTGGTAAAAGCAGGCATTGTTATGGACATATTTTTAAGTACTTCTGCCTCGAATCCCGTACGAACAATAACCTCTTCCGGTGTATTTTTTATAAATTCAAATTTTTTAATATGTGGATCCATATTAGGAACTGTAGTTATCCAGTCCAGATCATAGTAGGAATAAATATCTGTATCAGCAGGCAAATCCAACTCTGTCTTCCATCTGTCAAGAAACTGGCCCCAAAAATACTCCCCTATTGGTATTCGATCAGCTTCTTCGTGTCGAAGGGTTTTATTCATCCTTTCCAGTTTTTTTAGACATTCAGGCGAGCGTTTTAAATCTCCAGTAATATCTTTTGATCTTATTTCAAACATACTGGTTCCTTCACCTACCAGTATTTTACGATTTTCTTTTTTTTCATTATCCATATAATTTACCTCATTCTCTATAATCTAAAATCATTGGCTGCTTCATAGAAAGCCAGGATATTTTCGGGAGATACATCCGGCATAATGTTGTGGATATTATTAACCACAAATCCTCCGCCAGGAGCAAATATCTCCATTCTTCGGAATGTTTCCGCCCTCACCTCTTTTGGACCACCATGATTAAATATCTCCCGGGGATCCATAGCCCCCCCCCAAAAAACAATATCCCTACCGAATTCTTTCTTTAGTCTAAGTGGATCCATATCATGACAGTTTGTTTGAACAGGATTGATAATTTCGATCCCCTCGTCGATCAAATCGGGAATGTACTGATAAATTGAACCACAGCTATGAATAAAAGTATGCATGGAAGAGTTTTTATGCACATAGGAGGACATCTTTTTCCGATGATTTTTAAAAAGCTCTCTATAAATATCTATACTCATAAATGGCCCGGAATCCATTCCCAGATCATCACCAAAGCGGATAATATCAACAATATCACCTACGCTGGCACAAACCTTTTCCAATGTCTTCATATGACGTTCCATGAGAAGCTCTATCAGAATTGCTGCATTTTCTCTATCGATGTAAAGGTCCATGAGAAAATTATCCATTCTCCGGATAAATGTTCCCCACTCAAAAAGATTACCACCAAATACAACCATCAAAGCCTTGTCTGTTGTTTCCCTTAAATGAAGGGCTCCCTTACGAAGCTTATCCCAGAAATTAGGTTCAGCAGCATGATCCCAGGGACTGTGAACAAGAGCCTGCCATAAGACCTTATCCATTGCCTCATCAAGAACCTCATTCATCCCTGCCCTACTGTCAGGATAAGCATCCACAAAGGGGAAACAGGTTTCATCAAAAAAGGTAGCTCCTTCCGGCATAGTGGCAATTCTTGTACCATCCTTATGAAAGGCATTCCAATTCCCTTTTTCATCTTTAACAGGATTAAACCAACTGGGATAATATCCTGTTCTTCCGTTTGCCATTTCTACCGGCAGCCAATCATTAACAGAGGCATTAAACGCTCGTCCAATATCGATGACATCTACACCTAAAAGATCAATTAGCTTCTCTCCGGGTTGAGCCAACTGCTGGACAACATCATAAATCAAAGTAGGCTGATCCTTCCAGTCAAGATGTTTCATCAGATTATCATGGGCAATTGCTGAAATCCCTGAGCTTGGGTTGGATCCCAGATCTATAGGAACACGATCTGATTCCCTATGTTCAATAGCTGCAACAATCCTTTCCCTTGATGTCAAATTCTTTCTCCTTTGCTCGCAGAGATCATTCCTCAGGGATTCATCCCTTCTGAATGACTCATTAGTGAGTAATACTTAATCCTGATGAAAAACTTCTTCCATGTCTGCCCACCATTCACCATCTTTACGTTCATCCACAGGTTCCTGCAGGGGTTTCATGATATCCCACCATTCCTGGGTCTTTGGATCAGCTGCCATCCTGGCCATATCGTCATCAAAATTATTTCCTGTATATTCCATATAAGCAAACAGCATCCCTTTGAAATGATAAATGGAGTAATTTTGGATATTACATTCACGTATCATGTTTGCTATTTCCGGCCATATTTCAGCATGATATTTTTTATATACATCCAGATTTTCTTCTTTCAGACCTATCAGCTGTCCAAAACGTTTCATAATTTCTCCTTGATTTAAAATATTTTACCACATATTAACCCAGTGTCAAGCAAACGGCAAAACTTTACTAAATATTTATCTTTGAAATACAGGAAAAATAGGTACAAAGCTAACTAAAATGATTTTAAAATGACATAAACAGGTAAATATTGGGTAATATTTTCTAAATTGATTGACATTGTACAGTTTAATGATAAAATACTGGTAAATTATTTTACAAGGGAAGGTATGAAACCAAAACTAAAAGATGTAGCCACACTTGCTGGTGTGTCACTAACAACAGCATCCCTGGTTTTTTCAAAACAGGGGCGCATCTCTGAAGAAACACGGATAAAGGTATTAAATGCAGCTGATGATATTGGATATACTAAAAAGAAAAAACCATCAGATATAAAGGCTGTTGCAAATATAGCAATTTTATATAGCATTGATCCGGCATGGGCTTTTATTCTTTCCTTTATTCGCCCAATTATTGCAGAAATTGAGATAGAACTAAAAAAAAATGATCTGAATACCGTATTAATCCCTTTTCATAATGAAACAAAGGATGAGGAAATTATTGATAAGCTTGAAAGTATTGAATGCAAGGGAATGTTCTCTATCCACTTTGGAAGGGAAAGTTTGTTTACTTCTTTGGAAAATTCCGGAATACCAGTTATTGTTGTAATGAATAACAGCTATCAGAACAAGTTCTATTCAGTATGTGTAGATAATTTCCATGGTGCATATGAAGGAGCCATGCATTTACTTGACCTGGGACATATAAATATATCTTTTCTGGATTATCAAAGACAGGATCTTCCTGTGCTTTCAATAGATCGTTTTATAGGCTTTAAAAAAGCTTTGGATGAAAAAAATATAAGTTTTCCGGAATCAAATAAAATTTATTACAACCCTGATGATACTGAACAATGCAGGGTAGATCTTTCAGTTTTATTCAACAACAATTCTCATCCAACAGCAATTTTTTGTCTGGATGATGATATTGCAGGAAGAGCTATTCAATTATTAAAAGAAATGGGATTTAATATTCCTGAAGACATATCGGTGATTGCTCCTGGAGATGTTCTGGATTATTCAATACCCTATATCTCTCAAATAACAACAATGCATATAGATACATCATATATGGGACACGTAGCGGCACAAATGATGATTAATAGATTAACTTACTATTCTGAGGAAATTCATGTTTTAAAAGTAAAACAACAACTCGTACGAAGAGGAACCTGCAGGAAGGTTTAATACTTTCCAAATTCTTCGATTGCATCCATCATGGCCAGAACGTTCTCCACCGGCGTTTCCTCGAGAATAGTATCATGGCTTGCGCTTCCAATATATTTGCCCCCAGGTTTCATAAGGGAAACAACTTCTCTGGTCTGCTCCCTTACCCATTCCGGACTCTCACCATTTATTAGTATATAATGAGAATCTATGGATCCATTAAGCACTATCTTATTACCAAAATCTTTTTTTAAGGATCCGGGTTCCATACCATGGGCATCAGGCTGCAGAGCCTGAAGGCCGTCTATACCTGCTTCAATGAGAGAAGGCATCAATTCCCTGTAACCTCCGCAACAGTGAAGCAGCACCGGGAGATTGTAGTCGTGTCCCAGATTTATCAAGCGCTTCATAGAAGGCATCAGGAACTCATTAAACATTTCTATTCCCATAAGGGGACCATTCTGTCCACCAAAATCGTTTCCAATAAAAAATATATCCATAAAATCTGCAGCTTCATTGAAAGCTCTGAGAGAGGCTTTAAAATAATAATCAGTCACTTTCTCGAAAATAAGTTTTGTCATTTCCGGATGATCATACATCATGTAGTAGAGGTTCTCATGTCCGACAAGATCAATCACATCATGCCAAAACGGGGACCACTCTCCTCCAAGGACTGAATACTGGCTGTTCCATACACCAGCCTGTGCTCTTAGTGTCGAAACATCCACCAGATTAGAATCCGGCCATTGCCAGGCTTCTACTTCCGCAATGGTTTCAACATCTTTCATGGGATGTGACATAGGCTGACCATATCCAATACCATTCCTCTGGATTCCAAAGGGTGAACACCAGGTAGCACCATCCACCAATTCTACAGCAGGTTCCTTATATTCGGTATATATTCGTCTAAAATCATCACCCATCCTAATACGCAAATCTTCGTCATTTAGTCCTGTTTCTTTCTTTGCTTTTTCCCAAAACTCAGGGGAAGCACCACACCAACGGGGGATCTTATCCGGTATTTCTCCGGCAAAAACAGCTTCTACTCTCTCTTTTGATGTCATTTGACGGTTCTCCTGTAAATAATTATGGGTCTATTGAATAACTGAAAATTACTGCTGTCAATATTAATCTTTAATTATTACAGTCTGAGACATAATAATAACTGTTCACTAATGCTTATTTTCTTTGTCCAGATACTCGGATGGATACATCCCCGTATACTTTTTAAATATGTTATAAAAATAATTTGAATCACTATAGCCGACTTCTATTGCGATTTTATTAGCTTTTGAATTTGTCTCTAATAGAAGAATTTTCGCTCTTTCTATTCGTAAATTGTTTAGATATCGTGAAAAGCTCTGTCCGGTTTCCTGTTTAAATAATTTCCCCAGATAAGCAGCAGATATATTGAACGAATATGATATTATTTTAATAGATAATGGGGTTTTATACTCAATGTTAACATAATCAACAATCTGCTGAATAAGAGTAAGAGGTTTATCTCTGATCTCCCCGATATTAAAAATTACTTTCAGTGCAACATCCTTCATCCAGGAGAGAGTAAGTTCCATTGTCCGCTGATTAAACAGTTTCTTGAAGATGGTTTCATAGTCTCCAATAATTGTCTTTTCTGACAATTTGGCAGACTTGATAATATTCAGCAGATTTGACAGCAGTTCGATTGAAAAACCCCTAAAATACTCAACTGTTAAGACCCCCATAGATGAAAACTGAAGATAAAGGGAATCAAAAAAAGACTCAACCTCCATTGAGTTACACTCAATAATAGACTGATAAAGATAATCCAGGTCTATTTCACAAGGGTTATTAAGATTAAACATAAAATCTTCAACATTATCCCTAGTTAGAATATGTATGGGCAGATATTTTATCGGTGGAACAATAAGTCCATTGAACCAGTCAACAGCTACCTGTATAGGTAAGGCTCCATCCAATTCTGCAGACTGAAAGGTAATGGCATCCAGCTGACCGTCTTTTAACATTCTGATACCTTTTTGGGTACTGCCACTGGCAACTCTTATAATTTCTTCCCTGTCTGACTCTGCCAGAGCTCTGTTAATTCCAATCTGTGCAAGATTATCATCGGCGCTGACTATACCTTTTATCTCGTTTCCAAACTCATCAAGCCATCTCTTTACAACCCTGTAAGTATTATCAGTATTCAGGTTTGTTGATTCCATGGCAAGGAGTTCCATTTTAGGCGCTATTCTGTTCAGTTCTGTAATAATTGCCCATCGTCGGGCATAATATGCAGAGGTTCCGGGAATATGTCCAACAATACAATACCCTCCCTTATAATCCATCCTTTCTGCAAACTCAACTGCAAGTTTTCTAAACTGCCTCCAGTCATCGGGACCAGTCCATGAGAGTACATATCTAAATCCCTCATCCTCCGGCATAAGATTGCTGGCAATAACGGGAATTCCTGCTTCATTAATATCTCTGTACCAGTTAGAACTTAATTCAGTATTTTCTGGAATTACAATTATCATGTCCGGTCTTTCCCTGATAGTCTCTTCAACCTGCATATGCTGCTCTTCATCATTCCATTCCGAGTATTTAAATCTTAGATTGATTTTGAATGCCGAGGCAGTCTTCGCCATACCTCTTTCATACATGGAAATATAGGGGTGATGACCAGTCAGAAGACATATAATATTTTTACCCCCCGGACCATTGGCCGGTGAAACCGGCATATTTACTTTTTTTACATTCCAGCCCGCATATTCTTTATCATACCAGTGCTTAAAATCATCTTCAGGATAGGATTCAGGATCTGCCGGTCTTGGAGGAACAGGTTTCTGCTGTGTAACCCATAGTATAGGGTGTTTTAATTCATGTAAATTAAACTCAGAGTTAAAAATCCACATTACTGATATTACCATAATTAAGCATCAATAAGAAAGAGGGCCAGGGATATTAACTTTATTGCTAAATTTTCCATACAAAGTCATATTTTTTATCGTTGTTTAAAATATCTATTCTGATAATATTATTAATAGAGATGAGATGGAGGGTAAAATGCAAACTGTAATAATTAAAGAGACTACAATACTAAAGGCGGACAAGAGAATCAAAAGGCTTATTACCAGAAGTCATAAACTTGCAACTGAGCATAAAAGAGATCTATATGTTGATAATCCTGAATTCCTTGTTTATCACTGGTCGGGAGAGGCTGCCGCATTCAGCCCGAACACAGGGGAACTTTCTGCAGATAAAGATACAAGAATCAATCTTGGAGATCATAATGCCAGGGTTGATATCGGTGGGAAATTCCCTTTTATTAACGAAATGCCTTCAAAAAAGAATGGATTTGAATACACCCCTGGCAACTGGTCAGAAGATTACGCTTTTTTTCTGGATCACAGCCCTGCGGAAGTTCTGCATAACGAAGAGATAGTAGGAGAATTCCATTGGATGCTCGAGGAAGCCCGCTTTTTTCAATACCCTGAAAGTCAGAGAGAATTGGGACGAAAGGCAAGAGAACTTGGAGCCGGAGGGATCAGTTTCACCCATACAGCACCAGATTTGAGTATTGGTCTATTCCTGGGATGGTCAGGCATCCTCGATAAAATAAGAGAAAGACGAAGAGCCTTCACAGAATACGGCAATAAAAAATCCGCAGAATATCTTGCAGCATCAGAGACTGTCGCTCTGGCCATTATGAGATATATAGAAAAACATGCTGATAAAGCGGACATGCTGGCTGAAAATGAAACAGATCCCGAACTAAAGGCTAATTATGAGTTTGTTGCTGCAAACACCAGAGCAATAATATCAGCTCCTCCCAGCACATTCGCGGAAGCTGTACAATGGATCCAGTTTTTTACAACTGTAGAGAGAATAAATGGTCATGGTAACGGGTATGGAAGGCTGGACCAGCTTTTATATCCGTTCTATAAAAAAGATCTTGAAGAAGGTAAGATCAACAGAGAGAAGGCTAGGAACCTGGTAGCAGAACTCTATTTAAAGTATGGAGGCAATTACTGGGCCTTCGGAGGGAAAGACAGGGACCAGAAAGATGCTACCAATGAAATGAGCTGGATAGGCATTGAAGCCTACGATATAACCGGAGGATACAACCATCTCGGCCTCATGTGGCATCCGAATATAGATAAAGATTTCTTCAACTACGGCTGTGATGTCGTCGCCAGGCATAACTGCGGAACACCTACCCTTATAAACTATGACATTCTTAGAAACAGCCAACTGAAATCCGGTGTCGATGAAGAAGACGCCTGGAATGTTGCATACTCAGGATGTCAGTGGTACTGTGTTGTTGGGAAAGAGTACAACGATCAGGACCTTAACTCCCTGGTACTTATTCAGCCAATGCAAAGAGCCATGCAAATTACTGCGGATAGAAATATTGATGACTTTGAAGATTTCTGGCAGATCTATGACCATGAGGTAAACCGTACCGCGAATATCCTCAGAGATTTCAAGAATGAGACCTACCTATGGCAGGCAAAAGTGTGGCCGGAAATGGTTACAAGCTTCTGTATGCACGGTCCTATCGAAAAAGGACGGGATGTAACCGATATGCAGGCTGTTAAATACAATTACACTTCCGTTAATATACTCGGCACCCCTAATGTAGTTGACTCGATCTACGCAATGAAAAAGCTGGTCTTTGAACAGAAGAAATACAGTATGAAAGACCTCATAAAAGTTCTGGACAGTGATTGGGAAGATGAAGAAATTATGCGACGGAATTTTCTGAATCAGCCTAAATACGGCAATGACATAGATGAGGTGGACAGCTTATCAATCAGAGTCAGCGAACATATACGTGAAGTACTTGAAAACAAGAGAAATATAAAGGGATACTGGTTCAGGCCAAGCCTTTTTCAATACATGGGTCATACCTATGCAGGGCAATTTGTTGGAGCCACCCCTGATGGACGAAAAGCAAAAGAACCTGTAGCTCACGGTAACAATCCCATGCATGGACGTAATACCGAAGGCATGGCCTCCACTATGCGCTCTTTCTGCAAGCTTGACTATTCCAATTATCAGGGTGGCTCATTCCAGGTGGAACTGCAGCCTTCTTTCTTTCCTGAAGGAAGCCGAAAAGGTGATTTTGTGGAAATTTTTGCTGAAACCTTCTTCGAAATGGGGGGTGTCCAGATCAATCTTAACACTATTGACCTTAAATTACTGAAAGAAGCGATGGAACATCCTGAAGAAGAGGAATTCAAGAATATTGTAGTCAAGGTAACTGGATATTCGGCTCACTTTACTGTAATGGATAGAAAATTCCAGGAGGAATTTCTTCAGCGAGTCAACTATTCATCTCTTTGATAATCGGGGATAACTGTTTGGAATCAACAATTTTTGATATTCACCGGCTTTCTACTCACGATGGACCGGGAATGCGCACAGTTTTATTTTTAAAGGGCTGCACTTTACGATGCAGGTGGTGTCAGAACCCTGAAAGTTTTCGTATACAACAGGAAGTATGGCATTACCCGCAAAATTGTATCGGTTGTGGCCACTGTATAGATATCTGTCCGGAGGGTGCCCTTAAAAGAGATGTTACAAACGGAATTAAAATTAACCAGTCCGTTTGCACAGGTTGTGGGTTATGTGCAGATCAATGCCCTGGAAAAGCTTTGAAAAAAAATGGACAAAATTATACCACTACTGAAATCGAACAGATACTGGATAAAGAAAAACCATTCATGATTAAATCGGGAGGCGGAGTTACAATCTCCGGTGGAGAACCCTTAATACAGGCAGATGCTGTTACAGAAATCTTCAAAAAGGCCATTGCAAACTCCATATCAACAGCACTGGATACTTGTGGGCAGATCCCCTGGAGTTCATTTGAAAAGGTTCTGCCTTACACTGACCTGGTACTCTATGATTTAAAACATATTGACCCTGATAAGCACAAACAGCTGACGGGCACTGATAACCATCTAATCCAGGAAAATCTGATTAAGCTGGTAGAATATATTCAGCAGCCTGAGAATAACACCTCGTTATGGATCAGGACTCCTTTAATACCGGGAGCTACCCTGGAAAAAAGCAATATTAAGGGAATCGCCAGGTTTTTGATGAACAATTTACCAGATAAATTTGATAGATGGGAACTGTGTGCTTTTAATCCTCTGCCAATCGAGAAGTATGATCGACTTGGGATGGACTGGGAATACAGGGATATACCTTTACTGACAAAAGAAGAGGGAACACAGGCTCTATTCTGGGCTCAGAGTTTATCCTTTGATCCAGAAAAAATAATACTAACCGGACTTACATCTAACGACTGATCAAAGCTATCAGACAGCAGCAATCATAACAACAACAAGTATATCCGAAAAATAGGTTAGGAAATTCTTAACTAAGAAACCCGGAATCTACTTTTGTAAAAACGACCTTCCCTGAATATGAAACAAGTTCAATTCCATTTTCCTTACTTACAATATCCCTGACCAGGTCAAAACCGTCAGGAGTACGGACTACTCCCTGTATATACTTCACATCCATTTGAGAGTTTTTACTAAGATGATGACAGGTTTTTATTTCCTCTTCGTTTAAACTATTCTTTTCAGCAGATACTGCAAGCCCGTCACCCAAATAGCTACATACATCCTCTACCCCTATACAAATATTCCTCCCATTCCATGGTTTTTGGTGCCTTCCTTTATTTGCCATCCATAAAACAGTAGAGGGAAGTATTTCAGGATCTTTAAGAGCAAACCACAGATATGATTCCTCGGGTATTGTTACAGCAGTCCAGGCAAAATCTTTCTGAGGCTTGTTATAAACCTGCAGAAGATCCATAAACCCTTCTCTGGCCGGGAAAACCGAACAATCTGTATATTCTTTATCTTTCCAAATAGTTGGTACCATTTTCAGGGAATCAAATTTTTCAAAAGGTGCAAGGCTGTAGTATTCCTCACCAAAATATCCGCCATGTTTGTTGTCATCTGTATAACCAAATTTTGATCCTGCCTCAGAAAAACGGAGAACCAGTTAAGACACTTTTTTAAGTGTTTTGTAAAACCTACTTTCCTTTTCAACCTCACAGTAGATTACACTATTCATAGTCTCCTCCTAGTTTTTGTTTATGCTATTAGTTTAGCATATGCGGTATCCAATCCGCGGTCGGCTTGTGTGTGGTTACACCTGCCGCTTTCAGGAGGAGACTTCTCATATTATCTCACCTTATTTACTTCTCTTTGTTTTAACCTGAAGCTTACCAGCATCACCCTTAGGAGACTCTGCCGCAAAGGATGCGACTTCAACAGCTGCGTCATCTTCCACGATTACAACAGGTTTCTTCCCTATCAGGACCTCATCCTTTTGGTCTGAATTTAGGTTGGTCTTGTTTGTCTGCGGCTTGAACTCTACATGTTCTGCCACTACGACAATTCGCTCATGTTTTTTTTCATCTGTTCCTGTCCATCGCTCCTGCTTCAGTCTACCGACAACCCGAACACCCCTTCCCTTTTCCAGATAGGTAGAGCAGCTGCTGGCAAGTTTAGCCCAGGTTTCTACAGCAAAAAACGACACCTCCTGCTGCTGTTGCTGTTCACCATTCTTATAATAACGGTTTGTAGCAATGGTGAATTTACATACCGGAGTACCTTTGGGTGTTGAGACCTCTTCAGGATCTCTTGTCAGATTGCCCTCAATAATCACAGAATTCAAATTGTTCATACTTCTTTTCTCCTTTGTTTTTTTTTAGTCCTTACTACTCTTTACTTGGAAAATCCGTAGAAATATTCAAATTTTCTGATTATTCCTAAAAAAAAATCTTTTAAAAACCTTGCACTTTCTATTACTGATATGTCATACATAAAGTGGATCGAAAAAATCTGTATAAGGAGTTTAATAATGTCTAATCTGACAGTTGTATCTTTAGGCGGGTCAATAATTTCTCCCGATAGTGTTGATCATGAGTTTATAAAACAATTCAGGAAAATCGTAATGGAATTCCTTCAGGAAGATACGACTCGTAAACTTATTATTGTAACCGGAGGCGGTGCGCCGGCAAGAATTTATCAGAATGCCTGTCGGGAGATCATAGGAAGCCCTAAATCTGATGATCTTGATTGGA
>Ga0075121_1000565_pt1 | contig 25494 bp, 21 predicted proteins | sample AntAceMetag02UKG_FD_69793 | JGI IMG/M metagenome (GOLD analysis project Ga0075121, IMG submission 69793) | Saline lake microbial communities from Ace Lake, Antarctica - Antarctic Ace Lake Metagenome 02UKG | ecosystem: Environmental > Aquatic > Non-marine Saline and Alkaline > Saline | place... | reverse complement strand
AAGTTAACACGATATGTGAATCGCCCTACACATTTTGAGGTGTTATTACACCGAAATTTGTGGAGGGCTGATAATATAGTTGACTTGTGCGTAGGATGGTGGCTAAAAATCTTCACATTAAATTCCCGGAGCCCAAAAGTCTTGCCCGAAATACGTTCAAAACTCTTGTTCTCCTCACTCTTACATTACATTTTTTCGTGTCATTTCGTGGCTTTCGCCTGCCGTGCCGTAGCTTTATGCGAAGGATGGTGGTTAAATATCTTTACATATATTTCACCTTTTTTAACAGTATACACTTGTTCTTATTCATCCTCATACCAGCATTTCGCCCACCATCAATGTGGCTGGCAGGTGGAACAACAAAGCACATAGTGACATTTTTTTGTTAGATAGTGCTTTGTTGTTCCTGCTTATGGGCACTTAATTGGGAGATAATTGACTAAATAATGATTATGACGGTATTGTAACTGGTATTAGGAAGAAGATGGACTTGAATTTTATCAGGTAAGACAAATTTTACTGATTTCTAAGAATTCTGACAAATATCTGAAAGCTTCGTGCATTTACGCCATCAATATTAATCCTATCATGATGTAACGTATTTTATTTATTGATAAATCTCATAATCATGATGGCAAATATATTTTCCAAGGTGGAAATGAAGGAATTTTTCATTGCTGACTTGACAAAGAAAGGGGTGCTTAAGACTTTGCAATTGAGGTGCATAAATGAAGAAAAAGAATTTGTTGATCATCACAACAGGTGGCACAATAGCTATGCGGTATGATGAGGAATTTGGCATTGTGCAAAATGATGAACTAGTGGAATATCTGCTGAATTTTCCACAGATAAGCAATGTTGCTGATATAGAAGTGCTGGAATTTGCAAATGTTCCATCACCATTTATAGATCCGGAATTAATGTTTGGGCTGGCGAAGCTGGTAAATGAAAAGATCATCGAATATGACGGCATTATAGTCACTCACGGGACAGATACTCTGGAAGAGACAGCTTATTTGCTTGATCTTGTAGTTACCACACGCAAGCCTGTAGTATTTACGGCAGCGATGCGTTCAGGGACAGATCTGGGGCTTGACGGACCTCGTAATATTGTGGGTGCAGTGCGCGTGGCAAGTGATGATGATGCCAGGAACAAAGGTGTTCTGGTGGTGATGAATGATGAGATAGATAGCGCTCGAGACGTTGTAAAGACGGATACTGGAAAAACAAATTCCTTTGTAAGTCTTTCTTATGGACCCCTGGGAATCATAGACCCGGATAAAGTGATATTTTTCCGAGATTCAGTGATCAGGGAAAAATTACCCACTAATAAACTTGAGACGAATATAGATTTGATCAGATGCGTAAGTGGCATGGATAGCCGTTATATAGAGAGTTCTATTTCCAATGGTGCAAAAGCGATAGTCTTAGAAGCCTTTGGACGAGGAAACGTACCACGGGGGATAATACCGGCAATCAAGGAAGCTCTCAGCAAGGATCTGATAATTGTGGTCGTATCACGTTCATATACAGGTCGTGTGTTACCGGAATATGGCTATGAAGGCGGTGGGAAAAACCTGCAGCAGATGGGTGTGATCCTGGGCGGAGATCTGCGAGGACATAAAATGAGAATAAAACTCATGGTCTTATTCGGCAGATATAATAATCCTGCCTTGGTGAAAAAGTACCTTTTACACGCCAATGATTAATTATACCGGCAAATTTTCTTGACCTTAGGCTAATGAAAACACATCATTGCCTGTGATAAAGGATGAGGAAGTATTAAAAATCAATAATATGAATAAGAAGCGGAGAATTAGCAGCATAAAACGCTGGAGTACAATTAACCATAAGATTGAGTATGCCCTTTTACGGACAGCTATTTCTATTGCCCGTCTGATACCTGATACTATCCTGAGAAAAGCAGCTATGTGGCTCTTTTCAGTAATCCAGTTCCGCCGTGATCTGGCAAAAAACAATCTTAAGATGGTATTTCCTGAGATGAGCAAAGCAAGACGAGAACAAATATTGAAGGAAATGTATCGAAACCTGGGTTTAACTGCAGTTGAATCATTCTTGATGAAACCAGAGAAAGTATTTGAGAATCTGGAATTTTGGGGGTGGGAAGAAGTTAATAGATTGCGCGAAGCAGGTAAAGGTGTAATAGTGGTAACAGGACATTTAGGTAATTTTGAGATGTCAGGACGACTGATGGCGCACCAGGCTCCACTATGCGTGATCGTAAAAAGGCAATCAAATCCCTATTTTGATAAATATGTGAATAAGCAGCGATTAAAGGAGAACTGTGAACCCGTAAAATCTGGAAATGCCTTGCGACCAGTACTAAAGAAATTGAAGCAGAATGGACTTGTAGTGATGATGATAGATCAAAATGCCAGATATCAGGGATATCAGCTTGACTTTCTGGGACATAAGGCTTCAACTCATATCTCAACAGCCAAAATTGCCTTATTGTCTAAGGCTCCTGTTGTAATAGTGGGAATCACACGCACCAGTAAAGGTTATCCTTTATTGAAATATTCTGAGACTATAGATACAACTGATTACGAGAACACTCTTGAAGGTCAAATTGCCTTGATGCAGGAGATCAATGATGCATTTGGCAAGCTTGTGAAAGCTAATCCTGAGCACTGGTTCTGGGTTCATCGGCGCTGGCGAAAACCGGAGCTGGGAAAACCATTAACTGAAATCGATTAATATCAACGGTAAATAGATTATTTTGCCATATGACGATCTTTGAAAAAAGCTTTACAGAATTAAAGCAGCAATGAGTTTTGTGTTGGAGAATATTATGAGAACATTAATTATTTGGAGTCTGATACTGCTATCTTCAGTAGCATGGGGTTTGCAGTTTGAAGCCGGCAGTGGAATAGATGTAAGCCGAATTGAGCGAGAAAATGAAGCAGCATATCACACGGGTGATGATGACCGACATTTTTATTATACATATCCCGAAGCAGAAAATCACCTTTGGGCAGTAGAATTTGATTTTAGGAGCTATTACAGTAGTATAGACAGCTTAACCTTTGCCCCGGCAAGTGCCTTGGTTTACCTGCCTAATTACACAGTAAGTGGAGACATGAATGTGGGATTATACAGTAATGGTTCATTTGGTCCTGGAGAAGAGATCACTTCCAGCACACTGACAAATGCAAACCTTGTACCCGGCTGGAATGAGATTGACCTTACCGCAGCAGCTGACACACTTTTCTGGTTGGTGGTAAATTACCCCACTGGATTAGGTAATCAGCAATATGTTTCTGCATCTAATGGAGATGGCAGCCATAGTTATTATTGGGATCCTTATTATGGAGATGAAGGAAGCTGGCTAAGTATGTCCGCCAATGGTTTTGCGAATGAATTCTTATTCACCCTGACTGGTGAGTTTCATTTTATGGATATAGACCTTGAGGTTTCTGATTTCTATCTGGAAGGGATTTTTTCAGCAGGTGAGGAGATCTTTCCCCGGGCAACTATACATAATAACTCATCTGTAAGTGTGGACAGCCTTTCTGTAGTGATAACAAAAGAATTTCCCGGTGCATTGGAAAACGATACCCTTTATGTATATGATATAGCTGCCGGAGCAGATATTGATCTTTCTGAAATTGATGATATTAGTTATATTTTGAGTTCTTATCCCGGGCAGTATAAATTTACCACAACTCTATATTGTGAAGATGATCAGCTTATTGATAATAATAGTGCGGAAATTAACAGGAATACATTTAATTATACTCAATCCAGTATAATGTTTGAAAATATGGTGGAACTTGATGATACCTATACAGATGGGATCTGGAATACTCAGGATGGAATTACTGATTATCAGCTGCTGCCAATCAATTATTTCCCCAATTATCAGGATATCAGTTATTATAATTCACTAGCTGAGGAGCGATTCTATTATTATGAGCTTTATAATTTACCGGCAACTGTGGTCAGTGGAGACCCCATTATCGGGTATGATGCAAATAATTATGAGAATCATCTACTGGAAAAATGTGCCGAGATTGATAGTATGCACAGTTTTGTGGAAATATCTCATATCGAAGCATTGGTAGATACACTGGAAGATGTGCATGTTTCAGTTCTTCTTGATCCGGGTGAAAATCTGGTACTAACCAGTCTGGCTTCATCATGTGAAATATTTGGGATGATCTATGAAGATGGTCTGCCTTTAAATGAGCAGTTAGATGGGAAAGTATTCCTTGATACTATCAAATTTGCGTCAGCAGAACTGGGTGGATTAGCCAATGGAGTACCGGTAGATAAGCGAACCAAATTTAATCAATTATATAAATTTACTCCTATCAGTGGAGATATAAATAACTGCAAACTCTTATTCTGGGTGCAAAACACAAATGATAATATGATCTGGGCTAGTGGTGAGTTATCATTTTCGGATTTTGGCATCGTGGAAACTACTGATGATGAGATCAGCTCATTACATACTTTCCTGGCGTACCCAAACCCCTTTAATCTTCAAGGATCTTTGAAGGTTAAATTACCGGAAACGCTCAGGAGCAGTGCAGTTCAGATAAATATTTATAATATCAAGGGACAGATAGTACGGAACCTTGAAGCTGGCGAGCTTACCTGGGATGGATATGATAATAAGCAGCATCTGGCAGGTAATGGCATATATCTCATGCAGATAAACCATTCCGCTAAAAGAGACTGGCTTAAGATCATGGTGGTGAAATAGAGCATGATCATCCGCAAGATCTTTCAGCGAAAATATCAGGAACTTACAGGCTGCCTGCACGTGCATACAAAATATTCATTTGATTCGCGCACACCCGTGGAAGATGTGATCAAAGCAGCCTATAAGCATAATCTTGATTATATTGCCATAAATGATCATCTTAGTAATGAAGCGAAAGAAGATAAATCTTTAAAAGCTGAAAAAAAATTAACTATTATTCCTGGTTTTGAGATCAATGACCCGGATAATAATAATCATCTGCTGGTGTATGGCAATGAGGAAGTTCTCAGAAATAAACCTGCCGGGGAATATGTGCCTTATTACCGTAATCAGGGAGCAATAACTTTTGCAGCGCACCCTTTTGAACGACGTTCCTCCCGGCAGATCAGAAAATATGTGTGGACTGATACTTCTATTGACCAGTTTTCAGGTCTGGAAATCTGGAATGCCTTATCTAACTGGGTATCCAAGATACGTCCCAGTATAAACGGGTTATTGTGGGTGCTTCTGGCACATAATTTTATCCGTCGTGGATCTCGAGCTTCTATCCAATGGTGGGACGACTTGAATAAGGCTGGTAAACGCAAAGCTGCTATCGGCTCAGTTGATGCCCATGGCTTGATATTTAAGAAAATGTGCTTCAGCTTCACTCTTCTAAAGCACAAATTTATGTTCAACACTGTGCGCACCAATGTGCTGCTTCCTGAAGACTGGGAGATAAACAAGGAGAATATATTGAAAGCACTGGCGGAAGGTCGCAGCTATGTGATCAACTATCATCGTGGCATACCATATAACTTTTACGCTGGGATATCCGCTCAAAATGAACCAGGAGTGAGTTTTGGGGAAGAAATAGAATTCAGACAGGGTTTGCATTACTATTATCATTTGCCTAAGATAGCCAGAGTTAGATTGTATTATAATGGCGATTTAATTAGCCAGCAGCTTGATGAAAAAGGAAGATTTGAAATTAATAGCCCAGGAAATTATCGTTTAGAAGTATTACTGAACAGACTGGGCTGGATCTATACAAATAATATTTATATAAAATGAGGTAAAAATGGAAAAAACAGTAAAGATATTCCGACAGGATCTACCAGAATATTTGAATAAAGAAATAGAAACCTGTTTTCTGGTCGCAGATAAAGAACTGCGAGAGAGTAAAAATGGCAATTATCTTCGTCTAAGGTTATCAGATAAAACTGGTAATGTGATGGGAAATGTGTGGAATAACGCAGTATCAATCTCTGATAAGTTTGAAAGTGGAGATATTGTAAAATTAAAAGGTACTGTGATCAGCTATCGAGATCAGCTTCAAATAACTGTTCAGACCGCAAGAAAAGTTCAGGATTTCGAAATTGACCTTACTGATTACATTCTGGCAACAGAAAAGGATATTCATAAGCTTAATGAACGGTTATTTACTCTGATTGATTCTGTGACTAATGAACACTTGAATGAGCTTCTGAGATCAATCTTTGAAGATAAAGAATTCCTGGTAAATTTTTCTCAGGCACCAGCAGCAAAATCCTGGCATCATAACTATCTGGGAGGTTTGCTGGAACATACCATAAGTGTCGCAAATCTGTGTGAATTCAGTGCACATTATTATAAAGTCGATCGCGATCTGATCATTGCGGGTGCTTTATTACATGACATGGGGAAAGTGGAAGAATACACAGCACCTCCATCGATCAATTTTACTGATCAGGGAAGACTGATAGGGCATATAATCATTGCTGATCAGATCATAGCAAGCAAAGCACAATTGATCAATAATTTTCCAGCTGAACTTCTAATGAAATTACGCCACCTTATACTCTCGCATCATGGGGAATATGAAAAGGGTTCTGCGAGATTACCTCAAATACTGGAAGCAATTATCCTGCATCACTGTGATAATCTTGATGCGCAGGCGACTGGAGTTGGCCAGGTAATTGAAGCCAGTTCCGGTCATTCAGGTAACTGGAGTGAATTTGATAAGCTTAATAATAAATATTATTATAAAGGAAAAAATGAGGAAGAGATCAAATAAATGTTTCAGGTAGGAATAATTGCAAGCGGTAGTCGGGGTAATTCCCTGGTGATAAGAAGTGATAAAGGTGCCATCCTGGTGGATGCAGGACTTGCTGGGAAAAGGATTATATCCGGACTGGAACTAATGGGAATTTCACCGGAAGAATTACATGGTGTGGTGATCAGTCATGAGCATTCAGATCATATTTCTGGAGCAGGTATTATCTGTCGGAAACTTGATATTCCTCTCTATATAAGCCCGGATACCTATGCCTGTTCTTCAGCCAGAATTGGAAGGTTAAATCAAGAGACGATCTTTTTTGAACATGGTAAAGCCTTCAGCATTGGAGATCTTCATATTATTCCCTTTGCTTCTTCACATGATGCTGTTGAAAGCAGCAATTTTATTGTCCGGCAGACGAATAATTCCTCCGCAAGGTTAGGGATAGCAACAGATTGTGGTTATCTGACACGCTTAATGAAGGAGCGCTTGCAGGATTGCACTACTCTGATCCTGGAGAGCAATCATGATGAGATCAAGCTGCTGGAAGGGCCCTACCCCTGGCATCTTAAACAAAGAGTGAAAAGCCGACAAGGTCATCTTTCTAATAGACAAGCTGTTAGCGTGATCAGTCAAGTTATACATCCCGGGTTAAAGAAACTTATTCTGGCTCATCTGAGTGAAAAAAACAATACTCCAGAATTGGCTGAAAGTGAAATGAAAAGGTATCTGAGTATGATAAATCATGAGCTTGAGCTGTATATTGCCAATCAACATACTGCGCTAAGCTTACTGGATATCTAGGAGAGTCAATGCTGATTAATCTATTGTTATTGATTGTGGGATTTGCTTTTCTGATCAAAGGAGCAGATTTTCTGATTGATGGAGCTGTGTCTCTGGCTAAGAAATTCCATATCTCTGAAATAGCTATTGGATTAACAGTCGTGGCTTTTGGAACTTCAGCTCCTGAATTAATTGTAAATATTGTATCTGCTTTTCAAAATCATCCAGAAATATGTTATGGAAATGTCATCGGCAGTAATATGTTCAATACTCTGGTGGTTTTAGGACTTGCGGGATTATTTAAACCATTATTGTTGCAGAAATCTACAGTCCGTAAAGAAATCCCATTTGTTTTTCTAGGCACAATATTGATTATTTTATTATCCAATGGTTTCTGGATAGGAGACAAAATTCTTTCCCGGTATGATGGATTGATCCTAATAGGCTGCCTTGTGATATTTATCATTTATGTAATGAAAATACCCCGACAGCAGATTTCATCAGAATATTCTGATCTGCCCGTTCTTAAGACTATATTATTCCTGATATTTGGGATAATTGGATTATTTGCCGGTGGTCAACTTGTTGTAGATAATGCAGTCAAGATCGCCTTATATTTCAAAGTTAGTAATGAATTGATCTCTTTGACAATTGTGGCATTCGGGACAAGTCTTCCTGAGCTTGTAACTTCTCTGATTGCCTTAAAAAAGAAATCCTCTGATATCGCCGTGGGTAATGTAATTGGCTCAAATCTATTCAATATCTTTATGGTGCTGGGAGTTACTTCACTGATAAAACCTGTTATATTCAATCCTTCCTTAAATATTGACCTGGCAATTCTGGCCTTGATCACACTGATACTTTTCCTACTTGTGTTTGTGGGTAAGGTGAGTAAATTAAATAAATTTGAAGCTGCTATTCTTCTTCTTTGCTATTCCGGTTATATGTATTTTCTGCTGCAAAGAGGATAGTTTATAATAATCCCCAGCGTTTGCGGAAAAATATCTCAAGACAAAAACTAAGTAAAAATAAAGTAATGATATACCACTTTTTATAGAGAGGTATTTCAAAATATGTAGTATCAAACCTACTTTCAGCCTTTGGGTAATCTGCCAGGTCATTAACCTTAAATAATTCTTTTCCAACAGTTTGCCTGGCGATGTATTGTAATAGAGATTTATTTATTCCTCTATCTCTTACTTCTGAATTAGCAGACATTATCATAAATTTACCACCAGTTCCCTTCAGAGATTGTTTATCTGTAATAGTAAATTTGTATTCCGCCGGATCTTTGGCAGTGAAACTGAAACTGTATCTTTCATTATTCAGGTTGAGATAGTCACGCAAATATTCCTGATCATCTTTTGTGATCACAATTTCTGCCTGAAGGTTTGTTAATGGGGCATATTTCTCATCAAAGGCAGCTAATTCAATATTAACATCTTCACCAATTAAATAGCTGTTCTGTTCACTCCAGGCAAAAAAGTTGTTTGCTTTGGCATAGCTGAGCCATTGCATGATATTATTGTTGAAATCAGAATAATGATCATCCTCGCCCCAAAGCTGCCATTTCCACAGATCAAGAAAACTGCCGTAAAGCACTTTGCCATTGCCATATTCCTGAAAAACAAGGGCTGGAGGTGTTTGCTCAGCTGGAAATTCAGCTAACAGTGTTCCAGAGGTTTTTAGCTCAGTATAATAAAATCTCACTGGTGGTATTTCATCCAGATTCTTTTTAATGGTCTGGAAACTCTGATAAGCAGCACTCTCTTGAGTTAATCGAAATTTCCCCTCAAATATACGTCGAATACCCGTACTGCGAACTGGGAGAATTCGATCCAATCCTGCCAGAGGTTGTCCTAAATAATAAAGACCTCCTCCATTTGCCACATAGCGGTCAATCAACTCAATTTGAGATTTTGTAAAATTCAATTTTCCATTATTTATCAGGCATAATACCTGGCAATTTTCTAATTCAGAACCCAGACTCACAACATCCCGATTCTTACGCAAATCAGAACCCTTATAGAGATAAGTAACTTCAAAACGTTCATCTCTCTCTGCTGCCTGCACCAGGTAGCGACCTTCCCATGATAACTCGTCAGAAATTACCTTCACAGCCGCTTTATTTTCTAATACAAGAACTGCTCCAGGAAAACTATTATTCTCAATTCCCACTTCCAGCAGACTATCCTGGTGGATCTCAACTCTGACTGGTTGTAACCCGGTTTGAGAAAACTCATGTTCAAACAAAACCTGTTGATATTTCTCGTCTTTAAAATTTATCTGCTTTGTCTCTATTTTTTCATCTGAAATGTAAAAATCCAGCTCTGCCCCACCTTGATAATGAGATGAAGATACAGCTACAATAAAAGGAGTGATTTCCTTCAGCCAGGAACGCTTATTATATTTCAACTTTGTTATTTGAAGATCAAAACTCGTTGATTGAAAATCTGACTGGATAACATGCACAGGAAACTGAATATTTTGGATAAATTCTGGATCGCTGTCATCAAACCAGCCATCAGAAAACATAAACAAATCTTTTACATTTTTATAATTGTCTTGTTCCTGCAAATCTGAAAATGTCTTTGTAAGTCTAGTTGATTCTTTATCTCCATTGATCCCATCAGCAAATTCCAGAAGTTTACATTTATATCCCTTCGATTCCAGCAGGAGTTTTATCGAATCAGCTTGTACCTTATATTTTTGAAGTTTACTCACATTATCAGATTGTTCATTCATAGAAATCGAGTTATCCAGAAGCAGCAATTGCCGCATCTGAACGGGATTTCTGCGTGAGTATCTAATTATCGGATTGAAAAGCAATATCATCACTATGGCAAGAGCTATCCACCTTAAAATAGCAAGAAAATAGCGTTTACCCCTGCTTATCTCTGGCATTGTCCGCCAGTAGAAATATATTATAATGCCCGTGAGGCTAATTAATCCAAGATATATCATGTTCTACCAGTAATATTGAGCCTTCTCATTTTTAAAACTATACTCAATATCTTTTTGATCTTTATTTAGTGTTACAGCAATTTTGTCCAGCAGTAATTTCCTTTTTAACTTATTAATTAGTTTTCTGCCATGACCAAGAAATAGAGACTTCTTATTTATTGGTATTGATAGAGTCATTCCTGGTTGCCATTTATTTATTAATTCATCATACAAAAGTTCAATCTGGACAAGTTCTCCAATTGCTGGATGATAAGGACCTGCCACAATATCAGAACTCTTCAGGTCTGAATGCAAGCCTGTTTTGATTACATTTATCCCTTCTTCTTTACAATGCTTCTGAGCATATTTTAGCCATTGTATTGCATCTGCCAAACTTAAAGGTTGATAAATTCCCTGCTGATACCAATTTTCCAGAACCGTATCCCTTAGAATTATCGTGGGGTATAATCTTATCCCTTGAGGTTTAAGCTTAACGGCTGTTTTCAAAGACTCAACAAAGAATTCAAATGTATCTCCCGGTAATCCTGGCATCAATTGTATTATCAGATCAAAACCCGCTGCTTTTACATCTTTACAGGCTTTCAGTGCAGTTGAAGATGTATAACCTCTGCCAGATGATTTCAGTACTTCAGTATTAAAACTCTGAATACCCAGTTCAATTGTTGTAACACTCTTGCTCTTCAAAAAACTAAATAATTTTGAATCGAGTTCATCAGGTCTGGTAGATATTCTGATACCTTTTAATTGTGTAAGGTAAGGTGAGGCTAATGCCAGATATTCTTCCTGCTTCTGCATTGGAAGAGCGGTAAAAGTACCCCCAAAAAATGCTATCTCTTTTTCCGGTGCTGAATTTTTTATACAAAACCCCTCAATGCACTCCTGGAAAAATGATAGCGATACTTCCTTACTCTGAGTAATTGAAAACTGATTGCAATAAACGCAGTTAAAAGGACAACCCTGATGCGGAATAAAAAGAGGCAATATCCTCATATATTAAGTTTTTCACAAGCCCTTTTGGCGGCTTTCTGCTGGGCTTCCTTTTTTGTATGTCCCTCTCCTGTACCCATTAATTCATCATTTACTTTCACTTCGATCATAAATATCTTATCATGGTCAGGACCTGATTCCTCAATTAGAATATATTCAGGCAGGTTTTGACTTTCATTTTGGGTAAATTCCTGGAGTTTACTCTTGTAATTGATCAAATCCTGCTCAATAAATATCTCTTTGTATCCTGTAAAAATATTGTATATAATAAAATCACGTGCTGCTTCAATTTCACCATCAAGGTAAATTGCACAGATAATTGCTTCCATGGCATCTGCCAGGATTGAGCTGTTATCCCTGCCCCCACTTCTTTCAGCTTCCCGGCTTAATACTAAAAAACTGCCGAGATTAAGTTTACGCGCTACCGTTGATAAGAAATCGCGGGAAACTACCTTCGCCTTCAGTTTTGAAAGTTCTCCCTCTGTATAATCAGGAAATCTTTCAAAAACCGATTCAGCAATTATCAGCCCTAATATTGAATCACCCAGAAATTCCATTCTCTCAAAAGCAGAACTTTCTCCTTCCTTACCATTCACAGAAGTGTGCGTTATGGCAGAAAGGAGAAGTTCTTCAGTATCAAACTTATAATCGAGAATATCCATTAAATTGGATAACCCACTACTATTTTCTTTTTTTACTTGAGAATTCCCTAATAAACTGCTGATCAGTTTCTTCATAGTATTAATCATACTTTTTGAAGATCAGCACTCCATTATGTCCACCAAAACCCAGGGAATTACTCATAGCAATTTTCACGGGATAATCCTGTGAATTATGAGCAACAAAATCAAGGTCACATTCAGGATCAGGATTCGTTAGATTAATCGTAGGATGCACTTTTCCTGTCTGAATGCTCTTGCAGCATACCACAGCTTCAATTCCTGCAGCTGCTCCCAAAGTGTGACCTACCATAGATTTAGTAGAATTCACCTTCAGTTTATAGGCATGATCACCAAAAACAGATTTTATTGATTTTGTTTCGTTCACATCATTTAATGGTGTGGAGGTTCCGTGAGCATTAATATAATCAACATCTTCAGGATCTAAACCTGCATCTTCCAGTGCCATTTTCATTGCTCTGGCACCGCCTTCTCCACCTTCTACTGGAGCAGTGATGTGATATGCATCGCAGGATGCTCCATAGCCTATTAATTCTGCATAAATATGAGCTCCTCTTGCCAATGCACGATCAAGCTCCTCCAGAATTATCACCCCTGCACCTTCAGCTAATATAAATCCATCTCTACCTGAATCAAAAGGACGACATGCTGCCTGTGGGTCATCATTCCGGGTACTTAATGCTTTCATATTTCCAAACCCGGCAAAGGTTAAAGGTGTTACTGATGCCTCAGCTCCTCCACATAATATCAAATCAGCATCTCCATACTGAATTGACCTGTAGGCTGTTCCTATCCCATGATTAGCACTTGCACAGGCAGAAGATATATTAAAATTAATACCCTTTAAATTGTATTGGATTGCAACTTCTGCGGAACCTGCATTGGAAATCATCTTAGGGATGAAAAATGGACTCACTCTACGGGGTCCCACCTGATAGTGCTTTGCACATTCAGTTTCATATGTGTACATACCTCCAATACCAGTGCAAAGGATACATCCACTTCTTTCTGGATCGAAATGAGCTTCATCAATATTAGCATCTTCTAAAGCTTCTCTTGCTGCCCATAAGGCAAATTTTGTATATCTATCGAGCTTTTTCAATCTCTTTTTATTATAATAAATTTCGGGCTCAAAATTGCGAACCTCACCGGCTATCCGGCTGGAATAATCTTGACTTAAATCGAAATGTTTCACATGGTCAATTCCGCTTTTCCCTTTCAGCAGATTTTCCCAGAATTCGTCAACGGTATGGGCTAACGCATTTATCGTTCCCAAACCAGTTACAACAACTCTTCGCTTGCTCATCGTCACCTCTCTGTACTAAAAAGCGGATGAGCTTACCCATCCGCCACTAATAATACTAACTGTTTTACTATTGCAATTTGCCTTTCAAGAAATTGATTGCTTCACCTACTGTCGTAAGTTTTTCAGCTTCATCATCTTCAATTTCCAAATCAAATTCCTCTTCAAATTTCATGATTAATTCCACTGTATCAAGTGAATCTGCACCCAAATCTTCTATGAATTTTGCTTCGGGGGTTACTTCACTCGCATCTACTCCAAGTTCTTCTACAATAATTTCTTTAACTTTTGCTGTTACGTCCATATTATCCTCCAGTTTTTTCTTATTTTAGGTTTACCTCACATTTACAGGTTCCCAATTTATTTTTCAGCCTTTTCGCTGATTATTTTTTAATTCATTACCAGTCCACCATCGACGTTTATTACCTGACCGGTAATATAAGAGCTCATCTCAGATGCCAGAAAAAGACACAAGTCTGCAATATCTTCTGGACTGCCCATCCTCTTCATCGGTATCGCTTCAGAATAACCTCGTACAGTATCCTCCGAGAGTTTATCAGTCATAGCTGTCTTGATAAATCCAGGAGCAATTGCATTACATCTCAATCCTTTTGCAGCAAACTCTTTTGCTATGGATTTTGTCAAACCTATTATTCCTGCTTTAGAAGCAGCATAATTTGATTGACCTGCATTTCCCATTAATCCTATCACAGAAGATATATTTATTATCGAATTCCCAGGCTCCTTCATCATATATCTGCAGGCTTTCTGAATACAATTAAATGTTCCCTTTAGATTAACATTGATCACCGCATCCCAATCTGATTCTTTCATTCTTAAAATTAAACCGTCTTTTGTGATCCCGGCATTATTGACCAGAATATTGATACTTCCTGTTAATTTATATATCTCCTTGAATATTAGCCCAGTTCTTTCTGAATCAGTAACATCACAAGTAAATCCAAAGCAACTATATCCTTTACTGTTGAATTCATTCACTACTGAGTCTACATCCTCCTTGCGTAGGTCAATTATGCAAACCGTTGCACCTCTGCTTGCAATTCCTTCCGCTATTGACTTACCAATGCCACGTGAAGAACCTGTTATTATTGCTGTTTTACCTTTTAAATCCATTACTTATTCTCCCCTTCCTAAAGCATTTATTACATTTTTTATATCTTCTGGTTTTTCGATATTAAATGTCTTTAATTGTTTATCTATTTTTCGTAACATACCACTGAGTACTTTCTGAGGACCAAATTCTATAAATCTGTCCACTCCCCTATCACTCATATATTTAACGCTTTCCACCCAACGAACTGAAGAACTCACCTGTCTGGAAAGATTCTCTTTTATTTGTGATATTTCTGTCCAGGGTTTTGCATCTACGTTTGCTACTACTGGAATATCTGTTGATGAAAATTTGATCTTATCCATTTCTTCTTCCAGCCAAACTGATGCTTTTGCCACCAAAGGTGAATGAAATGCTCCTCCCACTACCAGGGGGATTATACGTTTTGCTCCAGCCTCTTCAGCTAATTTCATTGCTGCTTCTACACCAGACTGACTGCCAGATATCACTGTTTGTACTGGAGTATTAAAGTTTGCAGCGATCACGATTCCTGCTGGAGATGCCTTTTCACATAGCTCAGTTACCATATCAGGAGATAAGCCAATAATTGCAGTCATTCCATATGGCATGCCTTCACTGGCTTTGATCATAAATTCACCACGTTTATGAACAAGATACATTGCATCAGAAAGTTCCAATACTCCATTAGCTACTAAAGCAGAAAATTCACCTAAAGAATGACCAGCCACAAAGTCAGGTACAATATCAATTTCTTTCTGCCACATTTTTAAAGCAGCTATTGAGTGAAATAGAATAGCAGGTTGAGTAAATCTGGTATCTTTCAATTTTTCTTCTGGGCCATTAAGTATTATATCTGCCAAATCATATCCGGTTCTCTCCTGAAATTTCTCCAGATATTTTACATTTTCTGAATCAGCTTCAATTAATTCCCGGCTCATTCCCACATACTGGGCGCCTTGTCCGGGAAATATATAAGCTATCTTATGCATATTTCCTCGCTTTTGGATTATATTCTAACTAATAGACTCCCAGAGGTCAAACCAGCACCAAAGGATGTCATAAGAACCAAATCTCCATGTCGTATTTTACCGCTGCGTATCACTTCGTCTAATGCTACTGGAATTGTAGCTGCCGAAGTATTTCCATATTTATCTATATTTACTATTATTTTACTACTATCCATTTTAAGCTTTTTACCAAGTGCTTCTATGATCCGCATATTCGCTTGATGTGGGATTACCCAGTCCAGGGAATTCGTATCCATATTATTACGCTTGAGCACAGTTTCACAGGAATTATACATTGAGCGCACTGCCAGCTTAAAAACCTTATTACCTTCCATATTTATGGTGTGAAGCCGTTCACGTACTGTGTTATAACTTGCTGGTGTTCGTGAACCTCCAGCAGGTTGAACCAGTAGATCCCAGTAATTCCCATCAGCAGAAATATCAGAGTCTATCACACGAGAAATATCCACTTCAGAAGCTCGGGAAACTATTGATGCACCAGCAGCATCACCAAACAGCACACAGGTATTTCGATCCTTGTAGTTTGTGATCCTGGTGAGTAAATCTACCCCGATAGTCAGAATATTTTTACACACTCCTGTCTCAATATATTGTTTAGCAATATTCATTGTGTATATCCAGCCGGGACAACCCGCTGAAATATCAAATCCAGGAACGTTCTTAATTCCCAGATTCTTCATAACTAAACAGGCTGTTGAAGGGAACGCATGATCAGGAGTAACTGTACCTACAATTACCAAATCCAGTTCTTTCGCGTGAATATCTGCCATCTGCAAAGCTTGCTCAGCTGCCTCTGTGGCATAATCACTGGAAGCTTTATCGTCTGCTGCCACTCGCCGTTCAGACATTCCAGTTCGTGTCTTTATCCATTCGTCTGAGGTCTCCACCAGCTTTTCAAGATCAAAATTGTTTAAGATCTTGTCAGGCAATGAACGCCCTGTACCTTTTATCTTAGCATGATACTGTTTCATTTTTTACTCTCATAATATTCTCGGGCATGCTCAAGAAATTTTGAATTCACCATCCGCACCGAGGTTTTTATTGCATTTTTAATTGCCGTAGCATCTGACCTGCCATGAGCAACAACTGAAAGACCATTCAGTCCAACCAATAAAGCGCCACCATATTCTCTATGGTCAACCTTTTTCTTTAAAAACGCAAAGGCAGGATAAGCCAGTAAAGCTCCAAGTTTGCTTATCCAGTCCTGGTTGAACTGTTCCTTAAGTATTTTAAACATAGAGGTTGCTGCCCCTTCAACCGTCTTTAGAATAATATTTCCAGTGAATCCATCACTGATTATCACATCTACATTTCCCTTTAAGAGATCCTTTCCTTCTATATTTCCGACAAAATTAATATCTGGGTGATTGGATAATGACTGATAAGTTGATTTATAAAGTTCACTGCCTTTACTACTCTCCTCACCAATATTTATCAAACCAATTCGAGGCTGGTCTATTTTAAAGAAATACTTAGTATATAGATTGCCAATCTCAGCAAATTGTACTAAATTTTCCACACTGCATTCCGCATTAGCTCCCACGTCCAGCAGCAGTTCTACCCCTTGGATCGTCGGGAAAAGGGTTGCTATCGCTGGACGTAGAAAATTCTTTAATCTGCCATAAATAAATAGTGAAGCTGACATCACTGCCCCAGTATTACCTGCTGATACTGATACCTGCACTTTTTTATCATGGCAGTCCTGGATCAACCTTACCAGGGATGAATCCTTTTTCTGACGCATGATCTTAGATGGAGAATCTGACATTATTACTCTTTCGCTGCAGTGAATTATCTCTAAACGTGATTTGTCAAAAAAATATTTTTCAAGCTCTTTGCTTAAAATCGCCTGGTCACCATAGAGAAGAATCTTTTCACAAATCTCCTCCTTTAGTGCAATAATTGCACCTTCCACTTCTGGGTAAGGTGCATTATCACTGCCAAAGGCATCCAACCCTACGGTTATTTTATTGCCTTGCATACCTGATTACTCAGGAAAACTTATTCCTTCTCCATCTTAAGGACTTCGCGACCATTATAAAATCCGCACTTTTTGCAGATGTTATGAGGACGCATCGGTTCTCCGCAATTTGAGCAGGTACTTACTGCCGGCGCTACTGCCTTGTAATGTGTCCGCCTTTTATCGCGGCGTGACTTCGACGTCTTACGTTTTGGTACTGCCATCATCACTCCTTTATCTATATATTACACTTTATCTTAATAACTGCTTAAGAAAAATCAAATAATTTCTCCTCCTCCCTCATGTCAAGCAGATAAATATTTAAACCATCCAAAACCTTGCGAATGGTGTTTACACCTCCGCAATGGTTGATCATAAAATCCAAACTTATAAATCACAAAAATTCAACTTCTCAGGCAATTTTAATACTTATAAAACCCATGACACACTATATTACCACCGTACTATTATAAATCTTTTCCGATCTTGTAACTGCATTTTTCGCTATCTATCACCAGTTTTCTTGCCTTAACTGATGTTATTCATTGCTAATAATCAATTTAAGATATTTCCACGTCTCAAAATAAACTCCCAGTACACTCTCTGTGGGTTCCCTGTGGCTTTCCTGATCACTTTTCTCACTTATGGATTTATCATATAACTATTGTTTCATTAACTTTGTCGCGTCTGACTTTTCGATTATTATAATAAAATTGGGCTGCCTTCTTTGACAGCCCAATGTATATTTATCCCTTTATCTCCTGTACTCGTTTTCTGGTCTTCTTGCTGCCCAGATATTCTACTACGATATAAATCACCGGTATAACTACCAGTGTCAGAATTGTAGTGGTAAAAAGTCCTCCAATTACTGAACGTGCCAGGGGTGCCCACATTTCTGCACCTGAACCAATTTCCAGTGCCAGAGGTATCATCCCGAAAATTGTTGTAAAAGCGGTCATCAATACTGGTCGCATTCTTGCCTTACCAGCCTTTTCCACAGCTTCAAACACTCCTAATCCCCTCTCTCGAAGCTGATTAATGTAATCCACCAGCACTATTCCGTTATTTACTGCTATTCCCACCAGCATCACCACTCCCACCAGCGACATAATACTCAATTTAGTACCTGTTAAGAACAGGATCAAAAATACTCCGATTAGTGAAAGAGGAATAGTAAAGAAAATTATAAAGGGATCGATCAGCGATTCAAATTGTGAAGCCATAACCATATACACAAGTAAAACTGCTACAGCAAAAGCTATCATCAGCCAGAAATTAGATTCCTGCTGATCCTCTGCCTGTCCACCTATCAATACGGTAAATTCATTAGGAATTGGAGTATCCTTTAATATTTCATTAATATAACGTGTTGCCTTATTCAAATCCAGTTTCCTGTCCAGATTGCAATTAACGCTGACAAACCGTTCCTGATTCTCCCTGCTGATAGTAGGTGGTGATATAGTCTCTTCTATTGTACCCAATTGTCGCAAAGGAATATTAGCACCTGTCATTGTAGGGATCATCAATTGTTCCAATGCTTCTCGATCATTGCGATAACGCTTATCAAGCCGAACAAAGATATTATATTCATCTCCTTCTTCTCGATAACGCTGAGCAGTAACTCCCTGAATAGAATATGAAATTATACTCGCCACCTGCATGGCAGATAATCCATATTCATTCATCACATCCTGCCTGAGATTTACTTCCAATTGGGGAGATTGCTCTTTGATGCTCTTCTCAACATCCACAAATCCCTTCACTTTCTGCATTTTCTGAAATATCTGATCTGCCAGCTCTTCACCTTTTGTAAGATCATTTCCGATCAGTTTCACCTCGATCGCCTTCTCATTGCCCATCATACCACCCTGGGTTATCCGATAGGTGATTCCGGCAATTTTATCAAAATCCTCTCTGATCGTCTCTTCAATCTCCTTCTGGCTTCGCTCCCTGAGGCTTTCATCTTTCAATTTCAAATGTATTTCCATATTATTGGGCGTGGAATCAAATGCCATTAAGCCTTCCTGTGATCCAAACCTCAAATAAGATGATTCTATCTCTGGTACAGCATCCCGCATAGCTGTTTCCACCTGTAAAGCCAATTGTTCCATCTCCTCATATGGTGTCCCTCGTCTTGCTTCCACATAGATCTGGATATGACCCTGATCTGTCTCAGGCATGAATTCTCCACCTATAACCGGGATCAAAGCCAGCGAACCTATGAACAGTAAGAATACTGACACGAGTACCTTCCGCTTATTATTGATTGCCCAATGCAGCACTTTAGCATAATTAATTTCCAGCCAGTTAAAAAATCTATTAAGGACTTTCACCAGTTTACTCTGCTTCCTGGCATCCTCTTGAGCCTGAGTACGGATCAAACGTGATGACAGCATGGGTACTAAAGTGAGCGCGACTATCAGTGATACTGCCAGCGAGCAGGTAATGGTTATCACCATATCTCCAAATATCTGACCCGTTATCCCTGGCACAAACAATACTGGTACAAATACAAATATGGTAGTTATTGTTGATGCCACAATGGCATTTGTAACTTCATGAGCACCCTTGCTGGCTGCTTCGGCTTTGGAATAACCTTCTTCTCGATGTCGATATATATTCTCCAGTACTACCACTGAATTATCCACCAGCATTCCTATCGCCAGAGCAAGTCCTGCCATGGAGATAATATTCAAGGTAAGACCATTTACATATAATACTGCAAATGTGAATATCACTGATACCGGCATGGATATTGCCATTATCGCACTGCCACGTATATTCCTCAAAAATATGAAAATAACCACACAACATATCAAAAATGCCAGTATCCCGGTCATTGATAAATTCTTAATCGAATTTTCGATGAATTCACTCTGATCAAACATTATCCCAAAGCGAGTCCCTAATGGTAATACTTCTTTGATCTTGGTCAGTTCATCTTCTACTGCATTACAAGCCTGCACAGTATTGGCATCGGACTGTTTTTGCACAATAAGAGTCACTCCCTTAGTCCCATCAACTCTCACGTTGCTCTTCAGCTCTTTGAAGTCATCTTCGATGGTTGCTACGTCTCTTAATTTTACTGCTCTTCCCCCGGCATTACCCACCACTACATCCCTGATCTGTTCAAGACTGCGGTATTCTGAATATACTCTGATATTATAACTCTTCGTGGAAGTATCTATATTACCAGCAGGCATTAATCCTGATTGAGAACCTATTGCTCCCACAACCTGCTGAGAACTCACTCCCATGGCAGACATCAGGATTGGATCAAGATTTACGTTTATCTGCCTTTCCAGTCCTCCCATTGTACTTACGGCTGCCACACCTTTCACACGCTCCAGAAGCGCTTCTATCCGATCAACTGATAATTCCCGTAATTCAGCTAATCCCAGATTTTCATTTGTTAACGAGATAAACATGATAGGCATCATTGATGGATCAAACTTGAATACAAGCGGATCAGAAACATCTTCAGGCAGATAATCTCTCACAAAATCAATATTATTTCTCACATCAGTATCTGCCTGATCCATATCAGTACCCCAATTGAATTCCAGCATGACAATCGAGGCACCTTCTGATGATTGGGATGTCACATTCTTCACGTTTTGCGTGCTTACCACTGCTTCCTCGATGGGGCGTGATACCAGATTCTCAATATCCTCTGGGCCCGCTCCTGAATATGTGGTGATCACTGCCACTATCGGAAAATCTATGTTTGGATACAGATCCAGTTTTAATTGGGTTAAAGCAAATCCTCCAAACCCCACGATTAAAATATATATCATGGAAATCAGCACTATTCGCTTTATTGATAAATTTATTAAATTCATAATTTCTCCAGTATTAATCAGTTAATCTGATCTCATCGCCATCTTTTACTATGTTTTGTCCTACCACTATTACCTGTTCTCCCATTTCCAGACCAGAGCTGATCTCAATTCTACCCCGGGAATGAATTCCCGTTTTGATCATCTTCATCACTGCTTTCCCGGCATCGGTAATGAACACATAATATTCTTTCTCAGCTATCTGTCTGCCGTTATTATCTATAAGCAGCCTTGTTTTGCTCATAATTGCCGAATCTGAGAGCACGATAACTTGGTCACGTTTATCAGTTATGAACATAAATTCTCCAAAGAGTCCTGATTTCAACTTTCTATCGCTATTATCAAATAATACTTCCACCTCAAGTGTACGCGTCATAGGATCTAATGCCTTATCAATCGTTATCACCTTACCCTGGAATTCCTCATCATCAAATGCAGCGAAATGGGCTACTACATCCTGTCCGATATATATTTTACTGATATCCACCTCTACTGCCTGCAGGGTGGCAAGCATACTTTGATCATTTATCAGTTTGATCACAGGCACTCCGGCTGGAACCATATCTCCCATACGATAGTTAATAATTGCCACTTCCCCATTTGCCGGAGCAAATATTTTAGTGTAATTTAACTGCTGCCGAGTCTGCTGCAATTGCGCTTCTGCCAGTTCCAGCCCTGCTTCTGCTGCACTTTTTTGCATTTCCACCTGATCATATTGCTGCTGTGATATTGCCTTTTCTGCAAGCAGTCTTTTCATCCGGTTATGATCACTATTCACCAGGTCAAGCTGAGCTCTGGCAGAATTTACGCCTGCAAGTCCCAGTCTCACTCCTTCCTGAGCCATTTCACTTTCCTGTTCCATCAAAAGATCACCTTTGTTCACCTGATCACCCTCTTTCACATGTATCGCTTTAATCTTTTCTGAACTCATGGAATATAAATTCAGATCAGTTATGGCTTCCAGGCCACCATTTAATTTAATATAGCTGGAAATTCCCTCTGGATGGGTTTCATACACCATCACAGGAATTGATTTCTTAGCTTCTTCCTTATTATCCTGGTCACAACCAGTCAATAATATCATTAATATCACTACACTCAATAAAACTATTTTTTTCATTTCTCTATCCTCACTTTATTTATTCCAGATAATTGCCAGATCACCTATTGCCTGCAATAATGCTAACTGGCTGGTATTATAATTAAATATTCCGTTTGTTAATGCCACCTTATTCTGGGTATAACTCAATTGAGCATTAAGCACTTCTGTCTGCGTTACCATCCCTTCCTCATAATACAGGTTGGCTAATCTCAAGCTTTCCTCTGAGGTTGTCAATGCTTCTTCCTGACTCTTCAGATTATCCCTGGCATCAATATAATTGTAATATGCCTGCTCAGCTTCCAGCTCTATCTGGTCAGTGGTAAGATCTACGGCTAATGCCATCTTCTTTTTTGCATAATTTGCCTGCTTCACATCATACCAGCGGCTGCCTCCACTAAATAACGGCATTTGAACGACAAGTCCCACACTATTAAATGCTTCAAATTCATCACTGTTTATCCACCAGTCATCATTATAAGCATAAAAACTCCTGCTTGCTGTTAATACTATCTGTGGCATGAATTGACTGCAGGCAAGTAATTTCTGCTGCCCTACTGCCTTATTCTGGCTTTTTATCTGCTCAAGTTCTGCCCTATTTTCTCGTGCCAGCAGCTTATATTCTTCTAAATGAGTCTTTGAATATTTACCCAGAAATTCCTGCTCAATCATAGTTCCTGTGATCAATATACTATCTTCAAGAGCAATATTTAATAACATCTTTAATTGATTTTCCGCCAGTTTCTGCTGATTGCGCGCACTCTCCAATTGCGGAATGGTCTCAAAATAACGCGTACGAGCCTGCATCACTGCCAGTTCAGTAGCTGTTCCTACCTGTTTGAAACTCTCTACATGCCTTAAATTACGCTCAGCAAGTTCCATTGCCTCCTGATATACATCCACCAGACTCCCTGCCAGGATCACTCCATAATATGCCTGCAAGCTCTGCAGCACTACTTCTGATTCTGCTCCCTTTAGCTCAGCTGCCAGTGATTTCTTCAAATGCTGCTGCATCTTCAGATTTGCATATCGAGCTCCCCCGGTAAATAATGGTAAACTCAGATTAAGGCTGTGCATGAACATATTGTCTACTGGCATTTGGACCTGGGTAAGCTCATCATCACTCCATAACCACTGATAATCCAATGAAGGCAAAAAACTGCCCCAGGCTTTCTTTACTTCTGCCTCGGATGTTTTATAATCATAATCTGTCATCTTCAGGCTAAGATTATCATATCGGGCAAAATCTGCTACATCAATCCAGCTTAATTCTATCACGTTTACTTCAGAACCAAACAATATTCCAGAAATGAATAACAATATCAGTAGCAGTTTATAATTTTGTGCTTTCATTTAACCTCCTGATTTTCACACTTTTTATCTAAATTATCAAGCATTGCCAAAAATGAATTACATACGAATTCCTTCCGCTGCTGAAAGTTCTCATGATTCCGGCAATATGTAGCAATCACCATTGCTTGAAAACTTCTCGTTGCCATCCACACGACTTCATTCGATTGCCCTTTTAATTGGGGAAAACTGTTCCTTAAAAGCTCAAAGGCTCTTTCTTCATCTTCTCTCTGACTATCTGTTTTCTCTGAATCTTCACATCCATCTTGAGAAATCAAAAATGTAAAAAAGTCCATACTGAGTTTCCCTAATCTGTCAATCACATAATACAGATTATCTACTAAATGACTCACCAGTTCATAGCTGGTCTTGGATTCTTTCAGCTTTGTTAAAAATTCTTCATAATTCTTCTTATTGACTTTCATCATTATTTCTAAAAGCAGATCCCATTTGGTTGGAAAATAATTAAACAGCGTCCCCGCTGCAATATTACATTCCCTGGCAATCCGGCTTGTCTTCACATGGTCATAACCCTCTTTTATAAAGAGATTATAAGCCTTCTCAGTTATCAGTTCCCTCACATTCTCAATTACTTTCGGCATTCACTCCACTCCTTTCTGACTCTCACTCATTTCCTATATGAGCCAGACTCATTTTCTTTATGACTACCACTCATGTCAAGAACTTTTTTTAAAATTGTAGCTAAATTCCCCCAACCAAGCATCGAGTTAAGAAGTATATTTTCCATCGGGTCCATTCAGTCCATAATGTCCATCAAGTCCATTATGAGCTCCACCTATTTATCTAAAACAGATAATACATCACATTGATCCCATACAAAAGAGATCTTCCATCAACTCCCAGTGGAACTATATAATATTTATATTTCCCAGTATATTCTCTGATAGTATATCCAATCCCTATACTTGTACTTAATTTTGGAGTAAAATAGTAATTGATCCCTGCAGCAAAATGATAGTATTCTTCCCCAATATCTGTCCAGAATTCCACAATTTCTTCGTCAGTTTCTTCGATGGATGAATCTCCCTGATAATGATCATACTGAACCCTTGCTAATGTCCAGAATTCTGTTCTGGTATCCGGATACCAGTTCAATCCTGCATCCAGACAGTATTTGTATCCTTCATAATCACGCTTTGAAAGATCATCATAAATATCAACTGAAGTCGAGGAAACAAACCGTTTGTCATGGTCCATTTCTGAATCAAGATTGTAATAATAAAAATTGCCCTTTAACTTAAACTGCCAGTTCATAGCCAATATTCTTGCATAAGACCCACTCATTCCAATCCCATATTCATTACTGTTATCTTCATAATCCTGGTATTCTTTAATATCTGTACGGGAAGGTTCATTATCATAATTAACATTTTCTATATCATTGTCATCAATTTCATATTGGTTATTAAAATAAATTTCCTGGGTCAATTCCCAGCCTGTTTCTCTCTCAAACACCCCGGTGAGTTCATAAAGATCCTGAATGATCACAAAACTCTCAATATCTGCATTTATCACCAGATTCATTTCAGTAAGCTTTTGCCATAATTGCCTGTACCTTTGTTTGCGCAATTCTCTGCTGTCGAATACATTAAGTGTTTCTAATCTTAATAATTCATCCGCAAGGATTTTCACATCTTCTGC
>Ga0075121_1000563_pt1 | contig 25499 bp, 21 predicted proteins | sample AntAceMetag02UKG_FD_69793 | JGI IMG/M metagenome (GOLD analysis project Ga0075121, IMG submission 69793) | Saline lake microbial communities from Ace Lake, Antarctica - Antarctic Ace Lake Metagenome 02UKG | ecosystem: Environmental > Aquatic > Non-marine Saline and Alkaline > Saline | place... | reverse complement strand
GTCCGTATGTTTTCGGCTCGGATGAGGTGACGCGGCAGACGGCCGACAAATTTAAGGACCGGGGGGTTCAGTTTGTCGGGATCAATGCCAATAGTCAGAACACCTATGTGGAAGATGACTTCGATCATATGGTCGAACGGATGAAGGAGCATCGTTTCCCCTGGGTCTATCTGCGGGATGAGTCGCAGGACGTCGCCCGGGCCTATGGCGCCTTGCGGACGCCTCATTTCTTCGTGTTTGATCGCGACCGCAAGCTGGTCTATACCGGCCGCGGTGTCGACCAGCCGCGGGACACATCCAAGATGACCATCAACGACTTGGAGCGGACCCTGGAGGAGCTGACTTCAGGAAACCCCGTCAGTGTGCCCCAGACCAATCCCATTGGCTGCAATGTGAAGTGGGACGGTCAGGATGCCCACTGGATGCCGGCGGACGCCTGCGACCTGGTACTCTAGGTCGCAGCCTGCTACTTACGGATCCGCAAACACGGCCTGCAGGAATAGGCTGCCATGGGCATCCAGATTGGTTGTCGCCACCCATGAGGGAAGTGCACTGGTCGCACAGTAGGTCAGCAGATAGGTCTCCGCGGGCGGGAGGTTGGTATCTGAGACATAGACCAGTGGTTCATTTTGATCCTGATAGGTGTAGGTGAGAGAGACGATTAAATCACTTCCTGCTGCAAGCGAAAGAGGGGCATCCAGATCCACCAGATGGTATCCCCGCTGTTTCAATGTGACCGTTTGGCTGGCAAGAAGGTTGGTTGGATTCAGTTGGGCATCCATCCCGCTATACAGATCGATACTGACTTCCTCATTCGGGTTCACGGTGACCCATCCGATGGCTTTCAGTTCGCCACCGAACAGTGAGGGGAAAACCGCATAGCCTTGCGAATCCTGTCCCCACATGGATGAGCCGGTTGTTTGAAACGCGGTTGTCATCAAGTCGAAGCGAGTCAAGGCACCCGTGTGTGTCAGAAGCCCCGGCCAGTCATAGCCTGCGCTTGATGCCGCCTCCAGGGTATAGAACAGATCTCCGCCCTGCATGAAAGTTTGGTCCTCATATGCAATCCAGTTATACCCGTTGCTGTACACCTGGGTGCCAAGGCTTTCTTTGATGAGCCAGGCTCCGGGAGCAGGGGCTCCCGCGACAGGGAATTCATCATCCCAGCCGATCACGGTGATGGCATGGTTGAGGCGGGGTTCGAGGTTTTCGCGCGGATTATAGATGCAGCAGGTATTCGTGTCATAGAATGTCAGGCCGCTGACATCTGGGAAATCTGCAGAAAGCACCAGCATATAACTTTGAATGGATCCGTATGACAGAATAGTTTCTTTTGCCGCGGCACGGAATTCGGCCAGAGCCGTGTAGTCGTCCGGATCAAATTCATATGCCCCTCGAAGGAGGAACCCCGCAACAGGAGGACTCGGATTGCTCCAGACCAATAGATTGTGTGCCGTCATGTCTGCCACAGGGATCAGAGAATCAGATTCAAGCACAGGGCCGACGCCTGTCAGGAGATAGTCCAGCAGCCAAAAGACCTGTCCTCCGCCCCAACCGTTTGAGTTGTTAGGAGCAAGGTAGCCGTACGTGGTGGGTGGGTCCGTCACAAATAGGGGGATGTCCAGTTCATCGCCATAGTAGGTATAACAGGGCTCATTATAGTGCAGAGGAGGCTGCCCAACAGCATTCCCAAGGTGCCAGGGGGAGAAGGAGGATGCGGCGGCATTCGGGTCTGTGGTGATTCCTTGTTTTAAGAGACTGCCCTCAAAAACAGCCATGGCTGACATGGCCCAGCAAATGCCGATGGAATTACCCGGGTCGGGACTGCCATCGGGTCGGTTCCCAATCTGGCTTTTTACCGGCGTGACCCATCCCTGATCTCGCGCATCGAACCGTGAAGGCACAGGGTTCGTCGGCGGAGTTTCCAACACGCGATAGAAAAACGGTACTTCCGCCGACATGACCGTTGAATCGGCCAGTACGCTTTCGAAATTCTGCCAACCCTGAGTAGGACTCAAAAGGGGAGCCCACTGGATCCAGTTGGTCGTACCCGGTGTGGCGCCACTCCAGTTCAGGATTCCGGACTGGAGGGAGTCGATCTGCAATTCGGCCTGCGCCGATAAGGGTAGCGCTAGGACTAGAATGGCTATTCGCATATGGAGTCTCTGTATCCAGAACATCGGTCAACCTCCTGCATTCATAGGCTACGCAAATGGCGGGTCGTGTCAAGACCCTGGGAGAATGGCTCTGGAGCGGCGCAGGATGCTTACATGCCTAATACGAGCCGCACGCGCGGATCGCCATCCAGGGAAAGGATGGTGTTCCCAATCCACTTGATCGAGGCGTCACCAATGGTGACAATTTTGCCGCCTGCACGGGTGAGAGGGATATCACCCAAGGAAAGAATTTGTCCGCCGATGCGGGTGATGGCGACATCTCCCACAGAGATGATCTTTCCTCCCGCCCGCATCAGGGAGGTGCCACTGATTCCCGTGATGGTGGGGCCGACGCGAATAACGGCGCCTGAAGGCGGTATCACGCCGGAGATCTTTCCCTTCAGGGTGAGGATTACACGCACTTGATTGGGGAGGCTCACTTCAATTCCGGTCACCTCCAGTTGCTGTGCGGGACTGGAGATGACGAAGGCCATCAAGCAGGAGATCATCAGGAGGAATTTCATCTTCGGCTCCTTCGGTTGTTTGGGATTAGCTCAGGACTTCGACGAGGCGGCGAATGCGGTCAGAATCGAGGGCGTTGGCCCAGTGTCCATCCTGCTTGAACGCAGATCCGACAATGAAGGCGTCGGCGAAAGGCAGGTAGTCGACCAGATTGTCCGGCGTGATGCCTGAGCCCACCAGAACAGGCAGTCGGGTACTGCTGTGCACCGCCTGCAATTCCTTGGCGCTGGCGGATTCTCCGGTGGAGGCGCCTGTCAGAATCAGGCCATCTGAAAGAAAATATTCCGCGGCGTGGGCCGTTTGCACGATGTCGACGTCAGCTGTCACCGCGTGGGCCGAGTGCTTCTTTTTGATGTCTGTGAACACCGCTATGTCCTCGGCGCCGATGGCTTTGCGGAACCGGAGGAGGTCTCCCGCACAAGAGTCCATATAGCCCTCATCGGCGACATGCCCGAAGACAAAGGCCTCCGCCCGGATGAAGTCCGCCCCGGCGGAGAGTGCGGCAGACAGCGCCTGTCGGTTGCCGCCGGCGAGAATCTGGATGCCCAGAGGCAGGGAGGGAACGGCCTGTTTGACCGCATGAGCCAGAACCGACATCGCGGCCGTGATCTCGGGGCCGGGATTCTGCACATAGGGGATGTCGTGCATATTTTCGATCATCAGGGCATGGATGCCGCAGGACCGATAGACTTCCGCCTCCGCCAGAGCCTGCTCCAGAATGGGATCCATGCCACCGCTATGCTGCGGGGTGGCGGGAAGGGCCCGTACATGAATCATGCCGATCACCGTATGAGGGCGGTCTCCAAATATACGCTGAAACACAGGGGTTTTCATATGGAGGGTTCCCTTTGTTGCGGTCCGGTGGTACCGGCCTGCTTTTATTTGGACTTTTTCCACCCCGTGGAGATATCCCCTTCGAGGATACGGCGCTGGATATTGACAAGGTCTTTCTTCAGGCGCGCGGGAATCTGATCTTCAAAATCATGGTAGGGGGCCAGGCCGACTCCGTGGTTGTCCAGATTGCCGACATAGAGCGTACCGCCCCAGAACTGGTTCTCCAATGCGGCGGTGACCACCTGGCTGACCGCGCGGTCCATCCGTTTGAGGCAGGATGTCAGCAGGATGTCCTGTTGATCCGCTAGCGTATAATACTGATCGGTATCCACCCCGATGGCCCACTTGCCGTATTCCTTTGCAGAGGCAATCGCACCGTTTCCCGTGATGGAGCCCACACCAAAGATGACATCGGCGCCGTCATCCAAAAATTCTTCTGCGAGGGCTTTGCCCCCATCAAAGTCATTAAAGGAGCCGACATGGCCGCCCAGAATGCGCACGGACTTGTTTTTGATCTTGTTGAAGTGTTCAGCCCCCTTGCGGAATCCCACCACAAACTGATTCACGCTGTCGACATCCATGCCGCCCACCCAGGCTACGGCGGGATCCTTGGGGTCCTGGAGGTAGGCCCAGGCGGCGGCCAGATAGCCGGCGGGAAAGGCGCATTCATCCACCTGGAAGCTGAGCGCCCGGACATTGTGAGGGGGCGTCGGGTCCGTCACATCCACGCAGGCGAAGAGGGTGTGGGGGTATTCCTTGGCCACGACTTCGATGGGTTTGGCCATCCGGTATCCTATTCCTATAAGGAGGCGGTAGTCCCGCTCGGCATAGGCCGCCAGCTTGCGTTCGAAGTGCTCCGGCATGGTGGTCTCACAGAACTGGACGAAAATGGGGGCATCTGCATACATCAGGGATTCAATGCCCTCGCGGCAGGTCTGATTGAAGGACTGGTCGTTAAACGTGCCTCCGTCGGACAGCATTGCCACCCGCATGGGGGCGGTCTGGTCCGGGGCGGCCTGGACGGGTTTCGCAGGCTGCAGCACGAGAATCAGCAGGAAAAGGGCGGTCGAGAGGCGAATCAGATGGTTTCTCATAACAGAAATTCCCGTAATAACAGTCGGTTGAATAATATCAGTCAATAAGCCTAGCGCAGGAGACCCGCGAATGCACGATATTTTCGGGGTGGGCACAAATTTTCAGAAAATGCGAACAAGGGGGTTGCCAAGGGGCAGGGAGCTTGGTACGGTGCGCGCTTATTTGTGTATCTCGATAGAGACAAGAAAGAACGAAAAGAACGATATGCCGACAATCAATCAATTGGTGAAACAAGGCCGGACTCCCTTGCGTGCGAAGCGCAAGTGCCCCGCGTTGCATAAATGCCCGCAACGCCGTGGTGTGTGTCTCCTGGTCAAAACTATGACTCCGAAAAAGCCGAACTCCGCCTTACGTAAGGTGGCTCGTGTTCGTCTGACCAACGGAGAAGAAATCAGTGCCTATATCCCGGGCGAAGGTCACAACCTGCAGGAACATAGCATGGTGCTGGTTCGCGGCGGTCGTGTGAAGGATTTGCCGGGTGTGCGCTATCATATCGTCCGCGGCACCTTGGATTGCCTCGGAGTGGATGGTCGCCGTCGCGGCCGTTCGAAGTACGGCGCAAAAACGCCCAAAGCGGCCAAGTAGGACGGTGAGATATGAGAAGGCATAAAGCAGAACACAAAAGTTTCCCGCCGGACGCTCGTTATAACAGCTCCCTGGTGACCCATCTGGTGAACATCATCATGATCCGCGGCAAGAAGTCCACGGCTCAGCGCACCGTCTACAACATGCTCGAAGAGCTGCAGGAAAAGACCGGCGAAGAATCGCTTGTCGTGTTCCAGCGGGCACTCGACAACATCAAGCCCAAGGTTGAGGTCAAGAGCCGCCGTGTTGGTGGTGCGACCTATCAGGTTCCCATTGAAGTCGCGCCCATCCGCCAGACCAGCCTCGCGCTGCGCTGGATTGTGGATTACAGCCGCGGCCGCAAGGGCGCCTCGATGCAGCGCGCGCTGTCCTCCGAGATCCTCGATGCGTTCAAGAATCAGGGCGCCGCGGTCAAGAAGCGTGACGATACCCATAAGATGGCAGCGGCCAACAAGGCCTTCGCCCATTATCGCTGGTAATGATCGGCCGGATGGATCCGGACTGAACAAGAGGACGCCCTGTGGGGCGTCTTTTTTTTGTCCCCGGTTGCGGGCGGCCGCCGCATGAGGTGGCCGACCGGTTTTTCCATGGTGTGGAAACATTTTTTCCATGCCATGGAAAAAGGACGAAAAAAGTTTCCATGGTGTGGAAAACCGATTACAACCTTTGCTGAGATGGATCCTATTTATCCAGAGAAAATTGCAGCCAGCTGCAACGGCCAGTGGCATCCGCGGATGCCGGTGGTGCCCCTGCGCGCCCTCTGTGTGGACAGCCGCCAGGTGAAGCCCGGGAGCCTGTTTTTTGCCCTGAAAGGGGACCGTGCGGACGGGCATGATTTTCTGGGATCGATCGTCGACGCGGGGGGCTGCGCGGTCGTTCGTGAGGATTTCCCGGTGGCGAAGCTGCCTGTAAACGGGACCTTTCTTCGTGTGGCCTGCCCCTTGACCGCCCTCGGCGCGCTGGTCGCGGCGACGCGGGTTCAGATGTCGGCCCGTGTGGTCGGGGTGACGGGCAGCATCGGGAAGACGAGCACGAAAGAGCTGATCGCGGATGTGCTGTCGGTGCTGGGAAAGACCGTGCGGAGCCAGGGGAATTTCAACAACGAGATCGGGTTGCCGCTGAGTCTGGCAGAACTGACGCGCGACTGCGCTTATGGTGTCTTCGAAGCGGGCATCAGTCATCCGGGCGAGATGGCGGTGCTGCGCGATATCCTGCGTCCGGACATCGGGGTGATGACCCGGATTGCGCCCGTGCATATCGAATTTTTTGATTCCGTGAAGGCCATCGCCGAAGAGAAGGCGGTCCTCCTGGAGCAGCTGCCCTCGAATGGATTTGCTGTGCTGGACCGGGAGGAGCCCTTTTTTGACCTGCTGACCGCCCGTTGTTCGGCGCCGGTCGTGACCTGCTCTCTGCAGGGCGCGGGCGCGGATTATGCCGGGGAAGTGCAGGCGGACGGACAGTTGCGGGTTTTGGAGACCGCCAGCGGCGAGAGGGTGCTGCTGCCTGTGCCGCCACCGGGAGCCTATATGGCAGAGAATGTGCTGCGGGCGGTCGCGGTGGCGCGGCGGTGCGGGGCCTCGTGGGAGGCGATGGCCGCCGCATTGAGCACGAGCCGGCCCGTGGGCATGCGCTGGGCGGTGGAAGCGGTCGGGAACTGGACCGTCATCAATGACGGCTATAATGCGAATCCAGTGAGTATGTGCGCAGCTCTGAAGGCGTTTACCGCGTGGCCGGTTCAGGGGCAGCGCTTCCTGGCTCTCGGGCCGATGCTGGAATTGGGCCGCCTGGAACAGTCGGAGCATGAGGCGCTGGGCCGCTTTGTGGCCGAGGGCCCCTGGGCGGGAGTCGTGATAGTGAAGGCCGAGTCACCTGCCGCCGCAGAGGCCGTGCAGGCGGGAATGCGGTCGGCGGGCTGGCCCGCGGATCGGGTGACGGTGGCGACCGACCCCACGGCGGCCGCCGCATGGCTGCGGGAGCGGATGAGCCCCGGTGATGCTTTGTTGTTGAAGGCCTCGCGCGGCGTGCGCATTGAAGAGGTCTTGAAAGAATTGAAGAAGGAATCCTGAGTCATGCTGTACTATCTGTCCTATCTGACCGACTGGTTCACACCGCTGAATGTATTCCGCTATGTGACGTTCCGCTCCTTCATGGGCGCGGGCACCGCTTTTGTTCTGTCGCTGATGCTGGGGCGCTGGATGATCCGTCGCCTGCAGACCTATGGAATAGGCCAAGTGGTGCGACAAGGGGACGAAGTGAAACTCCTCGGTCACGGAAAAAAGATGGGCACGCCGACGATGGGCGGGTTGCTGATTATTTTCACGACGGTACTATCTTCGGTTCTCTGGTGTCATACCACCAACCCGCAGGTCTGGCTGGTGGTGGCGACGATGCTCTTCATGGGCGGCGTGGGGTTCATCGACGACTATCTGAAACTGAGCAAAAAGAATACGGCCGGTCTGAAAGAATGGCAGAAGCTGGCGCTGCAGGGATTCTGGGTGGTCGTGGCTTTTGTCGTGATTGAATCGGTGCCCGGCACCCGTGAGCATGCGCGGGAGCTGATGCTGCCTTTTCTGAAGACTCCGGTGATTGTGGACATGACGATTCCGGGCGCCCTGATCTTCATGCTGCTGGTGATGGTGGGCACGACCAATGCGGTCAACCTGACGGACGGGTTGGATGGCCTGGCGGTCGGGTGCGTGAATTCGGTTTCCGCGGCCTATCTGGTGATGGCTTATGTGGCCGGTAATGTGATTTTTGCGAACTATCTGCAGGTGCCGTCGATCAGCGGCGCACACGAGCTGGCCGTGTTTTGCGGTTGCCTGCTGGGGAGCGGTCTGGGCTTCCTGTGGTGGAATGTCTATCCGGCCAAGGTCTTCATGGGGGACACCGGCAGCCTGGCGCTGGGCGGGACGATTGCGATGATCGCCATTCTGATCAAGCAGGAACTGACCCTGCTGATTGTTGGTTTTGTATTTGTTGCAGAGGCGGCCAGCGTGCTGATCCAGCGTGCCACCTGCAAAGTGTACCGCCATCGCACTGGCGAAGGTCTCCCACCGGAACGCCGGCCTTTCCGCATGACCCCCATTCACCACCACTTTGAAATCCTTTCCAAGGAGCGGGCCGAGGCGGAAGGCCGTTCCCCGGACCACGCGGAGAATTCCGTGGCCATACGGTTCTGGATTGTATCGATCGTGTGCGCCTTGCTGGGCCTTGCCACGCTCAAACTGCGCTGAGGCCTCCATGTCTGCAGGCGTTCCATTTCTGGTTTGTGGCCTGGGCCGAAGCGGCCTGGCCGCTGCCCGGCTCCTGTGCGGAGAGGGACATTCGGTCTGGGCTGTCGATGAGGGGAATTCTGCGCAGGCGCGCCGGAATGGCGAAACGCTGGAGGCGCTGGGGTGCTGCGTCCAGCTGGGGGTGGCCCTGCCGCCCGAGGGAGCATTCGGGCTGGCGGTGATCAGTCCCGGCCTGGATGTGAATGCGCCGTTTATTTCGGAACTGAAGCGCCGTGGAATTCCACTGGTCAGCGAAATGGAGTTGGGCTGGAGCCGGTTTAAGGGACGGACCCTTGCGGTGACGGGAAGCAACGGGAAGAGCAGCGTGGTGAAAGCACTGGCGGAGTGCTTTGAGGCAGAGGGGCTCTGTGCTGTGCCCTGCGGAAATTACGGCCTGCCGGTCTGTCAGGCCGTGCTGGAAACGCCGGATGCGGACTGGCTGGTGATTGAAGTGAGCTCTTTCCAACTCGAGACCTGTTCGGCCTTCCGTCCCGACATCGGATTGTTGCTGAATCTGCTGCCGAATCATCTGGATCGCCATGGGTCGATGGAGGTCTATGGCGGCCTGAAAGCGCAGTTGTTTGCGCAGCAGGGGCCGGAAGATGTTGCGCTGGCGCCTCCTGGCTGGCGAGAGAGACAGCCGTCGTCATCGACGGGGAAGGGGCGATGGATGACCTTTGGTGCCGGGGCGGACACGGATGTCCGCTTTGAGGCCGGCTGGCTGGTGGAGTCGGGTGGGGAGAGCATTTCCATCGTGGGCTCCTACTTTGATAATGAGGTTCTGGGGCCGAATGCAGCGGGTTGTTGGGGAGCGGCACGGGCGGCCAGAGTGTCGCCCGAGGCGATTCAGACAGCCCTTTGCCGGTTTGCCCCGCTGCCGCATCGCGCCCAGCCGCTCGGTGAATGGGGCGGGGTCCTTTATGTGGATGATTCCAAGGCGACCAATTTGTCGGCGATGCTGGCTTCGATCCGGATGCAGTCCCGCCCGGTTTGGCTGATTGCCGGTGGCCGTCCCAAAGAAACCGATTTTTCGGCGGCGGTTCCGCTGCTGAAGGAGCGGGTCAAAGGGGCCTTGCTGGTGGGGGAGGCCGCGCCGGCTATGGCGGCGGCCTGGGGGGAGGCCATTCCCTGCCAAATCTGCGGGACTCTGGAATGCGCGGTGAAGACGGCCCGAGAACAGGCGAAGCCGCAGGAAGTGGTTCTGTTAGCCCCGGCTTGCACCAGCTATGATCAGTTCCCATCCTACATCGAGCGAGGTGCGTCTTTTCAGAAATTCGTATCGGAAAAGGGTTGAAACCTACCTATCGGTGGGGGCATACTGATTTGTCAGATTTAGAAACCAGTTTATGAAGAAGCAAGGAGTTCGAAAATGAGGGTATCTGTTGTAGCCGGTTTGATTGTCGGCGTTCATGTGGCCGTTATTGGTTCGGTCGTGATGAGTCAAGGGTGCGTCAGCGCCCAGCGTGGCGAAAGCTCAACCACACCGTCCATGGTGGAGGCCCCGCCCCCGCCGGTCCTGGCCCCGTCCGCTTCGGTCGTGACCCAGCCGGTTTCCGTGGAGCCGATCTCCTTCCCGCAGATCCAGCCTCCTGTGACACCGGCCCCCATGAAAACCTCCGTGGCCGCTGAGAATGTCTATGTCATCAAGTCCGGCGATTCTCTCTCGAAGATCGCCGTGTCCCATGGCGTGAACGCCCGCGAATTGGCTGAACTGAACCAGATCACGGATCCGAACAAAATCCGCATCGGCCAAAAGCTGATTCTGCCGGATTATTCAAAACCGTCGACCTCGCAGCCGAGCGCCAAGAAGGCCTCCGCCGCCAAAGCGCCTGCTTCGAATAAAGCGGCCGTCGCAGCCGGCGATGCCTATGTGGTGAAGTCGGGCGACGCTCTTTCGAAAATCGCGGCGCTGCACGGGATTAAAACCAAAGAGTTGATGGCGGCGAACCAGATCAAGGATGCCAACCGGATTCGCATCGGTCAGAAGCTGGTGATTCCCGGTGCGGCGGCCAAGGCAGATGCTCCGGTCCAAAAGGAAGAAGCCGCTTCGAAGAAGGCGCCGGCTGTTGAAATAGCCCCGCTGCCGGCTCCAGTGGTCGCGGCTCCCGCCCCGGCCCCGGTGGTTAATACCCCGGTGGTGCAGGAAGATCAGGAAGCCATGCTGGATTACACGGTTCAAGAGGGCGACACCGCCGAAGGCATTGCCCGACTGTTTGTCGTGCGCAAGGTTGACATCCTGCGCGTGAATCAGATTCCGGCCGGTTCCGATGTGAAGCCTGGCCAGAAAATCAAGATTCCCCCGTCCAGCCTGTAATCTGAAATGCCCTTCGGGGCAGGATATGGACGCCCGGCCCGAAAGGACCGGGCGTTTTGTCGATAAGGAGTGATTCCGTGCGAGCAAGCACAATTCTGATTCTGGTGGTGGCGCTGCTGGTCCTGTTCGGACTGGTAATGCTGGAAAGCACCAGCGGGTTTCAGGGGGAAAAGCTCTTTGGGGATTCCAACCACTTTACTCATCGCCAGATGGCCTGGCTGGTGGTGGGACTCATCGCCGCATTTGCGGCCAGCCGGATGGATTATCATAACTGGCTGAAACTGGCCTGGCCGATTCTCGGGGTGACTCTCGTGTTGCTGGCACTGGTCTATGTGCCGGGGATCGGACTGAATATCAAAGGCAGCGCCCGCTGGATCCGGCTTCCGTTCGGTCTGACATTTCAGCCGTCTGAACTGGCCAAGTTCGCAGCGATTAATGCCCTGGCCGTGTGGTTCGGGACCAAACGGAGAAAGCGAACCGGCCTGGTCGGCGGAATTTTGATTCCGGGTGCCATTCTCGGTTCGCTGCTTGTCCTGATTGTGTTCGAAACGGATTTCGGTGCCACGGTTTTGATCGGGGCAACCGGAGGCCTCATGATGTTCGTGGCCGGGGCGCCCATCGTGTATCTGATTCTGGCTGGGGGCCTCGCGACCGGCGCACTGGCCGGCATGATTGCCAAAAACCCGGAACGCATGGGCCGCATCATGGCCTTTATGGATCCCGAAAAATACTCCCAAGGGGAGGGCTTCCAGCTGATGAATGCACTCTATGCCTTTGTGGTCGGCGGCGCTACAGGTGTCGGATTCGGCGGCAGTCTTCAAAAGCAATTTTATCTGCCTGAGGCGCATACCGATTTCATTTTTGCCATCATCGGGGAGGAACTTGGAATTGGAGCCTCCCTCGGCGTGGTAATCCTATTTGTCATATTTTTGCTGTGTGGACTGCGGATCAGCGGGCGGGCATCGGATGTGAGCGGCCGGCTGATGGCGTTTGGCATCACGATTCTTATCAGTCTGCAGGCCGCCATCAATATTGGGGTGGTGACCGGCCAGCTTCCGACTAAGGGAATTCCGCTGCCCTTCATCAGTTTCGGCGGGACCAGCCTGATGGTCACGCTGTTCATGACGGGGGTGCTGCTGAACATCGCCAGTCAGGGGAAGCGCCCGCGCCGCCGCCGATCCAAATAGACCGAGAGCGCTCTTGCGCTATGGGGCATCCGCGGGTATATTCGCGGCCTGTTTGTTAGAAAAAGGAGTCCAAAATGGCAACAAAAAGTAAAAAAGTTTTAGATGCAGTGGTCAAAGATATCAAGTTGGCCCCTTTCGGCCGCAGGGAAATGGAATTGGCCGAGCATGAAATGCCGGGACTGATGTCAGTCCGGGCCGAATTTGCCAAGAGCAAGCCGCTCAAGGGCGCCCGGATTGCGGGTTCCATCCACATGACCATTCAGACGGCGGTTCTGATTGAAACACTCCAGGTGCTTGGCGCTAAGGTCCGCTGGGCCAGCTGCAACATCTTCTCAACCCAGGACCACGCGGCCGCAGCAATCGCCGTCACCGGCACCCCGGTCTTCGCCGTCAAGGGCGAGACGCTCAAGGAGTATTGGGATTATACCGATCGTATTCTGGATTGGGGGAACCAAGTCCCCAACATGATTCTGGACGATGGTGGCGATGCTACGTTGTTTGTTCATCTGGGTGTCAAAGCGGCCAAGGAAGGCTTGAAGGTTCTCGACGGACCCTATGAGAGCGAAGAGGAAGAAGTCCTTAAGAAGCAGGTCCGTAAGGCCGTGAAAAAGAATCCCGACCGTTTCCTTAAGATGGAGAAGAGCATCAAGGGGGTTACAGAAGAGACCACGACGGGCGTGCATCGCTTGTATCAGATGGCGACCCGCAAGGAGCTGCTGTTCCCGGCCATCAACGTGAACGATTCTGTCACTAAGTCCAAATTCGACAACATCTATGGCTGCCGCCATTCGCTGGTCGACAGCATTATGCGCTCCACCGATGTGATGATTGCCGGCAAGGTGGCTGTGGTTGCCGGGTATGGCGATGTGGGTAAAGGGTCCTGCCAGTCCCTCAAGGGCCAGTGCGCTCGCGTGATTGTGACGGAGATCGATCCGATCTGTGCGTTGCAGGCCGCGATGGACGGCTATGAAGTCATGACGATGGATGAAGCTTGCTGGCTCGGTGATATCTTTGTCACCACGACCGGCTGCTGCGATGTCATCACCGCGAAGCACATGACCAAGATGAAGGATCTGGCGATTGTCTGCAACATCGGTCACTTCGATAGCGAAATTCAGACCGCTGCGATGAAAAAATACCGCTGGGAAGAAATCAAGCCTCAGGTGCACCGCATTTGGACGAAGAAGGACAGCTCCATTCTGCTGCTGGCGGAAGGCCGTCTAGTCAATCTGGGTTGTGCCACCGGCCACCCCAGCTTTGTGATGAGCAACAGCTTCAGCAATCAGGTGCTGGCGCAGATTGAGCTGTTTACCAAGCAAGATCAGTATCCGATCGGCGTGTACACGCTGCCGAAGCATCTGGATGAGAAAGTGGCACTTCTCCATCTGGGCCATCTCGGCGTCGAACTGGATCATCTCACGCGCAAGCAGGCCGCCTATCTTGGGATTTCCAAGAATGGTCCCTTCAAGCCGGATACCTACCGGTACTAAATCCGATGCGGGAGAATTCTTCCCATTCGCAGGACGGGGCGCTTCTGGCGCTCCGTCTTTTCTTTTCGAGGGCGGCATGAAAACAGCATTGCAGGGATACCTGCCGGACGAATTGAAGGCGCTTTGTCAGGAGGCTGGACAGCCCGCCTTCCGGGCGAAGCAGCTCTGGCAATGGCTCCAGGTGCAAGGGGCTTCCGATTGGGCTGACATGGGCAATCTGCCCCGCGCCTTGAAAGAGGCGCTGGACGCGACCACTACGCCGGCGCCGCTTCGCGCGGTGAAGGAATCGGGCGAAGCCAGCGGCACCCGCAAATGGCTGTTTGCTTTGGAGGACGGGGAAACGCTCGAGACCGTGCTGATTCCGGCACGGGACCGCAACACGGTTTGTGTGTCGTCGCAGGTGGGCTGCAAAATGGGGTGTGTGTTCTGCGCCAGTGGCAAAGGTGGATTCGTGCGCGGTCTGTCCGCCGGGGAGATTGTGGCGCAGGTCCAGCTCGTTGCCGGCGCCTTGGGCAAACGGCCCGACAATGTGGTGTTCATGGGGATGGGCGAGCCCTTCGACAACTACGATGAAGTCCTTCGCGCGGTGCGGATCCTGAATCATCCAGAGGGATTGAATATCGGTGCCCGGCGCATGACGCTGAGCACCAGCGGGGTGATTCCGGGTATCCAGCGGCTGGCGGGGGAAGGGATCCAGGTGGAGCTGTCGGTTTCGCTGCATGCCCCCAATCCGGAGGTCCGCCGCCGCCTGATGCCCATAGAGAACCGCTACCCCATGGAAGAACTGCTGGAAGTCTGTTCGGCGTATACGGCGCAGACCAAACGCCACATCACGTTTGAGTACACCCTTATCAAGGGGGTCAACGACAGCCTGCAGGATGCCGAGGAACTGGCGACCCGGCTGCGGCCGTTTCCCTGCCGGATCAATTTGATTCCTCTGAGTCCTGTCGATGAGTTTGAAGGGGATGCGCCTTCTCGTTCTGCCATGGAAAGCTTTCTGCGGACGGTCGAGCGCCGCGGAGTCGAAGGGACGTTGCGGGACTCCAAAGGCAAGAATGTGGATGCGGCGTGCGGTCAGCTCCGGCGACGCTCTCAACCCTGAAGCGGGCGGCGTTCGCCTATTCTCCGGGGTCTGCGGGGAGCTTGGTGCTGAGCAGGTGCTGGATAAATCCTTCGCGATAGTCTGCATCGACGAGCCGCCGGGAGGGGTTATCCAGTTTAATGAGCGGGATGCCCACCTCGCCGACCGGTGTCGCCACCACCGCGACCCGGTCTGGGCCTTCACCGGAGAACCCTTGTAGCGTCCCTTTGTAGAACACCCCGTTTTTTCGGCGGAGCTCGACGGGATCATTGAGTTTGTAGAGCGGTTCCCGGGTGTCGAGCTGCTGACGGAGTCTGCTCTCCGCCTGTCTCTTTTTAGTTTCAAATGCTGCCCGGTCGGCGTTCGCCTGCTGGGCGGCGATTTCTTCCGCCGTAGGGCCGGGCGGGGGAACCGGCTCATCCGCCGGTGCCGGTATGTTCACCTCAACAGCAGGGGGGGGCGACTCAACTTCGAGGGTCTCCACCACCGCCGGTTGGGCGATCGGTTCGTCCGCCGGGAGGAAGGGCTGCGGCGCCTTTGGTTTTGGCCAGAACACAAAGGTGAGGATAATCGCTGAGGAAATCACACCGCCTAGAAGGCTGATGGCGATAAATTTGTTATCGGCGAACCAATTGCGCCCGGCCGCCTTCTCGCCGGTGTTGAAGTTGTAGCCGCACTGGACGCACAGCACGGCGGAGCGATCCACCTGCGTCTTGCAGGAAGGGCAAGCTTTGCCGGCGTTCAGCGTGGGAGCATCATGGAGAACCGTCAGTTCCGAGGCGTTGTCCGAAGGGGCGGCCACGGTGTTCTGTTTCCCGCAATGGGGGCAATCTACCAGGAGGATTCCGCTTGAAATGTCGAAATCAAATGTCTTGTCACAGAAACTGCATTGGATCGGGACGAACATGGCGGTTTTCCTCCAGGATTGTGAATTATCCGATTTCCTTGTCCAGTTTGGCGATGAGATCGGGGATCAAAATGCGCACCTGTTCCATGCTGTCGCGCTCGCGCAGCGTGACGGTGCCGTCTTCCAATGTGTCGAAATCGACGGTGACGCACCAGGGAGTGCCGGCTTCGTCCATGCGGCGATAGCGGCGGCCGATGGCGCCGGACTGATCCCAGAAGCAGTTCCAGCGGCGCTGAAGCGTCTCGAAGATCTCTCGGGCTTTCCCGTAGAGTTCAGGCTTGTTCTTCACGAGTGGGAAGACGCCTAGTTTGATCGGGGCGATGGCCGGATGGAAGCGCATCACGGTCCGCACGTCGGGTTTACCTTTGGCATCCGTGAGGGTTTCCTCTTCATAGGCGTTGCAAAGGAGTGCCAGGGCCAGGCGGTCCGTACCGGCAGAAGGCTCAATGACATGCGGGATGTATTTCCCATCGAAGAGTTTCATGACAAAGTCGGTGGCTTCCTGCTCGGATTTGCCGCGGCTTTCCCAATCCGCGACCACCTTCTTTTGGAAGGCTTCCTTCTGACCGTCATCCAGAGCTTTTACTGCGGTCTTGAGGGCTTCGTCGAAGACTTCCATGCTCTTGCCGGAGTGTTTCTGGTGCTGGCTGAGATCGAAATCGGAGCGGGCAGCGATGCCCTCGAGTTCCTGCACGCCGAACGGGAAGGCATATTCGATGTCCACGCAGGCGCGGGCATAGTGGGCCAGTTCGTCGCCGACCTGCGACGTCAGCTCCAGGTCCGCATCGGGCAGACCGATGGCACGATAATAGGCCAAGCGCTGTTCAACCCAGTAGCGGTGCCAGACTTCCCAGCCCCAGCTGTCTTGCGGGGTTCCCTTCAGATCCGGGCTGTCCTCCAGCGTGGTGACCTTTCCACAGATCAGCTCAATGGCTTCATCCGGTTGGATAAAGAACTCCAGTTCCATCTGTTCGAATTCACGGGACCGGAAGGTATAGTTGCGCGGGTTGATCTCGTTCCGGAAGCTCTTGCCCATCTGGGCGATGCCGAAGGGGACCTTCTGGCGCGAGGTGGCGAGCACATTGTTAAACTGCGCAAAAATAGCCTGCGCGGTCTCCGGGCGCAAGAAAGCGACGTTCGAGTCGTCTTCCACCGGACCGACAAACGTTTTGAACATCAGGTTGAAACTGCGGGGTGCGGTCAGGTTTTTGGATTCACAGGCGGGGCATTGGATGCCTTCGGGCAGGGCAAAGGTGGAGCCTTCCTTGATCAGTTCCTTGCCCTGATCTTCGCACAGCTGATCGGCGCGGAAGCGTTTGCGGCAGTCTTTGCAGTCCACCATCGGATCTGCAAAGCTGTCGGCGTGGCCCGAGGCTTTCCAGATGTCGGGATGCATAATGATGGTGGCTTCGAGCCCCACGACGTCTTCGCGCAGGCGGACCATGGATTTCCACCAAGTGTCTTTGATATTGCGTTTCAGCTCGCAACCAAGCGGGCCATAGTCCCAGAAGCCGTTGATACCGCCATAGACTTCGGACGATTGAAAGATGAAGCCGCGCCGCTTGCAGAGGGAGGCCAGGATTTCCATATTGATTTCTGTATTCATAATGGGGCGTATGTTGCGCCATGCGGGCAGGGGGTGTCAAGCGGAGGAACGTCTTAACCGGGATGAACCGCGGCAAACCTTTCCATGGGTTGGAAACTATTTTCCTGATTTTTCCATGGTATGGAAGAAATGTTTCCATAGTGTGGAAAACCCCCATGCGGCCGGAGCCGACATGGGGGTGGTGCTGTCCGCAATTACACTGGATCAGGGAGCCACATACGGGACGACGATGCGATAGAAATGCATCCGATCCACCGCGTTGGAATCGGTTTGGTCATTGGTGGGGCCAATTACGGTTCCGCCAACATCGGTCCAGGGGACCGGCGGGGGATCCACCAAGTTCGTCGTGAACTGCACCTGATAGACCACAGAGGTTTCTGCCACCCACCAGACTTGGGCTTCATTTGTGGTGGCTCTTACGATGTTGGTGAATACCAGATTGGTGGTGTTGGTCGGGCCATCCTGATAGAGGATGAACGAATAATCCTCCACTTCTCCATCCGAGGCGGCCCCGGTATAGGAAAGGCCTGAAGCGCTGCTTAGGCGGAAGCGGGCAAAGGTCTGGCCGGGGGTCGCACCGAGCGGTACCGGAACCGTAAGGCTGTTGCCGCCGCCGATCATCATCGAGTCGGTGGCGATTTGTTCACCGCTGTCCGCCCAGTCTCCATCCTGATTGAAGTCAATCCAAGCATTGAGAATACTGCTGGCAGAAGCCGTGACATTCAATGTGCCGTTGCTGCCGAGAATCAGACTCCCGGACTGGACGACGCCGTCTTCGTCATCGGTGTTGTCCAGGTCATCGCCGAGGGCATCCGCTTCCGGGAGACCGTCCGGTTCGATATCCGGGGGCACGGCCCCTAGATAAACCGTTGGTGTGATCAGCGTGTCATGGCGCGCACCGTTTGCCGACAAGAGGGAAGGATACGGAGCCGGGGCATCCCCGAGGTCGATGGTCTGGAGATGCACCTCATAATCCTCCACTTCGCCATCGACATAGGCCCCGAAAAAGGAGGGCGTTGTCGGTGCGGAGCTGAATCGCCAGCGGGAGTGGGGGCCACCCGCGACCAGCGCCGGCGGCATTGGCACGTTCAGGGGCAGGACATTGGCGCCCGGTACGAGGGCCTGCTGGGTGAAGACCTGTTCGCCGGGCTCGGCCCAGCTGCTGTTGGCATTCCAGTCGATCCAGGCATCGAGAAAGCCAAAGACACTAGCGGTGACAACCACTTGAGTTGTTGACCCCGCATAGAGAACGGCTGGAATCACCACGCCGTCTTCGTCATCCAGATTGTTGAGGTTATCCCCATCGGCGCTGAAGCTGGGCAACCCGTCCGCTTCAGTATCGATCAGCGTTCCCATGTAAACGCCAGGAACGTAGGTGTGCCGGGCTCCGTTGTTGGCCAAAAGGGTCGGGTAAACCGTCATCAACGCTGAGTCATCCGCATCGCCGAAATCCAACTGTTCTTCGGCCTCGGTGATTTCTATGGCGTAATCCTCGACCTCTCCATCCGGAGCCAGCCCCTTGGGCGTCAGAGGGGTTGTCCACGTGCTGAAGCGGAAGCGGGCATAGCTGCCACCGGCAACGCCAGCCGGGGAGTTGGGAACGGCAAAAGTCAGGTTGTTGACACCGGCGGTGACCGCATAGACGGCATAGATCTGTTCCCCGGCATCGTTCCAGGTCCCATTGCCGTTGAAATCGACCCAGGCCGACAGGTAGCCGGCGACTGAGTTTGTGATTTGGACCGTGGCATTGGTATTCATCTGGATGGGTGTTGTGAATGTAACGCCATCTTCATCATCCAGTAGCATCATGTCGTCGCCTGTGGCGGCCGAATTGGGTTGGCCATCTGCCTCGGCATCGATCAGGCTCCCCATCCTGACGCCGGACGAGATGAGATGGCGGGCACCATCGGAGGCCAGGAAGGTGGGATAGGGCTGGTCGGGAGCATCGCCATAATCCAACTCTGGGGGTTCGCCTTCCCACTTATTGTGGAAGACGGAGACATCACTGCTGCGCTTGGGCGGGTCGGGATAGGCGATGCCGGTGTCGACATCGATGCCGTCAATCCAGGTGCTGATTTTCAACGAGGTGCTCCGATTCAGAAGGATGTCCATTTTGCCCTCTTCAGAAATCACCAGAACCGTGTAGCGCGAATCCGCAGGCTGCAGGCCGGGGGCTGCGATGACAAAGGACAGCTCGCGAGTGACCCACTGCCCTTCTGGGATGGTGCCAAAGTCCCAGGTTGGCACATAGTACCATCCCACCACCCCGTTGTGCTCGGGAGCATCATCTTCAGGGTTCCAGCAGTACCAGGCGGCCTGATCTTCGTTGACAGCTTCGATGTAGGGAAAAAAGTCAAAGTAGGGATCCGTGAACGAAGTCGGCAGATTGACCGGATCGGTGATGGCGAAGTCCGCCGTCAACTTGGTGTCGACCAAAGGCCCTTGATAGGCTTCTGCCTGATACAGGTTGGTTTCCCCATGACTGTTGTCGCCAAAGGCCCAGTCAGAGGGGGTGGAACTGGTGTCATTGGAGACCGTGGCCAGAATCGTGAAAGCGAGAATGGGGGTTCCTGCGCCGGCCGTATAGGTGATGGTGTTGACGTAGCCGGAGATGGCTCTGACGCCACCGGAACCGCCTGCCACATTGTCATAGAATTCGTTGCTCCGACAGGTCTGCACACCTCCTGGATTGATGAACCATTGACCCTGTGCGGCGGGTGGGTCGATCGGTGGCCCGGTCAGTTGGGAGAGCGCCGTGACCGGGGGCTTGGTGATCGGCAGGGAGGGGTCGGCCAGGCTGGACAGAGTGGCCCAGCACAAGGCTGTCAACAGGACAGCCAGAACGGTGAGTCGGGTGGTTTTCATGATGATCTCCTTATTCCGCTTTTATAAATCGGGGGATGCCGCCGGATAGCAGGGGAGAGAAATTGGGTTCTGCAAATGCAGAACGCATCAGGACGATGCGCTTGGTGAGGAGCATGGAATTCGACGCGTCTGAGTCGTCCAGACATCGAGCAGGCCTCCTTTCCCAGCCAATGGAATTTTAGGCTGTAGAGTCGGGGGTGTCAAACATCGTCGCTGGAAATAATGGAAATCAAATAAAATGAGAGAGGCGCAGTTATAACTACGGCTGCACTGGAGATCCGAACTGAAGGAGCCCGGAAAATCAGACTGGATTTGAAAAATCCTCCAACGGTGGAACCAGATGCTGCCGGGTCCCCTGCACGACGATGGCCTTGTCTGGTATAGCGGGACAGTCGACCTGGCAGGCGCCGCATCCGCGGCATGCGTCGGCTTTCACAACCGGACAATTGACACCGTTGTGCTCCACGATGTCGATGGCGAGATAAGGGCAGAACTCATGGCAGACCATGCAGTACTCCCCATCGCGCCAGGCGATGCACTTGCCTCGGCGAATCTGTGCCAGCCCGATGGAGCGGTTCCTCTTCGTCTCGAGTGCCAGCTGTTCAATGGCGCCGGTGGGGCAGACCTTCGTGCACTCGTTGCAATATTCGAAACAATGCGCCTTCGAATAATCGATGACGGGTGAGAGCAGGCCGCCGAGCCCACTGCTTCCGAAATCAGGCTGAAGAATCTGTTCAGGGCAGGCCCGAATGCAGGCGCCGCATCGTGCACAGAGTGCGGTGAACGTATCTTCCGGCTGTGCGCCCGGCGGACGGATGGGAAGGGTTTTCTCTGGCAGTACCTTTCGCAGCGCCAGAGCGGCCACACCCCCTGCTGCTATGCCGAGGAAGGCCCGGCGGCCGATTGCCGGCTGGCCCGGCAGGACCGGGGAGGGAGCCTTCCGGGTCTCCAGGTTGCGGCGTGCGATGGACAGGAAATCCTGTGCCGCGCCCAGCGGACAGACGCGGTGGCACCACGCCTGCGGTGCAATCCAGCTGATCAGAAGAGTCAGGGTGAACCCGATGGCCATCATGAACGAGGTTCCGGTCAGCGGGATTCGCCAAGCACTGAAGAATCCGTTAAAGAGGGCGAGGGGATCCAGCCAGATAAAGAAGGGGTATCCTGCCAAGGCTCCGCCCACCATCAACAGCAGGAGCCATCGGTTGAGGTGGGGCCACTTCGCAAATCGGCCACGCCCCTTCTTGTTCAGGCGGCCGACTGTTTCCGTAGCTAGCCCCACCGGACAGGCATATCGGCAGAACCAGCGACTGCGGAAGAATCCGAGAATCAGAACCGGAAAACCCAGCAGGACCCACCATGAGGCGGTTCGTGCCGCCACGGCACCCAGCAGGCTAAGCAGAGGACTGAGAGAGGCGAAGCACATGACCGCCGGGGGCCAAGGCACGAGCTGGAGCGCGAGCCCCGCAGCCATAACAAACACAATCAACCGGATGACGTTCCGCTTCATGTCTCAATGTGTTCGACGGCCGACAGATCGGCGTTGCCGACACCCATGTCCTGGGCGATTTGGATATAGCCGATGGACAGCGGTTCTTTATCCATCAGTGTTGCCGCATAGGCATCCACCGCCACGGGATCGGTTCCAAAGATAATCTGGTTCGGCCGGGCCAGCTTGCCGGGCCCGCGCGGACCGTTGGTGAGCATGATGCGCGTGGCATCCACAATAATCAGATCCGGTTTGATCCGCGTGCTGAAATCGGCGATGCACTGGTGGAGATTGTTGCGGTGCCAGTATCTGCGATCCTTGACGGAGCCCATCCAGTTTTTCATGCTGACGGTCATTCCGGCTCCACCATGGTTCTTGGCTACGGGCATGTTGATCAGGCAATCGGTTTCCAGCACATCACGAGCCACATCCACCTCGGTCAAGCTCTGGCCCTGCGGAATCTTTACGGTCTCAAAATCTGTGTCATCATCGGGCTCGTATAGGGTTGCCCCCATTTTCTTGGCGACCTTGGCGATTCCGCTCATCTCAAAGCTTCTCTTCGATGGGGAACAGGAGTTTTCCGGCAGGACCACAGAAGAGGCTCCGGCTGCCTGACACGCCCGGATGCAGTCTTCGACCATGTCCGGTTGCGTGTTGGCGCCCTGTTCCGCCGTGGAGGCCCATGCCGCATTGGGTTTCAGTGTGACCTTCTTGCCCGGTTTCACAAAGGCGCTCCAGCCGCCCATGGCTTCCATCCCGGTTTTCATCATCAGGGGGATATCTGTTCCGTGCACCACGATCAGCTTAGAGGGGGGCGGGGCGGGTTCAGCGAACAGCTGTTGCGGGACGATGGCGGCCGTTGCTGCGACTGCGGCGGTAGCCTTGAGGAAGTCTCTGCGATGGAGTTGAGGCATGGGTTCGGGCTCCTTCGATCCGGCTGGAATCGTGAAATCAGCGTACCCGCGCCGGGCCGGATTGTCAAAGAAAGCGGGAAACAAACGAAGAAATCAGACGGGATGCACCGAAGGCCCCCAACGGGGACCGTGAATTCCTGGGATAGCCCTTCCTTGATGGAACACGTTGCGGCCCGTGTCTGACCAGACGAGAGAAAGGATCGAGGCCGCGAGGTGCCGTATGGGGCCGGGTTAGGAGGTCCGGGATTGCGGCATCCGGTTCTGTTTCGCCTTTTGAGTCTTTGCAGCCTTCGCGTCGTGCTGCTTCTTCTCTTTGGCCTTATCTTTTTTGCCTTTTTTGTCGCCCATGAGATTTCTCCTGTTAGGGGTGTGAGTGTCTGACGACAAAACACTATCCTTTTTCCAGGCGGATGGGCAGGAGAATATTTATGGAACAAGTCGCGCGCGGTGCAAGAGGACGCAGAAGGTGTGCACTACAGCGTGAGCCATTCGACCGTTACGATCCTCGCGGTTCCGGAATCACGCCAGATCCTCCGGATCGGCGTGACCCCCGCTCCGTAGTTCGGCTGTTTCCCCGGGGGCGTGCGGGATCAGGGCGATACGGTTGCGATGTTGGAGCGGACAGGGATATTGGATGAATCCAGTCCGGGAGTTTGCCCGTGCAGATCGAATTTGATGTTCACTTCCGGCCGGAAGATCAGGCAATGCGTGGACCCGCCGAAGTGGAACATGCCCACCGGGTCACCTTTCTTCACATGCTGTCCCTCATAGACGGTGATCTCGTTGGAGGAGACCTCGGCCATTCCCACGAACAGCACCGCCATCAGTCCGATGTCCGGGTTGTCGGCTTCGATGAAAATCAGGGCGCGTGTCGCCACAGCCGTGATGTACGCCTGGGAGTCGTTGGGCCCTTCCGGATCATAGCCTTCGGTCAAGGCTTCGGCGTAATAGGTGCCATCGATCAGGCGGGTTTTGACAATGGTTCCGCTCACTGGGCTGTGCCAGCGGTGATAGCTCAGTGCGCTCAGGAACGCCTGATAGATGGTGCCGCCTGCAAAGAGGGGCGCGAGGGGGTCCTGCGCCAGCATGTGATCTAGAGAATAGGGTTGTGCCTTGATCCAGAATGTGTCCTTCGGTGAAACGTCTCTTGCAATCCGGTACGGTGCGGACTCGCAGGCATTGGCGATGACGGAATCGTCGTCAGGACTCGCGACCGGCCGGCGTCCCTTCCGGAAGGTCCGGGTGAAGAAATCATCCCAGGAGGTGAAGCCATAGTGTGGCTGGCTGGGGTCGCAGATGAAATCCTCCGCGAATGTCGGCATCGCCTCTTTGGCATCCTGCCCAAACCACCCGCTTCGCGGATCTTCGTTCAGCACGGTGCAGGAGTCGGGGGAATCCAGAAACACGGCCCACTGGGCCAGGATTTTATTCAGCTGCCGGTTGACCTTCTCATTCAGGAAGGCGGAGGTGCCCGCCGGAGTCCCCATCGGCCAGTCCAGAATTGCATTGATCGGGAAGCCCACCAGCCCGGTTTTGTTGAATGCCGGCGCCTGGGTCAGCACCTGATTCATCAACTGCAGCATGTGCTGATAGTCCCGCACCTGCGGCTGGCCCGTGGGGTCGGTGTGGAAGGGCGCTTTCTTCGGGACCTGTGTGAACATCTGGTGGAACAGCATGAAGAGCTCGGGATCGGTCTCGATCAGCTCTTTGAACTCCTGGATCACCGGTGCCAGCGGCTGATCCGCTTCCGCCACCACCTCCGCTTTCTGAATCAGTCCGGCCAGCCACTGGTTCAGGACGGCCTGATCCGACGGCAGCCATTCGCCGACCCGATACGGAGCAGGCTTATCCGCGGGTGGCAACGCAGAAAGCGCCTGAGCGGAAACCGATAGAGACGTGACGGAGAGAATCAAAAGGGCGATTGCGACTGGAAATCGTTTCATTGGTACACCTGCCGGGTTGAAGTTGAACATCACACGGAACCGGGTCGATTGTGCGCTAACCCCCTGCCGGAATCAATCCTCATTCTGTCCAGCTTCGTTATGAAGAAGGGTTCACACGGTATATCGCTGTAAAATGAACGGATGCCAATAGGGGGACACGGCGGTTAGCGGTTATTGGAGGTGACCAGCGGGGGGAGTTCGGTGAGACTGAGCGTGCCGTTTCGTTTAACGGGTGCAGCGGCGTAGGCGGCCCGGGCTTCGGGGAGATGTTTGCGGAGTTCCTGCGTGCGGAGATAGTCGCGCGGATGGGTTGAAAAAATACTAAGGGCCTTGTTGACCTGGTCGTCACTGGCTCCTGACAGGCGCTCCCAGACTCGTGGAGCGGCTTCCGGATTGTAGCCGGCCTTCGCCATATACATCATGCCAACGCGGTCGGCTTCGAGTTCGTCCCGCCGCGAATATTTCGTCACGATGAGGCCGTTGTGCACAAGCATCAGCCCGCCCACAATCAGTTGCGCATCTTCATCTTCTTCGAGCGTCGCCCATATCATGCCGCCAGCCAGAATCAGGTTGGGCAGCATTTGCCGTGTCATCGCTTCGGTGGAGTGGCGGCAGTTGACGTGCGCAATTTCGTGCGCGATGACCGCGGCGAGCTCATCGATGGTGCGGACCAGCCCGTTCTTTTGATTCCACAGGCCTTCAAAGACCATGATGTTGCCGCCGGGAAAGGCGTAGGCATTGACCATTTCCGGGTCACCGACAAAGGTCACCTCATAGGGCAGGTTGGTGATGTGGGCGATGGCCGTGATGTTGCGGGTGACTTCCTGCACCATGGCGACTCGGACGGGATCGGAGTTGATCGGCGCATGGGCCTTCTGGAGCTGCGCGACGGTTTCGGTGTAGCATTGCCCCCCGAACTGGACATCTTCGGTGAGGCTATAGATATTCTGCACGCTCTGGCCGGTGACGAAGTCGGTGGTGGCGCAGCCGGAGCCCAGCGCGAGAAGCAGGGTGGTCAGGAGGACGGGTTGAATGTATTTTAAGACGTTCATGGGATCTCCAGGTTGATCGTGGGTCATAGGCTATGCGAAATGAGGGGCAAAGCAAACCCTTTTGAGAGTACGCATTGCCTCAAAATAGATGACACCGAAGGCCGAGGGTGGTGAGGGAGAGAAAAAGGCCGTTGCCTCAAAATAGATGACACCCGAAAAGGAGGCATGGATATGAGTCAAAAATCATTGG
>Ga0075121_1000557_pt1 | contig 25654 bp, 21 predicted proteins | sample AntAceMetag02UKG_FD_69793 | JGI IMG/M metagenome (GOLD analysis project Ga0075121, IMG submission 69793) | Saline lake microbial communities from Ace Lake, Antarctica - Antarctic Ace Lake Metagenome 02UKG | ecosystem: Environmental > Aquatic > Non-marine Saline and Alkaline > Saline | place... | reverse complement strand
TGATTTTTGACTCATATCCATGCCTCCTTTTCGGGTGTCATCTATTTTGAGGCAACGGCCTTTTTCTCTCCCTCACCACCCTCGGCCTTCGGTGTCATCTATTTTGAGGCAATGCGACTGGTTTTGATTAAATTGCTTTTCCGCTTGTGCAGGAAAACGTTATCGCCTATATTTTGAGTGGAACATCCAGAAAGGATGTAAATCGATTATGCGTAGAATTTTCATACGAAGTATTGTGTTCTGCCTGTTGCTTGCATTGGGTATCGGCGGATACGCTTTTATGCGCGCATATGGTCTCTACCAGTCTACCGTTGGCGGGTTTGAGCATATCCGCTATCTGCTTGAATCGGGCGAAAGTATTGAAGGGGCGGAGGCGGAAGATGTGCTCTCTGACAGCTATTTGCTTTCTCTGTTTGGCGACAACCCCGAACTGGTTGACCGCCTCAAAACCGTGGTGGATTTGGGCATGGCGACCGATGCCAACCTCAAGCTGGGCAGTGTATCCGCAATGGTCGTAACCTATCGCAAAGACAATGCCGGTGAAGTCAAGGATGCCGCCATCTATGCCATCGGTGGGTTCCCAGATCCGAAAAGCAAGCGCCTTGGATTCCATTCCACCGGCTATCTGCGCCAGGAACTCAGCCCCGAACTTTGGCTGTCCGGCGAATCCCTCATGAATCTGTTGGGACGGGATGTCATTGTCTTCTGTGAACAGGATAAGGCCGAAGAACACATGGCCCTCCTCTTCGACCTGCTGAACGGCGGCATCCTGCCCCTGGCGGAGCGAATTGTGGAATCACCGCTCTACTACGCCATTGTCTTCCCCGACCCCAAGGATCTAGCCCCCCCAAATCTCCGGAACAATCTGCAGACCGTTATTATCAAAGGCGAGATGGATGCCGACACCGGCCGGACGGAAATCATGCTGATCAGCCCTAACTACCGCACCGCCAAACAGGTGTACACCATCGTGAATGATATGGCCGGTCTGGCCCGGATCACCTTCCATGATAAATTCGGCGGCTACATCAAAAAAATGCCTTGGGGCACCATGAATGACAACTGGTGGGCTGTGGAATATGTGTCCCTCATTGATTCCCTCCGGATCGCCCAGGATCAGGTGCTGGTCGTGGCCTCTGTTGACTATGACCGGATCAAGAACAACGCCATTCTCAAAACCATTGAACGGGCCGGACGCGATCTGGCCATGCAAAAATCCTTCTCACTGGCCGGGGACCTGCCCTGGGATCTTGCTTTCCAGGAACGCGCCAATCCGTCCGGCGGATACTGGAGTTCTCCGCATCGATGGGGGCCCGAGTGGCCTCTGGGCGATGAAGGAATTCCGACGCCGGGTTCGATTGCCGCCGCCCAGGAACGAGAGAAGGACAAGGCCCAAAAGGAAGCTGCCGCTGAAGATAAACGACTGCAAAAGATAAACGCCGCTCCCTCCAAACCCACCTCCGACCCCAGTACCTGATTTCTATGATCCCGATCCGATTCTCTCTGTGTATCCGCCAGACCCTTAGCCTTGGGGCCTGCCTGTTGTTATCTGCCAATTCCGTTGCCGCACGGGACTTTACAATCCAAACGCTGTCTGACCCGGCCATCAACTCCCGCCTGCCCTCCATCGGTGAAACCGGCCTCGTGGCCTGGCAAGGCTACGCCATCAATGAGGGCGGTTCCTCCATGTCCCAGCGACCGGATGAAATGGCCCCCCCCCCGGATTCACAGCGCTCCGATATCTTCGTCTGGAAAGACAACCAGGTCAAAAACATGACCCGCGAGGATACCCGCATTGTCGGCCGTAGCGAACGCCCAAAAGTCTTCCGCGACTCCATCGTTTTCCTGGCATGGTTTAGTGCAAGTGATGATGGAGGACTCCCCTTTGAACTGTCTATTCCCGCGAAAAACGAGAGAATGACCCAGATGGAATCGGACTATCCCACGCTGTTCGATCCACCCACCTCCGCCGTGGAGGCGGCTGACAAAGAAAACAATCCGGATGCCGAAATCCCGAATGTGGAAGAGGCGGCGGACCCAAAAGCGGACGTGCCGGAAACAGAGAAGAAAGCACAGGAACAGGACTGGCGCAGTTCCGGCCGCTCTGCTGATGTGGCCGTTATCCGCCCCGGCGGAAATATCGACCGAATCACACCCGGCACCCGCCACTTCAGTTTCCCGGTCATGTCCGAAGTTGGAATCGCCTTCCAGTGCGCCCGTGGATGGCCCTATGGGTATGAAATTCTCGCCTGGAAACCCAATGCCACGAATCTCATACAAATCACCACCAACTATTTCTATGCGCTGAACCCGCAGATTCAGGGCCAGAGCCTGGTCTTCCAGGCTTGGGACGGCAACGACTACGAAATTTTTCTCTATCACTTCGATACCGAACAAATGGAGCAGATCACCAACAATCAGTTCGACGATATCTATCCCGTCGTCTGGGGTGACGAGGTCGCTTGGGTGGCCCACCCCACCGTCACGGCGGAAATTTTCCTGATCCGGGACGACGTCATTCGCAAAATCAGCGAAGGCACGGAAGACAACGGATTCCCCTGCCTTTGGGAAGGCCGCGTCGTCTGGCAGGGGTATGATGATACCGACCTCGAAATCTATTATTTCAATGGACGGCGCACCATCAAACTGACCAGCAATACTTGGGATGACATGATGCCTCAGCTGGACGATGGGTTGATTGCCTGGATGAGCTATGTGGACAATTGGGATTCCGAAATCATGACCCTCGACCTGTCCGACAACATCGCGACGCAAATCACCGACAACGACGTCGAAGATTCCAACGTCCAGACTGCCGGCCAGAAAATCGTATGGCAGTCCATCCATGCGGAGGGCGGCCAGATTCAAATGGCGGTTCCCACCGAACCGCGAGCCGCTGCCGTCAACTAGGGCCGTTTCCTGACCGGGTTGACAACCCCCCTCTCTTTCCGTACAGTTCTCTGACCCTTGTTTTGGCGGGATAGCTCAGTTGGTAGAGCGGAGGACTCATAAGCCTTAGGTCGCTGGTTCAAATCCAGTTCCCGCCACGCCTTAAAACCCTATAGAATATGGCTGAAATGCCGATTATATGGGGTTTTATTTTGTTTACTCTTTTTGCCAATAAGTGCCACTTTATGTATCAGCGTCAGCGTAGACAGATAGTAATTGGATCTCTTCATAGTGTAGTTCCCTACGTTTCCTAGACTCAGACTAGGCTTCTAGTGACCTACCCGCAATAGAAAAGCCCCCAGCGAGTCAACAAGAGGCCGACACCCGCCACCCTGCATAGCGCAACAAGGAAAGCGCCAAGCGGGTGCCAGCCTAAAGTTACTTCTTTGGGAACAGCCGGTTGATTCGCCGCTGGAAAGGGGTCGAAAGGGGTCGGTTTCATTTAAGAAAGGGGTCGGTTTCATTAATTAATGAAACTGATCACTTCTCAAGAGTGTTGTTGCCTGCACACTTGACGACTAAGCCCTGAGAGGATCACGTTTCCGTTCTGTGCCTTCTCCTAGAAAATTGGACACCATGAATCAAGACCGAGTACGGAATCTTTGGGGGCTCCCTCGGTTTTTCCATGCTATGGAAAAATGTTTCAGAGGTTTTCCATGGTATGGAAGAACTGTTTGGCTTCGGGCCACGCATGGCCCTCGTCCCGAAACGGGACTTGCCCGATGGGCAATCCGTTCGCTAAGCGCGCGCTCCACACTGTGGAAACTTTTTATACGGGAGAGGCTAGGCGGTCCGGCGCCGACACATCTCCGGCGACAATATGCATCGCTTCGCGGCAGCCGGCATCGCACCCCTCCGCTTTGGCGCAATCTGCGCGGCAGGATGGCGTATAGCGCCGGAAGACAAAGGTCTTCCAATACTCGTCATGCCGGACCTGCTCGATGTCCTGCACAGAGGCCAACTGAACTTCAGAATGGTTGCACACCCGCACGCGGCCCTCCGGTCCGACCACAAAGAACCCCTGCGCGGCGGAACAGCGTGAGCCCACCTCCAAGTGTTTGAAGTCGCGATCCGGAATCAGACAGCGCGGCAACTCGGTCCCGACATTCCCGAAGGCCCCGGCACGGGCCAGCGTGTCCTCCGCCACATTCAGCATCTCGCGGACACCTTCGGCGTCCAGTTCCAGACGTTCTGCGTTTGCCAATCCCCTCCCGCCCGGGAGAAAGCGATTCAAGAGCACCTGACGCGCACCGGCGCTCAGGGCCGCGACCAGCGTCCGTTCCAGTTCATGTAGATTCAGCTGCGTGACGGTGATATTCGCCACCGTCGCGACGTCCAGTTCCTTGGCCCAGGAAAAGCACTCCAGGACATGGTCCGCACCATCGTATCCCGTCAGTTCTTCAAAGGCCGACAGGCCGGGCAGGCTCAGACTCGGTTGTACATCCCACCCATGGCACCATTCCATCCAGTCGCGTGTAAACAGGCGTCCGTTCGACAACAGATAGAGGCGGGGAGATTTGAGCTCAGAAACCAATTTCCCTTCCTGCGTATCAAACTGCTCGCTCTGCAAGTCTGCCGCAAACTCCATTAGCTCGCGCAGGTCCTCCCGCAGTAAAGCCTCACCACCGGTGAAGGCAAAGTGGGCCACGCCCATGCCCGCCAGCTTCTGCAGCGTGTGCTTCCATTCCGCCGTCGATAGCTCCGGTCCGGTTTCGTAGCTCCCATCCGGGCGATACCAGGGGCAGGAACAGAAGATGCAGGAATGATTGCACTGCCCTGTCACCTCCAGAACGGCGGTGGTTGGCAGAAAGGATGGCGCAAGGCGGGAGGAAGCCGGTGTCATTCCGGCAGGACCATCATCAGCTCACGCAATCGCGGCAGCTGATCTTTCAAGGGTTCCTCATCCTCCTGCAAGCCCACGACCACATCCTTGCCCAGGAAGAAGTCCCGAAGAATCCATAGATCACGGATGGTGAAATCTTCTGTCCGTTTTTGACGGCCATTGGGCAGTCGCGTGATCAGCACCGCGTTCGGGGTGCCTTCAAACTCCGGCTGGCACTGACGACAATATTCTTTCTCATCCAGAGAGACAATCGCCCCGAGTTTGGCGGCGGCGACCTGCGCCTCCTGTTCGGCCTCCCGCAGGTCTTCCAACTCATTCAGGGGTGAAGGCCACTCATCCTCTTTCAACGGATACAGGGTTTTCGCTCCACAGTCGGGACAGACATACTCGGTTATCGGTGAGTCGGCCACCATCTCATAGCACATGGCCCCCATCTTGGATTCAGGCGCGGGCTGTGCCTCCAGTTTGTCAATCATACGCTCAACCTGCTCGTTGGAGGCGCGCGTCATGCGCTTCACTGTCACAGGAGACGTTTTCTCCTCCGCATGGGTTTTCACCGCGAGTCCGGCAAACAGCAGCGCGCCGACCGTCAGCAACAATATGGATATCCAAGGCATCGTGTTCTCCTATGCAGCCAAGTCTAGTCCTCCCCTTCCCCCTTCGCAAACCATTTCCCCTCAAACGAAATGCCGTTGCTCCAGCCGCTCTCCTGTCCTAAGATTCCAAGCATGAAATCCGTGCTCACCAGAATCACCGGACTGTTCCCTCTCTGGGCGATCGCCGTCTCGGTCTGGGCCTATGGGCAGCCCGCCCCGTGGACGGCAATGAAACCTCTGATCATCCCCCTGCTGGGCCTGGTGATGTTCGGGATGGGCCTAACACTCCACTGGAGCGATTTCCGGCGGGTCTTTCGGCGGCCGGGGCTGATCGGGCTGGGGATGCTGGCGCAGTTCGGCCTGATGCCGCTGCTGGCGGTTGGATTGTCCCGCCTGTTTGGGCTCAATGTCCAGTTGACCGCCGGCATGGTGCTAGTGGGCTGCGTCTCCGGCGGCACGGCATCGAATGTCATTACTTTCCTGGCCAAAGGGGACACGGCGCTCTCCATCACCCTCACCTTCTGTTCGACTCTTGTGGCGGTCGTAGTCACCCCGCTGCTCACCTGGCTCTACCTGCATCAGACGGTCCCGGTCCCGGCTGTCCCCATGCTCCTGAGCATTCTGAAGATGGTGCTCCTCCCCGTGTTGGCCGGCGTGACTATCAATGGGCTTTGGGGCTCGCACCTGAAGCGCCTGCAGCCTCTGTTCCCTTTGATTTCAGTAGTAGCCATCGTGCTGATCATCGGCATTGTAATCGGGCTGAATCAGACACGCCTCGCAACCGTGACCCCCTTGCTGCTGCTGGCGGTGATACTGCACAATCTCGGCGGCATGGCCTGCGGCTACGGTATCGGAACCGCAACCGGATGCTCCAAAGCCGTCCGGCGCACACTGGCTATTGAAGTGGGCATGCAGAACTCCGGTCTCGCTGTGGCGCTGGCCACGACCTATTTCAGCGCCGCAGCGGCCCTGCCCGGCGCCCTGTTCAGCGTCTGGCACAACCTGACCGGCTCCGCCCTTGCCTCGTGGTGGAACCGAAAATCCGCCCGTGAAAAAAGTACTCTTTCCTAGAAATACCCCTGTTCTTTGAGCCAAATCCCCGTATGCTGATTCCCGATGCGTCGACCATAGGGGTCACGCCGTACGCTCATGAGAATGGAATCGGAGATCCTATGAAAAAGTCCCTGCTCTTGTCCGCCCTCGCCGCCCTGCTACTTTGCACCCCCACCGTCCAGGCCAAGGATTCCCTTGTTGAAAACGGACGCGGTGTCCGCACCAAAATGATCATCGGGGCGATGTATGACCTTTCCTTGATGGTCCCCTCCGCGCTGCAGGGCTCAGAAGCCCCGCAGCTCATCGGCTCGGACGATCCGATGGAACTGGTCCTGACCATCAAAAGCAAACTGATCAACCGAAAGCGTTTTGTCCATGCGACCAGCGGTGGCTTTGCCAAGGCGGCGAAATCGGGATATACATCTGACAAAACCGATGCCTTTCTGAAACAGTTTGATGACACGGTCTTCCGCAAAGGCGACATCATCCGAATGAGCTATGGATCTAAAGGCCTGACCACGACCTATCAGACCAAGGAAACCGCTGACGATCGATCCGTCACCTTTACGAGCGAGAAGCTGGGTACAATTAAAGGCCTGGATCTGAAAAAAGCTCTCTTTGCGATCTGGCTGGGCGATGCCCCTGTGCAAGCCTCCCTAAAGAAGGGTCTGCTGGGCATCCAGTAGACCGATGCGGCCCGGCCTTCATCTCCTGATTCTGGCGGGCCTGTGGGCTTCCTGCGCCATCGCGGCTCGGGAGGCCCCGTTCTCCAATGAGATTGCGCCGGACCGGACCCTGATCATCCTGGCGGCCCCGGCGGCCTCTGATCACTATTACCAAAGACTTCGCCCGGATATTCTCGCCTTCCAGACAGCCTATGCCCAACAGGTGATCGGACGGGACAACATCGTCATTCTCGGTGACCGGAAAACCCTGAAACTGCTGGCCGCGGATCTCCCGAAAGACATTCTGCTGGAAGCTCCGATGCGCGACATCTGGATGCGCGACTTCACTCCAGTCATGCCGGAGCACCCCGTCCTCTTCCGCTACTCTGCGGCCGCCCAGGCCGGCAAGCAACCCACCGCCGACTGGGTACAAGCCAGCTTTATCCGGTTTGCAAAGCAACTGGGCCTGGAATTCAACCGGACCCGCCTCATGCTGGATGGAGGGAACGTCGTGGATAACGGTAGCAACAAAGCCATCGTGACCGACCGCTTTCTGGAAGACAACCGACTCAGCAAACCGAAAGCAATCAACCTTCTGCAGAAGGAACTGGGGGTTGAACGGGTCGCCATTCTTCCGGCTGATCCCGAAGACCCTCTGGCTCATGCCGATGGCATGGCGCTGTTCCTCGGCTCCAACACCGTGGCCGTCACCGACTATGGCGGAGCGTTCCAGAAAGAGTTGAAGATGGAACTCAACAAAGCCTTTCCCGGCATCCATATTCTCAAACTGGAGACGGAATTCGACACCGGCAAAGCCTGGGATCCCCGCTTTGGCTCAGCAAAGGGCATTTCGGCGAATGCCGTGCTGACAGATCGGTTCCTCTATGTCCCGGTATTCGGGATGGAAACCGACGCGAAAAATCTGGAACTCATACGGTCCCATACCGATCGGAAGGTCATCCCCATCGATGCCGAAACCGTCAGCCGAATGGGTGGGAGTGTCCGATGCCTGAGTGGACAGATGAAAGGCGAGAACGCCCGCAAGCTGATCGAAGCCGCCCGCAAGCCCTAAGGAGCGGGCTGCTCTGGGCTGACGGCATCCAGCGCGTCATACGCGCGCAGCAGATCCTTCACAAATCCGAAGCCGATGCGCGGCAGCCAGTATTCCCCCACCTCGATCACGACCGCATCGCGGCCCTGCAGTTCCTTCAGCAGGTCCAGCTGCCGCTTATCCAGCGGGAGATTCGGCAGCACGGGATAGAAGTAGTGGCGGTTGTAATAGTAATAGGTGTCCCGCTTGCGATAGAGCCCTTCGCCGTCCATCTGGTTCGTCAGGGTGAACACAAAGCTGTCGCCCACCACCAGCAGATCCGGCAGATGGGTGCCCGGCGTGGTTTCCATCACCGGATGGATCTGGGGGCCGGCCAGCTGCCGCCCGGACCAGAGATTCAGCAGTTCGGCCAGATCGTTGTCTGAATCCACAATCGTGCGATTCGTTACCGCGCCGACCACCTGCATCGTCGGGATATCTTTCCCGGTCAGGGTCTTCAGTTCTTCGGTTATGCGCGAGATGATGCGGGCCGCGCCATACTGATTCCAATGCGTCCCTCCCTTGGTATAGAGCAGCGGAATCCCGGGCTCTTCTTTCCACTCCAGAAACAGATCGTGTGCATCCACCAGATTCACGCCATCCTCGTTAAGGATCCCGATCATGTTCTCATAGTTGGTGCGACGTTCGGAGCGCCCTTCCACATCGGCGGATTCGGGCAGATACTCCGGATAGATCTCCGCCTTGCTCGGAGCGATCACCAGCAGGAACGCGATGCCGTCCTTCGCCAGCCGGTCCTGCAGGCGGCGCGTCGACATGCTGACATGGCGCAGTTCCTCTTCCGGACGGGCGCCATCCTGATTATACGAGTCAACATAGACCTTCTCATAGAGGAATCCGTTCTGCCCGAGCAGGACCTGGGTTCCGCTCCGCTGCGGCAGCTCATGGAACAACGTGTAGTTGATCTGATTCGCTGTTCGCACCAACAGGCCGCGGAAGCCGATGCGCGGGTTGAGCCAGGTCTCAAATTCCGACTGCAGGGTTCCGTCCCACCAGGCCGACAGGGTTAATGTGGGCCGAACGGCCGTGTTCTCGACACCGGTCAGGGGATAGTCGATGGGCAGCCGCGTGACCATCTGGAAGAGAGGCAGGCACAGAGCCCCCACAAAGAGAACCGCTGAAATGTGGAGGAATCGTTTCATCTGTTAAAAACGGAAGTAGATAAAGGGGTTGAAGGTGCTGGTGGCCAGCACAGAAACCGACCAGACCAGCAGGCCCATGGCCACGATAAATCGAAGCCCCACCTGCCGCATCGTCGCCTGCGCCGGCTCCAGCCGCATGAAGTCAAACGGATGCGAATGGATGGCCGGGCCGAAGCACAGAATCAATGCCGCCACCAGCATCACCTGCTGACGCAGACCGAAGGCCAGCGCCACGACTGAGTCCGACACACCGGTCGCCCCGAACGACACCATCCGCCCCATATAGGCCAGCGCATCCGCCAACGTCGGAGCACGGAACAACACCCAACTGAACAGCACCAGCACAAACGTCACCGGAAGCGCCACCCAGGCCGGAGACCGGCTGATGCGCGTCCCCTTGAACAGCTTGTCCATACATAGAAAGAATCCGTGAAAGGCGCCCCAGGCAATGAAGTTCCAGGCCGCCCCATGCCAAAAACCGGAAATCAGGAATACAATCCACAGATTGAAATAGGTCCGGGCCGTGCCCTTGCGGTTCCCACCCAGCGGCACATACAGATACTCCCGCATCCAGTTCGACAGCGAGATGTGCCACCGACGCCAGAACTCCGTGATGCTGGCGGAAATATAGGGTCGGTTGAAGTTCTCAAGGAATTCAATGCCCAGCATCCGCCCCAGCCCGATCGCCATGTCCGAATAGCCCGAGAAATCGAAGTAGATCTGGAAGGCATAGGCGATGACCCCCAGCCAGGCCCAGCCGCAGGAGAGATCGCCCGGCGCGGCCCCGAACGCGGCATCCGCCACCGCTCCCATCGTGTTCGCCACCAGGACCTTTTTCCCCAGCCCCTGGCAGAACCGCAGGATGCCCGAAAAGAAGCGCGTCGCGGGATAATCCCGTTCGACGAGCTGCTTCGCCACATCGTGATACCGCACAATCGGACCGGCGATTAGCTGCGGGAACAGAATCACATAGAGTAGATAGTCCGCCGCGTTCCGGGCCACCTGCGCCGTGCCGCGATAGACATCCACCAGATAACTGACCTTCTGGAAGGTGAAGAACGAGATGCCGATCGGCAGCGCTACCTCCATCCAGCTGAACCCGTCCCCGCCCAGCTGCGCCAGCAAGCCATTCAGCTCCTCGACGAAGAAATTCGCATACTTGAAGTACAGGAGGAGTCCGATGTTCATCACAATCGCCGCCGCCAGCGCCGCTTTGCGCACCCCTGGGGACCGCCGACCGGCAGGCAGCGCCTGACTCAGGATGTAATCCGCCAGGCTGGACGCCAGCAGCACCAAAATAAAGCGTGGAGCCCCCCAGGCATAGAAAAAGATGCTCGCCGCCAATGCCACCCAGTTCCGATGCCGCGCAGGACAGGCATAATACGCCATCAGCAGGAGTGGAAGGAACAGGAATAAAAATGTCAGCGAACTAAAAATCATGAAGCGCAACGATGACGAATCTCCCCCCATTCACGCAAGCAGGAAAAGCCCCCCTGATGCGTTCGACGACCGCATAAGCATCCATAAACCATTTTTGGGGCTATATTTGACCCATTTTGTTTCCATTAGCCAAGGAGGCTTCGGGGGGCAAGCAAGCAAAACCGCATATAAACAGGTTCCTGCTTTCGCGGGGCCGCCGGGACTGCTAAGATTCAAAAAACGGGCTGTGCCCCAGGGAGCAAAGATAATGAAGAAATTGTGGATGATGTTGGGATTTATTCTGGTAGCGATTGTCGCGAACGGGCAGTTGACGGGACCGTTTGCCCTCGTGGGTGAATGGCAGCTCTTCGAAAAAGGCGGCGGGGCCACGCCAATCGGGACCCTCTCGGCAACGACCACGGAAATGAAAATCCAGTTGGATAAGCATCCGGGAGAAACTTTCCGCATCGACTATGTCCTGACCGATACCGGCAACTTTACAGGAAAACTGCAGCGCGATCCGCTGATCGCGGTCCAGGGACAGCTCCTTGAGCCCGATGAATTTGAAATCAATGCCGGGATTCAGAATCCGAATCAGCCGCCGAAGGGCATTCCAGTCTTCAACCACAAGGCCAGGCGATTGCCTGAAAAATAGCCCTTTTGAACCAAAATGATCAAATAATCGAAATTCTGACGGCCGAAGCGCTATAGGGGGCCGTTTGCTACTGTTTCGAGGCTGATTTTATCGATTTTGAACATTTTCCATCCTCTTTTGGCACTTTGTAGACCTATTTTCCATTTTTCAATAACTCCACGCTGTTTGCCGATCTCTGAACCGATTATCCTGTACCGCACACAGGTTTGCATCCCCTAGCGTTTCGTCCCACCGGCAAATGCACCGGGGCTATTCGTGGAAGACGATGGCTTCAAACACGGTAAATTTTGCCGTGGGGTCTTTCCAGGCCTCTTGCGGCAGACCCGCCTTCTGGGACAGGTAGGTCAAGGTCGTCGGCAGGTTCCAGCCCTGCTCCGGCGCGACCTGGGGCAGAAACACGGCGGACCGGCCATTCAATTCCAACACCATGCCGTGGCGCCCAATTTCGATGTCCCGGTATGAATCCACTGGAACCGGCGGTGTCAGGGCGCTGATTTCGATCCGCACCTTCGCCAGTTCGGCTTCAGTCAGCGGCGCGAAGCGGGTATCTTCAAAGGCGGAATCGCGGGCACGCTCCAGCACCACCTGCACCAAGGGTCGGCGCGGAAAGATTTCGCCGATGCAGCCGCGCAACGCGCCATCGATGGTCAGCGTCACAAAGCCCCCCATCACCTGATTCATCCCGGGCGTGGGGTCCACACCAAGCGTCTTCAGCGTGGGCGGAGTGTTCGTCTGGAACGCACTGGCAATGGAGTCCCTGGCGAGAACCAGCAGGGCGGTCTTGTCTTCGACAGAGAGAACGTCTTTCGTAGGGGCCTGTTTCTTCTTCATGGGAGCCCCTTTCCGGCCAAACGAGAGTGCGGCATAGCTGACGGAGTTCTCAAAATCGCCGGTGCCGTTCCCGGAGGTGTCATAAGCCAGCTCTTTCGCGGTAAAACCGGGTGGGAGCATCCGCAGCAGAACGCCGATGGGATCGCGGCCGCAGAGGGTGATGCCGGTGTCCTCGCAGTAGGCCTCGAATGCAGCGGGATCGCCGGACAGAATCGTCTGAATGGCGCCGCCATCCAGTTCGCGCAGGTTGGCTTCGATATTCGTCCGGAACGGGACATAGCCGAAGTTCGGACCGTAGTGCGTGAAGTCGGAACTGACCACGAGCGCGGTATGTTCATCCATCAGGGACTGGAGCGCCTGCGCCACCTGCTCACGGGTGGCATCGTCGAGCTGTCCCAGCGTGATGGGCAGGAGAGACCAGTCGCGGCTCTCCAGCGCGGCCTGCAGAAGTGGCAGTTGCATCTCCACGCTGTTTTCGCCCTGTCGAGTGGCGGGCAGATCGCTGAAGAGCGGATTGTTCATCAGGTCGGCAATGGCCCCGGTATCCAGCGGCGTTTCGCCGAGCGGCGACTGGTAGTGGGTTTCCGTCGAGGGCAGGCTGATCTGGTTGGGCATGGCTATGCGGTGCGAAAAGCCCAGCACAATCACGCGGCGCAGATCGGGGATCCCGCTCAGCGCCTTGGCGCCGACCGCGGCGCAGGGCCCGGAATAGGTATAGCCCGCGTGCGGTAGCACCACGGCAAAGACCGATGAAACGGCCGGCTCGCCGGCCTGGCGCAGGTAGCCCTTCAGTTCGGCCCGCAGGTGGCCGGAATCCGCATCATACCAGGCCCCCGCCAGCGTCGATTCCATGCACTTCTTTTTCATGACCGGTTCTCCTTCCTGCGCGGCCGCGCCCACGGCCAAAAATAACCCTACCACAATTCCAATTCCCCGGCAGAATTGGTCAGTCATTTCGGAGCGCCTCCGCGGGGGGCAGTCGCGCGGCCAGAAGCGCCGGACCGATGGAACAAATCAACGCCAGCCCGCAGGCGAGCAGCAGCGGAAGCAGGCGCGCGGTGAGTCCAAAATGGAACGGCAGCGGGAAGCGGCTTCCGAGCGCGTGGAGAGTGGCCTCGGCGGCCCCCGCCCCGACCAGAGCCGCGGCACCGGTCAGCACCAAGGCTTCTGCCACAAACAGGGCGGCTACTTCGTGACGGCGTGCCCCGAGCGCCCGGCGGAGCCCGATTTCCGACACCCGTTCGCGCACCCCGGTCAGCAGCATCCCCGCCAAGGTCACGGCGCCCAGCAGGAGTCCCAGCGCACCGCCGGTGCCGGCGGTCCAGGCGATGGCCCGTTGCCAGCGACGAATGCCCTGCAGGAGAGATTCGGGTGTGATCCATTCCACATCCTCTGCGTTCAATCCGGGCTGCTCCAGCAGCCTCGCCACCTGGTGGCGGAGGGCCTCGGGTGACACCCCCTCTGTGGCACGGAAAACCCAGGCATCCACACGGGCCAGCGCATCGGCATCGCCGGTTTCCAGCGCATCGGCGGTGTAGGGAATCCAAACCATATCCTGTGGAATCCCCGGAGCAGACTGGGACCCGTCCTGCAGAATACCCACCAGTTGAAACGGGTCATGGCCCAGTGAGATGATCTCTCCCAGTTTCCATTGCTCCTGCCGGCACAGCGAGGCCGGGGCCATGGCATGACGAGCCCCCTGCCGTACATCCAGTTGATCCAGTGCGCGTCCCTGGACAAACTGCCATCCCCGGGCACGGGCCAGAAACGCATCGGTGGTGCCAACTGAAAAGGCAACCCCCGCTGGCCGCTCGAGTTCCTTCACACCGGATACCCAGGCCTCATGTCCAAGGTTTTCGCGGAAATACCGTCCCTGATGTCGGGTCCATGGCGGACCCTCCGGCGTCACGGCGCTGGAAACCAATACAAAACTGCCGGCCCCAAAGGACTGGACCAGCTCATCCGCCTGCTGTTTCAAGGCATCGAAGGTCGCCAGCAGAATCGTCACCGCGAACAGACCCAGCATGAGACTGAAAAAGGCCAGGCCTGCGCGAGCGGGACCCGTCCGGATGCCGGTCCACAAATCGGATGCAAATTTCGACTTCAGCCTCAGGGCAGACACACCCGGTCTCCTTCACTCAATCCCTCGGTGATTTCGATGCGGGTCAAATCGGCCAGTCCGGTCTGTACCGGAACGCTCTCGCCAGACGCTCGGGTCACCCAGGCTTCCCCGTCCCGCCATTCAATGGCTTCCCGCGGCAGCAACAGGGCATCGTCGGACTCACCGGCTACCACTTCTGCCCGGACCGAAATTCCGACCGGCATGGACTCCTGGAGCGGCTCCAGACTGATCACCACCGGAAAATATTTTCGCCAGACCGGCTCATCCGGACGGGTCTGCGCCATCCGCCCCACGCTGTCCACCCGCCCGGTCAGGCGCAAATGAGGGAAGGCCGCCGGAACCGCCTCGACCGCATTGCCGGGCTGCACCCAGGGCAGCTCCGATTCCAGGATGTATCCTTTCACGATATGCTCGGTGGGATCCGGCAGGCACAGGAAAATCTGATTCCGATAAAGCGTGTCTCCGACATGAGCCGTCCGGTATTGCCGTCCAACCGGCAGGGGGACCAGCGTCGCCACTCCGTCCACGGGTGCGCGCACGTCACACAGCTCCAACTGACGCGCAGTGAAATCCCGCTGCCCTTCCGCCGCCTCCAATGCGGCCTGTGCTTTGGCCAGCCGGCCGGCATGGACATATTTTTTTGTCAGCTCCAGACGGGTCCCCACCTGTTCCTGACGGGCCTGCAAGCCAGCCACTTTTTTCTCCTGCTGGGCCACTTCCCGCTCCGACATCAGCCCCCGCTCCTGCAGCTTCCGTACCGATTGCAGAAAGCGCGCTTCGGCATCCAGCTCCGCCTGCGCTTCCATCCGGGTGGATTCCAGATCCAGCAGTTCCAGCGGCAGTTCTGCTTTTTCCAGACTCATCAATTCCTGACGAGCCCTCACCACCTCATTTTCTTGACCGACCAGGTCCTGTTCAATCTGGGAGCTGTCAAACCGCGCCAGCCGGTCGCCCGCTTTGACCGATGTGCCTTCCGGCACCAGCTCGGTCAGGACCGCAGCCCCGCGCATGCCCAATCCAATCATCTCCACATGCCGGGCCGCCAGCTCTCCCTGAAATGGCACCGTCATCCGGATGGAGTCCCGGACCACAGGCGTTGTGTTGGGAGCCACGGCTCCGCTCCGGCCGCAGCCGGACATCCCCAATCCAATCAGTGCCAAAATGCCCAGTTGAATTCTCATTGGTTTCATCTTTCTATTCATTCCACAACAGCTCCCGGGGGGTGGGCACCAATGTGCCCAGCGTATCCAACAGGCGATAGGCTGACACCGAGGCATCCTGACGGGCCTTCAGTTCCTGCAACTGGGCCTTGACGGTATCCGACTCAGCATCCGACACGGAATCCGCCGTGGCACGACCGGCTTCGAACAGGGCCCGGGACAGTTCGGCGCGATTGGAGGCCAGCTCGCGATTCCGAGTGGCCAGCTCCAGTTCCGCACGGGTGCGATAATAAACGGACAAGGCCGAATTGACCTCCACAGCTAATCGATAGCGCACAATCTCGGCGGTCTGACGCCGCGCCTCCACATCCACATCGGATCGGGCGACTTCCAGGTGGGCCCCCCGCAGATTCATATTCATGTCGGCAGCCAGACCGACAAACCAGTCGTCTTCATCGAAACGACCGGCATCGCTCCATTCCTCCCCTTCGCCATAGGTGGTTTGACGGCCGACCAGACGAAGATCCGGCAACAGGCTCCGGCGAGCCTGCTTCAAATGGCGTTCCCCGGTAGCGATATCCTGAAGAGCCTGCGCATAGTCAGGCCGCTCCTTGAGGGCGACGCTCAGCGCTCGATCCGAGTCCTCTACATCGAGATTCAGTAACGGCGGCGGCACCAGCTGAAAGGCCGTATCCAGCGGCAGCCCCAGCAGATTGGCGAACTCCTGATACAGGATGCCAAGCTGCGCCCGCTCCACCTCGAGTCGGGCGGCGGCCTTGCCTCGCTGAAGATCCATCCGCATTACTTCCGTTCGGGTGGACTTGCCCTGCTGCTCCCGGGCATCGGCGAGCAACCACATCTTTTCCATCCGGGCGGCAAAGGCTTCATCGCTGTCGATCTGATGGCGCAGGTTGATGAGCCCCTCGAACAGTTCCACCACCCGCACGACCAGCGAAGACCTCTCCCGCTCCCAGGCGCGGCGGGCGGCCATCCAGTTTTCGTTGGCCGACACGATGGGTTCATTCTGCATCAGCGGGCCGAACTGCCGAAACAGGGGCTGGGAGACCTCCACCCGCACTTCGCCGCGACGCTGCGTCGGGATTCCGTCCACCTCGATCTGGCGAACAGCGGCGACGACCCCCACCCGGGTGCCGTAGGATGCTGTTTTCTCCACCCGCAGGCCCATCCGCGCTTCCGAATAGTCCGAGCTGGCCTGGCCGGTTCCTTCCGGCACAATCAGAATCCCCCGAGTGGACTCCCGGGCCTCTTCTTCGGCTAGGCGATAGGACTGCAGGTCCAGGGCGCCTCTCACGAGATCCCGGTTGCGCGTCAGCGCCTGTTCAATGGCGTCTTCCAGCGTCCAGGAGGCCTGCACACCCTCAGGGGCCTGTGCCAGCGCCAGCGAGGCCAGCAGCAGCCCGCCGCCGAACCACCCGAATTGGAGTCCTTTCCACATGCGGTTCACCCTAGCGGTTTTCCACGCCGTGGAAAATCTTTTCCAGCAAAAACCCTGCCCCGATCCCGGTCCGGGCTTTCCGGCCGCCGCAAAGCATGTGGAACGGCACCCGGCCTTATAAGGATTGATTCAGTCTGTCTCCGCAGGTAGAGTGTCACACGGAATCAAACCTATGCCTCAGGCGGAACTGCTAGTACAAATAGAGACCCTGACCCGGCGCTTCCCCCGTTGCGAAGCACTGGGCGGAATCTCCTGTGATGTCCCCCGGGGAGAGATCATGGGCATTCTCGGCCCCAACGGCTCCGGTAAAACGACCTCTCTGCGCATTCTATCGGGCTATCTGGCCCCCTCCTCCGGGCGCGTCCGGGTGGCCGGATATGATGTCACCACCCATTCGCTGGAGGTCCGCCGCCGCATCGGCTACCTGCCTGAAAATGTGCCGCTGTATCCCGAGATGCGCGTAGACGAATATTTGAATTTCCGTGGACACATCAAAGGACTCCGCAAGGACCGCCTCGCCACCCGCCGCAGGGAAGTCGTCGAACAATGCGGACTGGGGGACTGCTCGCGGCAGATCATCGGCACGCTGTCGCGCGGATTCCGGCAGCGCACGGGGCTGGCAGATTGTCTGATCCATGAGCCGGAGGTCCTGCTGCTGGACGAACCCCTAGCCACACTCGATACGGCCCAGGTCCAGATCATCCGAGACCTGCTCCGCGAGTGGGCGCAAACCCGTGCCGTCCTCTTTTCGACCCATGTGCTGAGCGAGGCGGAACGCCTCTGCGACCGGGTGATGATCCTGAATGCCGGCCGGGTGGCCGCCATCGATTCCCCGGGAAACCTCCTCCGCGATGAAAGCGACACCTTTGAAGCCGCCTATCTGCGCCTGACCTCCCGCCCGGCGCGCGTCCGGAACCCCCAGAAGAAAAAAGAAGCCGAATGAGCGCCTTCCTCTATCTATGGCGCCGCGAGATGGCCTCCTATTTCCGCACCTCCATCGCCTATGTGGTCGGGGTCTTCTTCCTGGCAATCACCGGCTTCAGCTTCTGGATGCTGACCGCACGCCTGGCCCAGGGCGGCACCGACGGGGATATGAGCAGTACGCTGTTCGGATCGGCCTGGTTCTGGCTGGATATGCTCATCGTGACGCCGCTACTCACGATGCGCCTTTTTGCCGAGGAGCGCCGCATGGGGACGCTCGAAACCCTACTGACGGCGCCGGTAACGGAAACCCATGTGGTGCTGGCCAAGTTTGCCGGCGCCTACACGGCCTTTCTGCTGCTGTGGGTCCCTACGCTGACCTATGCCTCCATCCTGAATCTCTGCGGTGCCCAGCTGCCGCCCGTGGACTGGGGCCCGATCGCCGCCGGCTATCTGGGCACAGCGCTCGTCGGAGCCTCCTTCCTATCTGTCGGTCTGCTCTGTTCGATTCTGACGCGCCATCAGATCATCTCCGCGATGGTCTGCCTGGCCGCGCTGGGGATCCTGCTCTCCAGCGGCCTGCTCCCCTTCACCTCGCACACCGAAGAAATCCGCCAGATCTCGCGCTACTTCTCCTCACCGCTTCACATGATGGATTTTGCTGCGGGGGCCATCGACACCCGGGCCATCGTCTGGTATCTCAGCGTCACCGTCCTCCTCCTCTTCATTTCCATCCGCATTCTGGAGGCGCGCCGCCTGCGCTGATTCATCATCATGGAAAACCGCTCTCCATTCTCCGTCGTCTCCTGCCGCCTCCGGCGGCTCGCACAACGCAGCAACCTGCTGGCGCTCGTGCTGCTGAGCCTGATGATCTTCGCCATGGTGAACTATCTCTCCATCCGCCACTATGCGCGATTCCACTGGAGCCGGGACCTGTTTGCGCAGCTCTCCGACAAGAGCACCCGCCTGCTGGAGTCCATCACAGACGATATTCACATCGTGGCGCTCCTTCGACCGTCACACGACGCCTACCGCGATGTCACATCGCTGCTGCCCGAGTATGCAGCCCACGCCTCCCATGTGTCGGTTGAGATCGTGGATCCGGACCGCGATCTGGCGCGGACGGAACAGCTGGCCCGCCAGTTCCAGCTCGGGGAATCGGAATGTGTGGTCTTCGCCATCGGCGGCCGCCACCAGACGGTCTCCGCCAACGATCTCATCGAATACGGCTATCCGGCCGCCGATGTCGAGAAGCCCCGCCGCGCCTTCCGCGGGGAGCAGCTCTTCACCAGCGCCATTTATGCCCTTACGCAGGCGACCCGCCCCGCTGTCTTCTTCATCCAGGGTCACGGAGAACGCTCGCCGGGCGACTTCGATCGGCAGGCCGGCTATTCCCGCATTGCCGCCCGCCTGCGGGATGAGAACCTCGATGTGGAAATCCTCAACCTCGGAGAAACGAAGACCGTCCCCAACCGCTGCGCCCTGATGATCATTGCGGGCCCCACCCGGGAATTCGCCCCCTTCGAAATCGCGCGTATCCGCGACTATCTGGACAGGAAAGGCCGCCTCCTCCTGCTCTTGGATGCCCGCACGGAAACGGGACTCGACGCCCTGCTCGCCGAATGGGGCGTGTTGATTGGCGATGACATCGTCACTGACGAAAGCCGCACGCTCAGCGGACGGGAACTCTTCCTTACCACCTATCCGGAGCACCCCATCACGGCACCGCTGCAGAATCTTTCCAGCGTGTTCTATCTGCCTCGCTCGATTCGCGCACGCCCCACCAACGGCGGCGGGGACAAACCCTCCGTCTCGGAACTGGCCGTCTGTTCCGAGGAGGGCTGGGCTGAATTCGATCTCGACGGTACCTCTCCGCACTTCAATCCGCAGGTAGACATCCCCGGCCCCGTCCCGGTTGCGGTCGCAATTGAACGGGGCCCCGTCCCGGGCGTCCGGGTCCAGATCCTGCCCACCCGCCTCGTCATCATCGGCGATTCCGGGCTGGTTTCCAACGGCGGACTCATGGGTGCGAATGCCGATTTCTTTCTCAACTCGGTCAACTGGCTGCTGGACCGCTCGGAGCTGCTGGCGCTGTCGCCCCCCATGGGCGATGAAATGCACCTGGTCATGGACAGCCGCCAGCTCAGCCACCTGTTCTGGTCCGTGGTCATTGGCCTGCCCGGCCTCATGGCCCTCATCGGGGCCTGGGTCGCATGGAAACGGAGACACTGACGATGAATCTTCGTCTGACAGCTGCACTCTCGGTCTTTGCGGCCCTGCTGGCTCTGCTGATTGTCTTCTGGGACCGCGACGGCGACACCGCCCGCGAACGACTCGAGCAGGCCCGGCGCGCCTTCCGCTTCAATCCGGAGCGGGTGGACCGCCTCATGATTGACTCCAGCGGGGTCTCCATCGAGTGCCAGCTCAAAGGGGACCAGTGGTATCTGGTGCATCCCATCGCCTCCCGTGCCGATCCCGTGGCCATTGAACGCCTGCTCGGAGCCCTGCAGGAACTGCCCCGCGGCAACATCATCCTCCCGCCGCGCCGCGACCCGGAAGCCTATACCCCCTATGGCCTGGATGACCCCCGCACCCGCATCTCCATCGTCGAAGGCACGGCCACTAACCAGATTCTCATCGGCCGCCGCACCCCGCTGGGCGATGGTGTCTATGTCCGCCAATCCGATCATGCCGGACTGGCCCGCCTCCAGCTCTCCCTGCTGGAACTGATTCCCAACAGCGCCGATGCCCTGCGCGACCGCTCTCTCCTGAGCGGGGATGCCGCCGCCATTGAGCGGCTCGATATCCGTTCGCCGGCGGGATACATCCAACTCGCCCGGAATGGAGGTGGCAACTGGCGCATGTTCCAGCCCTTCACGGCCCGCGCCGACACCGCAGGGGTCTCCGCCTTGATCGAAGGTCTGCTGACCTGTTCGGTTTCACAGTTCGTTCAGGACGGGGTCAGCGATCTGGCTCCCTATGGCCTGAACAGCCAGAGCGCGGTCACCGCGGTCCTCAACACCGACTCCGGCGACGGCTCCCAGATGCTATCCTTCGGCGACCCGCTGCCGAACGCCCCGGCCCTCGTCTATGCCCGGATGCAGGCCGAGAATTCCATCTATGCCGTCCCCGCGGCCGTCCGGGAAGCCCTCCTCGTCCGGCCGGATTCTCTGCGCGACCGCCGGATTCCCGGCACGGAACCCGAAAGCATCCAGCGGGTCCGCATCGAAGAAGGCGAATCCCTCCTCGAATTCAGCCGCGATGACGAAGACCAGTGGCAGCTGGAGTCCCCCCTCCGCGCCCGTGCCGACAGCGGGGCCATCGAGTCGCTCCTCCAGAGCTGGACCAAGGTGCGCCTCACCGATTTTGAATCCTCCGCCAGCACCTCCCCGCCGCCGCCCTTCACCCGAACCATCCAGATCGAGACCCGGGATCCCAAGAGGGCCCCGGTCGTTCTTCATCTCGGCCGCTGCAGTGAAAACGACGAGGCCGCCCGCATCCAGATTGACGGCGACTCGGCCGCCGCGATGGCCCTCCCCTCCGACCTGCTCGATTTTTCTCTCGATCCACTGCGCTACCACTCCCGCAATCTGGCTTTGATTCCGCCGGAAGACATCGCCTCCATTCAGATCACCACGCCCGCGCAAACAGTCCAGTTGGACCGGAATGCGGAAACCGGCGAGTGGACGCCATCGGTCCCCTGGCTCACAGATCTGCTGAATACGCTGACCCCCTTGCGCGCCGACAGCATCCTGTCCAGAGATGCCGCGGAAGCCTTTCCGGATTCCGAATGGCGGAACCCGGCCCTGACGCTGACGGTCCAGCGCCGCGGACAAAGCGGCCTGGCCTTCACGCTGGTTGTCGGCGCTAAAGAAACCGACGGCGGGACCCGCCCCGCCAAAATACGCGGACGGGATGTGATCTTCATGCTTTCGCCGATTACGCTTGAGGCCCTGACTCCGCCGCCACCCGAAGAGACCCCATGAAAACCATCCGCATCCATCTGGACGCCCACGCCCACATCTATCCCTTTTACGATGTGCCCCGCCTGTTGCTGGCCGCCCTCGATCAGATGCCGCGCACCAGCCCCACCGATCTGCGAGTCCTCTGTCTGGCCGAACGCTTCGACTGCTCTTTCTTTCTGGCGCTGGCCCAGGATGAAATCCGACTGCCGGGTGATGTCTGGCGAATCGTCGCATGGGACCCCGCCGGCGGTGTCAAGATCCGTCACCTTCCCGATCATAGGGATATCTGGATCCTGGCCGGCCGACAGATTGTGTCCTCCGAACGAATCGAAGTCTGTTCGATGTTCAGCGATGACCCGATCGAAGACGACCAACCGGCGGATACCATCATCCGCACTATTCTCAAAGGCACAGGATTGCCGGCACTCGACTGGGCGCCCGGCAAGTGGCTGTTCAAACGCGGGAAACTCGTTCGGTCGCTGGTGAAGAAATTCAAACCCGAAGAACTGATTCTGGTGGATACGTCCCTGCGGCCCGTCGGCTGCCCGCCCTCGCCCGCCTATGCGGCCGCGCGCAAACAGGGCCGGGCCGTGCTGGCCGGGTCCGACCCGCTACCCTTCGCCGGAGAAGAAGAGCTGGCCGGCTCCTACTACTGCACGGTTGAAATTCCGTGGCTGGAAGATCCTGCACGGCTGGTCGCCCCTCTCAAAGCGGCACTCATTTCTGGCTCACTGCCAATCCAGTTTGGTGGACAGCGCAGCTCCCCCACATCTGTGGCCAGTCGGCTCCGTCAGAACGCAAAGGCGAAGGGCGCATGAGCGAAGAACGGCCCCGCATCCTGCTGATCTCCCCCCAGCCCTACTTCCAATGGCGAGGCTCCCCCCTGCGCGTCGGCTTCAATGTCCAAGCCCTTGCTGAACTCGGCTATGACGTGGACCTGCTCGTGATGCCCGTAGGCGAAGACCGGCAGACACCCGGTGTCACCCTCTACCGCGCCCCCAATATCCTGCGAGTGAAGAATCTCGCCATTGGTCCCTCCCTGCCCAAGGCCATTCTCGACATCGCCCTCTACTTCAAAGCCAGCGCGCTGGCCAGGAAGAACGACTACGCCGTTATCCACGGCATTGAAGATGCCGGCCCCATCGCCGCCGTTCTCGCCCGGCGCCACCGCACCAAAATGATATTTGAAAAACATTCCGATCCGGCCTCCTACAACAAAGGCTTTATTCGGAACACCATCATGGCCGCCTACAAGCGCGTGGAGAGATTTTCGATTCGACGCGCCGACGCCGTCATTGGAACCGGGCCTGCGCTCGTCGAGCAGGCCAAGCGGATCGCTCCCGGAAAACCCATTCATCATATTTTTGATATCCCGTCCTCGCTTGTCGAACCCGATGCCGACAAAGCCGCCGAAGTGCGCAAGGAGTTGAACATCCCCGATGACGGCGTGCTTGCGCTCTATGTCGGCTCCTTTGCCGTCTATCAGGGCATCGACCTTCTGTTTGCCAGCCTCCCGCCTGCTCTGAAGCAAAATCCGAAACTGCAAATCGCCATCATTGGCGGCAGCCCCGAGCAGATTGCGTCGCGCAAAGCCGAACTGGCCGCCGAAGGCTGCGCCGACCGCGTGCTATTCCTTGGCCATATCGCACCGGATACCCTGCCCCATACGCTCGCCGCGGCCGATATCCTGCTCTCCCCTCGCATTGCCGGCGGCAACACCCCGCTGAAGCTCCTGGACTATCTTAAAGCCGGTGGCGCCATCGTCGCCTGTGACAACCCGGCCAACCGCCTCATCCTCGATGAATCCAACGCCTGCCTTGAGCAGCCGATGCCCGATGCCTTTGCCAATGGTATCGTCCGCCTCGCCGCAGATGCCGACCTGCGCAAGCGGCTCGGTACCAGCGGACACCAATTGGTCGAATCCACCTACAACTACGCCCAATATAAGCAGCGCCTAGGCAACGCCTATCGCCAACTGCTTAAACCGCCTGCGTCATAAACAGAGCAGGAGGAAAAGGTGAACCATCGGTTCCAGATGTCGCACGGCCCCGAAACCGGCGTATAGTGATTGCTTCCCCCCGTTGCACCGATTATTCTTCGTCCATGCCGAACCTGACGCATGATGGGATATGCTCGAAAAGAATCGACCGATTCACTCATTGGAGTTTTAAACTGATGCATAGCAATCGTACGACTGAATGGAATCGATCCATGATCTTCAAATGGCCGGTCATCACGCTTCTATGTGTCTTCTTCGCCCTCCCCTTGAGTGCAGCCGTACAGCCCGTCAAGACCCGCAATGTGTTGGTCCTGCATTCCTATCACAAAGGCTTGGAATGGACCGACGGGATCTCTGCGGGCATTCAGTCTGTTTTAGAGCCAGACGAAGACAATGATATTGAAATATACAATGAATATTTAGATACCAAACGAAATCCGGGCGAGGAATACTATGTCAGACTCTGTCAGTTCGAACGGCAAAAGACACAGCTGGCCAACATCGCTTTTGACGTCATCATTACCTCCGATAATGATGCCTTACGCTTCATGGCCGAGTATGGAGACGAGCTGTTTCCCGGCACCCCGGTTGTGTTTTGCGGGGTCAACAACTTCCATCTGGACTTGCTGAAAGGGAAATCGAATTTCACCGGTGTCAGTGAATATGTGGATTATGAAGCGACTCTCGATCTGATGGTCAAGCTGCATCCCGAACGAAATCGCGTGTTGGCCATCGTTGATCAAACCTCCACGGGGATGGCGATCAAGGAAGAGCTCAACGCCGTGATTCCCAAATTCGCTGACCAAATCGAGGTCGAATATTTTCAGGATTTTTTGCTGGATGAAATTGAGTCCAAAATTTCACAACTGGGCCCGGAGGATTTAATTTACATTCTCGCCTTTAACCGGGATCGCAATAACCATTTCATTTCCTATGCCGATGTCATCCGACGGATTCATCGTGCGGCCACTGTCCCCATCTATGGGTCCTGGGATTTTTTCTTTGGAAAAGGGATTGTCGGTGGGATGATTACGTCGGGGTTTCTCCAGGGGGAACAAGCGGCACGGCTGGCGCAGCGAATCCTGGATGGCGAAAGGGTGCGGGACATCCCCATCATCACTCAAAGCCCCAATCAATATATGTTCGATGACGAAGAACTGGTCCGGTTTGGCATCCAGAAGAGTCACCTGCCCCCGGACAGCGTTCTGATCAATGAACCCCCGGGTTTCTTCGAGATCCATAGACAGCTATTATTCATATATTTCTATACATCCCTGGGGATTCTATTGGTCCTGAGTGTGTATTTGATTCTCCAAAGACGCAAGCGGTTGCGATTGGAAAAAGCCAACCGGGAGTTGGACCGCCGCGTGGAAAAGCAAACCCTTGAGCTCAAACAAAAAAACGTCCAGCTCAGGGAAGAGATTACGGTACGGCAACAAGCCGAAACCGTTCTGGTTGATAAAACCCAAAAACTAGAAAAGGCATTGTCTGAAGTCAACGCGTTGAGCGGACTGCTGCCCATCTGTGCCAGTTGCAAAAAAATTCGGGATGATCAGGGATACTGGAGCCAAATCGAAATATTTATCACCGAACATTCCGACGTCGATTTCAGCCACGGGATCTGCCCGGATTGCTTCAAAGAATTGTATCCAGAGTATGAATATGTAGAAAGTACGAAGGCTTCTAAAAAGCCGCCTGAAGGCTAACGCCTGCCCGGACCCCATTAACTCCTTGATCTCCAGCCCCTCGGCGAGGCCTATCGCCAGCTTC
>Ga0075121_1000552_pt1 | contig 25866 bp, 19 predicted proteins | sample AntAceMetag02UKG_FD_69793 | JGI IMG/M metagenome (GOLD analysis project Ga0075121, IMG submission 69793) | Saline lake microbial communities from Ace Lake, Antarctica - Antarctic Ace Lake Metagenome 02UKG | ecosystem: Environmental > Aquatic > Non-marine Saline and Alkaline > Saline | place... | reverse complement strand
CAGTAGTAATAAAACAGTCGGGTTGGTTCTATCTTTTTCAGAAATCTTTGATACATCAATTGGAAGTCTCATATATCATGTATCTACTACATTGAGCTAATGATGTCTACCATTTTTTTGGCTTTTACCGGAATTTATTGGGCTGTTACCAATTCAAGCTTTGATATCCATGATGGGTGTCCCCGACCTTTAATGCCAACTACAGACAGGATCAGTCAAGTCATCCGGAAAAAAAGGGGACGGGAAAAAGGGGACGGGGTTGAAATTGCGCGTTTCTACGCTTCCAGGGACAGCGCCTGATCGGCCACCAGGCAACAGCCTCTTTCGGCGGCCCGGCTGACGGCTGATTTGCTCAACCCGAGGTCTCTTCCGACTGCTGTTGCCGTCAAGCCCAGATACGAAATAGCCCAATGAGCTGCCACAGAGCGGGCATGGACACGGTTTCGCTGTTTTCCGCCGGAAAGAACCTGGTCTTTTTCAACACTGAAAATATCGATCCGTATTGTCTCTGAAAATATTGCGCCGTTCAATGCCTCTGCAGATGATGTGATGCAAGGCGCCCGGCGCATCGTAATTTTATTACCATAAACAAATGAAAAAAGAAACGCGTAATTTCAACCCCGTCCCCCTATTCCCTACTTGCCATCGGTGATCTGACACCGATTGTCCTGATTACCGCAGCCTATCCTCTGATCACCGTATTTCTGGCTATTTTTCTGCTGAAAGAACCCCTCTCTTTCCAAAAACTGGTAGAGGCTTTTCCGGCGGTAGCCGGCATCTGTTTGATATCCATTTGAGCGTCACCAGAAAATTTGAGGCTGACCGGATGACGGGCGATGCGAAAAAACCGCTTTACACAGGGCAATAATGTCTTTATAATTACGCAAAATGTGAATAGCGTAAATGTGTTTTAATTTTATGCTTAATGTGTATCCGCGTAATGCGTAATTCTGGAGGCAGTGATGGAGAATCCTTTTTCATATTCATCGGTGGTAACCGGGGAATCGTTTTGCAACAGGAAAAAAGAACAGCGGGATCTGATCTATTATGCTCAGAATGCACAAAACATTCTTCTCTATTCGCATCGCCGAATGGGCAAAACATCCCTGATCCACCAAGTAATTCAACGGTTGAAAAACACAAGACCCAAAGTTAAATCCGTTTATATAGATCTCTACGGTACACTTGATGAAGCCCATTTTATTGATGCCTTACTGACCGGTCTGGCCCAAATTGAGTCCAGGCTGGAAAAATTATTGAAAATGGTGGCAGGGCTGAAGGTGACCGGCGGTTTTGACCCGGTCACCGGGTTGCCTGCCCTCACGGCGTCGATCATGCCCGGAGAAAGACCGGAATATCTTGAAAAGGCACTTCAGATCCTGGCATCTTATGCGGAAAAACAAAAATTGATGGTAGTTTTCGATGAGTTCCAGGAAATCGCCAAATATTCAAACCCGGGATTTGAAAAACGGCTTCGCAAGATGATTCAGGGCCATCGAAATATCAGCTATATTTTTTGCGGCAGCCAGCAGCACTTGTTGATCCGGATGTTTGATTCGGCCAACCGGGCATTTTATAAAATGGCGCGAAGCTATCCACTTCAAAATATCGAGATGGGCCATTACAGGGTTTGGGCCAAAAAACTTTTTCAAAAAAAGAATATAACTCTGGATGACAATATCATCACGGCCATCGTGGAAAAATGTGAATACCAACCCATGTATATTCAGCAATTTTTGTTTGATTTATGGCGCTCGAACGTCATTGACATGACCGTGCTTGAAACAATTCAAAGGTCGGTCATTTCCAGTCAAAAAAATCAGCTTGCCGTTTTATGGAATTTGTTGACGTTGAATCAGAAAAAAGTCCTGCGGCTGATAGCGGCAACCGGTGGGAAAAGGATCTATACGGCACAATGTCTTCAGCAGGCCGGATTGAATTCCGGCTCGGTGCTGCAAAGGGCGCTTTCGGCGTTAATCGAAAAAGAAATTTTATCTAAAAATAGCCACTACCGATTTCAGGATGTTATATTCAAAAAATGGATTCAAAGTCTGTCCTGATATAACCGGATTTCGGGTCGGATCGAGCGATCAACTCGATTTATCAGGTAAACAATCCGTTATAAGCTGGATATTTGTCTTAACGTGCTCATTTTACCATCAAAATAGCTATTGTAAGGGGCTTCGGTTTCCTTAAAATTATAAATTCCTTATCGTAGCACAGATGGGTTACGTGCCACATCAAACCAGTTCGGTAATATCGGTTTCCTCGCGGCATAAACATCCTGCGCGACACTGATTTTCTTAGAGGCCTGTTTTTGCCCCCAAAAACATCATTTTAAGACTCAAAAAGTGCTCCCTTTAGGCCGTATTTCAAATAGTAACGGTATGTTGGTTTGGTCCGACCCGCGACTAACCGCGACTCCAATATGATTCCCACCGGTAATTTTGTCCTGAAAGACAGTGATCTCATGATTCTCATCGGGCCCAACAAGGGTATTGAAAAGATAAAACAGGAATAACTTTTTACTCCAACGTCCTTCGGTGTCGCTACCCCCTGAATCTGTCCAGGAATCTTAGTTAAACGTGTCCTGATGATTTATTTTTTCTGTCGGCAACGTATTGGGCCAGCTCTTTTTCAATATCCGGATCAATTTCTGGTTTTTCATATGCCGCAAGCCTTTTTGAGACCATATCTGTTGCAACTTCATCCAGTCTCTTTTTGCCCGACAGGCTCCAATTTTCGTAATTTTGTCTATTCATCAAGTCCGGGATAAAAAACTCGGTTCGGCAGCGTTCAAATGTTCTGGGGTGGGTCAGGTATTCTCCTCCGATGCCGACCTCCTTTATCGTCGCAAGATCAATGGATTCATCCGAGATATCCACCGGTTTTATCATCTTAAGCAGCATGCCGCAAAGCTCCTCGTCAATGATGAACTTCTCATAGCTCATGGCAAGATAGGAGCCTAAAATCCCGCACGCATGAAGGATAAAGTCTGCGCCGCTCCTAATTGTCGTTGAAAGGGCAAGGGCCGACTCGATACCCGCCTGCATGTCCGGGAAATGCGCATCGGAGATGCTGCCGGAACCTCTGCAGGGAACGCCGTAAAACTTTGCCATCTGCACCTGCATATGTTGAATCATCGGCATCTCCGGCGCCCCGACCGCCAGATCTCCCATTCTCATATCCGTGATGGATGAAGTTCCGCCGTAAATGACCGGCGCTCGGGCTTTGACGAGCTGAGTGAGAACAACACCTGCCAGCATCTCCGCATTCTGTACCGCCATCAGGCCGGGAAGTGTCACAGGGCCTGTGGATCCTGCCATCATCAAAAGCCCGATCATCGAGACCTGGCCATGTCGCGAATATTCAATGAGAGCGCCTGCCTGGTCATTGGAAAACTGGAGGGGGGAAAGTGAGCTGATAATAGATATCATCACAGGTTTATCTTTAATATTATTGAAACCACCCCATCCCATACCGGCCATCTCGATGGATTCCCGGGCGGCCTGTCTTGAAGCGGTGCTGCCCAGAAAGGGTTTATCGCAGAGCACGATATTGGAAAAAAGCATATCGAGATGGGCGGTTTCCGGTGAAACATCGGACGGATCAACCATGAGGCATCCATTTACATCGATATACTTTGATGTCTGGACTAGTTTGCAGAGATTGTTGTAATCTTCCAGGACAGGCCGCCGCATATCGCCGGTTTCGGTAATCATAAAGGCGGGTCCGTAACCGGGGACAAATACCGGTTTATCTCCTCCCACCACCACACTTTTTTCAGGATCACGTGCCGAGATCGTAAATTTCGCAGGGACAGTCTCCAAAGCCTTTGCTACCTGACCTTCAGTTAAGAAGACTTTATCTCCATCTACTTTGACGCCGTGCTTCTTGAATATTTTCAAAGCTTCCGGTTCTCTGAAGGCAACTCCCACATCCCCAAATATCTCCATGGTTGCAGAATGAAGCTTGTTCAGCTCTTCTTCTGAAAGTGCGCCCATTCTATCAAACATCATATTTATCCTTATGTTGCGCGAGCCCTTTGTGAATGCCTGATTTGTATATTCCACCCGGGGAACTTTTTTTACACCGGTCACAGTGTCCGGAAAATGCCGGTAGAATCTTCTGATTATTATTTAAACCAATAGCGTTCAGTATTCTTCATCCCATCCAATGGTCCGCTTCCACTGATAGGGCCATGTGCAAGTTTATCTGAATGACCTTCAACAATCTGGTTAAACATGGGGACAATAGTGCCGCCGTCATTTTTGCATATTTTCTGCATTTCCCAATACATATCTCTGCGCTTATCCTTATCAAGCTCGACCCTGGCTTCAACAAGCAGCTTGTTAAAAAGATCATTCTTCCAGCGGGTGTCATTCCAGGGAGCGCCGGCACTATAAGCCACTGAAAATATCATGTCCGCAGTGGGACGTCCCAACCAGTAACACATGCACCACTCTTTTTTCGTCCATACATTGCTCCAGTACCCGTCATCGGGTTCACGCACAACATCTATTTTGATACCGGCTTTTTTTGCATGTTCCTTGGCCAGGATAGCAGCGTCCACTGCCCCGGCAAATGCGGCATCTGCAGCATGCAGCTTAAATGTATGGTCAAGCATACCGGCTTTTTTCATATAGAATCTTGCCTTGTCAGGATCATACTTTCTTTGTTCCAGATTTTTTGCAGCATATTTCATGACCGGGGAAATGGGATGGTCATTACCAACCACGCCATAGCCGCGTAAAATCTTATCCACCATGTCTTCACGATTGATAGCGAGCTTTAACGCCATGCGCACATTATTATCATTGTAAGGCTTTTTGTCCACTAACATGGGCATCGTATCATGCATCGTTCCGGACATAGCAGTGATATTAATACCGGGCGTTTTTTTCATAAGATGTATTGTTTTAAGTTCGCAGCGATCCATGTAGTTTATTCGACCTGTCTTTAATGCGTTTGTCCTGGCATTGGTATCAACTATAGACAAAGTCTCAATTTCATCAAAGTGGGCTCTGCCCTCTTTCCAGTAATTGGGATTGTGTTTTGTAAAAGCCCGAACACCAGGTTCCCAATTCTCCAGAATATAACCACCGGTACCAATACCATTTTCAAATTCTTGTCCTTTAGTTCCAGAGGGGAAAATGACTAAGTGGTTGTCACTCATAATAACGGGGAAGTCAGCGTTACCTGATTCAAGCTCGATAACCACAGTGTATTTACCGTCGCTTTTTATGTTACTAATGTCTTTTACAATACCTTTTGCACCGGATTTGGATTTTTCACCCCTGTGATGGTTTATAGAAAAAATTACATCCTCTGCCGTCATGGTTTTGCCGTTATGAAATTCAACTCCCTTGCGCAGTTTAAAAGTCCACACCTTAGCGCCGGGAAGTGTATCCCAGGATTCGGCCAGTTCAGGGATGGGTTTTAAGTTGTGATCGATCTCAACCAGATTATTCCTGAGCTGCCAGCTGATGTTGTAGTTCATGTTGGAAGTATTCGTCGCTGGATCAAGGGAATCCGTGGTGGATCCACCGGTGAGCCCCTGTATAAAACGTCCTCCTTTTTTAGGAACAGCAGCTTTGGCTGTGCCCGAGAGCAGAGCAGGGGAGATTGCTGCTGTAAGGCCAAGAGCCGAAGCCTGGGTGATAAACTGCCTTCTGGTGATTTTGTTTTGTTGAAACATTTTGTTTAAATGTGATAATTTCGACATACGATCCTCCTTTTTTAGGGTTCAATTAATAAAACTGCTGCGAAGCTTGACAGCACTCTAAATAAAAAACTACATAAGAATTCAGGTGGAAGCATTTGGTCCGCAAAACACATGAAATGACACGAAATTAAGACCATCAGCAAAAACAATGAAGTTTTAGTGTATTTCTATTATATAAAATGATTATTTTTCATTACATCGCCCCAGAGGGCCCGGCCCGAGGCCAGGGTGTCCTTGATGCGGGCGATATTTTTGCGTTTTCGCAGCAGGTACAAAACCACTCCGGCATCCTGACAGGCACCGAGCATCACCGCACCGACGATGCGGTTGTTTTTGATCAGTATTTTGCGGTAGATCGATTTGCGTTTATTGATGTACGTCAACACCTGGGTCTGGTCATCTCCGGCATCCCGTCTTTCCAGGAACGCCGCTGTGCAGTCGAACACCGGCAGCACGTTATAGGCTACTTCACCGGCCAGATTGTACTTTTTCTCGGCCATGTTGCTGCCGGCGATTTTACCCTCGATGCAGGCGCTGGGCCAGTTGCCGAACATCGCTGACTTTCCGCTGAGCAGATGGCGCGCCTGGGCCACATCTCCGGCAGCATAGATGCCGGGCACGCTGGTCTGCATGGCCAGGTTCACCTTAATGCCCTGGTCCGTGGAAATTTCCGTGTCTTTTACAAGCTTCAGGTTCGGGTCCACGCCTTTACCCACTACGATCAGGTCTACAAAGAATTCATCATGTTGATCCGTTGTTACGCGGATCCTGCCGTTTGTCCGCGACAGTTCCGCAACATCACGGCCAAAAAAAAACCTGACCCCCTTTGTTTCGATTTTGTCCCGTATCATGCGGGCACATCGGGCATCCGAATTTTGGCTCAGCAGATGATCGGATTTTGCAATGACAGTGACCTTTTTACCTTTTTTTTCAAATGTATGGCCCGTTTCCAGGCCCACGAGCCCGGCGCCGATCATCAGCACGTCGGAGGCCTTCTCCGATGCCTTGACAATTGCCCGGGCATCGGCCATGGTGCGGAGGGTAAAAATATTCTCCCTGACCGCATTGGTATCCATGGCCAATTTCCGGGCCGATGCCCCCGTAGCAATCAGCAACCGGTCATAACCCAGGCGGGAACCCTTTCGCAGGTGCACCTGCTGCTGGCCCGTATCGATCCCTTCTGCCGTTGTGCCCAGTCTCAGATCGATCTGGTGTCGGTCATAAAACGCCCGGTCGGTGATATACATCTGCGGTTCTTTCATTCTCCCGGACACCAGGTAGGGCAGGACCACCGGTGAATAGGCAAGACAATTTTCCGCCGTGAGCATCACGATATTTGATGTCTGATCGATCTCCCGGATGGCTTTGGCTGCATTGAGACCCGCAGCACTGTTGCCGATAATCACATGTCTGAAACCGCTCATAAAAAGTCCTATCCCCCAACTGATTATGCCAGACCCAGTTCCTGAAGTTTATCGGGTCCGGGGACACCATTTTCGTCCCAGCTCCGCAGCTTATAATATTCAGGAAGCATCTTATCGAGCTCAACCACCTGGCCTTTTTTCGGACCTTCGGGCATCGGTTCCTTGAGAAACCGATCCGGCAGGGTATCATCCTTGCCCGTGAGGCCTGCTTTAAAGTTGAACAACCGGTCAAGGGTAAATATCCGCTCTCCGGCTTTCATCAGCCCGTCCAGTCCGCCGAAATCCAGCCCGGTAACGCTTTCAAGGTAATCCACCAGGTCCTGTTCAGGTGCTTCCATGAGGAGAAAATAACACATCCCGACAGAATCAAACGCCCATGCCGCATAGTCCTGATAGCGCTTTGTCATGGCGGCCTTGCCTTCTATTGCCAGCGGATCGACATCCTTTTCCGGGGACCAGTACCCCAGCATGGTACATTCAAACATTTCCGAGCAATTGACCTCTGCCCGGCAGTGATCCGCCCCCCTGTTGTTGGTGGCAAACGCCAGGGCCTGGCCCTTTACGCCGCGGGGGTCATAATTCGGCAGTTCCTGCTTTTTGACGGTCATGGACAACTCCGGGTGACCATAGTGTTCGGCCAGCCGATAGGAGCCTTCGCCCAGGAGCCGGCCGAAGTCCTCCCGGCGGCCGATTTTGGGAATCAGATCCAGCATGGCCTCACCATTGCCGAATTTCAGATCGTATCCTGCGTCTTTTTCAGGCAGGTACCCCTTTTCAAAAAGCTCCATGGCACAGCCAAAGGTAACGCCTGTGGAAATCGTGTCCACGCCGATATCGTTGCACATGCGGATCGCTTTCATCACCAGGGCCAGGTTGTCCATGCCGGTCACCGATCCCATGGATGCCACCGATTCATACTCGGGTCCTTCGCTGGCGCCTTCAAAGCCGGGATCGTCCACACGGCCCATACGTGAGCACCCGGCAGGACAGGCAAAACAGGCCTTGCCGGGCTGAGCGCCTTTTTTGATCGAATATTTCTGCTCAAACAATTCGCCGCTGAGTTTATGGGCATTTTCATAAACACCGGTTTGAAAATTGCGGGTAGGCAAAATACCCAGTTCATTGGACCAGGCAACCACTGAGATGGTACCGTGATCACTCAGCCCCTTGACGCAGGTAGGGGTAGGATTTCGCCAGTAATCTAAAAATTTCCAATAACTGGCCTTAAATGCCTTGGAATCGGACACCTGAATGCCCCGGGTCCCTCGGACGGCCACCGCCTTGAGATGCTTTGATCCCATCACGGCACCGTGACCGCCCCGGCCGGCGGCACGGGCTGCGGTCACCCCGCCGGTGATCACATTGGCTACCCGCGCCATATTCTCACCGGCAGGCCCGATTTCAGCCACATGGGCATAGGGATCGGTCTCGGCCAGAACCATCTTTTCGGTTTCTTCCGTACCCCTGCCCCAAAGGTGCTCGGCGCTCCGGATTTCCACATGCTCATTGTCGATCCAGAGATAAACCGGCTTTTCGGCCTTGCCTTCGATGATGATAAAGTCGTAGCCGGCCAGTTTCAGTTCAACACCAAAATAGCCGCCCACACTGGAATTGGCGATACCACCGGTCAGCGGCGATTTGGTCACCACATAGCACCGGTTGCCTCCGGGGGGAAACCCGGTCAGCGGTCCCGTTGCAAAGATAAATTTGTTTTCTTCGCTGAGGGCATCAGCCTGGGGGTTCATTTCATCAAAAAGATACTTTATGCCGATGCCCCGGGCCCCCACATAGGATGTCATTATCTCCGGATCATTTTCCTGGATGTCGATTTTTTTATGCGTCAGATCAACGCGTATATGCCGTCCTGTATATCCGTACCATTTATGCTTCATGGGTTGCCTCCTCAACATGGGATAATTTTAGCTTTTGTGCAAAATTCCGACCTCGGTCGGCCACAGCCGTTTCGAGCCGTTTGAACTCCAGGGCCCCGTAAAAACAGCTTTTGACGCACTCGGGGTCACCGCCGCACAGATCACATTTTTCCGAGATCCCCTTATCGCCGTCAAATCCCATGGCGCCGAAGGGACAGGCCTGGATGCACATCCGGCAGCCGACACATCGCGCCTCATCAAGGCTGACGACCCCGGTGATCCGATCTTTTGAAAGTGCCGTATTCGGGCAGATATTCACACACCAGGCCTCTTCGCACTGGCTGCAGACATTTGGATAAAAAAAGAAATCTTCATGAAAAATATTGACTTTGATTCGCGACTTGGCAGGATTGATCTCGCCATGGTGATGCAGCGAGCACGCCAGTTCGCAGATCCTGCAGGCCGTGCACTTTTCCGGATGGATATCAATGTAATATTTGCTCATAATCTTCTCCCAGCAGAATAAAAGATTTATGTAATAAAAAACCCTTGCAATAACCGCAAGGAACACGACAATCAAATAGAATTTGATTTTAATCTAACTTCTGCAAAAGAAGGGCCAAGTCCGGTAAACCGGAAGATAATCAATAAATATTTATTGTTCAGGCAGCATTAACGATATGCCATGAGCACCGCATGGGGGGAAAGCGCGGACGACCAACAGCGGTTATGATGCACGCAGTATGAATTCGTAACAATCGCCCGTTGAACCCTTCCACAACTATCGAATCGATTTGGACCAAAATATCGGCCAGTGTGGTTTTTTCTTTTTGATACCGTTTCGAATCAAACTGGATAGCTATCGCAAAAACGATATACATCGATGAGATAGCGTAATATCAATCCATTTAAACAAAAATGCGACTCAATGGATTTTTTTCTTTGATACACTTTAGAATCAAAATATAGAAGGTCACATTTTTAATATCACTGCGTTATCGGTCGGCGGCCTATTACAATACAGCTTTCTCCCTCAGGCCCTGTGTAATTTATTATGTGACAAGATATAGAGCCACGCCGATTTTCCTTTACGCAAATCATCATCAATCGGATAAAATGATTTCGCCTTTGCCGGCGTCAACCACGGCATGCAGCCCGGTTTTAAGCATTTGAAATGCCTTATTGTTCACGGTAACCACCGGTATGGTTTCACCATAGAAATGTTTGCAGATAACAGGGCCGGATATCAGAAGGGGGTCGACTTCTATTTGCACCAGAGCGGCGGGGGCTTTTTGGGCTCTCACCAGTTCCAGTATTACCATGGGCGCTGCTGCCGATCCTTTGCCATAGGGGAAGGCCAGCACCTTTCCTGCAATCGATTCTCCGAAAAGCTCGTGCCGGGGGTCATTGATGATCCCTTTTTCAGGATCGACCCCGCCCCAAAAACTGATGGGCTGGTCGGTGATCAAGAGGTCACCCTCTCTTCTTCCTGCAACAAGATATTTGCATTTTATCAGGGTAACCATGCTGAACCTCTCCGTACGATTGTTCCCTCCATAGCTGAATCCACACAATCTTTGATACTGCCGTAAGCAGCCTTGAGTCCTGCTTGAGAATAGATGTAGTTGGCCGCCTTGGCCGAGTTGGTCATCATTGTCCCTGTATGGCCCATGCTCTCCGGATAAAGCAACAGACAGCCATCGGTATAAACCCTGATGCCGGCGTCTTCCAGTATTTTAAGAATTCCCAACTGATTGATCCAGGTATGGATATTCCGGCTGGTAAAAACGGTAACATCCACCTTTTTGCTGACCTTCCGCCCCCGTATCAATCCGGCGAGCGCCATGAATTCCGAAAATGAGAAATGGGGGCATCCGAACCCGATCCAATCAATCCGCTCTTCGGTAGTGGTCCATAGCTTTTCCTCCATATTTTCTATCATTTCAGGTGTGACCGTGATCGAATTTTGAGGGCCGTTTTCTTTCAGGCACATCTCCCGGGTATGGGCCTCGGGAGTGACACCGATGACATGAAAAAGCGCAATTGAACCTGACGAGGCGGCTGCCGCGCCAAGACCCTTAAGGCTGTCGGCAGAAACCGTCTTGGGAATGCCCTCTATGGCAACCACTTTGTTTCCGGCTTTATCGCCTGCCAAATAGCCAAGAAGCGGATAGAAACAAGGGTCTTTCAATATATTCTCGGCCAGGTTGTCACATTTGATCAAAACTTCTGCCTTACGGTTTTCGTCCAGGTAGAGGCCGAATTTCGGATACCGACCGGTGATGGCGCTGCAAATATCGATCAAATCACCGGTGCGGTTGGTTCGGGCGCCGATGACGGAATTTACAAAGGCGATGGCGTTGGACTCCGACCACGCAACGTGGCTGCCGAACCTGGGGACAATTCCGTCCTGGTAGGGCGCGCAGGTCCAGTTGGGAATGGCCCCCATTTTAAGATGGGCTTTTTCAATTTTTTTTATTTTAACGAATAAGTCCTGTGATACGCCGTAAGAGAGGCCTCTTTCCAGATCAAGGGATGATGCTTTCCAGCGACATGGGCGCCATGGCAATTCTATTTTTGATTTGCACGTTTCCGATGCTGACGGGCGAGAACAATGCGTTAAATTTTTGATTGTTTTTCATTTGATATCTCTATCTACAGGTGGAATTAAGACCCTGATTGTAATAAGAGCAGGCGTACGATTTAAAGCGCGCTGGTTAAATAGCAGAAATTGTGGGTTTTGATTTTTCAACCGTGAACTATTACGACAGATCACCGCAGGCCGGACGCCAAACCGTGCACTTCATGCGTCAGGTCATTTTTGCGGGTCCGCAGTTTCTTGCAGCGCTGACAAAGATTTAAAGTGCTGATCTCGATATCGTCTCGATGCAAATTTCGATTCAGTTTGCCAAGTTGCGGGAGTGGTGCGAAACGGTCTCCGCATTGCTCACACGCCGCCAATTCAACCTGCCTGATTTTTCGTTTTGAAACGATCTTAAACAAGTTAAACAGCCCCATCTCATGACGCAGTTGCGCTGCCTGTTCCGGGCAGGCATTCACACAGGAACCGCAGCAAATACACTGGTAATGGGAATATTTGAACACTCTGAACTCCGACAGGGTCTCGGATTCCAGGGTGTGGGTAGGACAGGAAAGGGTACAGGCATCACACCCGACACACCTGTTTTGATCCAGTCGCACCACACAATAGAGAAAAAAAATCATCACCAGCATGGCTTCCCCGCTGATAATGTGAAAACGCCACATATAAGCAGAGAGGAATTCAATATGATCAAAGGTGCCGTGGGTATAAAAATAACCTGTGGCAAAGGGCAGAACCGTCAGGCAGATAATAATAAAATCCGAGAGTGTTGAATTGCGCCGAATTTCAGGTATCAGTATTCGTCTCACGAAAAACCAGGCACCGGCAATCATCACGGCCAGGGTCATATAATCCGCCAGTCCATCCGATATGGGGGTCCAGTACCATTCCAGAGATGATTCCTCCCACATGGCGACATGACCGGAAAACCAGATGGGAACAGTAAAAATGCATAGATGAAATAAGTAGCGCAAAATAGTGTAAACCGGTGCTTTCACCATTTTCTTGTGATACGGCACAAGGGAACGTACAATATAAAATGCTACCATCAGCACCGTATTGCCTTCCTGTGCTGTGTGTTCGGAATAGGATAGCCTGCCGATGAAGAAAAGCAACCTGAGCGACAGCCCCAGCGCAAAAATAAAAAATACAATTTGCAAGCCGGGATCTTCGATATAGTAGAAAACCGTATCCAACAATCAGCGACCTCTTTCTTGATTCATCTTAACAATGTGAAATAATTTCAGTAACCGTTGATCAGCAGGGCTCTCTATTTTCTGAAATAATTTCCAGATGGGGTTCAGTGATCTCTTCGGTCATATCACGGGCCATCAATACACGTTTCGAACCCAGCCTTCTCAACGTGATATTGACCTGATCGTGTGAAACATATTGCAAAGCTCCGGACGGGCACACTTTAACACAAATTGGATCACCCTCACACTGGTTACATACAACCGCCCTTCCCAACTTTCTATCCACATAGATAGCGCCAAAAGGACAGGCATAGCTGCAGGCACTGCATCCGATGCACTTTTTATCATTTATAATTTTTGCCCCGGTTGCAGGATCGCTGCCGATTGCGCCGGCCGGACAGACCAGCTCACACATGGGGGTTTCGCACTGCATGCAGGTAGAGGGAACAAACTGAAGCTGTCCATTTTTCTGTGACGTAACCACGCGAATTCTTGATCGTTCAGGGTTGCATTCTTTCGTATTTATAAGTGAACAGGCGACTTCACACATTTTGCAGCCGCTGCATTTTTCCGTATCAATGACAATTACATTGGCCATTTTCAAACCTCCGGATATGGCTGTTATTCGTTTATTTAGATTAGCTACTTTTTTTCTGAGATACCCATATCCTGAAAGTCGGAAGCCACATCGTCGAGTTTAAGCGACTGCAATAAATCAACGGTGGGGATACCCGTTTTCAGATTCCACCCCATGGCCCGGTAGTAATCATCTTTCATTTTTTCCAGGTCCTCCACCGTAACCTTGTCTTCCGGCCAGGTCCCGGGTATCTGAGAGTTGATCAGCTTCCCGGGAAGGGTGTCCTGTTCCCGGGTAAACCCCTCCCTGGCGGCAAAGGCTCTTTCCTGGGCACTGATTCGCGCCGCCGCCTCCAGCAGATCTTCAATGCGCGTCTCTTTGCCGGTGCCGGCGGAAAGCGCTTTGGCCTGGAATTCAATACTGACCCCGAGGTTTAAAAAGATCGTGTTCCATTTGCATTGACCCAGGGAGTCGCTCACCGTAATCAGTTTCTGCCCCAGGGCCGCAAGTTCCCCCCTGGATTCACAGTCCATCTGCCCGATGAGGGCATCACCCCCGGCATTTTTTTTGGCGGCCATCGCCGTATCGGCAATTTTTTGGGCTGTTTTGCCTTCCCAACTGTCCGGGCTGGCCATTCCGGTCATATGACCTGCGCCTGAACCGCTTCCAAGATTGTCAAAAGTTCCCATGCGCCCACGGTACTCATCCGCTCCCCTTGGGTTTATCAGTGCCCCCATGGTGCGGGCCCTGAAATTCATAACATTGGTAACACCCAAAGGCACTCCTTTGATATTCAACGGTTCTTCAATGTCTTTGCCCAGCTTTTTGCCCGCATCTCTGACATTACCGGCCAGAATTTTTCCAAAGCCTTCCTGTTTAACAATTTTATCGATCAAAAGAAGAATCGCCTCACCGTTTCCCCAGGTGAGGTGAATGCCATCCGTATCATTACTGGTTATAACCCTCTGTTCATAAAGCTCCATTGCCCAGGCAATCATTCTTGAAACCGACTGTGTGTCAATACCCTGCCGCTGGCATTTGGAAGCGATGGCATACCAGGTTTTCATATCGCTGTTTTTCAGCAGCCATGTGGGCCCGCCATAAATCGTACAACTGGCCACCAGCGGACCATAGCCATTCAGGTTATAGTAGTCCATGCAGCGAACCTGGCAATTAAAACAACCGGTTATGCCATCTCCCTGAGGGTTTTTGTGTTTTTCCCAGAAAGGCATGTGCCCGCCTTTCAAGTTTTTCTGTTCCACCCATTCGGTGGCTTCGTAGTTGCCCAGCGTACTTGCCCATGAAGGCGGGTCATTGTCTCCCAGATCGGTGGTCTTTGCCATTCCCAGCAATGGTTTCTGGGACTCCAGCGCCCCAAGGCAAAGCTTTAAAAAACGATCCGAATCCGCGACGGCCACCCCTTTTGTCCCGCGCACTGCAATTGCCTTGAGGTTTTTGGACCCCATCACGGTTCCCATTCCGGTTCTTCCGGCGGCATTTCCCACGCGTGTCTGGACAGATGCATATGCAATCAGGTTTTCCCCTGCCGGGCCGATGCACAATACTTCGGCATCCGGATCACCCAGTTCTTTTCGAATGGCATCCTGTGTCCTATAGGTATCCAGCCCCCATATCCCATCTGCATCCCTGATCTCAACCCTATCATTGTTAATTGTAATATAGACCGGTCTGTTAGCCCTGCCTGTGATAATAAGGCTGTCGTAGCCGGCATACTTGAATTCAGGGCCCCAGTATCCCCCCATATTGGACATGCCCTGTATCCCAGTTGCCGGTGATTTGGCAGCCACTTCAACTCGTCCAGCTCCAGGGACCAGGGTGCCGGTAAAGGGACCGATGCTGAACATTAAAACATTATCCGGGTCCAGTGGATCTAGGCCTTTTTTTATCTCTTCATATAAAATTCGGGCATTAAAGCCCCTGCCGCCAAGCCATAGATCCTGATAGTTTGAAGTGGGTTCTTTTTCTATTTTTCCGCTATCAAGATCAATTTTAAGTAATTGCCCTCCATACATATATGCCATACAAACCTCTCATTCACAATATCAACAACTATTTGATATTACATATTATTTGAAACATATTTCAGCATTTGGTCATAATTAATTGCAGCTATTTTTTTACTTTACCCAGATCAAACATGATCATTTTGATCTCACTGAGTTCGTTGAATATCCAGTCCGACAGCATCCGGCCGACACCGCTTCGCTTCACCCCGCCAAAAGGAGACATTTCATCCCAGCAGCTTGTTGCCTCATTGATATAGATGCTTCCGGCCTTGATATTTTCAGCCAGATAATAGGCATTGGCCAGGCCGCTGGTGAATGCCCCGAATTGAAACCCGAAGCGGGTCGAATTGGCCATTTCCACCGCCTCGTCAATGTCTCCGAAGGTCGTGACGGCCGTCACAGGCCCCATGGTAACCTCCTGGGATATAGCCATGTCTTCCGTCACATTGTCGATCACCGTGGGTTCGATATAGAGCCCTTCGGTGTTGTTTCCACCGATCACGAATTGCCCCCCCTTCCTGCGGGCATCTTCAACCAGGGCCATGGTGGTTTCAAGAACCGTCCGGTTGTTAACCGGCCCCACATCGGTTTTTGGATCAAGAGGATCTCCAAAGACGAGCCCTTTTGTTTTTTCAACAAACAAATCGACGAATTGTCTGTGAACCTCCTTATGGACCAGTATCCGGCGGGTGGAAATGGGGGACTGACCGTTGTGCCCGTAGCATCCGCCGATGGCGGCATTGACGGCCTCTTGGATATTGGCGTCGTCCATGACCACCAGCGCATTGCTGGACACGATGGCCAGCAGCAGTTTTTTTAGGGCCGCCTTTCGGGCAATGGCTTCACCGGTCTTTTCCTGACCGAAAAAATTTACGGCATCGACACCGGGATTTGATACCAGTTCAGCCCCCACCTCTGATCCGGGTCCGGTCAGCACATTAATGCTGCCGGAGGGAAACCCTGCTTCATGAAGGGCCTCTGCAATAAGGATCGCACTGAAAGGAGAACCGCTGGAAGGCTTCACAATCACGCTGTTTCCCAGAGCCAATGCATAGGGTATGGTGCAGTTGGGCATCTCGGAAGGGTAGCTGAAGGTCGAAATATTCGCCACAACTCCCACCGGCTGAAAAATCTGCATGATGCGCTTGTTGTTGGAGTCTTCCGTCACATTGGGGAGCGTTTGTCCGCGATGGGATTTTACATTGGCCGTGGCCACGTGAAAATTACTCCAGGAGTAGCCGTTTACGGGGCTGGCCTCGCTTATCGCCTGCTGCATGGGCTTGCCCGATTCCATACAGAGGATGCGCGATGTCTCCGCATCGCTTTTACGGGCGATTTCCACGGCTTTGTTCAGCATCTCGATACGCTTTAAAAGAGACAGTTTGGCCAGAGCCTGCTGTCCTTCCTGCGCCGCGGCAACTGCATTTTTCACATCTTTCCGGGTGCACTTGGGAACGGTACCGACGACACGTCCATCACCCGGATAATGCACCTCGAACCGCTGTCCTGATTCCGATTCAACCCATTGTCCGTTAATCAACGCATTTTTTTTCAAGATTGCTTCAGCCATGGTTGTTCCTCCTATAGTTTTTTATTTTTTAATAAATATGATGAATTCTTAAAAAGTCGAATTTGTCAGGTTTTAGGTGTTACGTTTTATGCTTTAAATTAATGATATTATATGTTTTAACAGAGACTTAAAACTTAAATCCTAAAACTTAAAACGTCTCGTAAAAAGTCGAATTTAGACGGTTTCGTAAAAAGTTAAAATTCAAGGTGTGCAAATTTTGTAATCATGAGGCGTCCTTAGCAAACGTTGAATAATTACGAAATGCAGCGCAGCGCAGACACGCAGTGAAGCGTAGCGCTGACTTGGATTTTTTACGAGACCGTCAATAAATCCCATCAAATCGTCGTCTGACAAGTGCCGAGAATACATGGTTAACGAGTGTTGAAAAGTCGAAGACCGGCAGCCCGACTGCTTCCTGCACGGCAGCGGCATAGGGCGGCAGATCGGTGCATTCAAACAAAATAGCCCTGACATGGTCATTTTCCTTCACAAGACGCCGTGCCACGCTGACAACCTCCTGTTCGACCTTTGCAAAATCCAGATACCCCTTTTCCGCATGGATGGCATCGTAAAAAAAAGGCTGGTCTTCCATTCCGGCCACGGCTGTCGGGACGTCGATTCCACCGGTGGCGGCAGATAAGTGTTTTTCAGTAAGTGTTTTACCGTTGGCCGTAATAATTCCGACCTTTTCACCGGGCCTCAAAAGACGGTGAATAAACGGCAACTGGAGCAGACTTGACATAAAAACCGGAACAGGAAATTCCTTTGCCATGAGATCGTGGTACAAAACCATAAACCCGCAATTGCCGGTAATGGCCTTGACCCCTTCCTTCAAGAGTTTTTGTCCGGCTTCAATAAAAGGCTGCAGCAAATCAGGATCCCCCTGATACACCAGCCGTTCCATATTCGCTCCCCGTACGATCTCATACCGCACCGGGAACGAAAATGTCGACGCATTGCCCGGACACCCCGGCGGAAAGGGCATAAAACTCTCCATCAGGATGATGCCGATGGGTTCCCCGTAGCTGGTCTGTCCTTTGTTGGCTTTGTAAATCATTTAAACCTCCAAAAATGCAAAACTGTTTTTTTACGGTTCATGTGATGTCATACTCAAATCAGCAAAATTCACGCCAATGCGTCTGAAATGATTTATTTAAGCTTTCAGGGAGACCAAAAAATGCTCGCCGGTCCGGCCATTGTGTTGCCGAAAATTTAAATTAATATACTGAATTTACGGTATATATAAAATATGTCCATCGATCCGTTGATTTTAAAAGCAGACCTTTGAAGGGAGTTAAAATTTAAAGACCGGTGATCTTTCAGGAGGGACCACCCCGGTATTTACTATTTTTGATTCGTATATGAATCGAATCTGCCTACCTGACTGACTTCTGCCATGAGGTTGCCGGTTCGGACAGTTATCATGCATTCAGATTTAGACTAATTCCGGGGTAGCGGGGAATGATTTATCGTTTGATTCGTTTATTGATCAAATTTGGGGCCAAGTGGTGTTTTTTGAGTTTTCGAATAACGCTGGGCTGGCTGATGTTGAGAAACCCGGCCATGTCTCTGGTGGTGCGGCACTGGCGTTTCGCGGTTTTGAGCATCTCTTTTTCCAGCGTCGAAAGAACGTCCACCAGATTGTTGATCTCTTTTTCCGGTTGTGTCGTCTGACCCCACTCTTCCAGGACTTCATTGCCGATGCTGCTCAATATGAACGTGTCGATTTTCTCTTCTTCGCTCATGATGACCGCTTTTTTAATAATATTTTTAAGCTCACGCACATTCCCGCGAAACGGGTATGCCTGCATCAAAGACAGGGTCAGGGGAGAAATCTTTTTTTTCTGCGTGTACTTTCCGTTGTATTCCTGCAGGAAATGATGGGCCAGTTCAAATATGTCATCTACACGTTCTCTTAAAGGGGGGATGTCGATGTTTATGGTGTTCAGGCGGAAAAACAGGTCTTCCCGAAATTGTTTTTTCCGGATCAGTTTTTCAAGATTCTGATTTGTTGCGGCAATGATGATGCAGTCAATAACGGTGGATCTGGTTCCCCCAAGCCGCATGACTTCATGATCATCCAGATATTTTAAAAGTTTTGCCTGCACCGGAAACGGAAGGTCACCGATTTCGTCCAGAAAGAGTGTGCCCGTATCGGCCAGTTCGATCAGGCCGGGTTTGCCCTTGCTGCCGGCTCCGGAAAAAGCACCTTTTTCATAGCCGAACAGTTCCGCCTCCAGCAGGTTTTCCGGCAACGCCGCGCAGTTGATCTGGATGAACGGCTTTTTCCCCCGTTTCCCGCAGTTGTGGATAAATTTGGCCAGAAGACCTTTACCGGTGCCGGATTCACCGAGGATTAAAATACCGGTGACCTCCATGTGGGCGACCTTGAGGGCGGTTTTCAAAATTTCCCGCATCTGTCCGCTTTCGGCGATGATTTTTTGATCTTTCAATTCCTGCATGCTCAATTCAGCAAGCTCATCTTTGTATTTTTCTCTTTCTTTGCGGGTTTCTTCCAGTTGCATTCGCATGGCTTCAAGCTGGGTGATATCCCTTTCATTTATCACCACCAGTGAAAGGGCCCCTGCATCATCCAAAACCGGTATGCCGGTGCACAATACGGTTTTGTTCGTGCTCTTGATATACTGCAGCTGACTGATGGTCTGTCTGGTCCGGATCACTTCGTCGGTTACGTAATTACTGTACAATCCGTTTTTGATAATTTCAGATACTTTTTCACCAACAATTTCATGACGGTTTAATCCGCCGAGATTTTCCGATGCCTTATTGATGCTGATGACCCTGCCGTCATGATCTATAATCCATATGCCGTCTGAGGAAGATTCGAACACCGTTTGAAACTGTCTATCCAGTGAGGAAAATGATCTTAAGCTTTTGGCCGTGAATTCAAATTCTTCCATTGTTAAAAAATTACAGACTGCACCTGTGACCTTTCGGCGTTCTTTGATTGGATTGATATTGGCAACCAGATTGACATGATTTCCAAATATTATACTCCCGGATTGTGGCTTTCCGGTTTTCAGACAGTCGGCCACCAGTTTCCCTGTTTTGGGCATATGCTTTTCTATAAACGTTCCCACAACCTTTTTTCTTCCGAATTGAAGGATTTCCCTGGCCCTTTTATTGACAAAGGTCATCAGGCCGTTTTTATCGGTGGCGATAATACCCTGAGTGCTGAATTGGAGGATTTGATGATAATCGTGATTGTCCATGCGTTTTTTTGACCCGTTTCAAATTTGGGTACTGTTGTTTGTGAATCTGTGAATACCTGAACTCAGCACATACATGTGTCCTCAGACCCTGAGGATCAGTTGATATGCCGATCTTAAGTAATGATGAGGCAAAGATCAATTCAATTTTTCAAACGGGACATCACCACCATTACTTGAAGCCCTGAAAACCGGGTTAATTGCAAGTCGGGGAACATTCGCATTGCCAAATCGACTATAACTATAATACAAAACAATAGTTGGTGTCTGTCCATAAATGGTCTTTTTGTATTTTTAATACTTCCAGGAACGGGCACAATAGTTCAATGATTTGGAGGGTAACGCATGAATAAACAGAAAGTCTTATATGCCGACAGTTCCTTTGAAGACCTTAGAGATTTTGAGACTGCCCTGGCGGCGGTTGGCGCAGCCGTGGTCCACGGCGACTGTAAAACCGTGGATGACGTCATTGCTTCAGGATCGGATGCGGTATGCATTGTAACGGAACTGATTCCTCTGGGAGAAACGGTATTCCAGGCATGCCCGGCATTAAAACTGGTGTATACGAATAACGTGGGCACGGATTTGATCGACATCCCTGCCGCCACTGACCACGGCATACGTGTTTGCCACAATCCGGACTACAATTTCAGGGAGGTGGCCGAGCACACAGTGGCACTCCTTCTCAGCATGATTCGTAAAATCCCGAATGCCGATGCATACGTCCGTTCCGGCGGCTATGACTACAACCATCTGTCTCCTTTGAAGCGGTTCGAGGGGAGCACGGTAGGACTGTTGGGCTTCGGCCGGATTGCACGCTCCGTTGCAAAAAAACTCACCGGATTTGATGTACAGGTGCTGTTTTACGATCCCTATGTCACGGAAACCCATATCGGCCAAGCCGAAAAAACGTCTCTTGAAACCCTGCTTCAAACATGCGACTACCTGTGCGTTCACGCGCCGCTGACAAAGCAGACTCACCATCTGCTCAATGCCGAGACGCTGAACTGGATGAAACCCGGTGCTGCCGTGGTCAATGCCGCCCGTGGAGAACTCATTGATACCCCAGCCCTGCTGGATGCCCTGCAGTCAGGCCAATTAAGTGGAGCCGCACTGGACGTGGTGGAAGAATATGTATCCCTCGGGCCGGGCCACAAATTGTGTGGTATGGATAACGTCATCTTGACGCCCCATTCTGCCTGGCTGTCCGAAGACGCGTTCGAACAGTGCAAAAAGGATCTCACAAGTGAAATCGTTCGATTTTTCAAAAATCAACCTCTGAAGGCACTTCTCAATCCCGAAGTCCTGGACTGAGCACCAAAATTAAGAGTGCAATGAAACTCTCCGCCGCAAGCATATGGGGTATTCAAAAAATCATAATAAAAAGCTGCTGTTTCTGAACTTGCAAAAAACCGGAAACCATCATAAAATACGCTAAAACGGACTTTCAAAATCGGTAAAAGTACCCAATGTTCAAGAAAGGAAATCAAATATGAGTTTATCGATCGGTAATCGGCTGGAATGGGTCAGGCAATCAGAAATTCGAAATATGTCCATCGAGTGTGAAAAATACGGTGGAATCAATCTTTCCCAGGGCGTATGCGATCTGGAAGTTCCGCCCATTGTTGTAAAAGGGGCCAAACAGGCCATCGACGATGGAATCAACTCTTACACCCGCTACGACGGGCTGAATGAATTAAGACAAGCCATCGCAAAACGGCAAAAAATCTTCACGGGCATGGAAGTCGATCCGGAAAAGGAGATCGTGGTTTCAGCCGGGGCTACCGGAGCGCTTTTTTCGGCCTTTTTTGCGCTCCTGAATGCAGGCGACGAGGTGATCGTTTTCGAACCGTATTACGGCTACCATACCATCAACCTGGTATCGACCCTGGCCGTCCCAAAGTATGTTCGAATGACCCCTCCGGACTGGACGTTTACACGCGGGGCTCTGGATAAGGTCCTGACAGAAAAAACAAAGGCGATCTTGATCAATACGCCGGGGAATCCTTCCGGCAAGGTGTTTTCACTGGAGGAACTCAAGATCATTTCCGATTTTGCCTGCAAAAACGATCTTTTCATATTTACCGACGAGATTTATGAATACTTTGTCTATGACGGTCGGAAACACATCCCGCCTGCCGGTCTGCCCGGTATGCGCGAGCGCACCATCATGGTATCGGGCCTTTCCAAAACATACAGTATCACGGGATGGCGGATCGGGTACTGCATCTGCGACGCCAGATGGTCCACTGCCATCGGATACTTCAGCGATATGCTGTACGCCTGTGCGCCTGCGCCGCTGCAGATGGGGGTGGCTGAGGGGCTCATGAAACTCACGCCTGAGTTTTATAATAATATTTCAAGAGACTATCAGAAAAAACGGGATCGAATCTGCAATGCCCTGTACACAGCCGGGTTAACCCCGTATGTTCCCCAGGGAGCATACTATGTTCTTTGCGATATTTCCGGAATTCCCGGCGACTCCGGCAAGGAAAAGGCGATGCATTTATTAAAAACAGCCGGGGTAGCCAGTGTGCCCGGCGAAGCTTTTTATCACGATGCCGCCGGAGAGAATTTGACCCGTTTCTGCTTTGCCAAAGAAGATGCGATTTTAGATGACGCCTGTCGACGCATCGAATCCTTCGGCAAAATGAACCGGTGAAGGTCTATAACATTGCCAGTCTTCCATGGTGAATCTTGAAAATATAGCACTATAGAAGTAGGCCTGCCTGATTTTTTTCAGGAATTATTTTACGAAAAGCTATCGCACTGACCAACTCATCAGGAGCATAACCCCAAAGTGCCGAAGCCCCACGACTTGCAAGCTTAAATGTCCATTTCCCATCATTAATCGCACGAAATACAAGGCCGGGCAGATTATCTACAACGGATTTGAACAGATCCTGTTTGTTTATGATTGATTTCTTCATCTCAATAAATATACTAACTCCACTCTTTTTTCAGGAGATGTGTTTTTTTCTTGACCGGACATTTAACCGGTGGCATCATCATCTCCTCTCAATCCAACTCCTTATGTGAGAACCGGCAATGATACACATCCTTAAATCTTTTCTTGCCCCGCTGCTGGCTGCAACAATTCTCACCATGGGCGGCGGTCTTCTGAACAGCCTGCTCAGCATCAATATGAGTCTTTCCGGCTATTCCGAACAAATCATCGGACTGGTCATGTCCTGCAATTATGTGGGTATCGTGCTGGGCATTTTTTTCTGCGAGCCCATCGTGCAGCGGGTCGGATATATCCGTTCATTCGCAGTATTTGCCGCCGTTGTAACGGCCATAGCGCTGATGTACGGCATATATATGTCGCCATGGTTCTGGGCACTTTTGCGCATTGGCGGCGGCATGTGCATCACCGGTCTTTTTATGGTAATTGAAAGCTGGCTGAACGAAAAGGTCGAACCAATGGTGCGCGGAAGACTGTTGTCCGTATATATGATCCTGGTTTATTTCGGGAACGGATGCGGTCAGCTTCTTTTGAATGTCGGCAATGTACAGGGCAAGAGCATATTCATGATCGCCGGAATTTTATTTGCCATCTGTCTTATTCCCATTTCCATAACCCGGGCCGTCAAACCGCAGCCTCTGGAAGTGCCCCGATATAATCTGATCAAACTTTTTCAACTGGCTCCGTTCAGTATGGTGGGCAGTTTAACTGCCGGTCTGATCAACGGTTCATTTTACGCTATGGGCCCCATATTTGCCTTGAAAATAGGCCTTCCCATCGCTCAGGTTTCATGGTTTATGACTCTTACCGTATGGTCCGGGCTATTGTTTCAATGGCCTGTGGGATTGTTGTCCGACCGCTTTGACCGTCTTACCGTTTTGTCGATACTGGGGTTTGTCGTACTGCTAGTAAGTGTCTTTATCTCAGTGCTGGGTGCATTGAGTTTCAATCTCCTGTTGCTTCTGACAACCTGTTTTGGCGTTATTTTTACCATTTACCCGGTCGCCATGGCACGTGCCCAGGACAATATTGACAAAAAAGATATCGTTCCTGTCAGCGGCGCCTTGATTCTGTTTTTTGGAGTCGGTGCCGGCATAGGCCCCGTTCTGTCATCTTTGATAATTGCACAGATCGGTCCATGGGGCCTGTATCACTTTACCGCCATCTGCGGAGGAATTTTGGGCGGGTCTGCATGGATCTTTCGGAAAAAACTTCCGAGTAAAACCGAAGAGCAGGTGCCGTTCATTCCCATACCAAAGACCTCTCCTGTGGTCAGCAACCTTGATCCCCGGGGTGATCCGGATGATTATACCGAAACAAAAGATACCGGTGAGTAAATAAGGGTCACGGGAAATAATAAGCATCCCAAGATTGCGCCGGATTAGCCCTCCCTGTTCTTCCCGGATAGTCCGGACATGCTTTTAGCTGTTGGCTATTGGCTTTCAGCTCGAAATGATAAAGACTTCCTTTGGCTAATAGCTGACAGCTAAGGGCTGATCTTCAAGGGCAACTTCCCACCTTCATATGGACGATCCGAGAATGCCTTTCTCTGCAACGGCCTGATCAATAGCTTGACCGGCACAGATTCCAGGGTCGGACCAAGACAATACACCATCCTCAGGCCTCATTGCCCGGATACTCCCGGATAAATTTAAATTTGATATTTTCTGAAAATTAATTTACGTTGAAATCATTAAAATTATTAAAACTATAGATGGAGAAATTCATGGAACAACTTTCCCCCCGTAGAATGATTCGTGAAGCTTTGAAATCATTAGATGATGAATTGTACGAATTGCTTTGTTTACATAATAGGCTCAATGGCAAACCCGGGCTTTCTTTTGAAGAGATAAGCGATCAACGTGGGCAATCTGTTGATAACCTGGCCTTTTTTGAAAAAAAAGCTTTAAGAAAATTAAGAAAGCCTGAATTGGCGAAAGTTATTTCAAAGGCTATTGATGCGGCTACTCTCGAAATTTGGAATATTTTATCGAATAATAATAATATTTTATACAAAGATATTCTTTCAAAACAAATATCCCAACTCCCCGGTGAATTTCTTGTCGGCATAAAATGTATGTATGAAAATGTGACTCAATGGCTTAATCTGAATGCCGGTCAGAATAAAATCGCCTGGTTTCGCAGCGATTATCCGGCAACGCAGGTTTTAAAAGATGTGGGAAGGTTGAAACGGTTACATAAAAAAAGAGCCTTGCCCCTGCCTTTTTCCCTGGTGGCTGAAATTCTTGATATTGATCTTCACTTGTTAAATCAGATAGCAGGACTTTCAAGCAACAAGCTTGGGGTATATCGAGATTATATTGCGATGCTTCCAATCGCATCCCGCACAATTCGTGCCATCCGCATCCATCTGATGCTTTGTTACCTACAGCTTGGAGAAATTGTAACCCTGGAACAGCTTAAAGCTGAATACACGGAAACATATTCAGATGATAATCCCACCCTTAAGGATATTGAATGGACAATGGCTGATAACCCCCAGTTGTTTATAAATCTTGGAAGAATTGGATGGGTTAACATCTTGAACAAAGGCGGAGATAATCCTTATAAAAAGAATACGAATATACTCAAAAAGCCGGATAGATATAAATATTTTAGTAAACATCCATGGAAAACAACTCAAACAATAAACATTATCAAGGAAATAGTTGCTTCTAA
>Ga0075121_1000549_pt1 | contig 25940 bp, 16 predicted proteins | sample AntAceMetag02UKG_FD_69793 | JGI IMG/M metagenome (GOLD analysis project Ga0075121, IMG submission 69793) | Saline lake microbial communities from Ace Lake, Antarctica - Antarctic Ace Lake Metagenome 02UKG | ecosystem: Environmental > Aquatic > Non-marine Saline and Alkaline > Saline | place... | reverse complement strand
CCTCACCATGTTTTCTTTGACCTTCCTTCTTCTTTTTCTTATTCTTCTTCTACCAAGTGTTGCGTTTAACCCTAAAATGTAGGATTGATTAATCTATACAACTTTTAGTATATTATTTCAAGATTGTCAATTCTTATTGCACACAAAAAAAACCTCATAGCAAAACAAGGCTAAATCTCATCCCTTTCTAGGCTCCGGACCCTGGGAGATTTTGGGTCCGGAGCCAAGTTTATATCCAATTTTTTACACAAAAAAAAGCTCCATGTTGACGTCGACCTACTTTACCAGGGCTATCCCCAAGTATCATCGGCGATGAAGGACTTAACTTCTGAGTTCGGGATGGGATCAGGTGTACCCCCTTCTCGAGAGACATCAACATGGAACCTTCTTTAAGGTTCTAAACATTGTCGGTAAAAAAAATTCAAATATATATTCACAAACTACTTTCTTCAATTTGCACACCGGATAGATGTACAAGACTGATAAAAAAAGTTCGTTCGACCGATTAGTATCGCTCAGCTGAATGTATTACTACACTTACACTTGCGACCTATCAACCTGGTAGTCTCCCAGGGGTCTTATGATCCGAAGATCGAGGAATCTTATCTTGAAAGAGGCTTCACGCTTAGATGCTTTCAGCGTTTATCCCGTCCGAACGTAGCTACCCGGCCATGCCGTTGACACGACAACCGGTACACCAGAGGTTCGTTCACTCCGGTCCTCTCGTACTAGGAGCAACTTTTCTCAAATTCCTAAACGCGCACGGAGGATAGAGACCGAACTGTCTCACGACGTTCTGAACCCAGCTCGCGTACCGCTTTAAATGGCGAACAGCCATACCCTTGGGAGGTGCTTCCCCCCCAGGATGCGATGAGCCGACATCGAGGTGCCGAACCAGGTCGTCGATGTGAACTCTTGGACCTGACTAGCCTGTTATCCCTAGCGTAACTTTTATCCGTTGAGCGATACCCCACCCACGTGGTGATACCGGATCATTTTCACCGAGTTTCCTCCCTGCTCGACTTGTAAGTCTCACAGTCAGGCTGGCTTATGCGAATACACGTCCACGTCGATTTCCATCCGACGCAAGCCAACCATTGCGCGCCTCCGTTACTCTTTAGGAGGCGACCGCCCCAGTCAAACTCCCCACCAATCACTGTCCGAAGACCGGTATAAGAAGCAAGATTTTAGTTCAGATTTATAAATAAATTGAACTCTTGACTTGCTCCTCGTAACGGCCTTCGTTAGAATTTCCAACATCTCAAGGGTGGTATCTCAAAGGCGACTCCACTCAACTAGCGCTGAGCTTCATAGTCTCCCACCTATTCTGAACATGACATGCAAAAACTCAGTGACAAGCTGGAGTAAAGCTGCATAGGGTCTTTTCGTCCTACCGCGCGTAAACGGCATTTTTACCGTTTCTGCAATTTCACCGAGTCTAAGCTTGAGACAGTTGCCACATCATTACCCCATTCGTGCGGGTCGGAACTTACCCGACAAGGAATTTCGCTACCTTAGGACCGTTATAGTTACGGCCGCCGTTCACCAGGGCTTCATTTTCCAGCGTGAACCGGTCCACTTAACCTTCTGGCACTGGGCAGGGGTCACTTCGTATACATCCTCTTACGAGTTAGCACGAAGCTATGTTTTTGATAAACAGTTGCATGGCATCTTTCGCTGCGCCCCATCAAAGATGGGGAGTCCTTATCCCGAAGTTACGGACGCTGTATTGCCGAGTTCCTTAAGCTTAGTTATCTCGATCGTCTGAGTATTCTCTACCCACCTACTAGTGTTAGTTTGCGGTACGGTCAATTATCTTTTAAGTTTAGACGCTTTTCCTGACACCGGAATCATCGTTTTATCCCCGACTCGCGTCGAAGTAAGTATGCATCATCTCTCACGAACTCTTACGGATTTGCCTATAAGAGCATAAGCTAAAGATTTGCCCCAGAATTCATTAACTGGAAACGAAATTTTCCCGATGTGTCACGCCATCACAAAAATAATTGGTACAGGAATATTAACCTGTTGTCCATCGACTACGCTTTTCAGCCTCGCCTTAGGACCGACTAACCCGACCTTGATTGCCAGTGGATCGGAAACCTTGGGTGTTCGACGAGGAGAGTTTTAATCTCCTTAAAGTTACTTATGCCAACATTCTCACTTGTGTTTGCTCCAGCAGAAACCTCACGGCCTACCTTCACTGCTCACACAACGCTCTTCTACCGCGACGAATATACGAATATACTCGCCACCCGCGTCTTCGGTTATCACCTTAAGCCCCGTTGAATTTTCGGCGCAAAATCGTTCGACCAGTAAGCTATTACGCACTTTTTAAATGGTGGCTGCTTCTAAGCCAACATCCTGGCTGTTTAAACAATCTTACATCCTTTACCACTGAGGTGATATTGGGGACCTTAGACGGCGGTCTGGGCTCTTTCCCTTGCGTCTACGGCACTTCGCTGTCGCAGACTGACTCCCCGGACTGTCACAGAGGTATTCGAAGTTTGCTAAGAGTCGGTACGGTTGTTTACCGCCCTTCCCCAAACAGAGCTCTACCCCCCCTGCTAGAAACCGGAGGCTATTCCTAAAAATATTTCGAAGAGAACCAGCTATCTCCACGTTCGATGGCAATTTCAGCTCTAACCACAAGTCATCCGAGACTTTTGCTGCAGTCGGCGGTTCGGGCCTCCCCTTCGTTTTACCGAAGGTTCACCCTGCTCATGGTTAGCTCACGTGGTTTCGGGTCTAGCGCATAAGATAAACGCCCTTATCGGACTCGCTTTCGCTGTGGCTCCGGCTGATACTGCCTTAACCTACCCTATACGACTAACTCGTTGGCTCATTCTACAAAAGGCACGCGGTCACCCGAAGGCTCCCACTCCTTGAAAGTGTATAATTTCATGTCTATTTCACTCCCCTTCCCGGGGTACTTTTCACCTTTCCCTCACGGTACTTGTTCACTATCGATCTGGCACACTATTTAGCCTTAGATGGTGGTCCACCTAGATTCAAGCCGGATTTCACGTGTCCGACCCTACTCAGGATACTTCTACTGTATGGAATGCATTTCAAATACGGGGCTATCACCCTCTACGGCGGTTCTTTCCAGAACCTTCTTTTATACAGACCATAAAGATATCGAAGTCCTACAACCCCGGCCGAAGCCGGTTTGGGCTCTTCCCAGTTCGCTCGTCGCTACTACGGGAATCTTTATTAATTTCTTGTCTCCGGCTACTGAGATATTTCAGTTCGCCGACTTCCCTCTCTGTACTTAATGGTTTTGGGTACAGAGTGCCCGCTTCTCGCTATGCTCGAATCGGGAGTCTATAGTTTATAGTTTACAGTTTATAGCGAAAAGAATTTTTTAAAAAAATTCCTTCAGAACTATTAACTATCGACTATTGACTATTAACTCCGTTTCAAACGCAGTAAGAAACGGGCGGATTTCTCCATTCGGAAATCTCCGGATCATCGCGTGATTGCTCGCTCCCCGAAGCTTATCGCAAGCTTCAACGTCCTTCATCGGATATGCCAGTCAAGGAATCCGTTATACACCTATATGTAACTTTTTTTATGTTCCCTCACCTTTTGCAAGCAAAAAGTGAGGGACTCAGACTTGTTCATCTTTCGATGCGCAAATTGCAGAAAGCACATTTGCGTTTCGGTTTCAAGCGCAGGAACAGAGAAAACGGAAACCGTATTCTCAAACGCTTAAAACCTATGTTTTAATTTTAAACCGATACGAAAAAAATCGATTTAAAAGTTTAGAATTTGAATTTGTGTAAATCTATTGGCTAAAATAGATCTACGTTTTTACCGACATGTGAAAGAACATTTGTCATACTTCCCCAAAGGAAAGCCGAGCGATTGTAAGAACTTATACCCGTCTGTCAAACTTTTTTTTTGGAAAATTCACGTATTGTAAAAATCTAATTTTTGTGCAATCCTCTGCGCCGAAATAAAGATTTTTAAAGTAATGAAGTATTGAAGCAATGAAGTATTGAAAAAATAATTTCCGCCCTCTTCATTACTTCTTATCTTCATTACTTCCAATCTCTTCTTCCATGAAAAAATTCGCCAGTATCGGACACCCAATCGGACAATCAAAATCTCCTCAAATTCATGAGGCAGGATTCTCGGAGTTCAATCTAGAAGCGAGCTTCGAGGCGATTGATGTAAAACCTGAGGATTTAGAATCGTGGATGAAGACCAAAGGACGGCAATTTGATGGTCTCTCGGTAACAGCTCCCCACAAAGAATTAATTCGTCAATACCTTGATCAAGAAACCGAAGCAGCAAAGAAAATTGGAGCCGTAAATACAGTGTTTCAAAAGGACGAAATACTGCTCGGAACCAATACGGATTGCATCGGAGCGTTTCGAGCGATTGCTCCTGTGATCAATCCGAGTGGGAAAAAATGTCTCATCCTTGGGGCCGGTGGCGCGAGTCGGGCGATTATTTTTGCACTCAAGAATGCCGAAGCGGATATCTTTATTTTGAATCGAACGTTTGAAAAAGCAGAACAACTCGCGAATGAGTTCGGAGTTACCGCGCTCAAGTCGCTCGAGAAGGTAGACCCTGATCAGGTCGACATCATCATCAATACAACGACCGTTGGCATGGGTGAGTGGAAGTCGGTTCTGGAAAAAACGTTCTGGCGAAAGAAGCACGTGGCCTTTGACGTGGTCTACAATCCACTGGAAACCAAGTTCCTCCATGATGCCGCCGAAGCAGGTGCACAAATCATCACTGGCGACCAGATGCTCATCCATCAAGCCGTGGAACAATTCCATTTGTGGCACGACATCGAGATCGACCCCGAAGTTATGTTTCAGGCTTTCTTTGAGTGACAGAAGGGCTGAAATCTGGTACAATGCATGCGATCTTTTCCTATCCGTCTCCGTAGTTCAATGGATAGAACAGGACCCTTCTAAGGTCAAAATTGAGGTTCGATTCCTCACGGGGATACCAGCTAAAAAATACAAATGCCCCCTTGTAGGGTATTTTTATTTTTCCCAATAGGCATAGCCTATTGGGAATTGAACTGGAGGTTCGTGTAAACAGTCGACGAGTTATTCCGAAGCGATAAACAAGTCGTTACTGTTACACTCTATAACGAGCTCACCATAGGTGAGAGAAGTGACGAGATTCCGAGTGAATGCTACGAATACAACAGGACGCTTGTGGGGTATTTTTATTATGTCATTCTGGCTTGCCCAGAATCAGAAGAAAACTTGGAATTTATTCAAATAGAACGATATCTTGTGAATTGTAAACCAATAAAAACACCTCCGATGAAATATCTCCAAATGTAGGGTTTTCGGATTTAATGAGGATTAATTTTTTCTTTTCTATTTAAATCTTTGATTTGTTTTTCCCGAATAATCGCCTGCCTCATTGTTTCGCAAAATTCGTAATACAAACATATTTTAAGATTGTATTTCTGTGTAAATCCTTTTTGTTTTCCTTTTTTATGTTCTAGAATTCTTCGAACCAAGTTATTCGTAACACCTGTATAGAACGTTAAGTTCGCATTTCCCATGATATAAACTCCGATCATCTTCTCGTCCATCAACCATATCTTGCGCCTGGAGCGATTCTGGGCAAGCCAGAATGACTGTAAGATTTTATGTTTTATTAAGAAATCATCATTCTTTCTAGCAGGTTCCCCACTCACATGAGGAGTAAGACACAGCCCTACTCCTGCGAAGAGTAAATAGAACGCCTCTCTCTAACGCAGAAGAGATAGCGCCGACTTTGGCTCTGGACCCGGAGCCTACTATCACAAAGCCGCCCCTCAGGACGGCTCTGTTCTCTCTCCAAGATTTCCTCCTTATTTTTAATTAATCGCAATCTGGCCAGTCTTCTTTACTGTTGTGGACCACGACTCCGTCCACCAAGTAGTTTGATGGTCCTGTCGACATGTGCAAATTGTATACAATTGTTTGTTGCTTCCTCACCGAACTATTTCCATCAATCAAAACTGTTTTACTCTTAAGTATTCCTTCCCCCTCAATGGACAACACTGAATCTCCTCTCTCAAATGTTCCTATTGGTTTATAGATCTGTTGCTCTGGATTGAAATACAAGTGATTATCTGTTACCTCCGTCCTCACTTCTCCCTCCCCAATCGAGATAACGACTTCCAACAAGTGATCTCTCGAGTAATCCGTTATGTTCTCATGCACTCCATCATGAATGATGACCTCTCCGACAGTTGATGTTGTGAATTCGTTGGCTACGTCATCGTACGAAACCACTACGTCACCAACTTGGATGTCCTCAATCGCCACTGGTCCGCTTGGCGTCGATACCTCCTCCTTACCGACAAAACAGGTGCTACATTCATTTGAGTGATTACACCAACCACATTCACTCGCTCCATCTGGACAGTCACTATTTTGGGTACAACCACAATGGTTATTGATACACGGTTTATTGGTAGCACATGTTCCACAGTTATCGCCACAACCATTCGAACCACACTCTTTCCCCGTACAATTCGGAATGCAGGTACAAACCCCATTGACACAGGTGTTTTCTCCGCCACACGACATCCCATTGCTGTAAGTAAAACAAAATCCATCTGTTGTACCTGAACATCCTCCTACATATTTACAGGTCCCACAGGCGTTTTCTTGTGTGTCTTCTTCACTTCCACAATCTGCCGTATTGGCCGTTTTACACACTCCGAGGGATTTGCAGCGATTCGTCGTCATGTCTGGACTATCATAACAATAATTTGTTCCCGTTGTTGATGCTGTCCCTGATATATGGTGATAATCATCACACGAGATCGTCGTGCCACAGTCGCTGTCGTCCATATCGGCAATCTCTGCTCCCGACCCATCACATTGCCTACACAATCCCGTGTCATATCCACTTTCTTCATTTGGATTTGAACAGGTGCCACTTGAACAGACATCCGAAGTACAAACGTTGCCATCTACACACTGTGAATTTTCCGTACACGCTGGCGCTGTACAATTATTTGTAATTGATACCCAAGTCCCATTTCCACAAAGACCGGAACAACTTCCCCCATATTCACATGTACCCACTGTGTTACCACCTGTGGTAGAAGGCAATGTACAATAATCACTTGTTAATTCATCACAAGACACTGGCGCTGTACAATCATTTGTACTTGGACTTCCCCATGTCCCGTTAGTGCAAGTATAGGAACAATCTCCCTCATATCCGCTTGCACATGTTCCATTAGCTCCTCCACTTCCTGTCGCCGTTACATTACAACTAGAAATTAAATTATTGATACAAGACGCTGGCGCTGTGCAATTATCTGTAATTGTTCCCCAATTCCCATTTGCACAAAAACTAGAACAACTACTTCCCCCATATTCACATGTACCCATTCCTGTGTTACCACTTGGGGTAAGAGGCAATGTACAATAATCACTTATTAATTCATCACAATCTTCTGGTTCATCAAATCGCAACCATGTCTGATTTGCACAACCATATAAGTGCTTATCGGATTGATCAAAAACTATTGATCCCATCAATGCCGGTGTACAGTCTCCTTTTGTTTCCGGTTGTATTCGGAGAATCCCATCAACATCAAGTTTTACTCCTGATGCTGGTGCCTCCCCAATTCCAATACTCCCATTGTCATTATAAACTCCAGATAAAACATCTAAAATCTGATTAAACTCGATAGCAGAGACTTCGTCTCCATCATTTTTCAAATCAATATTCACAACAACCGCCACAGCAATTCCTGCGATACAAACACCGAGAATAAAGAATATTATTTTTTTCATTTAAAAATTTTAAGAACTACGGCTCACACGTCGATGCTGGTGGCGCACCTCCCCAAAGACATACTGACTGTCCAGGAGTATAAGTTGTGCTTGCATTGATCTGTTCACTACATGGTGAACTGCAAGATCCCATGTCAAACCAGGAACCACCACCATTCGGAAAACATTCATATTGCTGACAAGGTTGTGGTGGCGGTGCTGGGACACAAGAATTTTCAAATTCTGCCCCCCAGTTTCCGTTATTACAAGTATAGGAACAAATTCCTGTATATCCATCTGCACAGGTTCCATTCATCATTATTCCGTGAGATGCGTAAACTAAATCACAATGTGAAATCTCTCCTGCTCCACAACCAGCATTTGGAATACGACAAGTATTATAAGATTCCTCCCAAGTTCCACTATTACAAACATATTTACAATACCCAGCATAATACGGATTTATACAATCTCCACTATCTCCTCCATGAGAAGTCTGTTCTAACCCACAATGATTCAAATCTTCGTTTGCTAAACAAGTCGTTTCCGACTCACAACTATTACTTTCTTCTGTCCATGTTCCGTTACTACAACTATATTCGCAATCCCCATTATATCCAATTGCACACGTTCCACTCACCCCTCCTTGTGGTGTTATGTCCACAGCACAATTGTTCTCTATTGCACTTTCACAAGGGGGAGGTGCCACATCTTTCACGCAATGAACGGACATTGCATCACTCATGTTTGCAATACCATACCCTGATGCTCGTTTTATTGAATCAGTAACGGGATGATTGACATTATATCGACTCCAAGCACAACCGGTGTCTAAACAATCAGGATTCACTGACCAATAATATGACCCATTTGGATAACTCCGCCCCATGCCATATTTTTTTAGTCCTAACCCAATTCTAAGAGGACTATCAGTATCACCAAGGAAATTCATCAATTCTTCCCCTCCTGGCCACCTTTGCGGTAAGTCTAAATAATTTAATTCAGGCATCTCCATCCCCAATGAATATTCCAAGTACTTAAAGTCATCATCAGAAGACAACCGCCATCCGTATGGACATATTTTTTGAGCTCCTGCAAAGGAGTATAAATATTCATCATAAAGCTCAGAGTAGTCGAAATACTCATTATTATAATTTCCTGCTTCATAGAATAACGGGCTTCCATCGCGATCATACGCCGTATACATAAGATCCATCCAGCATTGTCCTTTTTTCGATTTAGTAAAATATTCACGCCCTTCCTCATCGTATATCGGGATATCTTCATATTCATCTTCAACACAACATGCATCATCCTCACCAGGAATTCCAGCTCTATAACATCCATATTCACATTCATCGCTACTGTCTCCATCCCATTCACCACAAATATCGTGTGTGTACAGATTATCTCCAGGATCTTCCTCATCCACATCACCACAGATTAGTATCTTACTTCCTCCACAACAATAGTTGTAATCTCCGCCCTCTTCTTCCCATCCAGTCGCTGTACAGGAATAGCTACAATCAGAATTTGGATCTGCGCTTCCGTCTGAGCACTGTCCTATCATGTTGCTGTCACCAGGACTTGCTTCTGCCAATACACAATTATCAATTATCGTTTCTTCACAGACTGGGGGTGGTGTTGGAAAAATACAAGAATTTGAAAATTCTGCTCCCCATGTCCCGTCAGTACAAGTATAGGAACAACTTCCGTCATATCCAGTTTCACACGTTCCATCTGTTTCCCCGCTTGCTTTCTCATCTAAATCACAATTATCAATTGTATCCCCCCCGCAATCTTCTGGTGGCAACAGACACTCTGCATTTTCACATCCCAGTCCATTGCAATTTTGTTTCCATTCTGCATTTTGTTGTCCACAAGAATCAAACCAATAAACATCTCCATCATAGCATCCCTCTGTATAATCGGATGGTTCACAGTCCGTAATACATTGTCCGGAAGCACTACAAGTTTCGTCTGCTTCACATAGTCCACAATTCCCTCCACATCCATTATCTCCACATTCTTTTCCTTCACAATCAGGTGTACATCCTCCCTCAGCACCAGCCAATTGTACCCAATCGGTTCCATTACATCCATACCAATTACTATCATCAGAATCAAGATAAATACTTCCCTCTATTGAAGAACCACAAGTGCCTCCCGTAGCAAGTGGTGTCACTTTTATGATTCCATTTACATCCAACTTCACATTAGAAACTGGAGCCTTCCCGATTCCAATTCTCCCGCCATCATTCTGTATACCATTAAGCACATGAAGAATCTGGTTAAATTCCGAAGCCGTCAATCCATCGCCCTCTACTTTAGTGTCAATATTAACAAAATATGACGTTCCTGCGGCAAATACAACGCTCGTAAGGAGAAGTCCGAGACCAAAAAGAAATCTTTTTTTCATTGTGTTTTTATATTAATTATCGAGTTGTACCCAATAAGCACTACCTGTCCCTCGACAAACGTAAAAGTGCTTATCGTTTCCATCAAAATATATCTGTCCTTTGTACGGATTTCCATTACCACATGTCGGGGCAGCAGAACGAGGACGAACGCGTATTATACCGTCTACATTAAGTTTTACTCCTGACACAGGAGGTGTACCAATGCCTACATTTCCACCATCACTATTGTAAACTTCTGACAAAACCTGTGAAATCTGATTAAATTCAGTTGCTTCAAGTGGGTCTCCTGTTACCTTTTGTGGAATTGTTATATGAACAGCTACGCTCACTCCAACAATGAAAATTCCGATTCCAAAAAAAACTCCCCATCGGAGTGACCGTGGAATATGGCGAAAAAGTTTTTTCATGAGATATATTTGTATTGATTTTATAAAATTCTAGCACGTTTCTGCAAAAGGCAAAAAAACTTTTTAATTATTCTTTCCTTCTTTTTCACTGTTCAAATTCGCTATCGGATGAGAGTTTGGGGACGAGAAGTGTTTGAGCGCCATCGGGACTCAGCAATTTTGCACTATGCCAATGAAAGCGAGTTTTCTGGTTCCGACAGAATTTTCAGTTCTTTTTGGTTACAAAAAGAACAGTCCTACCGATATCACACAGAATAAAAGAAGGGATTCCTCCGTTTCAGTCGGAATGACAAGGGGAACTATACAATCTTCTTCTTCACCACTCCCAAGAAACACGGAATCAAAATCAATGTCAGCACCGTTGAAAGAATCATTCCATACACAATCGCAAACCCAAGTCCTCCCCATATTTCATCTGACAAAGACAACGGGAGCATTCCCACTACCGTGGTAATAGAAGTTAGGAAGATTGGCTGCAGTCGTTTCTTTCCCGCTTCAATGTACGCCTTGATCCAACTCTTGGTTTCTTTCGCATGTATATTGATATGGTCGATAAGCACAATGGCATCGTTCACAATAATCCCCGCCAGCGCCACAATCCCAATCATCGTCGGGAAAGAAATCGGAAATCCTGTGAGCCAGAATCCAATAAATACTCCTGTCAGTGAGAGCGGAATTAATATCAATGTCACCAACGCTTGATAGAACGAATTGTATTGCGCCACAAGGACGACAAGAATAAGCACCAAGGCAAAGGCCATCGCAGTTGCGGATTCTCGCATCAGTCGCCCTCCTTCTTCACTATCTCCTCCAAACTCAATCATTTCTCCTGGTAAGAGTTCGAGCTTACTAATCGCTGCATCGAGGTCTTTTTGAATCGTAGAAACTGGAATTCCTTTTTCCATATCCGCCAGCACCGTCACAATTCTTTTCCCATCATAATGAAGGAGTTGTGAAAGTTCTGAAGACAACGTCGGAGTCGCAATTTGAGACAAAGAAACAAAGCTTCTTGATGCCGTTCTCACGGGAATACGATTAAGAATATCCAAACTTTCTGGATCATCCCATGCTCCTGTACCCTTCCAATCAAGCCTCACATCTACATCTATTTCTTCGTCCCCCTCGGTTAATTTAACAGCCGTTACTCCATGTACTCCTGAACGGAGTGTTTCCATCACTTGTTGCGGTGTGAGTCCAAATTTGGCTAACATTGTTCTATCAAATTTCCACACCATTTGTGTAATTCGATCAGCAGCCGTCGTTCGTGGATTCACGGTCCCTTCTAGTTCTCCTACAAATGTTTCCAGTTGTTCTGACAGTTCAATAATATGATTCATATCGTCACCCATGATTCGCACTTCAACCGCTGCTCCTGTAGGTGGTCCTCCTTTTATTTCTGTAAATTCCGCCTCCACATGTGGTGGCACAACCGCTTCAATTCTTTTTTGAATGATCGGCATAATGTCATAGGACTTCGTTTCCCTATCAATTTTTTCAGTCAGATTTATCGTCAGTCCAAGAATATTTTCTTGAGGCGTTCCTGTTGACCCTTCTCCTCTTTGAAATTCTTGTTTTGATCCCACGGTAAAGACAAAGTTTTTAAGCCACACTTCTCCATTTTCTTGGGATTCAAAAAAGACTCTCAATTGTTCTGCAATAGGTTCTACAAGTTCTCTTGTGTTCCCCAAATCTGTTCCTTCTGGGAATTCGAAATTCGCATTAAAGAACGTAAAGTCAGATGAAGGAAATACTTCCACAGGCACCCGATTGGTCGCCACAAGTGAAAACGAAAACGCAAACACAGCAAAAGAAATTCCGAGCACTGCAATCATTCGTGACCTGCGCGCAAGAATCTTTTTCATCGTTCGCTCATACCATGCCTGCACTTTTTTAAGTCCTTCATTCTCTCTATTTTTCTTTGGAGGAATGAGAAGAAAGAACTGTCGTGCCACTGATGGCAAAATCAATAATGACACCACAAGTGCTCCGACAAGTACCGTTGTCACGGTAATGGGAATCACCGCAATGAAATCCCCCATTACCCCTGAAACAAAGAAAAGCATCGGTAAAAATGCAAATACAGTCGTCAACGTTCCGGCAATCAACGGCCACCGAAATACGCGCAATGTCTCAACTGCTGCCTCTCTCGGTTTCATATTTTTCTGATGAATCGATTCACTCATGCCTTCCACTATTACAATGGCATTATCCACCAAGAGTCCGACTCCCAAGACCAATGCAAAAAGAGAGATTCCATTAAAACTTCTCCCCATAAAATTAAGAACCATGATCGCAATCAACATCGAAAGCGGAATGGCCACGGCCGCTAACAAACTTTCTCTCCATCCCACAAAGACCAACATTACGAGCGCAATGAGAATCAATGTTTGTGTTCCACTTCGGGTAAGGGTGTCTAGGCTTTCCTTAATCTCATCCGCTCGGTTATAGGTTACTGTCGCTTCCAAATGCTGTGGTAGTGTTCCTCGTTGCTTGAGTTCTTCTACACGAGAAAGAATGTTCCCCACCATTTTGAGTACGTTTCCATCTTCGGCAGATTTGATAACTTCAATTTGAACCGCTGGCTGTTCTTTATTCTCTGTGGAAAAGTAGGTCTCGACTTCGAATTTTTCAAATTCGCGACGCACCACTCCTAGGTCTGAAATCTTAATAATCGTATCTCCTGAAAGTTTTACGGGAACATCCGCGAACTCACTCGCCTTTTTCATCTCTGCTCGCACTGTTACCTCTATCAATTGCCCGTCCACCGTCACCGATCCCAGTGGCATATCCCTGTGCGCCGCACGAATTGCATTGAGAACTTCACTCACGCTAATCCCTTGGGCTTCTAACTTCACTGGGTCAAGAACAATATGCACCTCATCTTCTGGTGCTCCTTTCACGTTTACTCGTTTCACTTTCGTTACCGTTTCAAATTCTTCTTCTAATATATCTGAGAACTGTTTGAGCTCTGACCAGGCGAAATCCCCTGATAGCATCAGCGTCACAATGGGCACATCTGAAATAGAAATTTCCGTTACCTCTGGATCATCGATAATAGTATCTGGCAAATCCCGTTTTGCATTATCAATCTTCTCTCGAAGCTTCTGAAGGTTGATATTGTTATCACTATCAATATCGAACTCCACCATCAGAATTGAAACTCCTGACCTGGAAAATGAAGTAAATGTTTCTAAATTATCCAAGTTCTTCACTTCTCGTTCTATTTTTTGAGTGATTAACTTCTCCACATCCCCTGGACTTGCCCCAGGCCAGATCGTGGTTACCGTTGCTGCCGGAATATTAATCGTCGGTTCTGTTTCTCGTGGGATAGTCATAAAAGACACAGTCCCCATCACAACAATAAAGATGAGCATCAATGCCACGACCCTGAATCGGTCTAACATATACGTCCAAAATCGAGACAATGTTTCTTTCATGATTGCGTATCAATAAAAACAAAGTCTCTATCAATATTCCTTTTCTGATTATCTTTTTCTAACAACCATCTCAACATCAATCTCTGAACCATCCCAAGGATCGTCAATCGAAAATCGAAAATCGAAAATCTAAGGTTCTTCATTATTAACTATTCATTAATCATTACCTTTTCCCCCGCTGTTACACGGTTACGAAACCTGACAACCAATTCCCCCGCTTCGATTCCTCCGACAATTTCGATACTATCTGAGATAATCTTTGCAGTTTCAATTTGTTTTCGACGAGCGATATTATCCTCGTCAATGACGATGACCTCCGCTCCCCCTGGTTCGAAACTTACCGCAGAAATGGGCAAAAGATTTGGGATTCCGTTTTTAACAGGAAGTAACAGTTTCACATAACTCCCCACAAGAATGTCCCCATCCAGAGCTTCCAATGGAAACTCCACGTTTATTTTTTGAGTAAGACTATTCATCCTTCCGGCAACCAAGAAATTCTCCAGTATCTTTCGTTCTCCATTTGGAAGAATCGCTGAAATCTTTTCTGGTGCTGACTGCATTCGTTTGAGTTCATCACGTGTTACGGATGCTATGAGCTTTGGTACCACATCTCCTGAAACAATTGTAAAGAGTGTTTCTCCCGCTGTTACTCGGTCGTACGATGTCACTGTTTTGTTGGCAATCGTTCCTGCGAACGGGGCTCGTACCTGCAAATCAGATTGCGATGCTCGTGCAAGCGAGAGCGAACTCTGGGCGCTTGAAATTGAAGAATCTGCTTGCGCTCGTGATAATTCAAGTGCTGCTTCTGTATTTCTCACCACATTTTCTTTTGTGAGAATAGAGAGTCTGTTCCGTTGGTTCTCTGATCGTGCCGCTTCGATTTGTGTTTCGAGGGTAAGAATTACTGCGTCAATACTCGCTGAGAATCCTTCTGCTTCTGCTTGATAAGTTGCTCGATTTGTTGCTGAAAATTTTTGAGATAACGGTGTTTCCCGAATGAGATTCACCATATTCCGAATGACAATCTGTATGTCTTCAAGGAAATCTAACCTCGATTGTCCATAACGAATAAAATCCGTGTCTTTCGGTTGAAACGCTGGCAGTGTTGGTAGTTTTTCTTTGGCAAAAACAATCTTCTCAACCATATTCTTCTCATCTTGTTTTTTAATAGCATCGTTTCCTCCAATCTGTGAACGAGTTATATCAATCGCATATCGAAACCTGAGAGACGCCTTAAGAATCCGATCTGCCCAATCAAGTGCATTCGTTGCTGTAGTTTCCGAATTCCGTGTTTTTGTCTTCAGTTGTTCAAATACCTTTGTATAATTTTGTGCTTCGTTCAATCTGGTTTGCGCCAATGACTGTTGCGCTGTCTGAAGTGAAATTTCTGCAGAGCTGATCAAATTGAGTGTTGAAAGCCGTGTTGACTCCATGCTCCGAAGCGCATTGTCATACGCAACTTGCGTCGCATCGTTCGACAATTGGAAGCTCGCTAAGAGTTGTCCCTTGCTGACTTCATCTCCAATTTCAACATAGGTTTTCGCAATTGTTCCTGTCACTTCTGCCAAAATATCTACTTCTCCACTCGAAGCTACTGTTGCCAATACTTCTCGAGAAGCATCGGGTGACCACTGAGAAAATGGAATAACTTCGACTGTTTTTACTGTTTTCTCTACGACCACTTCTTCCTCTACAGATTTATTTGAGGTTGAATGAAAAAGTGCAACAAGCAGTACTCCCGCCACAACAAGAACTTTCGCAAAAAGTAAAATCTTTGCATTTTTCCAAGTACAATGTTTTTTGCAATGTTTCTTATACCGTTTCAGAAGCCATGAGTATATTTTCTTCATTGATATTTTTTTACCCTATCTCCTAATTATACCATATTTTAAGCCGAAAATCAAGAGGTATGGCACGCCAAAATAGGCGAGAAAAGACAAATGTCAAACTAAACAATTCCGCCCCTGTTAAGAGGAGGTTCAAAGGGGTTTCTTTTCTTACTACAACATCGATTTAATTGTTTGTACCACACTCTTTTTAGACGCTTCTTTCTGAATTTTTCTTTCAAAATTCTCTACCACAATGTCTTTCCCGACAATTACAGCAACTGGAATTCCCTTTTTTCGAGCGTGATCGATCTGTTTATCGGTCTTTTTGTTTTCCAAATAATTCTCAACCGCGATTCCTTCCTTTCGAATCAAAGCGCCAATTTCCAAAGCGTCCTTCATGTACTCTTCTCCTCGTGTAAGCACGATCACATCGCATGATGAGGCTTGGGTCGGTTTGATAATCTGAGCGTCGAAGAGTTGCCACAAAAGCCGTGTCAGTCCGATTGAAATCCCTACTCCTGGCAGATCTTTATTGGTAAAGACTTTTGCGAGATCATCGTATCGTCCTCCGGAACAAATTGAACCCAATAAGGTATCCAACGAACCGTTGTCGTTCAAGAGGTTTGTTTCAAACACAGTCCCTGTATAGTAATCAAGTCCACGAGCAATATTAATATCTGGATGTATTTTTTCTACATCTAATTTTAAATCTTCTAGGAGGATTTTTAATACTTCCTTTAGCTCCTCGACTCCTTCCTTACATTCAGCATTCAAAACACTTAATTTTTCAATATATTTGAATGTCTTTTTCCAATCTTGTGCCCATTCCCCCTTTGTTGAAAAATAATGATCTATAAATTCTTTAAATACGGGATTTTTTCTACAATCTATTTCCTTGTCTCTTTTGCAATTAGAGTCTGTTATCTCAAGAGAAGTTCCTTCCGGTAATTTCTCCCATTTGTCTACGGCATCCAAAAAAGATTTTTCATTAATTTTTAAATATTTAGCTAATCCTTTCAAAATTTTTCGGTTATTTATCCTCACCAAAAACTTTTGATCCGGCATCAATTCTTCAAAAAGCTCCACAATGATCGCCACCATTTGGGCATCATTTCGGAGCGACAAACTGCCATTTCCAATCACATCAATATCGCACTGATCAAACTGTCGAAATCGTCCTTTTTGGGCTCGTTCTCCACGCATCACTGGACCAATCGCAGAGCGACGAAACGGAAATGTGAGATCGTTAAAATGTCGGGCCACATACAGCGCCAACGGCACCGTGTGATCGAAACGAATTGCCCGCTGATCTTTATCCTGATCCACCGCATCTTCTCGAAGCAATCGGTCGAGAATATAAATCTCTTTTGGATTCCCTCCTTTAGCTGTAAAATTCTCCGCTCGTTCAACAAGTGGGGTATCAATTTGAGGAAATCCATGTCGCTCAAAAACAGATTTAATGACCCCGATCCAGCGTTGTCGTTCTCGCTCTTGGACGGGAGTAAATTCTACAAATCCACTTGGTGTTGATACATTAAATTTTGCCATCGTCCACAATTGTAACGAAGCGTGTATTTTTACGCTACCGCTTTGTGCTGGAACTTTACTTCGTGCCGTTTGACCTTCTTGTCAGTGTATCCTTTGAACACATCGTTCTCGGCACTTATTCGATCCACAATTTGGTTCTCAATAACAACTGCTAATTTTTCTTCAAACACTCGTTGCTCTGTAAACTGATTTTCCATACAAACCTCCAGTGTTGTGACCCTGTCTGTTAAAAAATTTAGTTTTGTATCCAGAGAACCCACCTGTCTATTTATGATTTTTAGAGAACTTAATACTGTTTTCTGGAATCCCGAGAACTTATTATTAATTTCTTCCTGTTTCTGGAGTGAGTTCAATACCGTCTTCTGAAATTCTGTAAACTTTCCCTCCATTGTTTGGAAAGAATTGAGCATTGTTTTCTGAAATTCCTGTTCAGTCATCCTTTCCTTTCTAGCGGAAGGAATAAAAAATACAAACTCGTTTCTTTATGAAAATTTAAGAAAAAAGATTTGACAAACTACTTTACTCAACTAAAGTGTCAGTGAAGATGAAAAATATGGCAAACGTTCGCAACTTACTCCAAGCGCTTCTCGTTCCAAAAAATGAGGATCAAGCGTGGCGGTTCCTACGCGACCTTTTGACCGAGGAAGAAATCCGAGAATTTTCTCGGCGACTTGAAGTCGCACGGATGTTGGCAGAGAAAACTCCCTACACACAGATCGAAAAAAAGACGGGCATGAGTTCGACCACCATTGCGCGGGTTTCAAAGTTTCTCCAAGGGAAGTGGGGTGGATACCAATTTGTCCTCAATCAACTTCATCATCACGCCTCTGCGGTTTCGCCGGCGGGATCTGATGCGTAGTTGAGAATAGAATACGACCCAGTTCCTACCGGCGAAGCCGGTAGTTTGTTTTTCGAAGTCCCTCGGGACATTCGGAGGACTTTTATATGTGTTGTGTTCTTTTACAGATCAAAAAATATTCCAGGTCGCATTTTCTTCTTTGTCTTTCAGAGGAGAGTCTGCGGTCTGGAATAGTCCAGTCGTTAATTTAAAAAATAGAAATCGTGGATACGAAAACAAAAAATCATCCGACACCTGAATTTGAGAAGGCTTATGAAATCCTTTTTACACAATTTTTAAGAAGTTTTGAATTACTCACATGGAAAGACATGCCTCGCTCTGACAATTTTTATATCGAGAAACACGCAGAAGATCTTCTTGCCTGCTTGGAAATGAAAGATCCAAAATTTAGATTTAAAGTGTTTTTTCTTGCAACTATTGGTTTCAAGGAACTTTTTACACCTCCACCATATTCGGGAGGAACTACTCATTAATTTTATAATATAATAAAAATTATTGTTAAAATCTAAAGTTATGCTAAAAAATGGATTTATTGCCCTGAAGGCACAGTTACTCTGCGAAGGCGCAAATTGCGATGCTTCAGCAGAAAAATTATTTTTTCAACAAAACCCCTCTCAAACAAAACGAGGTGGACTCAGTTCTGGTGGAAAAATAGAACTCCCTATGGGGATATTTGTAAACTTTCCCTTTTATCAAAAGAGAGAGTGCGAATTAAAAATTGTTATAAACCCGAAAGATGAGAAAGGGGTTCTCATTCAAAAATGGGGACAAACCATTTGTTCTGCAAAAGTTCTTCCGGCTCCTGATTGGTATCAAGAGATGATCGAGATACCAGAGGAAAAACCTGCAGGGGATCTTTGTAGGAACACGTGGGATGATCCTGTAAAAATTCCAATTACGCGTGTTTTTACAGCTCACAATAAACAGTTGGCAACTTCTGTATATGAAGGGTGTGAACTCTTTGGAAGGAAATCAGAATGTAAATTCTGTGTTATAAAATGGTCTTTGGATCAGGAAAACGCTTCCCTCGTTCACAAGAAAGCATCTCTCATCCTCGCCGCACTGGAAAAGATTCCAGTGAATGAATACGGCGGGGTTACGCTCAATGGAGGTATGACTTCTCATGCGGGACGCGGTATGGAACTTATTGTTCCAATCGTTCAGGAAATAAGGAGAAAATATCCTCAAATTCCTATCGCTGTTGAAATCACTCCTCCTTCTGATTTATCGTGGATTGATAAACTCGCAAAAGCAGGAACTTCAAGTCTTATGATGAATCTTGAAATTTGGGATCCAGAAATTCGAAAGGAAATTATTCCAGGAAAGGACGATCTCTGTCCCCGGGATTCTTATTTTAAAGCCTTTGAACGAGCTTTAAATGTTCTTGAAAAAGGAAAGGTAAGTACCTGCTTTGTTGTCGGATGCGAACCAATTATTTCTTTGCAAAAAGGAATTGAAGCCGTGATAAAATACGGCGTAATTCCCTCTCCACTCTCTGGTCGATATTTCGAAGATATTCCGAATTATCCATTTAAACCAGATGTTCCCTGGGAAGAGTTTCTGACTGTTTTGAATTTTTCAAAATACCAACTCCGAGAGGCTGGTATTACCTCTACAGATGAAGCGGGATGTATAGCCTGCGGAATGTGCGATTTGATTAAGGACGTAGAAATTAAAAAAGACCCAAAAATTACATGGAAAAACTGTCCCTGGAGGTAACTAAAACACAACACACTCATCCCCTGCGATCTACGGATACGCGGGGGATTTTTTTATACCGCTATTTTGTGCCTGAACTTCACCTCATGCCGTTTGACCTTCTTGTCTGTGTAGCATTTGAACATATCGTTTTCCGCACTTATTCGATCCACAATTTGGTTCTCAATTACAACCGCTAATTTTTCTTCAAAAACTCGTTGCTCTGCAAATTGATCTTCTGTAAAAACTTCTAATGTGGTTACTCTATCAAGTAACTTATCATTGAATTGTTCTTGCTTTTTCCATTTTTGCATTTGATCCTCTCCAAAAACTTCCAGTGTTGCAACTTGATTCTTTAAAAAAGAAACTTCACTCTTTAATCCGAAAATATTATTTCCCACTTCCCGAAGAGAGTTCATCATCGTTTTTTGAAACTCCATAACATTTCCCTCCATTGTTTGGAAAGAATTGAGCATTGTTTTCTGAAATTCCTGTTCAGTCATCCTTTCCTTTCTAACGAAAGAAATAAAAATTACAAACTCGTTTCTTCACAAAAATTTAACATAAAAAAACCCCACTTTCGCAGGGTCCCTTATTATTCGTAGTTAAGAACTGATTACAGTGCGCCGAAAGAAGAAACGATTTCTGATCGAACTTTTTCAAATCCAGATTTGTCTCCGTCTTTAAGTTCAACTTCTTTAATCTTCGCTACTTTTTGCATCACTGGAAGCGCTTCAACTTTTGAAAAGTCAAAGTCTTCTTTATCTGCAAGTTTCAAGCCTTCTTCATATACTGCTGTAATAGTCTTGAGCATTTCGTATTGCTTTGCAACACTTGTGTAGGCATCTGTATCACTAAATGAATCTTGATAGAGATAATCCTCACGAATTGATTTTGAAACCAAGAGAATCAATTTTTCTTTCACAGACAATGCGTCTGGTCCTACCAATTTCACGATTTCTTCGAGTTTAGATTCTTGTTGCAACAAGCTCATCGCAACATTACGAACGTCCCAGTAATCCTGAGCCACGTGTTCTTTCATGTATTTCTCCAAATTTGGAAGGTACAAAGAGTAAGATTTCAACCAGTTAATCGCTGGGAAGTGTCGTTGGTACGCTAACTTCGCATCAAGTCCCCAGAATGTCTTTGTCACACGCAATGTGTTTTGACTCACTGGTTCAGACAAGTCTCCACCTGGAGGTGAAACCGCTCCTACCACCGTTAATGTTCCTTTTCGGTCATCAGCTCCAAGACAATCAACTGCTCCTGCTCGTTCGTAGAACTCAGCTGTTTTTGATCCGAGATACGCTGGATATCCTTCTTCTCCTGGCATCTCCTCCAAACGTCCTGAAATTTCACGCATCGCCTCAGCCCAACGAGAAGTTGAATCTGACATGAGCGCTACGTTGTATCCCATGTCTCGATAATACTCCGCAATTGTAATTCCGGTGTACACAGACGCTTCTCGCGCTGCCACTGGCATGTTTGAAGTGTTCGCGATCATCACGGTTCGTCTCATGAGTGGTTCTCCTGAGTTTGGATCGATCAATTTTGGAAATTCGTTCAATACCTCTGTCATCTCGTTTCCTCGTTCTCCACATCCGATGTACACAATCACTTGCGCATCACAGTATTTCGCCAAACTTTGTTGAGTCACTGTTTTTCCAGATCCGAATGGTCCAGGAATACATCCCGCTCCCCCTTTCGCAAGTGGGAAGAACATGTCAGTTGAACGACATCCTGTAAGAAGCGGTTCATTTGGAATTTGTTGTTTTTGTGCTTTTCGTGGATTTCGAATCGGCCAAAAGTGTCGCATTTCAATATCGTGTTTTTTCTCTCCTTCTTTGAGAACGGCTACCGTTTCTGTTACGTTGTATTGTCCTCCTTTGATTGATTCTACTTTCGCATTTTGGATTCCGATTGGAACCATAATAAGGTGCTCAATCAATGTTGTTTCTTGTACGGTTCCCAAGATATCTCCTTCGCTCACCGTGTCTCCAACCGCAGCTTTCGATACAAAATCCCATTTTCTTTGACGATCAAGTCCGTCTGCAGAAATACCACGAGCCAAAAAGTGTCCTGATTTTTCCTCAAGCACTTTCAATGGACGTTGAATTCCATCGTAAATAGTTTCAAGCAGTCCGGGTCCAAGCTCAGCAGACAGTGTCTTTCCTGTCAATTTCACTGGTTCTCCTGGTCCAATACCAGCCGTTTCTTCATATACTTGAATAGAAGCGTTTCCACTGTCGAGTCGAATAACCTCTCCAATCAAACCTTCTTCTCCAACACGAACCACCTCATACATCTTCGAGATTTCCATGTTTTCGGCAACCACGAGGGGGCCAGATACTTTCACGATAACGGGGTCTTTTTGCGTCATAGAATTGTAAAAAAATTTCTGCGATATTTTGGTGAAAAGAGTAGAAATGTCAATGGTTTTGTTGAGTTTTTTAAGGAAATATGGTAGAATATTCCGATTTATTGAGAAATTATGAAACTTTTCCAATTTCAGTCCGGCGAAAATACTCGGTTTGTGTATCAAGAATCTCAGGACAAAGATCCTGTTATCCAGTCATCCGAAGAACTAAAACAAGGAACTCGCGATATGCTTGATGATCTCAAAACCCTTGTTGAAGACAATCCTGACAAAGCAAAAGAAGCTGGATGGGAACAAGTAACCGATCGTACAAAGAAAAAGAAGTACAAAAACAAAGGAACAAAAGAAGTTTTTGTTCTCCGAAATGACGATGGTGATGAAGAATTTGAACTCGGAAAATACAAAGACAAAGATGGAAAAACAAAGATAAAATACTACAAACAAACAACTGAAAATGCTGGGGATCGAGAAAATTTAAAGAAAATAAAAGCGAAAGATATAACTGTGAACGAAGGAAGCGAGGATGAAGCGACTGTGGATCTTAAGGCAAAATATAAAAACAATAAAACAAACGATACAGATACGATAGTAATTAGCTCAATTGATGGTCGTGGAAAGAGGAAATACGACGGAAAAGAATATAAAGACCGAGGAGAATTTGATGAAAATGTTGCAACAGGGACGATGAAGCAGAAAACCGAAGATTTTAAAGTTAAGGAAGAAAAATTCGAAAAACAAATCAATGATCTCCTTATAAATTACACAATCAAATCAGGCGATACGCTTTCGAATATTGCGGCGTTATGTATAAATATAGAATCTGGCAAAAAACTTTCAACAAAAGTCCTCTATCAAGCAAACAAAGAAGTGATTGGAGAGAACAAACATAAAATTTCTATAGGAAAGAAAATTGTAATTCCTACGGGATATACCTTTGAAAAAGCAACACTTCCAGAAATCCAAGAAGCGAATAAAGAAATGTGGAAACAATGGCGAGCAGAAATGAAAGCCTATAAGGATGCTGCAAAAGAAAAAGGAGTGGAGACAACACTCGATGCAACGAATGACAATGGTGATATCACGATTGCACAGATTAAGAAGGCAACTGCAAAACTGGATGGAATACCAAAAAATCCTTCTGTCGTTAAAAACGATCAAGAGAAAGCAAAAGCTGTTTATGCAAAAACAAAGGCTGAAGAGAACATAAATGATGTAGCGGCTATATTTCCAAATCCGACTATTACAGAAGCCGAAATCAAGGCTGCTGAAATAATGATTCCGATTGTTAATAAATATGCCGATACAAGTGACAAGCTCAATCCTACTGATCTTGTTGATCGAAAAGGTATCAAAGACCTTCAAGCAAAAATTGATGCTGCAAAAGCGCTCCTTTATAAAACAGAAAAAGCCAAAACAGATGCGAAAAAAAAAGCTACAAAGATTAAAACGTATAAGGAAACAGTAACAACTGATGTAGAAAAAGCTGATGCAAAAACTGCAGCTACAAATGCTAATAATGCTCTCAAGGCAAAGTATGAAATAATTGATGTTCTTACTGATACTACTATAGCGGAAGCAAGAACCGATCTTAAAACTACTCTTGATCTCATAACAATCAGTAATGATCTTCACACGGAAAATACTGATGATATTCCTACAACGGATACTGATTCATTGCAGGTGAAAATTACAGCCTATGAGACAACTCTCACAGAAGCAAAAAAATTAGAACAAGCAAAAGTAAATGCTACAAAGGCTAATAATGATCTCAAGATAAAGTATGAAACGATTCCTACTCTTAATGATACTACTATAGAAGGAGCAAGAACAGATCTTAAAAATGCTCTTGATCTTATAAAGATCAGTAATGATCTCCACACGGAAGATACTGATGATATTCCTACAACGGATACTGATTCATTGCAGGTGAAAATTACAGCCTATGAGACAACTCTTACAGAAGTAGAAAAAGCGACAGCCTTAGCAGCTATTGATGAACTCACCGATCCTACGGCAACAATCCCTAAAATAGCAAAAAAGATTGATAAAAAAAATGGAAATACAGAAATGCAGGATAAATTTAATAAGAAAATTGAGGCGTTGAACAAAGCTCTCCCCTACAATCCTGAAAATATGTCTGTTCAAGTGAAAACCTGCACTCTCTTTCTAGAGAACAATGGAAGTGATCTCAAAAAACCCAAAAATGTAGACACATCAAATGGCTGGCTCGAAATTAATTCTAGTATAAACTTTGAGTTAAACAATGACGATATCAAATATTTAAAACAAGTTCCTAATTTAGGAATAAGAACAGATTTTGCTGATATTTCATTTTTGTCACCACTCAATAATATAACCGAATTGTGGTTATCTAATGCTACGAAAATTCCGAAAACATTACAAAATCTTACTGAATTACATGCTCCAAAAGCGAGTTTCCTTCTTTCTGATTTTCCAAATCTTGAACAGTTTTCAGAAGAAATTCTTCCTCCCATCGGAAATCCTAAAAGAGCAACCATAGCAATTGTGAAGGGGAAAATAGAAACTATAAAACCACCATCTATAGAAGACCAAAAAGCTGACCTTATTAATAAGCTTTATCGGGATATTCCTGAACTCACAACAGATAACTCAAATGTGGACGAAGTTACCACTGCTCTTCAAGAAGGCCATATAGTTATTAATAAAATAAAGATATTTAATTTTAAGCATCCTAACAATCCTCTTGATTATAGTGATTCTGAACTTAAAAAAGTGGAAACTACATTAAATACCCATGCCGAAACCGCAATTTCAATAATTAACAATCAAACAACAACCATTCCCGATATTGTAACAAAGGTCGATGAATACTTCAAAAATACGGATATGCAAGATAAATTTAATGAGAAGATTGAAGCTTTGAAGGCGGCAAAAAATTCGGAAGACTCCGAATACGACCTCTCCAAAATGTCTGATCAGGTGAAAACGTTTGCTGAGTTTCTTGATGAAAACGGGAATCTCGTAAATCCAAAATCAATCACGATGACTAAACGCATCATACTCGATGAGGCACTCACTGATAACGACTTGAAATACCTTGGTAAGATTCCTGAATTAAGAATCAAAACAAGTTTATCTGATATTTCTTCTTTTGCTACGCTCGTAAATATTACGGAATTACATATTACATATGTCGAAAATATTCCTCAGGAGCTTGTTAACCTAAAAAATATATCATGGAATAGACATGCTTCGTTTGAGTTATCTGACTTCTTAAAACTTGAAAAAATTGAAGGAGTAGTTCTTCCTTCCATCGGAGATCCTGCCAGAAACAAGATCAAGATCGTGAATGGAAAGATTGTGAAAGAGGAAACAAATACGACTCAACCTACTAATGCAGGCAAAGAGAAAGGAATTGCAAGGATTATAGGCAATTCAAAAGGAAAAAGTGAGATGGATATTTTCAATGAAAAAATTGAAAGACTAAAATTAGAAAGTGGGGAAGTAAATATCCCTGGGCTTACGCCACAGGGCATTTCAACTGAATTCAAGCGAAGCTTGTCCTAATTTTGTTTTGGATAACAAAACTTCATTAGGATTTTTTCCATCCCTCGCCCTGA
>Ga0075121_1000538_pt1 | contig 26203 bp, 13 predicted proteins | sample AntAceMetag02UKG_FD_69793 | JGI IMG/M metagenome (GOLD analysis project Ga0075121, IMG submission 69793) | Saline lake microbial communities from Ace Lake, Antarctica - Antarctic Ace Lake Metagenome 02UKG | ecosystem: Environmental > Aquatic > Non-marine Saline and Alkaline > Saline | place... | reverse complement strand
GTTGATTGTGTCAGTTTTTCTATCTTTCTGCCTTTAGCACCGAATCGTCGGATAATCCTGTTGATGTTTTCATTGGTACCCCTTTCGATACCATTGATAACGCGCAGAACCGTCCCCAATATACAATATATATATTCTCTTGCTCACTATAAACTAACTTCAATTAAAACATTCGCTTTGCTCGTTTCATCTATTTTGACTTTCACAGGTTTGGCGGACTTTGCTTTTTCTCCCTCGACTTTGATAAGCTTTTCTTCTTTTTTGCTCAGTTTAGCGGCATCAAAGACCATTTTATTACTTCCATTCTCAGCCCATTTAAAACCAAACTCCTCTGCCATAACTTCGCTTATATATTTCTTTTCATCTTCTGTCTTTTTTCCAGTTGGGTTCGTGGTAAAAAGGGTTGCTCCCAAAGCTTGCATGTCTTCCATCATAACGGCCTTCAAAGCGTAGGCAATGCCTTGGTTTTGGCAGTTCTCATCAACCGCAGCCTCCGCAATATGAACTTTTATCATTTCATCACTACCCTTAGACAAAAGCACAGTGGTATAACCTCTTACCCTGCCTGATTCATCTCGATAAACCCAGATACGCGGGGTGGGAGTATGTGAAATATCCTTGCCTTGCATTTTTATAGCATTTCGCAAATGTATTTTCATCATTCGATAGTATTTCGTAGTCCACCTTGGTTTGAATATAAGCCAATAGAGGCCTATCATGTCATCCATATCATTCATCTCAGCTCTATTATCAATATTATCGACTATTTTTTTCGGTAATCTATGTGTCTTCTCATAAATGGTTTTTTCAACAAACTTTTCCTGGCCTTCAGCAGGTTTTGATTCTTTTTTAAAAATATGCTTATACATACACTTTTTATTCTCTTCTTTGCTTTTTGGATAAAATGAAACATTAACCACTGTCCTCTTATAGCCGTATTCTTCGTTCAACAAGACACCGTAATGAATCATAGCATTCTTAGGTGTTAAAGAACCAAGGATACCCAAATCCTCAATATAAATCGTTTTTATACCAATCGAACTCAATTTTTCTTCAAGTCTCCCAATAATAAATGGCATCCATTTCTTCATTCTATTTCTCATACTTCTGGATAGATTCCAGTACCCAAAGGACTGTATCTCTCCAACGTAAAAAACTCTCTCTCCATTAACCGTGGCAAAAGTGCCGATAATTTGCCCTATAATGTCTCTATAGGGTATTGAATAATTCCTGGCATGTTGCAGAGCATCCATCTGCTCGGGGTAATTGTTTCTTGTTTTCTGAGAGGGCCTAATAATCATTGTAATTTGTGCAACGGCATCACTAATAACGGTCCAGCTAGTTCCGCTCTCTATAATCGGGGAAATAACAAAATCAGTTTCTTGAGAATCTCTTTTATGATCCATCCACAATTTTTCTATTAAAACCTTTGTAGTCTCCAGGTTTTTATTCTCAATACCTTTTAAAACATCAGACAGATATCCGTTTATTTCGGCAATATTTTTCTGTAACAAAAAGGTGTCTGTATTAACAACACTTCCCAACTCGCCTGGTTTATATTCATTTAGAATAGAAATGAAGCGCAAACTTTCAAAAAACCCTGGCAAATCATCCTTGGTTAAATTCCTTGCACTCTTAAAAATATGTTTCAGATAAGGATTTCTATAATATTTAATCATGTAGAAATCAGTTATAAACTGGTCATAGAGATAAAAATCATCCTTATCTATGAGGGAAATAACCCTTTTAACACTCTCAAATGTATCTTTGTCGTCTTTAAACATATCAAAACATAATATAAAAAATGCACAGGCAATATCGGGGGAAACTTTTACCTCATCACAAAATTGTCTATATTTCTCTTCCAGAGGATAATCCTTAGAAGGTAATTCCCTAATCACATTGTTTATATCAGTTACAATCACTCCGCTTTTCATTAAATTACCATTTAAAAGTTCTAAAATCCTATCCATAGCCCATCCCAGGTAGCGAATGTTATGAATATCTTCCCCTAATACATATTTAAGAAAGAAGTAAATAGGGCTAAAAGCATCTAGTCTTCTATTATCCGAAAGAGAACTTATTCTTCTTAATTGGCTATAAATGTACTGCCTATTTTCAGCAGTCGTCTTAAATGAGGAAAGGAATTCTATAACATCAAGTTGAGCTCCTCTTTCTGAAAGGATATAATACTGATCTTGAGGGTCTTTAGACATCACAGCAAAATCATAAAGAAGTTCTTTTAATTCCTCTCTTATAACAGGATCTTTTTCCCTTATAGCTGAACGATAGATTGGGCTTTTATCGAGAAAATTGTCTAAATCTTTAGTGCTGTCTTCTTTTAAAACCTTCAAAAACAGTTCAACATACTTACTCGTTGTAAAAACACAGTTTTCCCCTCTTTCATTATCTCTGAAAACCAATTCATGCCTCACAATAAGATTATTGACACCTCCACGAAAATCTATCCTTTTTAACGCTAATTCATTCTCCATATCTTTATAAAACTGTTTTTGTGGCACAATCCCATCATGTTCTTCCAGATAATCCATAACAATATTGGGGATTGCCATCTTTGCTATCTTGCGTATCTTTAGGATATCTGATCTGCTTAAGTATCCCTCATTGACTAGAGCCCTAGAAATCCTTCTTTTTTCACGCAACGCAACACCTTTTAATGGTGCAAGCAGATTAAACATCATCTTTCTTAGCTCAGGAATTTGCGGGAGGTTTTCAGCCAGAAACTTTCGCCTTTTTGAAGATTTCCTTAACTTATCTTCTTGCAAAATGGTATCTAAAAGTTTGCTTATCTTATTTCTGAGTTGATTTTTATCGGTATTTGAATCTTCGAAAATAGATTTGGGAGCAAGGGCATGTTTCGTATCTCGTTTAATAAAAGGGCCTGCTGTAGCAACATTTTGGCAGAGGAAGGATATCGTTACCGCAAGTGCGATAATTTTTATTAATAGTCTTTTATGTATTACTTTACTTTTCATTCTGTTTCCAAAATCCATTTCATTTATAGAAAATGCAACACATCCTTATATCTAAACCTCTTTGATTTAGACACAAAGACACACAATTTATAGCATTCTCTATAAATGTTATAACACTTTTATTGTACGCTATAAATGCGGTTTTGTCAATAGGGATATTGGTCCCCAAAATAGCGGATAAGAAAAGGAATATAGACAAAAAAGCCTCCTAACTCACGTGTTTTCAAGGTATAATAAATGAAAAAGCACATCCCGATAAAGAATGTGCTTTCTGTAAATAATATCTCAAAAACATGTCGGTTTTATGCCGCCGTCATGATTGCCCGCATCATGCTGTAGTTTGTCTTCGTTGATTTACTCGGAACTGTGACTGGAAGAGGCGCTTTCATAAATTCTGCTACGTTCATCTTGGCTACCTCATCTTCCTTTATACCCATTAGATAGGCTACAAATTCTCGGAACTGTTTCTTCAAAGCGGGATCATCGATATAACCCGCCAACTCAGCAAATGTCATCGTCTCAAACTTTTTTCCCAGCCGTTGATGAAGTTCTATGCCCTTCCCCGTAATATCCAAGAGCGATCCGATATGGTGAATCTCGTTTTTCTTTGGGTCGAGCGGCCTCGGTGTTACCTCCAGCAGTTTCGCCCGGTCTGATACAATATCCTTTATCCGATAGGCCTCGTCCGAAGAATTGAGCCATCCGACATCTTTTGCTTCCACCACCGTCATTATACCCATTCCTCTCAGCAGGCGGTTCGCGTACGCGACAGCCGCAACCCCGAGCGGTTCATTCGCCACCTCTGACCGGACGGTCTCCACTTCGACCGGTTTCATAAAAATGTTCGGATATTTCTTCGCTATGTTATTCACATAATCAAACGGCACAGCGTATCTCTTGTCATACACCGGTATGATGATAAGATTCTCCTTCTGTGCCCTCTTCGCTATCTCTTCATGCAGGTTCACGATATCGGGACTAATCGTTAAATAGATGACCTTCGGCCGATTGGCCTTCTCCGCCGGTACCACCGGCAGTGCCAGGACATCGACAGCCGTCGACATATTGGGCTCTTCAGCCATCTCCTTCGCTATATTTTTAGCCAGCCGGCTTCCAAAAAAGGCCGCCGATAACAGCTTTTCCAAATATTCCCTATTCACCCCCAGCCCCGCAAGCACCCTGACAACGGCTTGCTGGTGAACGCCAGAAAACGCCTTGAACCGCTCGATATCCATCTCCTGCGCCGCTTTTTCATCAACAACTTGCTCAAGCGCGTGAGAGCCCTCATGGCCTAAGACAAATGTTAAAAATGGAAGGAGATCTTTTGGATCCTGATTGAGAAGAGCGATATCAATAAATATTTTGGTTCCTTCTATCGTCGCGTAGTGGCGAACATTTTTGCGGAACTCGATCTGGTAGTCTTTTATATCCTTAGTCGTATCCGGCACCCTTGCCCTTATAAATCTAAAATATCTCTGGATAGTAGTAAGGTTGTCCTGCGCGTTAGCCGCAACCGGAATCCCCTTTGCCGTCAAAGCGTTCACTATCGTTTTCGAAAGCGTCTTTGGTTCTTGATCCTTTCCTAAATCAAACACCAGCCCTTCATCATCACCAATCTTTTCACCCAAAAGCTTTGCTGCCCCGGGCTGGGTGAGTGGATCAAATCTATCTATCGTAGGTAAGAATGGGTGGATATTAACACTTCCAAACCTAAAAATAGCGGGTTTAACTAATTCTTTTATATCTTTTTCTGATACTCCCAAGACTTCCTTTAATTTCTGGAACTTTCCCTCATTCATAGGAAAAAAGAAGGCAAAATCTTCACACTGTACAGCATACTCTTCAGCATCAAAAATATCATTTACGATGAGAGCCCTACGAGGATCATCAGTTGGTAACTCCAGTTTGTTCTTGGTTGCCAATAACAAACTATCAAGAAGCAAACTCGAATAGTCAATCCCTTTGCTCGTGGCACCTCTATTAGTGGTTGCTACTACCATTGGTAAACTTTTAATGTCACCTTTACTCAAACTATTAACAAGAGAGTCCAAAGTCTCAACAATAAAATCCGCGGAAAAACAGGACTCTATAATTATGTTTAAGTCAGAATGTTTATAGTTATTATTTCCTGCCCGCCAATATATCAAAGAATTAGCTAACTCTTTGTAGCTAATGGCATCTAAATGATCGGATATCTCTCTTCCAACTTGGCCATTTTCTAACCAGAAATGGCTTGGACCTCCATGTCCGCCAAACCAAATTGTTGTGTTAGGCGGGCACTCTCGAATCGCTTGTAAAATATACTCTTTATCCTCTGTTCCCCTAAAAACCTGAATGTTTTCATCCCTTACACCAAAACGTTTCCTGGCAAAATCGGCAATAGCTAAAGGATCAAAGAGATACTCTGAATGAACAACTATAATTAAATGTGCGTTTTTATTTAGCACAACTCTTTTAGAAAACTTTTCCGTAACTTCGATTATAAAAGGCAAAACCTTTTCAATATTTTCGTCAGATATATCAAGCCCAAAGCGCTTTATCGTGAGGTCTATTGCTCTTGCTACGGAATACTGATTGGCAAAGCCTAAATCTTTAGTTTTTGAATAAAACTCCCTATTAGAATATATCGACACTATATCCACAGGGTTTAGTGCGCCTTCTTCTATTTCTTCCTTCCTATACATCAAGTTGACAAAAACTCTTGCTATAGCTTCGCTATCAGTTAATGTTACAGCTTTTCCTTTTAAAATATTATTCTGCAGATAAGTTTTTATAATAGGGGCAATCTTTTTTTTGTCTTCAGCCTCAGGAAAATGTTTGGTTATAAGCTCATTTAAAAGCCTTGCTACCGATAAGCGAACAAATGAGTTTTTATGCTCTAAAAGTTTGCAAAGCGATTCAAATGCTTTTTCGTTTTTGAATTTGCCTAATGCGACTGCTGCATATATGCGGACAAGCACATTTTTATCACCTAACAATTTAATAAGCGGTTTAATTGCCCTTTCATCCTTAATCTCACCCAATGCATGTGCTGAGTCTGCGCGGAGTTTGGCTGCTGCTTTTTTATTTTTCAAAATTTCGATAAAGAAATTATATCTTCTTTCTTTGGCTTCTTTGGCTTTTATGTCAAGTATGCGTATTGTCGCTACTATCCAGCCGCGAACGGTTATATTCTTCTCATCCACGAATGCTTTGATAAGTTGGCTCAACGCCGGTTCTCCAATTCTAATTAAGTCTACAACCACATCTGATTCTGAATCTTTATCGCTTAATGATTTAATAAGTAACTTAATTGCTTTTGGGTCTTCAGGTGTATCTTCCTCTTCATCCTTTAAGATTTCGCGAAGTGGTTTAACTGCTTTTATATCTCTAAACTCGCCCAATGCATATGCCGCCGCTTTACGTACCTCTGCGTTTTTATCATTTAAAGCATTACGAAGCGGTTCAACTGCCGGCTGACCAATTCCTAATAGGGCGTATGTAACATATCTGCGGACGTTCTCGTTTTTATCTTTTAATGCCTCAATAAGAATGTCAATCGCTGGTGGACCAATTCCTATTAGGGCATAAGTAGCGTTCCTGCATACAAACACGTCTCTATTACCCAGGACTTCAATAATTGGTCTAACTGCTGGTTTCCCAATTTTAATCAATTCATCCCAACTCTTTTTTTTATTTTTTGCAATATGATAAGATATTTTTTCCTGCACAGTTCCAGGTTCCCAGTTTAGTTTATCTAATGTTTTTACCGCAGATTGGCGAACGCCCAAAAATTCATTCTTGTTTAATAACGTTTCTACAAGAATATCAACTGCCCTTTCATCTCCAATCTCACCTAATACCACTGCTATAGCCCTGCGATGATATGCATAGTTCTCCTGACCTTTCTTATCTTCTAAAAATTTGAGAAGAGATTCAACTGCTGGTTTGCCAATTCCTATTAAGGTATAAGTAGCGTCCTCGCATACAAACGGGTGGTTATCACCCAGGACTTCAATAATTGGTCTAACTGCTGGTTTGCCAATTTCAATCAATTCATCCCAACTCCTTTCTTTATTTTTCGCAATAAGATAAGATATTTTTTCCTGCACAGTTCCAGGTTCCCAGTTTAGTTTATCTAATGTTTTTGCTGCAAATCGGCGGATCCACGCATTCTCATTATCTAAAAGCTTGATAAGATCTAAAAGCTTGATCTTCGGCGCTAGTTTGCCAATTTTAGCTAAGACTCTTCTTGCTGCCAAAACGATATAATTGTTGTTATCGCTGCAGGCTTTGATAATGGAGGGAATTACTAGTTCACCAAATTCAATTAATTCTTCCTCTGCAGTTTTGCGGATCTGCCAATCTTCATCCCCTAATTGTTTTATTAACTCCTTTATCCTATCTTGCATGGGTTTGGAGACTGTGGCCGGCGACGCAGAAACTGTTGCTGCCGGAACTTGGGCTCTCAATACATTTGATAAACCGGCGGACCCGACAGGGAATATTCCGCTTATCAGCATAATAGTAACAAGTGTAATAACAACTTTTTGCGCGAATTTATTGTATAATGCTATTTTAGCTAATCCATATCCTCCTAAAACTGCAAATAATATCGAGCCACTTATTGCCATGAAAGGTATCAGGCCTATGTTTAGTGCTGTTAATATAACTCCAAATATTAGCCCCGTCTTTACAACTGTACTGAGAATTTCACTCGCACCAGAATATGCAGGGTATAACGGCTCTTCAATTTGTTTGGTTTCGCCTTTACCTATAACACGTTTAATTGCATCAACCACTTGGGAGTAAATACGGTATTGACGGACTGCTTCAAGCGCTTTTACTAGTTTAGGGTTAGGGCCGGTTAGACTTTCCACATAGCTTTTTTCGGCGCCTAACAGCCTGAGAACATTTAAAACAGATTGTTGATGCCTTTTGCTGAATGCCTGGAATCTCACCCAGTCCATCTCCTGAGCCGCTTTTTCATCAACAACTTGATCAAGCGCGTGAGAGCCTTCATGACCTAAGACAAACGTTAAGAATGGAAGGAGATCTTTTGGGGCTTGATTGAGAAGAGCGATATCAACAAATATTTTTGTTCCTTCTATCGTCGCGTAGTGGCGAACATTTTTGCGAAACTCGATCTGGTAGTCTCTTATATCCTTAGTCGTATCCGGCGCTCTGATTCTGATAAATCTAAAGTACCTCTGCATAATAGTGAGGTTGTCTTGCGCGGTATCCGCAACCGGAATCCCCTTTGCCGTCAAAGCATCCACTATCGTTTTCGAAAGCGTCTCTATCTCTTCTCTAACCGCCTTCGGTTCTTGCGCCTTTCCTAAATTAAACACAAGCCCTTCATCATCACCAATCTTTTCACCCAAAGGCTCTGTTGCACCGGGCTGGGTGAGGGGGTCAAATCCATCTATCATAGATAAGTATGGATGAATCAGGCTCTTTTTAGCGATTTTGCGCTTATCTATTTTTATTACAGGGAAGGCCTTGACAAACTGCTCTTTCAATTCCCCTAACAGAGGAAAGAAGAAAGCAAAATCTACTTTATCGGCAACAAACTTCTCCGCGCTAATTATATCGGCTATCCTTACTTCAGTTTTGTTGCGGGTTGCCCTGCGCAAACTGTCTACAAACTTTCCGGTCGGCATATTCGTAAATCTGTTACACGCCGACACAAAAACTGGAAGGTCCTTAATCTCGCCTTTCTCAACGCTTTCTTTCAGTAAATTTATTGTATTTACTGCAACCTTCGCTGATTTACATGTTACCACTACCATAAACATATCTGATAATATTCCGTTATTTTGGGCTGCACGTGCTTTCAGAGCACTTGCTAATTCCTGTGAAGTTATAAGAGTTTTCCTATCAAGTGAAACACTATTTAAGTGTTTATAATGACCATTTATAATAACTACCCCATTTTTCGGGCATTTTTCCACTTCACTAAGAAATTTCTTTTTATGATAACCGCCTACAAAACTTTTAATATGTTTTACCCCAAATCTCCCCGCAAATTCTTCCCATAGCGCAGGATGGAACACGCTTTCATGATTGGACATAATTATTAAATTAGTATTTTTATCAAACATTATTCTTTTAGAATGAATTTCAATCGCATCCAGTATAATCGGCAGGGCCTTTTCAATGTTTTCTGCCGTAAAACCAAGTTCAAAACGTTGTAAAGTAAGTTTTATTGCCCTGGCAATCGAAAACTGATTTGCAAAATCAAGATCTTTGGTCTTCTCAATAAATTCGTCGTTGGTATATATTGAAACGATATCCCCAAGGGAAAACACTCCATACATTATTTCATTCCTCTTGTGTATCAAATTAATAATAAATTTCGGTAAAACCTTTTTATTTATCTTTTTAAAAGCTCCTTTTTGACACGGCCACCCATAGCTTCCTTCTATATGATTTTCTAATAGGGGTATGATCTTTTTCTCGGCGATGCCGATATCGGGATATGCTAATGCAAGTCTGCACAACGCCACCACAGCCGCTTCTTGAAGTTCAATATTGGCAATACCGGTCCTTCTGTAAAACTCAACGATAGGATTTATAGCCCTTGAATCTTCCAGCTTACCCAATGCGGTTATAATCCTTTCTACGATTAAGATATTTTTCTTCCAAAAACCTCCGCCAATAGGTGTTTTCATTTCGGTATATTTTTTTAGCATATCAAGCAGATGACCAACCCCTTTTTTATCTCCAATTTTTCCTAAAGCCTCTGCCACACGCATTTGAATCTGCCAATACGGGTTATTTAATGCTGTTTTAATTAGCGGCTTAACAGCGCTGGAATCGCCTATTTTAGCCAAATACAATGCAGCGAATGTACAAATTATGTCATTTTGACTGTCCAACATTTGTATATGATAGTCTAATCCTGCTTTCCCAATCATATCTAATGCTCCACTTGCAGCATTGCCTAATTCCAGATCACGACTGGTCGCATTAATCCGCAAAAAAAGCGGAACCGCTCTCGCGTATTTTAGTTTACCCAATTTATAAATCGCATTTATACGCGGGGCATACCCACGATCCATGAGCCCTACATGATAAGAGTTCCATCCTACGTTTAAGAATTTGAACAAGAGACGCGCAGCATCCTCCGTATCGTATTTACACACAGCATTAACAGCATCAAACTGAAGTTGGGAGTTACCCTCATTAAAAATAATTTCAGAAAGAAATTTAAGAGCGTCCTTAGTTTGAAGCTCTCCCAAAATCCATGGAGTCCACTCTACAATTTTTCTATTCGCCCTCGTCATAATCCAAATATTATCTAACTTATTCTTTAGGGAAATAATTACCGGATTACCAATAGACACAAGCGCCAGGGCAGCCTCCTTCTGGACAACATGTGAGCCATCACCCAGAGCCTTAATCAAAGGATTAATCGCTCTCCGACCCTTTATTTTTCCCAAAGCCCGCGCGGCATGTTTACGCACCTGGACCGATCCATCTTCTAAGTCTTTAATGAACGATTTAACAAATGAATCGATTGTATGCGATATGACCTGGCGTACCCCCCACACACTAAACTGCAGCGGATTAACAAGAGCTGCCGTTGGAACTTCGGCTTTTGATACATCAGCAGGCACGACAAGGAGCATTCTGCTTATTAGCATAATAAGAACAATGGCCGGTATAATAATAATTTTTCGCGAGAATTTATTATATAGCGCTATTTTAGCTAATCCATATACTCCTAAAACTAATCCTGCTGTTATCATAAATGGTATCGACCAGTTTATTGCTAACAGTATGGCTCCAAATATTAGCCCTGTCTTTACAACTGTACTGAGAATTTCACTCGCACCAGAATATGCAGGGTATAACGACTCTTCAATTGGTTTGGTTTCGCCTTTACCTAGAACACGTTTGATTGCTTCAACCACCTGTGAATAAATACGGTATTGACGGACTACTTCAAGCGCTTTTACTAGTTTAGTGTTAGGGCCAGTTAGACTTTCTACATAGCTTTTTTCGGCGCCTAACAGCCTGAGAACATTTAAAACAGATTGTTGATGCCTTTTGCTGAATGCCTGGAATCTCACCCAGTCCATCTCCTGAGCCGCTTTTTCATCAACATCTTGATCAAGCGCGTGAGAGCCTTCATGGCCTAAGACAAACGTTAAGAATGGAAGGAGATCTTTTGAATTTTGATTGAGAAGAGCGATATCAATAAATATTTTGCTGCCTTCTATCGTTGCGTAGTGGAGAACATTCTTGCGGAACTCGATCTGATAGTCTCCTATATCCCTAGTCATATCCGGGGCTCTTGCCCTGATAAAGCTAAAATATCTCTGGATAATAGTAAGGTTGTCCTGCGCATTATCCGCAACCGTAATCCCTTCTGCCTTCAAGGCGTCTACTATCGTTTTTGAAAGCGTCTTCGGTTCCTGAGCCTTTCCTAAATCAAACACCAGTCCTTCATCATCACCAATCTTTTCACCAAGAAGTTTTGTTGTGCTGGGTTGGGTAAGGGGGGCAAACTTTTCAATCACCGGCGTAATAACCGGTGTTTTGGGCGGTTGAGGTAGAGATTTTTTAGAAATCTCTTCAAGCGTTGCTTTGGCAATTTTTCGCACAGATTCAACTGAATCTGACGCTAATTGTATTAATACATCGACAGGGGTATTGGAATGACCTGCAACATCACATTTCACATATAGATCAGGATCCGAAACTAATTGTCTTAATGCATCAGCAGGGGTATTGGAATTAAACGCAACACCACGACGAACAGAAGACCTCGGATCCGAAACTAATCGTTTTAATACATCGACAGGGGTATTGGAATTAAACGCAACACCCTGACGAACAGAAGACCTCGGATCTGAAGCTAATCGTTCTAATACATCAACAGGGGTATTGGAATTAAACGCAACACCCTGACGAACAGAAGACCTCGGATCCGAAACTAATTGTCTTAATACATCGACAGGGGTATTGGAATTACCTGCAACAGCACATTTCACATATAGATCAAGATCCGAAGCTAATCGTTTTAATACATCAACAGGGGTATTGGAATTACCTGCAACAATATACCTTATACCCTTATTATGGCTACACGATGATAAAAACCTCAACAACTCTATTGATTCTGGTTGTTGAATCATTCTTTTCAAAGCATCGTTGCCTATCCCCACCCATTCTTGATCTTTTAAATGATCAATTTGTTTTGCCGCCAGCAGATACTTTATACAACCAACCGGATCTTTTTTGAGCCATTCCTCTAGTGACGAACTGCCCAAACGTTCCCTTTTCGCTGTGATTTCAGCAATATATGATTCGACTGTCCTGCCGCCCATAATTGTTCTTTTTGAGACGTTCTGACTATTTTCAATAATCTCCGGCTGGTCAATCAAAAGAACGGATCCTTTCCCAACCAGATCCTGATATATCCATTTGCCGACCTCCGCAAATATGTTCTTAGAATATTCCTCACTCTTAATTTTTCCTTTGGCCCCCGTAAAACCAAACATTGTTAATAAATCTTCATCTATTTCCAGAACCTGGGCATATTTATAGTAAACTGGCAGCGCTGAAGTATCATCCGTCCATAGATGTTTTTCCGAACTAAGCGTTGCGAATGCATTGGATATAATTTCTTGTGCTGTTTTTTGTTTTGTTAAAAGACGGGCAATTACAGGTTCATCGCTTATTGTCTTTTTTGGTAGGGAGTATTCATAAAAATCACCACTAATCTCATCAAAAGATTTAGCATTACAATATAAAGCAGTAAGTAAAAAGTTCCAAGCGTGATACGAATCGTCCTCTGTTGTATACCACAGAATGCCCACACGTTGGCCTTTCGGTATCGAGTCATTTCCATCCGCGTCCACGGGCCGCCAGAATATAACGGGTTGGCCGTTTTCATCAACCGTTCTTGAAATCGAGGGGTCAAGCGCCCAAGTCAGAGAGATACGGTCATGCATTTTCCGGATAAAATCAGCGCCGTCCTCAAGGCCTCGTGCTTCAGGGCCGCCCAGAATTAAGTCTGGGTTTCTTGCCATTGCTTTATAATAATGACCTATCGTCGCAATGACCTTGAAAAGATCAACGGTTTTATTCTGCGGATCGGCACATAACAACATTGCTTTTCGCAATAATTCCTGGTCCGTTATGAGATGGGCCAACGGATTTGAAGGATCGGTCTCTCTCATTGCCCATTGTAATAACTGTGCGGCATAATTCTCTCGCAAGAAAAGAACTTGAGCATCCGAAAAATAATATCCAATCAACGCCGCCATCTCTGAAACATTGACTTTATCCGGTGCGGGTAAAGTGACCTTATAGCCTTTATCCGCCATCGCCTTAATCTCTTCTTCAAACATTTTCTCCAGATTTGAAATCGTCCGGTCTTTCGTAAAACCGATGATTGAAGGAGGTGCGACTGCTTTGTCGGGCAATTCGCCCGGTTTCAGCGGGTTTATACGGTTGCATATCTGGACCAGTGTTGAATAAAGGCGTTCCATCCGGTTTGCCTGCTCCACGACTTTCTGGTAATCGCCAAAGACCATTTCTTTAACAGTCCGGCCGCTTTCCAGCGTCAGAAGGTCATTCCTCAAACGTTTATAGAAGATAGAAAATATCTGCTGGCGTGTCCCAGGTTTAAGCGTGGCAAAATAACGGGCAAATTCCTGGTGCTGGTTTTTGGGAATTTCAGCCAGATATCTATATATAAGTTCAGGCTGTGCACGCAGGGCGTTGAAGAGATGGTTGAGCTGGCCCATTGAATGAAGCTCGCGGATCCTTTCGGGGGTTATTAATGCAGAAAGCGGCACATCAGCGGGATAATTACTGAATTTTGATTCCCAGAATAGGCGGTCTGCTTTGCCGGCAGTTATCGCGAGATCAATTTTCACTGTCGGATATGCAGATTTCTTTGTCTCCGTTACAACCGTCACAATCGGGGGCAAAGTCTTAAGGGCATGCGTTATTGAAAATCCTCTACCTGATAATGCGGCCCAGTTGTAAAAGATGATGCTTGTTGACACGGCTGTCAGCGTTACCGCGAATACCCCTACCCTGATGACCTGCAGACCGTGAAAGACCATCCGCCGCCAAAATCCGGGAGGACTGAGAGCAACGGGTACTATGGCATTCCAATTTTTGTAGCAATGATAAGCGGTGAGAATCCCCAGTGCAACAAGCGTTGCGGGATGCCATAACCCCAGAGCGAAAAGAGGAATCCCTGCCAAGGCTGTACCGACTGTTAAACTGATAACATCGCGGCTAAAAGCCACTTTCCCGCGAAGCGCATGCGGTAGCCAGAAAATCACGGCGGAAACCAGAGCCGTCCATACCTCGTTACTATTATAAATAAGAAGAACGTACGCGGGAACTGATAGCGAATAGGACAAGAGAGGTTCTATCCACCACGCAAGCCAGCGCATGTATGTCGGGTGTCCAAACCACGCGCCGCCGGCTGTGGTTCCGCTTTCGATTATTTCCTTTGTTGCAACAGTTTTTACGGCGTCGGGTTTTTTGTCCTGATCCTGAATGGCTTTACATGCATTAACTGCATCTTCGTATTCGTTTTTCGCATCAGACGACGGAGCAAGTTTATTACTTGTAACTCGCCGCTCGTTGCTTGTAAGAAAATTAGGATTTGCCAAAACAACATTCTGGCATAGGAAAGCAATCGTTACCGCAAGGGCGATAATCTTTATAAATAACCTTTTATGTATTACTTTACTTTTCATTCTGTTTCCAAAATCCATTTCATTTATAGAAAAATGCAACACATCCTTATATCTAAACCTCTTTGATTTAGACACAAAGACACACAATTTATAGCATTCTCTATAAATGTTATAATGCTTTTATTATACGCTATAAATGCGGTTTTGTCAATAGGGCGAATTGCTTTTGCTTTACGTAAAATCTATACGAAATGGAGCATTTGCAAAAATCACTTTCCCCTATTGACAAAGATACGAATTTCTAATACTTTAGACTCATAAAATTATAATCGGGCTTTAGAGGCAACGACAGGGAATAAACTTTCTATTTTTCCCGGGTGAGGGAAGGAGTTTGCATGACCCAGTATATAGCTTATGGTGCATTATTAGCAGTAGGTTTCCATATTGGTAGTAAGATCGCCCAAAGGACGATAAAAAAGTAAAGTTACATAAATATAAAGGGCAGGGTATTAATACTAAAACTTATGTGTTGTAACTATAGAGGTGGATATGAAATATAAAGAGAAGATAAATGGCAAAGATGGATGTTATTGGATAGAAGATGGTATCGTAAGGCATAATGTCGCTGTTAAAGAATATACCCTTGAGATGGCTAAGGAGGTTGTTAAGTTCTGTAAGAAGCTTAATAAAGGGTCTAAACAGAAATGTCTTCTTTTGGTAGACATGGGGAACGTAACTGACCAGACACCCGAATCCACTAAATATATGTCCTCAGATCCGGAAATAAAGAAAGTCTTTCAAAAAGTTGCATTAATGGTTAAGAATATTTTTGTAAAAATGGCGGGAGAATGTTATCTCAAATTAGCAAATCCTATTGTGCCAACCAAATTATTTACGGATGAGGCAGGGGCAATTAAGTGGCTGAAATCGAATAAATAATTATTGAGTAAACTCCATATAATGATATACCTTTTTGGCTGGGAACAAACTACTAACAGAAATATTCAAACAGTACGTATTAAATATAGATGATGAAATGAACGCTAAAAAAAGAATTGCTGATTTACGTAAACGAAAAATTACGGGAATAATATTAATAGCTTTTGGCTGTGTCGGTATAATACTTCCGGCCATGCCGGGATTATTGTTTATCGGGTCCGGGCTTAATATGCTAAAAAAAGGAAACGCCGCAAAAAACATTAAAAAACCTAAAAAACCGGTAAAAGGGCGTAAGACGTGTAAAAAAAGCGGTTAAAATTGTTGAGGATATCACCGAACACAAGAAGGCGGATGAGGCGCTGAAGGTAAAGGGGACAGGGTAGGCTCAAGTTACCAGTGCAACACTTGAATCCTGCATAATAATAGGATGAAAGGAGTTGCATATGTCCTAGCCGTTTAACTGTAGAAAATATCCTCGTTCAAAAGACAAACAGATAATCCTATCCTGTGGTTTCTATTTTGAAGAAAAATCCCTGGCAGATTAGAATGCTGAAACGAGCTAGCCCGGTTTTGACGGACACAATAAAACGGGTACAATACCCGGAAGGAGATTTTGTGGTGAATATAATCAAAAGAATTTTATTATTTGTTATTTTATTTATTGTAATTAGTTCGACGCAGACATTTGCGTTAATGGAAAACCGTCCGTTAAATACATCTGAGCCGACTTTGCTGAAGAGAGGGCAATTTCAAATTGCGACAGGCGGAACTTTTTTGAAACAGGCCAATAATGATAAGGAATGGGATTGGGTTTCCGATATTGAATACGGAATATTTGATTGGTTTGAGTATGATATTGAAATACCGCGTGTGTCAAACATCTATGGTGATGCGGATCTAGAAAACGTAAATGGTCTTGGTGATATCTCAATGTGCTGGGCGGTTAATCCTGTAAAAGAGGGAAAGTTTATTCCGACTATATCTTTTGCATGTTATTTGAAAACAAAAAGCGGTGACGAAGATAGGAATTTAGGAACCGGAACAAATGACTTTACAATACAGTTATTAATGTTAAAGACGTTTGGTAAATTATCTGTTGTAATGAACTTTGGATATACTTTTGTGGGGAAACCTTCCGGTGAAAACTTGAGGGATACTTTTAGCAATAATTACGCGCTAAAATATGAGCTTGCCGACAAATTAGTTTTGGTCTCAGAAATTTACGGGCAAACAAATCAGAATAAAGACGCCTCGAATGATCCATGGAATATGCTGGGAGGTTTTATTTATAATATTAATGATTTTTTGGCGTTTGATTGCGGTGTTGGGACGGGACTTAATAGTGAGAGTCCGGCTTTGAGGGTAACATCTGGTTTTGTTTTGACGTTTTAAAGGCATATCGGGTATTAAAGGGACACGCACCTAATTATAGCAAATAATCAACGGATATCTTTTGGCACATTAATAATAGTGTCCCACCGATAACGGCTAATGTCGCGACCGACACTATGATAGCGACTTAGACGGATGGCAAGTTTGGATAACTGGGGAACAACAAACAACTGCTGCATTCCGCGTTACTGCAACCGCCGTCCCCGAACCGTCAACATACGCGCTATTCGGCTTAGGTCTTTTTGGGCTTGTTTATTTTCGTAGAAGAGGCTTTAAAAAATGAAAGACACGCCAGTGTCTATTTTTTGTGTGAAGAAACAAGCTGAAGACCAATGAGACGTGCAATAAACACGGTAAGAAATAATTGCCCGAGAATAGCTTCCATAACAGCAAGATTACGCACAAAATCAGTTGCAGGCGTTATGTCCCCATACCCGAGCGTAGCAAGAGTTACAAAAGAAAAATACATTATCTCAGCAAAATTTAACGGACCACTTTTCATAACAAGAGAGTGGGGAGATATAAAGACAGCTATTTGATACACAAATGCCCATAATATTCCCATAAGGATATAGAGTGACGCCCCGCCCTGTATAGTGTCAACGGTAACATTCTTTTCAGCAAATATTCTCTTGAACAAAATACTTATGACAAGAACAAGAAATAGAGCAGAAATAAGAATAGTAATAAATCCCCAGGAAAGAGAAAGGTTTTTGTCGCCACCAATAACACTATTCAAAAAGAGAAAATTAAAAACAAATGCCACGGCAGCCATAATAAGACAGGTAATAAATAATCTTTTTCTTAATTTAAGGGACCATAACACTGTAAGCATTATCAAAAGAACAAGGAATGAAAGAAAAGGAAATCCTTCTTTATCAAACAGTGGATTGAGCAAGAATAAAAGCAAAATACTCACAAAAAAATGGCTGTATTTATTTCTAAGAAAAGCATGTGCAAGTTTTAACATAACTGCTTTTTCTTCTCGGAATAATTTTCCCTCGCTCATAATATCTACTCTCCATCTTTTTTGTTTGGCACTTTAAAAAACACCGAGTACAGTACGGGCACAACGATTAATGTAAGAATCGTCGCAAAACCAAGACCAAACATTATCGTTACCGCCATCGACACAAAAAAAGCATCCCTGAGAAGCGGTGCCATACCTAGAATCGTGGTCAAAGCGGCCATCATCACTGGCCGCATACGACTTACACCTGAATCAATGATCGCCTGATAATGGTCTTTACCGCTTTTAATTTCAAGATCGATCTGATCTATAAGCACAATCGCGTTTTTAATAAGCATTCCGGATAAACTTAAGAGTCCAAGAAGAGACATAAAACCAAACGGCTGATCAAACAGTAACAGTCCTGCACTGACACCGATAAGAGCTAACGGCACACAGAGCCATATAATGAGCGGCTGCCGCAGAGCATTAAACAGGAAGATAACGATCAGTATCATCAAGACCGCAAATATCGGTATGCTTCCTGAAAGCGCGGCAGTAGCTTTCGCCGAATCTTCGTTTTCACCACCCCATCCGAGCGAATATCCGGGCATACCCTTTAACGGCATTTCCCTGTTAAACACTATGGGTAATGTTTTATCAGTAAATTTTTTAAAGGGATCCTCATTAGGCCCAAAAGTCTTTCCGAGAACCTGGCCGACATCCACGTTTAATGCTTTTTCAATTTTCGGTTTTATGCGAGCGAGTAATTCACTTGAGAGTCCACTGCGCATATCAGTATGAATTGTAATTGTCGTTTTACGGTTTCGTCGAGCAATAGTAGCGTCTTCATATTCAGTTTTATATTCTGAGACAACCTGCTTAATAGGTATCGCTTTTTGTGCAACAGAACTCCATATAGTGAGATTATTGAGGTTATCAACATTTAACCGTTCATCTTCGGGTGCACGAGCAACAATATCTATAAGGTAATCCTCTTCACGATACACACCTGTTTTAATGCCCAAGAAAGATGATTTCATTTCTTTTGCAAGATCAGGACGGGTAATCCCTGCTTTACGTGCCTGTGCCTCAAGTAATTGCGGTCTCACAACCTTGATCTTTTCACGCCAGTCAAGACGCATACCTTGAGCACCACCATCGGCAATAATAACATTCTCAGCTTTTTTTGCTAACAGGCGAAGCTCCTCGTGATCAGGACCACTAATACGTACCTGTATCTTCCCTCCCTCACCGGGCCCGAGAGGAAACTTTCTAACATTCACCGTCACATCAGGTAACAATGCCTCGAGATCTTTTTGCGCTTGAGGGGCCATTGTTTTTATACGTTCATAGTCATCTACATTAATAAGTATTTGCCCATAACTCGTCGAAGGAGTTTCAGGGGCATACACAAGGATAAACCGTATTTCACCGCCACCTATCGCAGACGTAACATGATCGACACCTTCAAGATCCATAAGGTATTTTTCTGCTTGAACAAGTGCTTTTTCGGTATCACGGATATGCGTTCCTTCAGGCATCCAAAAATCAATATAGAATTGCGGCCGGGTAGAAACAGGAAAGAAACTATTTTTTATAAAGTTAAATCCATATATTGAAAGAATAAATAATCCGGCCGTAACAGCTAAGGTTACCCATCTATATTTGATACTTGTTTCCAATCCTTTTTTATAGAGTCGGAAAATGCCTCCTGCATACGGATCAGCGTCAGCTTTAGAAATATCTTTTTTAGGATCTTTTCCTTTAAGGAACATTTTGCCGAGAAGCGGTGTCACCGTAACAGCAGTCACCCAGCTAAGTGACAGAGAAATTAAGATAACCTGATATAGTGTACGACAATATTCACCGGTACTGTCATCTGACGTACCTATTGCAGCAAATGCAAGTATCGCAACAATAGTTGCACCTAAAAGTGGCGTCCCCGTTTGCGCAACAACTTCTTTAGCCGCTTTCAAACGATCTTCACCTTGCTTAATCTTTATCATCATCCCTTCAGTAACAACAATTGCGTTATCAACAAGCATACCTAAAGCAATAATAAGCGCACCGAGAGAGATTCGCTCAAGTGTCACATGAAACATATCCATAAAGATAAATGTACCGCAAATAGTAAGAAACAGAATAAAACCGATTATGAGTCCGCATCGTACCCCCATAAATATGAGAAGAACAACAACAACGATAAGCACAGCCGCAACAAGATTATCTATAAAACTGTCTATTGATTTAACTACAGAATCAGATTGTAGAGAAATTACCTCTAGCTCCATTCCAAGAGGTGCCTGCGGCTCAAGTTCTTTTAACTTTTGGTTTATCGATTCACCCATGACAACAACATTGCCGCCAAGAACAGTAGATATTCCAAGCCCAACGGCGGGTTTACCGTCATATCTCAAGATTTTATCCGGAGGTTCTTTATATCCGCGTGTTATTGTTGCAACATCATTAAGGTATATCAGTTTATCCGAGCTTTTTGCACTGATAAGCAGATCACCAAATTGTTTTTCTGATACAAACTCTCCGGTAGGATTAATAGGAATAAATTCTGTACCTATCGTTATTTTGCCTGCATCGGCAGGAAGATTTTTCGCTCCGAGGGAGTTATAAATATCTTCTTGAGATATACCGAGCTGCGCCATCTTCTGGCGATTCATCTCAACATATATAACTTCAGGCTGCCGCCCATAATCAATGATCTTTTTTACATCTGTAGCAAGTAACAACTCACGTTTTAAGAGATCAACAAAATCCTGCAATTCTTTATAGGTATACCCTTCTCCGGTGATTGCAATATATGCTCCGTACACATCGCCAAAATCATCATTTACGAGTGAAGGGCCGGATCCCGGTGGAAGTTGCACTTGATAATTCTGAACTTTCCTGCGCAGCTCATCCCATACTTGAGGAAGCTTATTTTTATCATATTGATCTTTTATCGTTACTTTAACATTGGACATACCTCTGGTAGAAGTAGACTCAACAAAATCAAGCTGCCCGAGTTCCTGTACAGCTTTTTCAATAACGTTCGTTACTTCTTCTTCAACTTCTGCGGCACTCGCACCGGGGTATGGTGTCATAATGGTCGCGTTTTTGAGTGTAAATTCAGGATCTTCAAGCCGACTGAGATTTCCATAAGCAACAATACCGGCAATAACGACAAAAACGGTCATAACCATTGTTATGACATTTTTCTTTATGGCAAATTCAGCTATATTCATTAATCAACCAATTTTTCGTTTTCACTTTTTGGTAACACCTTCATACCTTCACGCAAATGACGGATACCTGATACAACGATCACTTCACCCTGCTTGATACCGCCTGTAATAACAATGCCATTTGTACCCGTAATCTCACCGGTAGAAACTTTACGTTTATGTACCGTATCATCTTTCACGTCAAGAACCCATACCTGTGAGTTTCCTTCAGCATCGGGAAACACCGCATCGACAGGTACAATAATACGATCAGATGTATCTTTGCTTTCTTTACGATCATCAAAGAGAGCCACTCCAGCAGTCATGCCGGGATTTATCATCACATCATCAGGTGAATCCATAACAAATTTTACGTGAAATGTTTGTGTCATCGGATCAGCTTCTGTTTCCCATTCAAGGAGCTTCAGATCAAAACGCCTCCCGGGCAATGCGTCAAATTCTGCAACAGCGCTCATCTCACCTTTTTTCTTTGTGAGTGAGGAAGCATCACTTTCAGGAATATCTATAACGACTTTAATCTGCGTAAGATCTTGCAAACGAACGATCGGCTCTTTCGCATTAATATTTTGAAAATTTTCTACAAATTGTTTTGCTATAACACCTTTAAAAGGCGCTCTAAGATTTGTATCATCAAGCGCTTTTTCAGCTCTATTTAAATCAGAGAGAGAGACATCATGTTTTTCTTCTTTTACTTTTAAATCAGCGATCGGGACAACACCGTCTTCATACAGTTTACGATACCGTTTCAAGTCAGACTGCGCCTCAACATAACTCGCATTTGCAGCGGCAACAGTATATTTATAGTCACGCGGATCTAACCGAGCGATAAGAAAATCTTTGGCAACTTCCTGCCCTCTTTTTATTGGAAGTTCAATCAGTTTACCGCTAACTTCAAAGGCAATATCAGCAGTGTTTATTGCTTCTGCTTTACCGGGATACGTTCCTTTTGACACAACCTGTTGGTCAGCGACAACCATCGTCTTTACTGGACGCGCTACTTGTGCTTTTTCTTCAGGTGCTTTTGATCCGCAAGAAGAAAGACACACAGCCATAACACACAAAAAACTGATGGAGAGTGCCTCTCCCTTTATTACCCGTTTAATTATTCGTTTTAAGTTCATAGATATTTACCTTTCTTCTTTTAAGGGAACGTGCGTAAACAATTTTACTTTGCAGCCCCTAAGTAAGCCTCTAACCGTGAACGCCACTCTTGATACTCTTTTTCTGATTCAAGAAACGTGAACCGCCCAACAGACCGTTCAACAGCCATATAATCAATCAAGAAATCATGCACTGCATTTGCAGCGGTAAGATCTGAAACAAGCGCAGCGTTTTGCGCATCTAAAAGATCAAGTATTGATACTACACCACGTGAATACGCATTGATTACAAGTTCAAGATTCTTTGATGAAGCGCTACGCGCCTTATACGAAAGTTTTATTTTTTGATATGTAGCAAACGCTTTAAATATGTCTGAGCGTATACTCTGATCGATCTTTTGCACGACAGAATCTTTTTCGTATACAAGTCGCGCAAGATTTTCTTTTGCGCGTTGATATCCGGTAATTTTTGCGCCACCTTCAAAAAGTGGGAACGTAAACTTAACGCCTGCGATCCAATCAACTTTACTCAACTCTGTAGATCGCCTACCTCTACCGGCATCACCAAAATTACTCGTAACATCATAAAACCCTGCGGCGTCAGGTAAAATAAAATCTAATTTCTTTGAGAGTAGTCTTCTTTTTTGTGATTTGATAAGAGAAGTATATCTTTTTATTTCGGGAACAGTCTGCACCCCTTCACTAACCATAAAATCAATAAACACTTTAATCGACTGCGGATTATTAATGTACGGATAGATTTCACCATAATGAGGAAAAACATCAGGATCTTCTAACTCTGTATCAGCGATACTGTAAGCATTGTTTAGCGGTAGATTAAGAACACGGTTAAACTCGACTTCAGCAACATTTCTGTCACGCACAGCATCAACAACAGCTTTTTCATCGTTTGCAAACTGGTTTTCCCATCTATACACTTCACCGGGACTTGCAACACCAATATCAACCCTCTTTTTTGCAACATCCAAATTCTTCTCGGTCAACTTCATATTATCTTTTTGCACTTTTTCAAGTGTTTTTGCACGAAGAACATTCAGATACGATACAGAAGCGCTGAGCGCAATATTAAGTTTAAGATTATCATAATTATATACCCGTGAATCCTGCAGTCTTTTTTGTATCGTTATATTAGCCAGAGAGTTTTCTGAGAAAAAGAGCTGGTTTACACCGACTGTACCGGTCCATGCTCTTTGAGGATTAAGCCCGCCAGCCATCCCTGCTCTATCACGATCGACCATTCTGCCTTCTGAAGAGGTATTGGCTTGTGGCAACCAGTCAGTATACGCTTCATACACATTTTGTTGTCCGGCCGCAACAGCACGTTGGCGGGTAAGAATATCAAGGTTGGTTTTGATAGCTCTTTTTACTGCTTCTTTAAGAGTAAATTTACCGGCAGTTTTTTCATCATCTTTTTCATAATTAAGGAGGTCTGCCTTACCCATCAGACCAAAACTTGGCCATACATTTATCTTTTCTGCAGTTGCCATATTAATAGTAATTTTATGCCCGGCGGTAAATTCAACAGGAATAGTCTTAGGATTCTCACCACGCACAATTCTTTGGATAGTAAGCGCTAACTTACGTGACAATCGTTTCTGCTCAGAAGGCGGTGTAACACACATTAGTAGGCCCCACTCAACATATGTTCTATCATAATCAGCAAATGAGGGCAGCTTTGCTTCATTAATAATAGAAATGAGTTCTTTTACCATGTCATTTGGGAGATGATGCTGAGGAAAAACATATACTGCATCAAAACCTTTTTCCAGCTCACCTTTTATGTTATCGAGATTTTTACCTATTTCTATAACACGTACTTCATAACCTAAATGACTCACATGCATATTGATAGCTTTAACAAAACCGGGAAACACTTTTGACAGACCGTCATTACAAAGAATCGCAATTTTTTTACAAGGTTTTATTTCTTTTAACGCTTTAAGATTTACTTCAAGCCTACCACCAACAATGATATAAGCGAGATTGTTAACACCGCTTGAATCACCATCTTTCGGTATCCCTTGTATCCCCGGATGAAGAACAACAGAGGCAACAACCGGTTTAGGGTATTCCTTACGCAAACATATTTGATGTGACGACATCACGCCAACTGAAACAACGATATCTACCGTATCATCACTAAGTAACTTTTCAATCCCAGCATCAATGCTTTTAACGGTCCAATCAGCAACAATGATCTTATCTTTAGGTATCTTTATTTCGTATTCACCATGCACAAGTTTTCTGAGCTCGTCCGCTACCATCTGATCAATGATATATCCCTGCTCCATAGGGCCGTCATATATAACGCCTATAGTAACTTTGGGGATAGTACGCTCAGACTGGGAATATGAAAAAGAGAGAAAAGATGATGAAAAAACAATGACTGCTAAAGAAGAAAGAGACACACATCGAACAAACTTAAAAACAGAATGTTTATTGTTCTGCATCACAATAGTGTTTCTCCTCATTAATAACTGGATAATGTAATTTGAAACAAAAAAACACAATAGTATTTATATCATATTTAACAGAATAAATAAAATAAAAAAGGGGACTGTCCCTTTTTCTGAAAGAAAATTGGGACTGTCCCCTTTTTTATCATCCCCTTTTTTCATTTCTTTTCTTTCACGAATAACAATGGAAAAACAATATCACTCATGCAACACGGCAACCATACCGACAAGAAAAGAAAAATAAATAGCCCTCCATACACATACAGCGTCACGACTCCCCCCAGAGCCATTATCATATGAAATAACGATGCCCAAGTACTCAGTAACACATGTCCTGTATGAGGAAACTTTGTATTTGACCAGAAATATCCGATCACTACTCCCACTATCGCGGCAGGATTCACCAACCACCATTCTTCAATGAATCCGATATGCAGTTTGAGGTTAGGTAATTTCAGAAGATACTCACCTAGATACGGTATTACTGAATCGCTCAAAGTCGCAATACCGATAGAGCCAGTATAACCGATCAGAAGCACCGGAAAAAAGTTACAATTACCTTTTTCACTTACAGTACATTTGTATTTCTTATATATCGCGGCAGTAACAATAGCACTTAAAACAACATGCATGGGGTGTAATATATAAAAGACATGGTGCGCGGTATCATGCTGAATATTGCGAAACAAAAACATAAGTACAATACCGGTAACAGCACCTAACATGGTGAAAGGTATATGATGCTTGAGTTCTTCTCTTATTGTATGCATTGTGAAATCTGTTTCTATTGTTCAGTTTTATTATCGGCAAAACAAGCTGTTGATTCACGTATAAATAATGACCTGATCTTATCCCAAAATCCCCCACCGAGCACAAATATACTCACAATAAGCATAATATCGCCTGTGACTGCATAAGCTATCCCGTGATTCTCATATCCGGGAATCATATCTCCGCAATATGGAGCCATCCATGCAAGGAAGATCGGTATCAGAAACAATATAAGTCCAAATTTATACCGTTTTGGACCAACCTCATCAACAGGCCCATACTTTTTAAAGAATATCGCTACCATTGATTTTATATAATCGTAGCCTGGCTTACCTAAAACAGCAACAGACCAAAATATAAATATCTGTGGGATAACAAAAAACAGTATGCTTGACATCACAGCTTTTACACCGGCAGGGATACTAGTGGCAGAAACAAAAGGGATGGCAAGCGGAACAGCCTGCCCTATAATGAATATTATTATACCAACAGCCAAACGGCCCTTTGGTAAGTTATGTTTACAATCATTCATTGAGTCACCTCTTTATCTTTCGAAAGATTATAACATCATTTTCAAAAAAAGAAATAGTTGCATTAAGATACCGCGCAAGCCATTCAAATGTTTCCTGTGAATAAAACGAAACATGTGTCAGATCATCTTTATAATGCCACTTTTCAAATCT
>Ga0075121_1000535_pt1 | contig 26258 bp, 12 predicted proteins | sample AntAceMetag02UKG_FD_69793 | JGI IMG/M metagenome (GOLD analysis project Ga0075121, IMG submission 69793) | Saline lake microbial communities from Ace Lake, Antarctica - Antarctic Ace Lake Metagenome 02UKG | ecosystem: Environmental > Aquatic > Non-marine Saline and Alkaline > Saline | place... | reverse complement strand
CTCTGGTTACATTGTATCAAGACCATCCTGGTCTTGATTTCTCCTCATCCAGCTCAAGGATGCAATGGTTACAACAAAAACTCGATTTTTATTGACATAATCATCCCCTATATTTTCTCAATAGAAAAAAGCTACAGGAGAATAAAATGAAATATTTATTAACCTTTTTTCTCTTTATAAATGTCCTCACATTACTCGCTACGGAAGTAAGCGGTATTCAGACAGGTACCTGGACTCTAGAGGATAGTCCCTTTGTTGTAATCGGTGAAGTGCAAATTCCCGCTGGTGAAGAGCTTACTATTGAGCCGGGCGTTACCGTGCAGTTTTGGGGTGAATGGAGTATTACTGCAGAAGGTATGCTCAATGCTCAGGGTACTGAGACGGATTCCATATATTTTGACCGCTATCCCACATACAGCGGATATTGGGATGAGCTGCGTCTGGAGCAGGAAACCGGTGACGGATATGAGCTTGCCTACTGTTATATCCGCGGTGCAAATAATGGCGTGAATTCTATTGATGCCCCGCTGCATATTCATAATTCTCATCTGGATGGGAATATGACGGGCATCCATCTTTTTGCCATTGGTAACCCTGACCCTCCTGATGTATTGATAGAAGACTGCTTCATCGAGCGCAGTTATGAAAACGGTATTGATATTTATGAAAATGGCAATACCACCATTCAGAACTGCGAGATTACCAATAACGGCATGGGCACTCAATACCGCGGTGCTATTCAGATCAATATCCAAACTAATGGAGCTGTCTGTTCACCCACGATCCAGGATAATTATATTCATGATAATAATAAGCAGGGTATCACCTGCACTGATATGTTCTCAGCCGGCACGATCAATGTCCTTATCCAGAATAATCAGATCATCGGCAATCTCACCGGAGTTTATTTCTATAATTGCGGTGGCACTCTGCTCGATAACCAGATAGCTGATAATTTTATCCCAGGCGACATGAATAGTGGTGCTGGCGTAATGTGCTATGGCTCCCTTGCCACACCAATGATCACGGGGAATACTATCACGGGTAATTATACTGCCCTTTATATCACAAATGGTGCCAATCCCTATATGGGTAATGCCGCCAGTGCAAATCCTCTGGAACAGGGCATGAATACTTTCCAGGAAAATATCGATGCGAATGGCGTAAATAACTCAGTCTATGTGTATAACTGCTCCAATACTTATACAATATTGGCAGAAAACAATACCTGGGATTCAGAAGATTATGATGAAATTGCCATTACTATCCATGATGGCGAAGACAGCCCTTCTCTACCGATAGTAGATTTTGACCCCATTTATGCTCCACCTTCAACTCTACTTTCAGGAACTTTCACCTATAACGGGGGCTATGAAATGGTCAATTGGACTATGTATTTGATCAGTGTTAATAACAGCTTGGATATCGAACCATTTACCCTTGAATATGGCAGCTTTGAATTAACCGAAATTCCCGCTGGATACTATTTTCTTGGTCTCATGGGTATGAGTGCTGATGGTGAGATTGCTACTGGAACCTATGGTGACTGGCGCTTTCCGGAAGTACTCACAATCAATGAATCAAGCCAGTACACTGACTTGGAAATAGAGGTTAATGACTATGATTTTCAGCGCTATAATTATGTTCCGCGAGTAATCCAGACAGGAGATATCACTCTATATCATTTTATCGAAGGAGGATTTTATCCCCAATACCAGGCACTGTTATATCAAGATGGAGATTATCTGAAATACTGGGGCAAACCGCAATACGACGATAATGGCTGGTATATAGATGAATTTACCGCTCCACATTCAGTATATCAAAAGATCACTAATCTTGCTGTTGGTGATACCTGGGAATCATTAAGATTATATGGTGAAGATGAATCTTATATCTATCAATATACTGTAACGGCAAGGGATACTATTGAATATATATCAGAAGCTCATGAATGTTTTACAACTGAAGCTGTTCATGAAGATGACATGATCTTAGAAACCTTTGTCAACCAGATAGGCATTACATGCAGGCTTAGTTTAAATGAAAATAATCTATTAGGACTAAATAGTCAACTTGATCTGGATAACTCAATCTTGCCCCAGACTGAGCCTTCCTTTCTGCCAATAACACTGGATTATTTCGCTTACTACCCTTTGTATGAAGAACCATTAAATCCCTGGGACCTGAAATTTGCCTGGGGTGAAGATGATCAGGAAATTCTGCTCTGGAACCCTCCTGATGGTAATGCCCTATTCTATACTTACCGCATTTATGCTAATGACGTTATGATTGCTGAAATACCTGTCACAGAAAGACAATTTCCTGTTCCGTTGCCTATAGAAATAACCACTGATTTCTATGTGACCGGATTTGACGGCACCAGCGAAACTGAGCCTTCAAATACTATCACCTGGATTGTGCCCACTGGCGATGATAATGACCAGGTTCCCTTGAATATTACCCAGCTTAGTCAAAACACCCCTAATCCCTTCTCCCCTGATAACTCCCGCTCAGCAGTTACCCGCATAGCATTCAATCTGGCAGAAGATTCCCCAACTTCACTTGCCATCTATAGCTGCCGCGGCAGAAAGATCAAAGATCTGGTTAATGAAAACTTATCAGCAGGAAATCACGAAATTCTCTGGGACGGCACCACAGAAAATGGTAATCCTGCAGCATCAGGCATCTATTTCTATAAACTGAATACTGCCCACACCACAATTTCCCGCAAGCTGCTGCTCCTTCGCTAAAAGATACAGCAGCAGCCCTAAGCCCTACAAGCCATATAGGTACTATAAGTCCTTTAAGACCTATATCCTATAATAGCTTAGCCCAATATGTGCCCTTAACCCGGAACAACTTAGCACGTAGTGATATTAAAATGTGAGTACGTGCTAAGCTGTTTCAGAAATAAAACTTACCTGATTACAACAAAAAGGGGGTTACAGAAAAAAAATATCGTGATTTCCCTGAGCATATTATATAAAGATAAACGAGTTATGATTTTAAGTATTTGTGTTTGAAAACAGGCGTAAACCAGGAACTTAAGTATAAGTCATAAAGCGAGATATGTATTTTAATACTGAAGTCTTGAATGAATTACACCCTGAGTGGCTTGATATGGGATAAGTTATGAGAGTGTGCATATAATTAATATAGTAGGGTAAAAATATAATTAGGGAAGTTATTTTTCTTGACTATATTATAGTAGTGAAAGGTTTTTTAAGTTGGAATGGAATATAATAAAAAATATAGGAGAATGTTATGAGAAGATTATTAGTATTAGTGGCGATGATGGTCACATTTTCAATCCTGCTGGCAGTTGCAGTAGATGATATAACTGCTTTAGGCATAGCTGAATATCAGTTAGAGCTTAAAGGCAAGACAGATTTTAGTATCACAGGCGAGGAGATAATCCCCGGAGCATCAGGCGAGGCAGTGGCTTATGTATATCAGTTATCACCGCAGGGATTTGTCATCGTGAGTGTGGATACTGATCTTCCACCTGTAGTGGGTTATTCTTTCACCAATGACTTTTCTTTTGAAGACACTCACAGCGAGGGTTATCTTTATATTCAGACAGATATGAATAATCGTCTAGCAGCTCGTGAGATCACTCCAGTAGAAATATTAACTGAAAACCGGACAAAGTGGAATGCTTATTTGAATGAAGATGACTCAGCTTTCATGAGCCGAGATCGTGCAGTATACCCACCCGAAGGCTATTCTTCCACGGGTGGCTGGGTAGATCTGCAATGGGATCAGGGTTATCCCTGGAATGCATATTGTCCCATGGATGATGTAAATGGTGGCAGAGCGGTATCAGGATGTGTGGCAACTGCTTTATCTATGATCCTGGCTTATCATGAATATATCGGTGATGCCAGTTATAGTAATAATGATGATTATGCCAGCAATTATGAGGGTTTTTACTGTCTGATAGATAATGATTTTGAAGAAAATGATTTTCCTGATTTTCCAACCTTGAATACTTATCTGGTAGATGTTCAGGAATATTTTGCTGGTGTGGATCCCATGAACAATCATGTCCTGGCTACTTTAAATTTTGCAGCAGGTGTAGCTGTGCGGATGAAATATTCCAATGTTGCTTCAGGTTCTTATGTATACTGGTCAGGACACAATGATTCCAGAGAAGCCTTTTTAAATAAATTTGGTTATGATACTGCTGTAGGAATGTCCGGCAGCAGTCCACAGTTCTATAGTGAGCTTCAGGATGATATGATGAATGGTCGCCCGGCAATGTTTGGGATTTTAGGTGGAACTGATGGTCATGCAATTATCGGTGACGGCTATAATACAGGAGATGGCACCTATCACCTTAATATGGGCTGGGGTGGATATGATAATGGCTGGTATTCACTTCCTTATGGTATGCCTGCTGGTTATAATGTCATTGATAATGCAATTATTAATATCGAAGGTGGCGGCACTTTATTTGATCTTTTTGCGCTGATTTCCAATAGTGATGGAACAATTCCTGCCAATGCAGATATCGAGTTCAGAGGCAGCAGATTATATGATGGTAATCTTGATGGTGGTGGATCATTTGCCTTTGATTTCATGCATGAAGGCACCTATAATGTTACAGTTAATTATGAGAATCCAGGTGGTGGATATTTTTATAAATCACAAACCTTTGATCTGGATGACAGTAATGATTTCCTGATGATGACTTTGGATGATTACACTACCTTAACTGGTAATGTTAGTGGTGTGGCAAGTCCAGCTGGAACTGAGATCACTTATTATAATGAAGAAGGTGAAATAATGAGCAGTGGCGTTACTGATGCCAGCGGAAATTATTCCATAGCAGGGATCATGCCTGGTACATACCTGGCAACAGCATCCTGGGGTGGAACTTATTTTGCTGAACAGGAAGTGGAGATCACGGCTACTCAGCAGAACTTTGATTTTACTCTGGAAAATTATCCTGAGTCAGGAACACTTAGCTATTGTGGAGACACAGGAGAAATATTCCATTTGATCCCTACTACAATGAGTTGTGCTTTCAAACTTACTCCAGAAGACCTGACAGATTATCTGGATACTATCTTCAATAAAGTTCGCTTTATCTCACCAATAAGCATGGCAGACGGTCAACTCTGGGGACAGATTTGGGCTGGAGGCACGCTTGTTTCTGAGAAGGCTGTTGATAGTTTTAATTATGGTGAATTAGTGGAAGTTACCTTTGATAACATGGTACCTATTGAGCCGGACATGGATTATTATATCGGTTTCAAAGTGCAAAGCACTACCGCCGATCTTGCCTGGTTTGATACTTCACCTCGCGTTCCTGGTAAGGGTGCCTGGTTCAGGATCAATAGCTGGACAGAAGTTAATAGCAGTTATGATCATAACTTCATGATCACTGCCAAAGTTATTTCTATGATAGCAGATGGTGAAGAGATGGATATCAATCCTGTAACAACTCAGCTTGGACAAAATTATCCTAACCCATTTAATCCTGAAACGAATATAGCTTTCAGTCTGGCAGAAACAAGTCAGACAAGTCTGGAAATCTATAATGTAAAAGGTCAGAAAGTTAGGACCCTGGTAAATGGAATACTGGAAGAAGGTGAACATATCATGCACTGGAATGGTGTTGATGATAGTGGAAAACCAGTTTCCAGCGGTATATATTTCTATAAATTAAAAGATGGTAAATATACATCTACTAAAAAGATGATCTTGATGAAATAATTACGTGAATCGTGAGTCGTGAAACGTGAGATGAAATATGGGCAGACTTTGGTCTGCCCTTTTTTATTATTATGGTTAAGATAACTTTTCTTTCGGATACACATCTGGGGTTTGATCTGCCCTTGCGTCCGCGTTTGAATATAAGACGACGGGGAGAGGACTTTTTTGCCAATACCCGCCAGGTGCTGGATATGGCAATTGCAGAAAAATCTGATCTGATCATTCATGGAGGAGACCTTTTCTTTCGCAGTAAGGTTCCTGCACCGATTATCGATAAGGTATATGCGCTGTTATTTGAATATGCCGAAAAGGGAATTCCTATCATTATCGTGCCTGGAAATCATGAACGCTCAGTGTTACCGCAATCTATTCTGCTTAATCACCCCAATCTTTATATTTTCCAGCAGGCAGAGAGTTTTGAATTCTTGATCAGGGGAGAGAAAGTAATAGTTTCCGGTTTTCCTAATATCCGAAAAGATGTGAGAAGCAGGTTTGGTGAAGTTCAGGAAAAGCTGAAGCGAGAGCAGGAAAGCCTTAGTATACTTGTGATGCATCAGGCAATTGATGGTTCCCAGATCGTTGGATACATCTTTCGGGATAATGCTGATGTAGTGAATATCAAAGATATAAGCCGAGATTTTGATCTTGTGCTGAGTGGTCACATTCACCGGAGACAGATACTCACCAATGGACGTCAACCCATCATTTATAGCGGTTCTGTGGAGCGGACATCCTTTCAAGAGATGAGCGAGCCAAAGGGTTATTATGAAGTGGAGATGGCAAAGAGCTCAAGGGGATGGCGAGCTGATAAAATAGCGCTCAGGGAACTGCCAGCACGCCCGATGGTGGACATCTATCTTGATGATATTATTGAACGAAGTAACTGGGAAGAGCTACTGAAAGAAAAGATAAGTCATCTGCACAACGACAGTATCGTGCGGTTGAAACTGAAGAATAAGGCAGCCAATCTTGATTTGACTGCAGAAAAATTGCGTAAGATTTTTCCAAAGACGATGAATTATAGTTTGTCACGTTCACTTTTTTCCGATAATAATGATAAAAATTAGTGTTGTTTGAAAGGAAAAGATATTTGTAATAATTTAACAATTGACAATTTAGGAGAATTTTTACTTTTTTGAAAATAATTGATAAGAAGAAAATATTTTACTGGAGAAGAACATGCGAAGAAATTATCCTTTTAGTGCACTGGTAGGTCAGGAAGAGTTATTTCTGGGGCTTTTATTGAATGTGATCAATCCTGAATTAGGTGGGCTCTTGATCAAAGGAGTGAAAGGTTCCGGTAAAAGTACTGCAGTTCATGGATTAAGTGATGTTATTCCAGACATCGAGATACTTAAGGACTGCGAATTTAACTGCAATCCCGATAAACAGGAAGAGTGGTGTAAAAGTTGTCAGGTGAAATATGCTGGAAAAGAGAAACAGGTAATAAACCAGCAGGTGAGAACTATGTCCGTTCCTTTGAGTGTCACGGAAGACAGGCTGCTGGGAACGATAGATATTGAGCGGTTACTTCAGAAGGGGGAGAAGCATTTTATCCCGGGAATTCTGGTGCAGGCGCATCGTCAGATATTATATATAGATGAAGTGAATCTGCTGCCAGATCATATAGTAGATGATATTCTGGATGTGGCAGCAATGGGCTGGAACCGGGTAGAGCGGGAAGGATTTTCTGTGGAGCATCCAGCGAAATTTTTATTGATAGGTACTATGAATCCGGAAGAGGGAGAATTACGTCCCCAGATTTTAGATCGCTTTCCGCTTTCTGTGGAACTGAAATCAGTGGAGGACGGCAGGTTGCGGAAGGAGATCATTCAGCGGAATCTGGCATTTGAGCGTGATGCAGCAGGATTTATTGACAGTTTTATAACTGAAACAGAAGGTTTACGCAACCAGGTAGAAGCAGCCAGGGCAATACTTGAAAAAGTTCAGGTAAACCCAGTGTTTTACGATCTGATAGTAAAACTTGGCAGTGAATTTAAACTGGATGGACACAGAGCAGATATTATAATAATCAAAACAGCCAGAACCCAGGCAGCCCTGGAAATGAGAGGGGAAGTAGAATTCCGTCATATTCGTCAGGCTGCTCATCTCGCTCTGGGACATAGAACTCGTGAAGGTGGATTGAGTAAGCCATTAACAACAGAGGAAATCGATGAGTTCTTTGATCGTCATAAGGAATGGCAGACTAAAGGACAAGGGAAAATTGAACGCAATGTTGTAGATAAAAACATCAGACTTTTTACAGATAGTGGATTGGTGCAATACGAAAAAAAATGACAAGGGCTTTGGGTAATGCAGTAACCTGGCTCGAAACCCAAAGTCCGCAGGAACTTGAGTCAAATATTCCACAATTAGCGATTCGTTATGCAGAAGCAGACTCGGAATTAACAGAAGCGGAAAAGACGATCTTAATTGAGATGCTCAGCATTTTTGACAGATATCATAATAAGAGTGAGAATCTGGCCGCTTTGCGCTATTTTCTGCACCAGCTTTCTGATCCTGAGTCTGACACAACAATTATTCAAGCGAAACGTGGTATAATTAAATCGCTGTTTATCTTTGATGAGCAAATGAATCTGAAAACGCTGTTGAAATATGTGCTGGGACTGGTACGTAACCGCAAAATAATCGGAGAAAGGTTAAATTTGCCACGGTACAAAACAGTACGCAAGGGAGTATCGGAGAACAGGGAAGAAGAAGCCAGGTTCAAGATCGAATCCGGCTGGCAGCAGAAACTGCGTTTGAATCTGGCAAAGCGTAAGAAAAGCCGCAGGATTACTGATCAAATATTTAAGGCAGCTCGCAATAGAATACTGAGGTATCAGCAAGCAGGTAGAGGTGAATTGTGTCCCTTGCCTACTTTACTCAATGCTGCTGGGATGGGGCATTATAATCTGGCTGAGAAAAGATTTACGATCGATAAGTCTGATTTCTGCCACGCTGTTTATGCCCAGAATGAAATATTTAATATTATGCTGGTGCTGGATACGAGTAAGTCCATATCCTGGGTGATACCGCACATTGAGAAACTGGTGAGTTGTCTGAGCGACAATGTGAGTAAAGCCCGTGACAAACTGGGATTGATCACTTTCCGGGATGATCTGGCGCAAATATATCATTACCCTACTTTGAATGTATTACAGGTTATTGGAACGATAAATCAACTGGAAGTGAAAGGTGGCACTCCCTTAGGGGAGGGTTTGCAACTGGCTAATCAGGTATTGGGAAAAAGTAAGTATCGACTGGCTGGTATGAAGAATTTAGTAATATTGATTTCAGATTGCTTCCCTGAACCATTGGAAGGAGGGCATACAAGCCTGCTTGATGAACCATCCTATAAGAAAGTGATCAAAACTGCTGAGCAACTGGCAGCAAACCGAGTGAGACTGATGATCATTAATCCTGCCCGGAAAGGTAATAAAACGTACTGGAGCAAGAAGTTAATTGATATCTTGATAAAAAACTGGGGAACGCGGTATCTGGAACTGAATCCTGTAACAAGCTATAATCTGTTCAAGGGAGAAAAAGAAATTGTGGATAAAAGGAATCTTGAGCAATTGATGGAGATGATGGGTGAATTGAAGGTGGAAATTTGAATTTAGGAAATCAACATAATAAGACATATATTACCTCTTAACTTCCAATTGGGCAATTAACAGGTAATAAATTACCGATTAACTAACTAATAATCAGAGTTAAATTTGAGATTGTAGTAATCAAAGAGATCGTGATTAAGAAATATCTGCTGGAAGAAAGCTTCCAGTTTTGGATTTTCAATGATTTCCTGGAATTTGTCATTTCTGAGAAGATGAACAATTTCCTTATCAATATCCCTGTAGGATAGATTTCTGCGATGGGCGAGGAAGTCCTTTTTTTCTTTTAACCAGTTGCGATATAATGCTGTGGCTTTTTTCAATCGAATTGTACCTTTTCTATTTTGACGATATAATTTATGCAGATCATGCAGGAGTATATTTATCTCGTCATAGATGGCAAATTTATCATGGAAAACCTGGTGAGGAATCACGTCTGTGAAACCATATTTTTTATAAAGCGGCATCAGTGAATAATAGAATTGCTGATTGTGAATAGGCGAACCATAGGGGTCGTTATTAGTATAAAGCTGGGTGATATTTTCCAGGGATTCCGGGAATTCTGCTTTTATGAAGTCGAGAAAATAGTCTTTTTGTCTACCGGGCTTGAGTGTTAGAGAAGATATCCAGATGAAATCAACTTTCAGATCACGTGCTTTTTGCAATAATGCTTTTATATGAGCAGGACTGTCTGATATACCGGGGATGAGTGGCATGGCGAGGATACCAGTGCGAAAACCGGCAGCAACTGAAGCAGCCAGTAGTTCCAGTCTCTGGCTGGCAGAGCTGGCACAAGGCTCAAATTTTGCTGCCAGTTTATCATCCAGCCAGGTGAGTGAAACGTAAAGGTTCACTCCCCCACGGTCATTCACTTTTTGCCACTTTGCCCAGTCCCGGGTGATCAGGTTGCTTTTGGTGTGAAAGATAAGGGGGAAATCATATTCAGCCAGTACATCAGCGCAATCGCTCATGATGCCATATTTACTTTCAAAGGGCTGATAAGCATCTGAGATGCCGGAAGAGATGCAGATAGGTCCATATTCACGCAGTTTTGGCAGTTCCTTTGCCAGTAGCTCTGCCGTATTGGTGCGGACTGTGATGTCTTTGTGCAATTCTCCTTCAAAATGGTATTTTTCAAATCTGCCATCGCAGTATTTGCAGTCATGTCCGCAACCCATATAGGGCGAAAAACCATACTTCCCGGCAAATGCTTCCGGGAAACGATTCTTCTTAAGTATTCTTTTTACTTCTATTTCATTAGGCATGCCGGTTATTCAGCTGGTAAAGTAATATTGTTTTTGTTCGACTCTGGCAGGGACTTGATATAGACATCACTTTGCGGGAAGGGGATCTGGATATTATGCTCTTTAAATGTCTTCCAGATTTCCAGACGAACTTCGCTTTGGATATTATCTATCCCTAATTCAGGATCTTTTATCCAAAAGGTGATACTAAGGTCAATGGAACTAGAGCCAAAATCTTTGATCAATGCTTTAGGTTGTCTGAACTTATAAACACGGTTTAATTTTTTTGTTGCTTCAGTTATCAGTTCCATAGCCAATGGTATATCAGTATTGTATGCCACACCCACATCTACGCTCAGGCGGATCATCCGGTTTGAATGCGACCAGTTGATCACCTTATGCGTGATCAGGTCTTCATTGGGTATCAGATGTTCCTTTTCCTCGATAGTGAGGAGGGTCACATAACGCGTACTCAGTGACTGGATAACGCCAAAAGTATTATCAATCTCAATTACATCACCAGGTTTGATTGCCTTATCCATCAATAGAATAAAACCACTGATGAAATTAGAAAATATCTTTTGCAGACCAAAACCAATTCCAACACCAATGGCACCACCCAATACCGTAAGGGCTGTAAGTTTTACCCCAATGATATTCATGGCAATCAATATGGCAATAATCAGCAATACAATCTTAATAGTCTTATTGAGCAGGATTTTCACAGACGCATTTAAGCGTTTACTTTTGGTGATATTATGCTGGATCAAACCTGCAATTTTGGAAGTGATCCAGAGTGCCAGTAGAAAAGTGAGTAGGCTCTTGATGAGCACAAGCAGAGAGAAATGCATTTCACCATAATCAAAACCGATCTTATCCAAAGCTCTGATCGTAACATCCAGCAGATTAAGAACATTCAGAAACGCCATCAGCCAGATGAAATATTTAACCGGATTCAGCCAGAACTCATCATTGAAAATGATCGTGAGTAGTTTATTGATGATCCTTACGGCAAAATATGTGGCGAAGATATTGAAGATCAGATAATTCCAGCCAATTTTCTGCATGGCAAATTGAGCTATGGAAGCAATAATAAAGAAGAATATGGGCAGCAGGAAGCTGGAAAAGTGAGTTAGAATGGGTTGGATCTTATCATTTTTATCTGCCACAATATTGATATATTTGCGCAGAAGACGTGTAAGATAATAGGAAATTACGATTACCAGGAGTAAAAGCCCCAGTTGGATCAAGCCTACCTGCGTGAAAATCTCATTCACTATCTGATCATAAATTTTATGATACAATGTCTGAAGATAATTATATAGTACTTCCATTTCTCATTTTATCCTTAATTAATAATAAAGAATAAAATAAAAATAAGGACAAAACGGGCAAGGATTTTATTTCAGCAGCAACACCCGCCGGTTGATAAACCTCCCATTATTCTGTAATCGCGCCAGATATACACCACTGGATACATCTCTGCCTTCTTCATCTTTTCCATCCCAGACTACAGAGTTAATTTTCAATATTGAGTTTTGAATTTTGAATTGTCGAACCCGCTGTCCCTTGATATTATATATAAATAACTCAGCGTTCTCTATGCTCTCTGTGGTAGAAAATAAAAATGTGGTCTGCGGATTGAAGGGATTAGGATAATTGATCATATTCATCCGCGCTGGTATTATGCCTTCTTCTCCATTTTCCACATCATAATTCTCATAAGCACCAATATCCGGAGCAAAATCATGATATTCACTTTCATCCAGATCAAGATAGACAATACCGTCATATTCAAAGTAAGCTGTCCCGGCATTGATACAGGCGGAACTATCTGTCAGCGTATAATCAAAAACCTCAGGATCAGTAAATCCTGGTTCTGTTTCTATCACGTTACCATATTCATCATCATGCAGAGTGGAAAACATGGATAAACCCTCAAAATCCTCAATATCACAATTAAAGATTAGAAAATCTGTACTCATTGTCCGTAATATTGCTTCATCCTCACAATTATAAATGATCGTATTCAGTAAAACAAGATCATCACACCTTGTTTCAATTCCCCAGCCTTCATTATCGGCAATAGTACAACTAATGATTTCCACGGAACAGCTGTTACCGCATAATATCGCATTATCACAATTTACTCCTGTATTTTGTGTTATCTCTGTATTGCTGATTCTCACCTGCGAATTGTTCACAACGTTGATGAATTGCCCATAAGTATAATCATTTTCCCTGATACGGCAATGGTCTATCTCAATTTCTCCAGCATCCCTGATATAGAATACTCCTCCATCACTGGAAGGATAACCCACATTGTTTTCGAACCGGCAATGACTGATCTTCCCATTAGCTCCATCTCTTATCCACATAACAGCTTCAGGGCAGTTGCGGATACTGAAACCTTCTATTTCAAACCAGTTGATCTCATCATCGATTATTATTCGTGATAATGGCTCAATAATTGTGGAATCAATATAGCTTTCATCACCACTTTCTGCATATAATGATCTTAAACATAATGGCTTACCATGAAAATCAAGTTCCTCCAGATACACGCCCGGACGAACGCTCAAGGTGTCTCCTGCTTCTGCATAATTCATACCCTGACTGATTTCGCTGTGCCAGGTATTCTGAGTGATATTGTGCACCCGTTGTGAGGTTACGGTGATCAGATCAGCTTCCAGATATAGTTCGCTGCCATTTTCGTCAGTCACCTGCAAAGATACGCTGTAAATTCCTTCTTGCTGGTAAATATGAATTGGATATTGCTCATAACTATCTATAATACCGTCATTCTCAAAATCCCACTGCCACTCTACTATTTCTCCAGTAGAATAATCCTGAAACTGCAGCGGACTTCCAGCGCACACATTATCTTCCTCCACATAGAAATAAGCATGCAAGGGGGCTGATATTTCACTTTCATGATACCCACGGTCAGGACGCAAGCCATTATAATCCTCTATACTAAAGCTTATGCCGCCATAGTGTTCTACCGGCAACCAGCCCACATCTTCCTGATATTCAAATTCAGCCAAACCTGTATCGATACCCGGCGAACCGACTCCCAGGCTGTAATCTTCTGCCAATTGACAATCCCAGTCAGTATTCAGCATCACATCTTCTTCAGCAGCTATTTCATAATCCAGGCTGCAGGCAGCATAACGATAATGTGACCAGTCAACAGTTTCAGCAGGAACTCCATCATTGGCTACAATGCAGTTAACCAGAAATGTAAATGATAACTGGGTGCAAAATAGCGAGCCTCCCCCGTTTGTATTGTTGGCTATTGTGCAATTCCTTAACAAACAGAAAGATTCTCCGTCCAGTTTAAAAGTAGAATGGAATAAGCCATAATTTTCTGCAAACAGGCAATTATTCAGTTCTGCAAAAGTTACACCATCGATATGCGCTCCAGAATAATTACCTACAAATTCGCAATTCTCAATCAGGGGATTACTATGATAATATACTGCCAATCCCCTATATGCCTGCGTTACATTACAATTCAATACGTGAGCATCTGAGTTTGTTATAAATATACCTATGCTCCACTCCATTCCATTTCCTGTAACTGCAATATCACTTATAACCGGATCCACACCGATTACTTCTATCCCTCTTGCCTGCTCGATCATAATATGGCAATGCTCTATACGTGGGCTTGTGCCACCATGACAAGAAATCCCCACTCCTCCTTCCGGAGTCATATTTCTAATCGAAAATCCGCAAAACACTAAATTCTCCGTTTCCAGATTTTGTATGATCACAACATTCTCTAAAATACCTTCACCATCTATGATCGTACTACTGATAAAGGAAGTGTCCTCTGTTGTAAAAAACCAGGAAGCAACCAGGATTTCCTTCTCTAAAAAATCTATCCCTTCCAGATAAGTTCCAGGAGCAACCAGCAATGTGTCACCATTATTTGCCACTTCAATTCCTGCTTGAATAGATACAAATTCTCCACTGCCATCCTTCGCAATATCAATGATATTACAGTAAACTACTCCTGATAATAAAATACATAATACCCAAATTATAATTGCAATTCGCTTCATATTTGCACCTCCAGAAAATTTTAATACCATTAACCTATCTATATAATGTACTGTGTATCAATGTTTTTTTAATCTTCATTTAATAAAGAAAGAAAATAAAAAAACGTGAAAAATTGAGCAAGGATTTTATTGTAACAATATTATTTCAAGAGCAGTATCCTCCGGTTAATCTGGTCATAACTATTTTGCAGACGTAAAAAATACAAGCCGCTGGTACAGGCATTACCTGACTCATTAATCCCCTCCCAGCTAATTTCATGGCATCCTGACTTTAATTTCTCATTAAGCAGTTGTTTCACTAATTGACCTTTAATATTATAAATATTCAGTGTCACAATATCACTGGCTGGTAAAGTAAATTTAATAGTAGTCACTGGATTAAAGGGATTAGGGTAATTGATCATATTCATCCGCACAGGTGCGATGTCTTCTTCATCATTTTCCACATTAGTATTCTCATAAGCACCAATATCCGGAGCAAAACCATGATATTCACTTTCATCCAGATTCAGATAGATTGTGCCGTCATATTCAAAGTAAGCCGTCCCGGCATTGATACAGGCAGAACTATCAGTCAGCGTATAATCAAAAACCTCAGGATCAACAAATCCAGGCTCTGTTTCTATCACATAGCCATATTCATCATCATCAAGAAGTCCATACACAGATAAATCCTCAAAATCTTCTATATCACAATTAAAGATCAAAAAATCTGTACCGTAGTCATTAAAGATTGCATCATCCTCACAATTATAAATGATAGTATTCAGCAGAACAAGCTCACAATTATTCATTCTTATACCCCAACCTTCATTATCGGCAATCGTGCAATTAGTGATCTGCAAAAAACTGCTGCTTCCGCATTTGATGGCACTCTCACAATTAATCCCCGTATTCTGAGTTATTTCCGTATTACTGACTTTCACCTGAGAATCACTAACAACATTTATGAATTCGCCATAAGTATATTCATTTTCTCTGATTTGGCAATGGTCTATCTCAATTTCTCCAGCATCCCTGATATAAAATACACCTCCATCAGTGGCAAAATAACCCCCATTATTCTCGAATAGACAATGACTAATCCTCCCATTTGCTCCATCTCGAATCCACATAACGGCTTCCGGGCAGTTTCTAATTCTGAAACCTGTTATTTCAAACCAGTTGATCTCATCATCGATTATTATTCGTGATAATGGCTCAATAATTGTGGAATCAATATAACTTTCATCCCCAGTCTCAGAATATAATGATCTTAAATATAGTGGTTTACCCTGAAAATCAAGCACCTCCTGATAAATACCCGGGTGGATGATCAAAGTGTCTCCTGCCTCTGCATAATTCATACCCTGGCTTATTTCGCTGTGCCAGGTATTCTGACTGATATTGTGCACCCGTTGTGACGTTACAGTTATCAGATCAGTTTCCAGATATAGTTCGCTGCCATTTTCGTCAGTTACTTGCAATGATACGCTGTAAATTCCTTCTTCCTCGTAAATATGAACTGGATATTGCTCATTACTATCTATAATACCGTCATTCTCGAAATCCCATTGCCACTCTACTATCTCTCCAGTAGAATAGTCCTGAAACTGCAGCGGACTTCCAGCACACACATTATCTTCCTCCACATAAAAATAAGCATGCAAAGGAGCCGGAATTTCACTTTCACGATAACCCCTGTCTGGACGCAAGCCATTATAATCCTCTATATTAAAGCTGATGCCCTCATAATGTTCCAATGTAAAACTTCCTACATCTTCCTGATATTCAAATTCTGATATACCGGTGTCAATACAAGGTGAGCCAGCACCTAAACTGTAATCTCCTGATAACTGGCAGTCCCAATCTGTATTCAGCATCACATCTTCTTCAGCCGCTATTTCATAATCCAAGACACAGGCTGCATACCTGAAATGTGACCAGGCAATAGGTACAGCAGGGACTCCATTATTAGCTACTATGCAATTAGCCAGAAATGTAAATGATATCTGTCTGCAAAAAAGCGAGCCCATTTCGTTTGTATTACCGGCAATAGTACAATTCCTCAATAAACAAAAAGATTCGTTATCCAGCTCAAAGGCGTATCTCTCTGCTCCATAGCTTTCTGCGATCAGGCAATTATCCAGCTCCGCAAAAACTACTCCTTCGATATGTGCTCCGCAATAATTACCCACAAATTCGCAATTTTCTATAAAGGGGCTGCAATGATAGTAAATTGCCAGACCCATATATGCCTGCGTTACTCGGCAATTCAATACTTGAGCATCTGAATTTGTTATATATATACCAGTGCCCCATTCTGCTCCAGTTCCTGTTACTACAATATCACTTATAACCGGCTCCCCACCGTGTAAACTTATCCCACCTCCCTGCTCGATATAAATATGGCAATGCTCTATACGCGGATTTGTTCCACCTGAATAATATATCCCCACCCCACCTTCAACAGACATATTTCTAAGGGAAAATCCGCTAAATATTGTATTATCCGTTTCCAGATTTTCTATGAGCACTACATTCTCCAGAATATCTTCTCCATCTATGATCGTACTACTGATAAAAGATGTATCCTGGGTAGTAAAATACCAGGAAGCCACTAAAATCTCCTTCTCCAGAAAATCGATCCCTTCATAATATATCCCCGGTGCCACTAATACCGTGTCACTATCACTTGCCACCTCGATCCCTGATTGTATTGATGTGTAATCTCCACTGCCGTCTACAGCAATATCAATAATATCACCATAAACAATTACTGATATTAAAAGAAAAAAAGCCCCAATCAAAATTGTCATTAGCTTCATATCGCACCTCCACAAAGTATCTATATTGACTTAAAATCAAATGCCTAACTGGCTAACAATTAGTTATATTGGATTAATAACTGTCAATATTTAATTTGGAATATAAATCATTTATATACAAATAGTTTTAGTAAGTTTATTCTCAATAAGGAAAAAATGAATTTTTTACAAATATACAAATAGCTTGAAAATGCGTATTAAATTGCATCTTCATACCCCATTGATTCTATTAAGAATATATATTAATTAGCTCATTATTAAAATGAACTACCCCGGGGCAAGCCCCGAAGTATCATTAGGAAAGAGTTTGAATGAAAACCCAGGTTTTCAAACTTTCCTGTTTACCCCGACGCAAGCGTCGAGGAATTCTTTTGATTAAATTGAAGATAAATCAAAAAAAAGAGAAAATATTTTGTTGATAATTTAAATCGGAGTATAAAACTGCACTAAATTTTAAATACTATACAGGTGAACATATTTTATTTATTGCGTTATTCTTATCTAACTATAACTAAACAAGTTAGTTGTATAGTGGCTGTAATCGAAACAATTAAGTAAATTTAATTGCACTTTTCAATGATTTACTATAATAAAATATTGCCTACTATCAAACAATCTAAGCAGAGAAAAAATATAACATAAAATACATTTTTTTTGCGTGGTGTTGTCACACTTTGCATTTTTTCCGGACTATATATATAGAGAGAGTAAAATTCTTTTTGTTTTAATTCAATTGTAAGGATTTTTTATGATGTTAATTTTGAGTGCTTTAATTTGTAAAATTTCTGAAAGGCAGAAACTTAATTTGATAATCCTACCGATGTCAAATAGGGATTCTTGAGCTGACAGATAAATTTATGATTATTAATTATGAATAAGAGATTTGTACTATGTTGTCAAGTAGCCTCTTTAAAAAAAATGGAATTTGTACAATTTCACTTTCGATAGCTAAAACCTCCAATAATCAATTATTTTATAAAAAAACAAAATTTGGAGGATCTTAATGGCTAAGATATATTTTCTGATAATACTATTAATCAGTTCTACATTTTTAGTAGCTGAGTGCGAATTTATGGGGTTGATTTCACGGGCAGGGCAGAGCGTTTCCTGGGAAGAAGATGACCTCGGATCTACATGGTCTAATCCGGAAGATCCTTATGATTTTTTTGATTTCTTATATGAGCATTCGAATAATGAAATATCAATTAATCCTGATGGATATGGGGTTATCTGCTATGATGAAGATGGATTTATGCCACCCATAGACTATCCTGTTGTTTCTGGAGTATCTCAATATAACATTATCAATTTTAGTAATCTACCCTATGGATATGCTTGGTACAAAATTTCAGACCAAAGTGAAGATAATGGATGGATCGAAAAGGTAAATGATGAATATACCCAATCTTTCGGAGATGCCTATGACTTTATACTCGATAATCAAGATGAATTAAGTCTTGTCTTAGGCCATGTGCGAAATGGATTTACCGGAATCGGCAGTCATCCTTTCACCTATCAGATTCCTGAGAGATATTGCAGTAAAACATACTCATTTATTCATAATGGCTTAATCTGTGATGATTTCAAAGATGATTGTTATGATTATGCCTCTGTTAATTTTACTGATTTCGGTTCTCAATGGTGTGGTATTGAACCTTACCACACCTATCCAAATGATGAAACCTGGATTGACAGTGAGCTATTATTTCTATATGTCATGGCATACATTGAGGAAGCAGATTATAATGTACTTGAGGGTTTACATAATGCCTTAAGCAGTAATATGGCTACACCATACTTAGTGAATAACAATTCATCTAATAAAGTAAACTTCATCTTTTCTGATGGCGAAAATATGTATCTGTTCTGTAATTACAAAGATACCGATATTATTGACCCTGAATATGTACTTTATTACAAAGATTTTGAAAAGTATTATGGAGTAATAACAGCAAAACCTACCGGTGATCTGGAAACCTGGAATGCTTTGAATGAAAACGAGCTGGTAGTTTTATCAAGATATGGGGAAACAAGGTTAACAGACTTTATGAATGTGCCTTCCGATTACGCCTTCGTTGATGGGGAACTTGACCTGACATCGATTACTGATCATACATTTATTAGTGGTGATTCTCAGATAACAGGTCAGCAGACCCTTAGCGATATACTGCAGTTTGCCGGGCATTATGAATTGGAGATTACTGGTAGTCTCAATATTTCATCAGGTGGCAATCTTTCCCTTAATCACGGTGCTATTGTTGATGTACATGGCTTAGATTCAAGACTCTTTTTAGGGGATGGTGCAATTGTTGAAGGCTGTGTACCCAGACGTCCCCAGTCAAGTTATATAGGCTTAAGTTCTGCGGAAGGTGTACATGGTGACTATATCATCGCTCAGGCTGGCGGTATTATTACTACTCAGGCAAGCAATGATTATAATCAAAATGATTTAGTAGTTGATATAAAAGCTAATGATAATTATATTTCCTGGGATGGAATTTACATCAAAGATCCCTGGACAATTGATTTTATCGCAAGTGACCATAACAAAATATCATTCACTAACTGTGAGTTTGATGGTATGGATAATCTCCAAATTTATGATAGCCCCTATGTTACACAAGATTGGGAGCCTCGAACCGTGCATTTTTATACTTCCAATTTCAGAAATGGTAATCAGGTCTCTATCCAGGATGGACATAACCTGTATATTGAAGGCATTGATCTGGAAAATAATCCCTGTGAATTTACCGGAAACTCCAGATATGCCATCGCATCCTACCACTCTCAGCTTAATATGATAAATACTGTTATCGGCGGAAACAGTAATGATGCTAATTATCATGGAGTATATCTCTATGATTCTGCCATCGGAGAATCCAGTTTTGAAGATTGTGAAGTTTCCTATAATAACGGAACTGGCTTTATTTTTAATTGCACTTATGTTGGGTTGTTTGACAATATCAGCTCCAGTTACAACGAGCTTCACGGTATCTATTGCCATACAGGAACAAGATTCATCGATGATATCCAATATAACAGTTTTACTAACGTAGAATTACTTCAAAATGAAAAGGCTGAGTTTATTGCCTGGGAACCTGAGAGTTTTCGCATGGGAAATGGGCATCCAATTACTCTTACTCCTTATGAAACTGAATATCCCATCCTGGTAAACCTTTTCTGGGAAGATGGTGATGGACCTGTGGATATCAGAGGAACAGACCTTGTTTCTGATGATGTTCAGTATTTATTGCCTGCTGATCCTGATGCCTGGATTGTTAATGAAAATTATAACCTTTCAGATGAAGCAATACTTCTGAGTAATGCTGCTTTGGAAATTGCCGGAGAAGATTACGATGAGGCAGAGATTATTCTCAAAGATGTGATAGTTGTTTACCCGGACAGCAAAGAAGCTGCCTCTGCGGTTTATTATCTTTATCAATTAACCGGTATGACCACCCAGGATTATGCAGCTTTGATCACTTATCTGCAAAGTATCTACTTCCAGGAAGGTTCCGAATTAGCCAAAGCAGTTAAAGCAGTTATTGCCAAAAGCTTTATGAAAGAAGAACTCTACCTGCAAGCCATTGCTACAATCGAAGATCTGATCGCTTCACTTGAAGATGAAGACGAGATCATCTCAGCCCTGATTGACGAGGGCTACTATTACCTGCAACTGGCTGAAAGCGGTATTAGAGACCTGCCCGAAGAATGCTCTCTCAAGGTTAATTCCTTTACGGAATATCAAAATAAGGCTTTTGAACTTCAAAATCAAATGTCAAACTTCAAAGCTTATGATTATCTGACTAATGTCCAAAAACCTTCACAACTGCTTTCTAATAATTATCCCAATCCATTTAATCCCTCCACGACTATACAATATGTCTTGCCTGTTAACTCTCACCTTGAATTGGCTATCTACAATATCAAAGGTCAAAAGATCAATACTCTGGTTAATGAATATTGCCAGTCAGGTGCTCACAGTATCGTCTGGAATGGAAATGATGCCAGTGGCAGCCCTGTTGCTTCAGGTTTATACTTCTATCGTCTGAAAACCGATACCGAAACGAATTCAGGCAAGCTGATGCTGCTGAAATAACCCATTTAACCAGGAGCGGATATTTTCCGCTCCTGGTTTTTTAAAAGGATAATACTGTGAAAAATATATTTCTTATACTCCTATGCTTGCCTATGTTTTGCCTATCCGGCACGATTATTACCGGTACGATCGATGGTGACACTGTCTGGTCACCGGAAAACAATCCTTACGAAGTCTTTGACATCGTTACTATCACTGAAAATACCACCCTTACCATAATGCCTGGTACGGAAGTCATTATGGATTCCAAAAGGTGTATCTGTCATGATGATAGACTTGATTTCTTCTGGGAAATCTCTCCCTCCCATCCAGGAACTTTCTACATATATGGCAGAATTATTGCTTGTGGAACTGAGCAGGACAGTATCATTTTCACCAGACCTCCCAATTCTCCTAATGAATTATGGGGTAATTTCTATATTTATCCCAATGCCCCTCTGAACATCTTTGAACACTGCTCCATAAGTTACAGTTTTTCTTTCAACAGATTTCTTGGTGATCCCTCCGATGCCTGTATCCGGGCTGAAAACGGCAGGATCATTGTTCGCAATTGCCATTTTTATAATAACCAGTGTCCGGTATCCACAGAGAGTAATCCCGATAGTAATAATTCCATGCTCTGCGAGGTTACTAATAATCTTTTTGAACTTTTGAATAACGAAAATGACTATCTGGAGTATCGTATCACCACTCAGTGTATAGTTTGGCAGGTTATTGATAATGGTTATTCTCCCTTGTTTGCTGGCAATGTTTTCAGAAATTTACCTCATGGTGGCGGTGGATGCCCAAACTCCGTTTTTAATTCTTTTAGCAATATTAACTCATCTGTCTCAGGTATTGCTTCTGGTTTATGCCCATCATATTTTTACAAAAACGCATTTCTGAATTGTGGAGAAAATGGGCTTGATATTATCTACGGTAATGCTTATGAATATCCACTTAATCAAAACTATATTAAGTCCAATTCCTTTATACATCATGGGTTTACTTCACCGCAATTTGTAAATTTCTATCATGATGCTTATGCTGAAATTTATGATAACTATTTTGAACAATACGATTTCGTGACTAATATGCACGCCTCAGGTAAAATTTTCAATAATATCTTTAATAATTCTCATGTGATCACGGATTCGCTTTTTGAATTTAATAACAACATAGTTTATAACGGTGGAAGTTTCTATAATTATAAACACCCGAGTTCCAATAATATCATTATTTTAGATGACTCTGAATTTGCCTATAGAGCTGGCAGATTGCTGGAAAATTCTATCATTCTCACTGCTCAAGGCGAAATGGAGGAAAATATTTATAGTCAATTACCACCAGATACTCTTCGCAATTGTATAATTGACTTTGATATTGCTGAATATCCTTATATCATTGACGGAGGAAATAATATCGTTATTACCCCTGAGCAGATTAACGAAGTTTTCGTTAATTTCGCAAATGATGATTTTCATCTATCACCTGGCAGTCCAGCTATTGATGCTGGTTACGATACCCCCAGATACGAATACAATCCCTTTGACCTGGATGGCAGGATCAGGCAATGGAGCGGTATCCCGGGCAACGATGCCATTATTGACATCGGCGTTTATGAATACGGCAGCCCCGAACTCGGTGAAATTATGGTTAATACTTATAATGCCGAAAGTCAGGATATTGTTAATTATGTGCTCCTGATCTTTAATGATGATCCGTCAGATTTTGAGTTTACAGATAATTATGGTTATGCATTAGTAAAAAGACCGGCAGGCATATATGAAGTGCAGGCTCAGCGCATGCTGTATGAAGATGTCTGGACAGGTGAAGTGGAATTCGTCTCCGGCGAATGTGGTGACCTCTTCATTCCCTTGACTCCCATCTATTATTTATCCGATGATAATAGCTCGATCCCGAATATCAAATCAATCCATTCTATCAAAAATTATCCCAACCCCTTCAATCCTTCAACAACAATTTCATATACCCTCGAAGAAACACAAAATATCCAGCTCACTATCTACAATATCAAAGGTCAGAAGATCAATACTCTGGTTAATGAATCTTGCCAGTCAGGTGCTCACAGTATCGTCTGGAATGGAAATGATGCCAGTGGCAGCCCTGTTGCTTCAGGTTTATACTTCTATCGCCTGAAAACCGATAACGAAACAAATTCCGGTAAGCTGATGCTGTTGAAATAATGACATATAGCCCCACCCCTTGGAGTTGATAATCATATAAATAAAGCTCCATGAGGCTTGATGAAAAAACGCCAGAATCCTCAGTAGCTTTCCGTAAATTCTTCGTAGCTATATCAAGGGAAGGATAAGGAAGTCTTTTATTCTATCGTTCGTCATGATAGAAATCTTTTGCAATTTCGTAACTGCCCTTAAATAGTCAAATTTGCATAATCTCTTTAATAATCGCCATAATTCACTGCAAATAATTACTTTGTGCCTTGTGCAAGCGTTTCTTATCACATTTACTTACCCAGTGTGGCCTCCCTGTGGCTTACCTGTGGCTAAATGACCTGTTATGGGTAATAACTATAACATTAGTTCTGGATCAAATATTTTAAAAATAATAGCAGCAAAAAGAAAAGGCGATAGATACAATTTGGGAGGGAGTTATCTATCGCCTTAGAGAGAATCTTATTTATTTCTATTAATGTTCTGGTTTCATTTGTGGAAAGAGGATCACTTCCTTGATAGAAGTATTATTGGTGAAAAGCATTATCAAGCGGTCAATCCCGATTCCCAGTCCACCTGTAGGTGGCATGCCGTATTCCATGGCTTCAATGAAATCCTCATCCATCAAGTTAGCTTCAGAATCACCCATCTCACGCATTTTCACCTGATCTTCCAAACGCTGTCGCTGATCGATTGGATCATTTAACTCAGTAAAGGCATTGGCATATTCATTTCCCATGATAAAGAGCTCAAAGCGTTCCACTATCTCTGTCTCACCAGGTTTTAGCTTTGCCAGCGGAGAGATTTCCCGCGGATAATCAAGCACAAAAGTCGGCTGGATAAGTTTGGGCTCCACAAAGTGATCAAAGAGTGCTTCAATAAGTTTACCACTGCCGGCTGAAGGCGCTACTTCAATTTTATGTTCCAGGCAAAATGCGTTGATTTTATCAAAATCAAAATCACTGGCATCAAAACCTGCATATTCCTTGATCAGATCCAGCATAGTCGCCTGACAGAAAGGTGCTTTGAAATCAAGCTCAACATCATTACAAGTAATAGTATCTGTGTGCAATACTTCTTTTGCAAGGTGCTTGATCAGGCTTTCAGTAAGCTCGATCATCCCATCGAGGTCAGTGTATGCCTGATAAAGTTCCAAAAGTGTAAATTCAGGATTATGTGATCTATCCATTCCCTCATTACGGAATACTTTGCCAATTTCATAAACCCGCTCAAATCCTCCCACAATAAGCCTTTTAAGATAGAGCTCAATAGCTATTCGCATATACAATTCTATATCCAGTGTGTTATGATGAGTTAAAAACGGACGAGCTTGAGCTCCACCGTATAAGGGTGTAAGAATTGGTGTTTCTACTTCCAGAAAACCTCTTCCTTCCAGAAAATGACGAATCCCGGAAATCAAATGTGCTCTGGTCTCAAAACTGTGCTTATGTTCCGGATTAAGTAATAAATCCAGATAGCGCTTGCGGTAACGCGTTTCTATATCATGAAATTCATCATAACGAATAGTTTTGCCATCTACCACCTTCTCTTTAACTACCGGTAAAGGACGCAAAGCTTTGCACAGTATAGTAACCTTATTTACTTTCACGGAATATTCACCCATCTGGGTAACAAAACAGATGCCATCTACCTGTACAAAATCTCCCAGATCGCAGGCTTTGAAAACGTCATAATTCTCTTCACCAGTATTATCTTTACGTACAAATATCTGAATATTACCTGATTCATCAGCAATATTGCCAAATCCTACCTTACCCTGACGCCGCAAGGCGACAAGTCTGCCAGTAACTGATACTCGCTCTTCTGATTCTATTAGCTCATCTTTTCGGGCAATGAGTTCTGATACTACATGAGTTCTGTGTGAGCGATTGGGATAAGCATTCACCTGCATATCCACCAGACGCTGTAATTTCTGACGCCGGGCCTGCATCAATTGATTTCTATTATCCATGGCATTCTCCATTATTTATAATTAACTGAACACATTTTAAATCAGCAGTTTAGATGTCAAGATAAGTAGGACTTGGCAGCGTAAGCGAAGGATGGACCTGGAAGAGACTGTTCAATTCCCACCAGCCAAGTCCTTGCGAATGGTGATTGCACCTCCGCAATGGTCGAACAGAGGATAGAAGTTTATAAATATCTATAAATAAACCAGTTAGCAATGGTTGATAGACAATTCCCACCAGCCAAAACCTTGCGAATGGTGCTTGCACCTCCGCAATGGTTGATCAGGGAATAGAAGTGGTTGATCAGCATAAACGCCAATTTTATAACAGGCATCCCCCGGCTTTTTTATCAAATTCACATACACTCGTTTTCTTCCTGTCCTTTCTATTTTTCTCATTATATATTATAGACCATATGTTTCATTTATCCCATTTTGCCCCATTATATATGCTTTTTATCATAAATATATTAAAGGTAATTATTTAGCAGCTTCCCATGTCCCAATTAACTTCCCTGTACCCTCCCTGTGGGTTCCCTGTGGGTTCCCTGTGGGTT
>Ga0075121_1000533_pt1 | contig 26304 bp, 22 predicted proteins | sample AntAceMetag02UKG_FD_69793 | JGI IMG/M metagenome (GOLD analysis project Ga0075121, IMG submission 69793) | Saline lake microbial communities from Ace Lake, Antarctica - Antarctic Ace Lake Metagenome 02UKG | ecosystem: Environmental > Aquatic > Non-marine Saline and Alkaline > Saline | place... | reverse complement strand
CATCTTTAAAGAGTTTGAAACACGTCAGTATTATTGAAGAGATCGCGTGCCTGAAAAACGCGCAGGCCAATGAACTCACTTTAGGCATAGCTTCTGAGGGCATTTCAGTACTTCAAACAGCTATTTCCCTGAAAAAGCACAGGGACCTCATTGACGAATATCGGGAGGTTGCCGGCAATAAAGAAACAAGCATTTCTAAAGTCTATGATACACTTGACAGTGTGAAAGATACTCTGCAAAAGGTGGATACGAAACTTTTCAACTCCATTGAAGCGCTTTTCAAGCATTATGGAACACTGCTTGCTAAACTCAAAATTACAAGTGAAAGATTAGGCACTTTATCGAGGTTCAACAATCTTACAGGCTTTGAAGCCGATATCTGGAGATGGATTCAGCTCCATTATGCACTTTCCCAAAAAACGGCTGTTGATTCGTTTAACATAGATGATCTTGATGCCTATAATAAACTCCGCCAGAAACAGGTCGAACATACAAACGACCTTCGAATGAAAAACCTCAACAACTTTCTGGGGGATGTCGCCAGAATCAAGGCCTCTTTTGCCGGCGGGAAAAGGTTGACCAGCATGCAGGCCAGGGTGCTTTTGGAAAACCTGTCGGGAATTATTGCTGAACCCGACATGATATCGAGACACTTTCCAATGGATGAAGACCTGATTGACCTTCTTGTTATTGACGAGGCATCCCAAGTCTCGATTGCCGAGTCAATCTCTCTTATCCTGCGGGCAAAGCAGGTCGTTGTTTTTGGTGATGAATACCAGTACGGCGCTGTCGGTGCGGTTAACGTAAACTCAAAATATTCCGCCGCATATTTCAGGGACATCGTAAATGCATATCAGGACGATTACAGTGCATCTGCGACGGAACTGGAGGTAAAAGAGCTGATTGAAGAAGTTTCTAAAGATATAGATGAGGATGAACAGGAAGCTGAACAGGCATTGCGCCCCACGGAGGATAACGCAGGCGCAGTCCTGTGGCTCAAAACCTTCAATATCCGCACATCAACACTCAGTTTTGCCAGGGCCATTGCAAACTACACCACTTCTCTTCGTGAACATTACCGGAGTTTCCCTGAAATCATAGATTATTCAAATGAATTTTTCTACAAACCCGCCTTGCTTGATCTCAGCATCAACCGGATACGCACCAAACCCATAGGCGAAGTCCTGCAGTTTATCCCCGTGGAAACCAGAGGGAATTCCGGCCGCAATGTAAACTATGATGAAATAGATGCCATCATTCACGATCTGGACAGCCGGATTAAAAACGGTTTTAAAGGAAGTGTCGGTATTATTACCTCTTTTCGTGAACAGCAGGCAAGAATGGACCAGATGCTAAATGAAAAACTGAACATGCCGGAATTGAAAAGGAATCATGATCTGGCGATCTGGTTTGTGGGCGATGTCCAGGGTGAAGAACGCGATATGGTCTATTACTCCTTTGTGGAAGACAGTAAATACGGCAACGCTGATTTGCGTAGTATTTATCCGGTCATCGACGGAACAGCGGATAATATCAGAAAGTTAAAGATGCAGAGGCTCAATGTGGGCTTCAGTCGTGCCAAAGATACAATGGTTTTTGTGCACAGCATGCCGGTTAATAAGTATGGTAAAACCCGTCTTGGCGATGCAATAAAGCATTATGACAAAGTTCTTAACGAAAACAAAAAAAATGACTTTTTTATTGAAGACACGACAATTTTCGAATCCCCGCCGGAAAAAGACCTGTATAACCTTCTGATCAGCACCAATTTTGTAAAAACGCACAGGGAGCATGTGAAAATCATCCCTCAGTTCAAGATAGGCGAATACATCAGAGCGGAATACGCAAAGCAGATACCAAAATACAGGGTTGATTTTCTCATGACCTTTTCAAAAGGCGGCAAAGAACAGGCCCTGATCCTGGAATATGACGGCGTGGAATACCATACCAAAAACCCCGACATTGTGACCAGACACAATTTTTCCCAGGAATATCTTGATTATGACATCAGCCGGCAGATAGAGCTTGAAAGCTACGGCTACCGGTTTTTAAGACTGAACAAGTTTAACCTGCGGCCGGAGCAGGATGGCGAGACAAAAATGGATGTTCTGGATCGATTTTTAAGCAAAGCGTTCGATGCTGATGAATGAGGTTATTGAACTATGAAAAAGCAAACAGAAAGACAGGTTGTAAAAATATACGACATATCCATTTCCGGTGATCTTATCGGTGATATCCGGGCACTTATTGAAACTGCCAGGCAAAATGTTGCCGTTACTGTCAACGCCGGCTTGACAATTCTTTACTGGCAGATCGGCAATCGGATTCGGCAGGATATTTTGAAGGAAAAACGGGCGAAGTACGGAAAAAAGATTGTTGCTACACTGTCGCAAGAATTAATAAAAGAATACGGGAACGGATTCAGCTATACGGCGCTCACCCGAATGGTCCGTTTTTCAGAGCTATTCCCCGATACTCAAATTGTTGCTACACTGTCGCAACAATTGAGCTGGTCGCATTTTAAAGAAATTCTGCCTCTCAAGAAGCCGCTCCAGCGTGACTTCTACGCCGAAATGTGCCGGATAGAGCGCTGGAGCGTCCGGACACTGCGAAAGAAAATTGATGGAATGCTTTATGAACGCACGGCTATATCAAAGAAGCCTGAAGAACTAATCGAGAAAGATCTTGCCGCTTTGCGTGACGAGGATAGGTTATCACCGAATTTGGTTTTCCGCGATCCATATTTTCTCGATTTTCTGGGGCTGAAAGACACCTACAGCGAAAAAGATCTTGAAACAGCCATCCTGCGGGAAATGGAGAGCTTTATCCTGGAGCTTGGAATCGGGTTCTCGTTTGTTGTCCGCCAAAAGAGGATCACCGTTGATAATGAGGACTATTATCTCGATTTGCTCTTTTTTCACCGCAAACTCAAACGGCTCATTGCCATTGAACTAAAACTCGGCAAATTCAAGGCAGCCCACAAAGGCCAGATGGAACTCTACCTACGCTGGCTGGAAAAATATGAGAAAGAACCCGGTGAAAAACCACCTCTGGGATTAATCCTCTGCGCCGGAAAAACCAGCGAGCAGATAGAGCTGTTGCAATTGGATAAAAGCGGCATCAAGGTAGCCGAATACATGACCGAACTGCCGAAACGCGAACTGCTGGAGCAGAAACTTCACAAAGCGGTTGAACTGGCTCGGAAACGGCTGGAGGGGAAATTTTCGTAGTAGCAAGACAGAATACATATGATGCCGGGGGGATAAAGCGAATCGGATGATGGCATACATATTATTGCCTTTTTTCCTTGGGCAATAGATATTCTATTTTTTAAAATTTCGTTACCAACGACTTAATTGTTAGTTAACATTGTATTAGAGAAAACCATGTCATTAGAGTACATAAAAATAGCATCCGAAGTGTTTGAAGGTACAAAATATCATGCCTCTGATGCTGACATTAAAAATTTGGCTACTAATATGAAAAAATTAGAAGAAAGAACTATGGCTAAATTAAATAGTCGTCTTTTAGAGGGGGGACGAAAAATTTGGGATACATTCTCAGAGCACAATTTTGCTATAAAATTAATTTTATTTCATTCCCAAGATATTGAAATTTCCTACGAACCAGATGAAGGATTACGCCGTCCACCTGATTTCAAAATCGTAATAGGGGAACTGACCTACTGGATTCAAATGAAACGACTTTCCAACTTGGAAAAAGAAAACAGGCAAAGTAAAATTGTACGAAAAATAAAAGATGAAGCCAAAAAGATAAATGTAGGTATGTTCTTCGGGTGTGATTTAGCAGAAAATTTTTCAAAAACTGACGCCACTGAACTTATTGATTTTTTGGCAATAAATTCCTTTAATCCTGAAGCTGGCAAAAAGTATAATTTCCCAAATGGTGAAAACCCCAAAGCAATAGTGGATTTTTGGCATCCAAATAAAAGCAAAATATCTTCGCTTACCCTTGGTATTTCAAGTGATATGAACATGAGCGAAGAGACTGGACTTGCTAAGAACCAAATAAAGAAAAGTCTAATTAACGCTGCCGGAGCATTTGAATGGGATATCGATCCATATACAATCAACCTTGTGGCGATGGATGCGGGCAAGCATGAAGACATAGATCTTTGCGATGCCCTTTTTGGAACCGAATATGAAATATTGAGCGGTAATAGGCTTGCATGGAGCAGGCAGAATGACGGGTTTTTCCTTTTGCCAGATTTTTCGAAAAAAGTTGCTGGGTTAATAGCTTTGAAAAGCAAAAAGTGGTGTCCCACTGCGGATTATTTTGCAACGCTATACGTAAATGATGTTTTTAAGGATCGAATAAGTGATTTAAAAAAAATTCTTGGCTTTAATAATATCATTTATTTCAATATGAGGCCTCCAATGGGCCAAGGGAATTTTGATATCCGTTGATCCTTAACTGATGGTTTGTTTAACCTCAGTTAACCTGACCGGTAACTTCCGTGTTGGCCCTGCAAACTTGCAGCAGATTTTCATTAGATGAATGCTTGTGAACAATAAGAATCCAGGAGTATTTCATGGTAAAGACCGACCTCACAGACGAAGAAAAGACATTAATCGCTGAAGCGCTGAATACCAATACCGAACCACCTCGGGATCTGATGACAAAACTTTTTCCGGGTCTGGCTGAAAAATTTGATGTTGCCAAGCTGGACAGGGCTAAGATTGTTACCCTTGAATACGCGGGAAAAAGAAGCGAGGCTGCTATTCTGAGTCAGGCATCTCCGACGGATGCCGGATCGCCGCTTCAGGTTGAAAGATGTTTTAAGGGAGGTAGCCTGTCGGGTGAAACCCAGCTTGATTTATTTAAAAAAGCAAAGGACGGGACGGATGATAACTGGCAGAATCTGATTGTGCAGGGAGATAATCTGCAATTTCTGAAGACCTGTTACCGGAATGCCGATCCGCTGATCAAGGACAGGGTCAAGGGGAAGGTGAAGCTGATTTATATTGACCCGCCATTTGCGACCAAGAGTGATTTTAGCGGATCAGGAGATGAAAAGAGTTATTCCGACAAGGTTCATTCCGCCGAGTTTATTGAGGATTTGAGAGAGCGAATGCTTTATATGCGGGAGAACTTGGCAGAGGATGGGAGTATTTATGTGCATTTGGATTATAGAAAAGCACATTATCTTAAAGTGATTCTTGATCAGTTGTTTAATGAAAACAATTTTATCAATCAGATTATTTGGAAGCGAACATCTGCTCATAGCGATTCTAATTCCCTTGGGAATGCGCATGACATCCTTTTGCATTTCGGCAAATCGATAGGTTTTATTCACAACAAACAATTTGCTGATTATTCTGATGAATACATCAAAAAATATTACAAGCATAATGATGAAAAAGGGCAATTTCTTGACCGAGATTTAACCGCGAAAGGTCTTAAAGGTCGGGGATATGATTATGAATGGAAAGGAATTAAAGGCTACTGGAGATGCCCAGTCGGTACAATGCAGAAACATGAAAATACAGGTCGTCTTTACTACACAAAAAAAGGAACTCCACGGTTTAAGCAGTATTTACATGAAATGGAGGGCCGTCCTCTACAGGATATTTGGTTTGACATCAATGCGATCAATTCCCAAGCATTGGAACGTGTTGATTACCCCACCCAAAAACCTGAAACACTCCTCGAACGTATCATTCTTACCTCCTCCAAGCCAGGCGACCTTGTAATGGACATCTTCGCCGGCTCCGGCACCACCGCTGCGGTTGCCGAAAAACTCGGCCGCCGCTGGATAGCCTGTGATTTTGGAAAACATGCGATCTACACAATGCAAAAAAGGATGCTCAAGATCGGCGAATCAAAGGCACTCGGTAAGGATGCAAAGAAAAACCAAAAATACAACAAGACCCCCAAACCATTTTGCGTAATTTCAACCGGCGCCTATGATTTTTCTCGCATTATGAAGCTTCGGGAGAACAAGGACGCCTATATTGATTTTGTGCTCGGGCTTTTCCAGAGCAGCAGGGATGAAAAGGATCTGTCAGCCAGATACAGGCTTACCAATATCTTTGGTGAAAAAGATGGCGATCCGGTTGAGATTTATCCTGTGTGGAATGATGAATATTTAAAAAATATCAGGATCGATGAAAAATATCTCAAAGGGATCATTTTGCAGTCCAGTGGTAAACTTAAGGGCAATTATTATATCATCACACCGGAGACATGCACCGTTGTCGGCGATACGACCATGAAAAACAGCACCGGTGATGATGTGCATTTTACGATGCTGAAGTTTCCCTACAAAATATTGGAAGATGTCTCCCGCAATTTCCAGATACAGCAGCAGCCCACCTCCCAGGAAAATGTCAATGATCTTATCAATTCCACAGGTTTTTATTTTAATGATGACGTTGAAATTGAAGTTGAGAAAATAAGGCATGGGTTGAAAATCACCCGGTTTAAGACAAAAATTCTGGATAATCAGGGAGCGCATTTGAAAAGACTTGACGGGCTTGCCATGCTGCTTGTTGATGTCGATTACAACGGCAAAATTTTTGATATGGATAGGACGGTATTTGCCAAAAATGTTGGCGATGACGGCGTGATTAAAATGACCGGTTTAACGGAAAATATCGCGGTTATTGCAATTGACAAACATGGTAATGAGAGCAAAACGGTTATAGTGGCCCTCTCCCCGAGGGGAGAGGGAGAATGAGTACGAAGACCGGAAAAATATCAAAGTGAGTTAAAATGGCGAAAAAAGCTAAGAGACAGAAAGCGATAAAAAGACTGAATTTGTCCGATCACACACTGGATATAAATATCCGGAGGTGTAATTATAACAAGTTTAATTTTTCAGATATAGAAGACTATGTCAGTGAACTGGTTGGATCGCGCGACTACCAGTACGATGCAATTAAGCAGATCATGATCTATCTCTGGGGCGGCAGTTATAAAAACATTACTGAACTTGGGCGGGAGAATTATAAGAAAAAGCTGCAAATTCAGCAGCGTTTTGGAACCGAAGAAAATTTTCTCCGCCAGTTACCCCTTTCCGGCAGACTTTCCGGGGTAGTGCATATGGCTACCGGCACCGGAAAATCCTATGTGATATTTGCCATTGCGTATCTTTCGCTTGTCATGGGGTTTACAAAACGGGTCCTTGTGCTTGGCCCGGCTTCAACCATTATCGAACAAGGCCTTCGCGAAAAATTCAAGGAATTGAAAAACAATAGAAAATTCAACAGCAAGCTCCCTCAAAGATACCGGGGAAAAGCCATTAACCTGCTCAAAGACAACGACCCTATAGAAGACGACTCCATTGTTATTGAAAACATAAACGCAGTTTACACTTTTGGCGGGATCACCGACACATTTTTCAAAAACACCGATGAAGTCCTTGTCCTTGGAGATGAAATCCATCATGCCTATTCACATCTGAAATATGCAGACAATCGCCTTGTGCTTGATAGAGAAGCAGGGCGGGAAGGCAAAGGGGAAACAAGAGACGAACGACTGTGGATGCGGTTTTTGCAGGAAAACAGCAAAATTACCAGACACATCGGCTTTACCGGCACCCCTTATAACCAGAACGAATATTTTGCGGATATCATCTATAACTATTCCATCAAGGATGCAACCGAACAAAAATATATCAAAAAGATCAATTCGATTATTCGTACCAAAACCGATGAAGGCGACGACCGCCTCACTATTGATCAGCGGTTTGAAATGGTGCTGAAAAATCATCTGGAAAACAGGGATAAGTATGCATACAAAACTCATTCAGGGGAAAGAAGGGTTAAACCGATAACAATTTTTATCTGCCCGACTCAAATAAATGCTCAAAAAAGAAGTGAGGAGTTCATAGCGTTTCTCACCCGATATAAGAAAGAGCATCATGGCATGCAGGGAACTGATTCAGAGGTCATGGATGAGCTGCGGAAAAAAGTGATTTGCGTTATCAGCAGGGCTTCCAAGTCGGAATACAAGCAGGAGCTTGATAATATTGAGGAAATAGACCCGAAAAAGATCGGCGGGAGCGTGGAGTTCATTTTTGCGGTCAATAAGCTTTCAGAAGGCTGGGACGTGGATAATGTCTTTCAGATAGTGCCAATGGAAGAAAAGGTTTTTAACTCCAAGCTTCTTATATCACAGGTTCTCGGCAGGGGGATGCGCATACCCCGAAAAGTTCCCAATGCGCATATTCAGCAAAACTATCCTGTCCTCACCGTTACAAATCACGATAAATTTGCCGATCATATCAGGGAACTGGTTGACTCGGTTACTGAAAGCGACATGTACCTTACCTCTTTGCCTCTGACTGACCGGGATCAGGGGAGAGGCACATATAATTTCACCCTGTTTAACCTCAATTATATCCCTAACATACGTTTTGAAGAGATTGATCGTGTAGATCAGGGGCCTCCGGGTAAACTTATATTAACGCCGTTTGAGGAACACCTCGGTGTTAAAGTCATCAGAACAAAAGACGAAAAGCGGTATGAGCTGGCAAGAAATTTTTATACAATCGATCAGATTGTTTACGATATTTTTAACCGGTTTAAATATAGAACGTTTGAGGCGTTGCATTTTGATTTTGGCAGCGTGATTGTAGATGGCCGTTATCCTGAAGAGGATGAAATCGTTCAGGTTATTCTCGATGCCATGAAAGAAGCCGGGATCAAGGGAAATAAACTTTCGGAAGAGAACAGAAAACAGATCGATAATTATTTTAATCAGTTTTTGCCCCGGGGCAAAAAAAAGCGGGTTTTCGAAAATATTTCAGGGGATTTAATTCCCATCGATACCGCCGAGAAAATGGACAAAACCGGTATCCGGGTGAGCGAGCTTGAAAGGGACAGAACAGCGTTCCTGAGCGAGGATTATGAAACTGAGGTGGGAGAAATAAACAAATTTGTACTGGATTATATTGTCGAATTGAGAGGCCGCCCAAAAGATAAACAACAGCTTGCCCTTTTTAAGCCTGAAGATTTTGTCTCGCGCAAGGGTGAAATCATACGGACATTTGTAACGGGCGATACAAAATCGCCCTATGTCGTGAATACGTCAAAATTGAAAAATTCACAAAATATAGTTCTGGTTTCCCATTCGCCGGAAAAAGAGTTTGTTTTTCAACTGATAGATAATTCTGATTATATTGATTCCTGGATAAAATCGCCTGACAAGAATTTCTATTCCATCAATTATGAATACTGGAAGGGCGGCAAGGACAGGGTCGGGCGGAGTTTTAACCCTGATTTTTTCATAAAGATTGATCTGGACAATTACATCTCGCGGCTTGAGAGTGACGGAAAACAGGCTTATCTTGAAAAACTGAAAAAACTTCAGGATGACGGCATAGAAACCCTGATCAAGGTCGTGGAAATCAAATCTGATGAAAATCAGGATGAAGCAACTCCGGCAAAAGCGGAGTATGCAAAGGCTCATTTTGAATGGGTGAACAGTAAATTGAGCGAATTGAACCCGGCAGACCTTGAAAACAGATATCAACCGGATACAAAGCAGTATTACACTTTTGATTTGCTCACTCCAAATCAATTCCCGGCTTGGATTGCTGATTTTAAAAAAGGAAGACTGGGATAATAACAGACTTGAATAATCAGAAAAATAAAAAAAGTGTTTTCATAAATGAATACAGTAATTTTTATAAATTCAACTGGTTATATTTTGTTTAATGGTTAAAAAAATGTAAACAAGCTTTTTCATATTTTATAAAAAAGATGGATATTCTCATAATAAATCCGGCTTCACCGCTGAAGAAATCGACTTCATAATCAACTCCGACATTAAATACCGGATAGGCAAGGAGTTGGAGCAAAAAAGGAGGTAAGCATGTTTGACAGCCAGGAAGAATTGCTGCATCGTTATTAATAAATAATTTGTACTGTTTTGATTCCGTTTATTCGGGAAAGGAGGTTTTATGAGCGCTCTTTCTCAGGTAGAAAAAATATCCCAAAAATATGCTGTATCTGCTGAAGAGTTTATCCGTTCCGGCGCAATCATGAATCTTAGGGAAAAACAACGATTGCTCAAGATAGAACGTTTTGAAATTCTGTCCAGATACCGGGCTTCAAACGTAGAAGAATTAAATCAGAAAATTGTAGAAGGCGATGCGCCGGAACATCCCGGCTGGGAAGATTTAATCGAAGTTAAGAATATAGAGCTGGAAATTAACGAGATAGAAAATGATATCAGAATATTATAAGCGAATAAAAGGGAATGCTGAGCGCAAGTTTTCTGATATTTTGAAATCTTCTGAATTAATCCAGGGAACGGCTGGCAGAATTCGCAAGCTGCGACTTCATTTAATTGATAATACTTTTGTAGACATCTGGTATTCACCTGATGGCAGCTATTCATATCACTGGGAGCAACGAAATATCAGAGATGCTATCTATCGTCATGACAACGCTCCTCATAAGAGATGGCGAAATGTCTCAACATTTCCCAAGCATTGTCATGATGGCAGCCAGCTAAATGTTACTGAAAGTTTCCTGTCGGATGATTCTGAAAATGCAGTCGAAGAGTTTCTTCGACTGGTCAGAGAACGAATGGTCGCTGAACAAATAGCCGTAAAAAGACAGATAAAGCCAGATGATTAAATGGAAATCAAAAAAGATACAAAAGTAAAAGTCCAATATCGTCCTGAACTTGGCACCGGCGCGGTACTCCAAGTGGCGGAAGCTCATGGTGGCGAATATCATGTTGATGTTGTTTTTGAAAAAGACGGTAAGAGATTTTTAGAAACCTTCCCCAAAAACCTTCTTACACCTGTCGCTGATAGGGAACAGGGAAATACTCAACCTCCACAAAACAGCTTTTTGGTGCTCCCGCAAAGTTCCTGCCGATATTATTCTCAAATCCTATGACTGGGCAATCGAACAAAGAGATAACGGTATAAACAATGAAAAACAAAACGCTTCTGATTTGTGCCTGCCTGCTGGATATTGCCTGCTCTTATAATGGGAAATTGGCTAAAAAAAGACTGGATATTGAGGCCCTGGCCAATACAGGTTTCCATCTTGTGCCGGTGTGCCCGGAGCAAATGGGGGGGCTGCCCACTCCGCGAAAACCCGCTGAAATAAACGGCGGCGACGGATTTGACGTTTTAAAAGGCCATGCCCTTGTCATGACCGAAGATGGTGAAAATTTTACCGATTGTTTTGTAAGAGGTGCTCAGGCCGTGTTGAAAATTGCCCGTGTCACCCATGCCATCGGCATGGTGACCCAGAAAAGAAGCCCCAGTTGTTCATGCAACGGCATTTATGACGGCACTTTTTCACATACACTGGTACCGGGCATGGGGGTCTGTGGGGCACTCTTGCAGCAAAATAATTTAAAACTGATCGAGATGGATCGATTCGAAGAGGATATATTAAGTAAAAATGGATAAAAAGCAACTTGTGATATTTGATTATGACGGTGTTATCGTGGATTCCATTGATGCCCTTGCGGCCATCGGAGCCCAGGCCTGCCGGGAAATAGGTCATGAAAGATTGCCGACCCCGGCAGATATCGAGGCCCTGGAGAACATTGCATTTGAAGACCTCGGGCGGCAGATAGGCATCAGTGAAGCCGATCTGCCCGACTTCGGAGCCCATGTGTTTGCACTTCTTCAAAAAAACGAAAAGACACCGGATATTTTTTCGGGAATGGGCCCGGTTATCAGGACTCTTGGGAAAAATCATTTTCTGGTCATCGTAACCAAGAATATCAAGCCGGCAGTGGAAAAAGTGCTGGCAGCCCATGGGCTTGCCGACAAAATCGATCTGATTTTAGGCGTCGAGGAGCCCGGCTCAAAGGCGGATAAAATTAAAAAAGCAATGCACATATTCCACAGAGGTTCGGATCTGACCTGTATGATCGGTGATGCCGTGAGTGATATCCGCCAGGCCCGCAAGGCCGGTGTAAAAAGTATTGCCGTTACCTGGGGCTTTCACAAACAGGAAAGGCTGGCCCACGAAAATCCGGATGTTATGGTGTCGACGCCCCATGACCTCATTGCAGCCATTAAACTCGAACACTGTTAAAATATAATACTTCATTTGATTGCATTACAAAATGTGCTATATATAAAAAAGTAATGACATAAAAAAGAGGATAACTTTTTCCAAAGGCAGACTGGCATGAAAAAGAAAGAATATGATGATGAAACAGATGAGTTTTCAATCCCCCTGCCGTCCTCCCTTGATTTAAAAGGCAAGCAATCGGTGAGGGCGACGTTCAAGCTGTCGGAAAGGGCCATCGACACCATCAGTATTGTGGCGGTTCATCTGGGTATAAAACAGAAATCGTTGTTTGATCATTTGATTGAGGATGTTCAATCCATGAATCTGATCGCCCGTAAAATCCGGCAGGGAAAAATAGAGAAACTGAATCGGGTACAGAAAACCTACGTCCTCAGCCGGAACGCCCTTGCCTGTCTGTGCAGGATATCTGAAGATTTTGACGCCCCCCGGGATGCACTGGTGGAGTATTCGATCCAACGGCTTTTGCCCATTATTGCCAGGGAACGGGAAAAACATCAGATCCGTAAGAAAATTCTGGCTGACATGGAACAACACCTGCGGCAGGGCGAAAAAATACTTAAAAAATCAAGAACGTACCTGGGGGAGGATGATCCTGTTTTCGATCAGTTGGAAAACGCCATAAAGGGTTGTCGCAATGCCTACAACACTGTACATAACTTTGTTGAAAAAGGTAAAATAATCGAGGGTTTTTAATCTGCAGGCCATCCAAACCTTTCCGGGCGGCGGTTAAGCAGTAAAATACTTGCGCCTGCGCAAAGTGCTCACCCGACAAAGACAACGGTTAAAAAAATGACCCCTCTATTTCCCGGTCTTACCGGAAAACAGGCCGAAACATACTCACTGGTGCTGTCAGCCCTGGGTATTCATTATCGGATTAAACGGGAGGCCCGTACTTGGGAAATATCGGTCCCGTCCACAGATTATGAAAAGGCCCGGCTGGCTGTGGAAGCCTATCAACAGGAAAATCAGGATCGATTTCATCCCCCTCGAAACACTTTTCCCCGTTTTACCAAAACCTATACCGGCCTCTGGGTAGCGGCCCTGTTGGCGGCTGTTCACGCATCGGTTGCAAGTAAACAGATTCATGAACCCTTTGCCCGTTTTTATGGTGCATCGGCCCGACATATCCTGGATGGCGAACTGTACCGCTGTGTGACAGCCCTGTTTATCCATGCCGATGCGGTGCATCTCATCGGCAATATGGCCGGCATCGCCCTTTTCGGCACGGCTGTCTGCTCCCTGTCCGGCTGGGGTGCCGGATGGCTCATGATTCTGCTGGCCGGAAGCGCCGGGAATTTGCTGAATGCTTTTCTCTTTAAAACGGGGCATCTTTCCATTGGGGCGTCCACTGCAGTTTTCGGGGCACTGGGTATTTTAAGCGGGTACCAGTTTGTCAAAAAATTCCGCCTGTCCGGGCAGAGAATCAAAGCCTTTCTTCCCTTGGGCGGCGGCATGGCTCTGCTGGGGCTACTGGGATCGGCGGCTCATTCCGATATTACGGCGCACCTGTTCGGATTCCTGTGCGGTATCGGGATGGGTGCATGCTGGGCTTTATGGATCAAACAACCACCGTTGGAAAAATATCAGATCATCAGTGCCTGTATACTGGTGCTGATTCTTATACTATCCTGGATATAGATTGTCACATATTCAATTTCACTGCGTTATCGGTCGTCGGCGCATTATACAATACAGCCTTCACTCCTGGCCTTGTGCAATTCAATATGTGACAACCAGTTCCTTGACTTTTTAAGTTAATTCAATGCATTATACCTGACTATGCCAAACAGGAAATGAAGATGAAAAAGGACCATTAAAACAATGAAAAGTATTGCTCTCATATCCACCCCCTGGCCTCTTTTTAGCCGTCCTTCCATTCAGCTCGGCACCTTGAAATCATATCTGAATCGGGAATTTCCCGATTTGGATGTAAAGGTGCATCATTTTTATTTGAAAATAGCAGCGGTTATCGGATATCCCATCTATCGTGAAATCTCCGAAAAAACCTGGCTGGCTGAAGCCGTTTACGCAGCTTTGTTACATCCTGAACGATTCAATACCATTGAAACATTGTTTTACAGGAAAGCAAGGGGCAAGCCTTTGTTGGCCGAGGTCGACTTTAAAGATTTGACACATCAGATCGCCGGCGTCACCGATGAATTTATCGACAGTGTTGACTGGAACAGTTTCGGACTTGCAGGCTTTTCAATCTGTTTTTGCCAGCTCACATCCTCCTTATATTTTATACGAACTATAAAGAAAAAATGCCCCGGGCTTGTGGTTGTCGTCGGAGGATCCATGTTTGCAGGAGATTCAATAAAAGACCTTTTCAGGGTATTTCCTGAAATTGATTTTGCCATCAACGGAGAAGGCGAACTGCCTTTAAGCCGGCTGGTTCATAATTTACTAAATTCTGCCGGCCTTGAAGAAATTGACCGCATACCGGGTCTTGTTACACCCCGGGCCATGGATGATAAAACCGGGGTTGTTTTCAGCCAACTGTCGGATCTTGGGGATCTGCCGGTTCCTGATTATGACGATTACTTTCGGCTACTGAAAACATTTTCAGCAGAAAAGACTTTTTTCCCCACACTGCCGGCCGAAGCTTCCCGCGGATGCCGGTGGCAGACATCCGGAACCGGGGCTGCGCATTCGGGCTGTGCATTCTGCAACCTCAACCGCAACTGGAAGGGGTATCGGTGCAAACGCCCCCAACAGGTGGCCGCCGAAATTGAGCATCTCACTTCAAAATATCGTAATCTCTCCGTGGCATTCATGGACAATCTCATGCCGATAAAAACCGCGATGGAGATGTTCGATCATCTGGCCGGATTGAAAAAAGATCTGGGCCTGTTTTGCGAGCTCAGGGCCACCACTCCGAAACGAATACTGGAAAAAATGGGCTCTGCCGGCGTCAACAGGGTCCAGATCGGTATCGAAGCCCTCAGCACCCGGCTGCTTGAAAAATTAAATAAAGGTACCACTTCCATCCAGAATCTGGAAATCATGAAACACTGTGAGGGTCTGGGTATTGTCAATAACGCAAACCTGATACTGCATTTTCCAGGCAGCGATGTCGAGGATATGAATGAAACCCTGCGAAATCTTGAGTTTGCTATCTTTTTTCGGCCTCTGAGGCTGGTTCATTTCTGGCTCGGACAGGGAAGCACGGTATATGCAGACCCGGCGGCCTTTGGCGTCAGGGCGGTTTTCAACCATCCGAATTATGCAAAAATTTTCCCGGAAGATATTCATCGCCGCATGACTTTTATGTTCCAGGGGTATCGAGGCGACCTGGGATACCAGAGAAAGCTGTGGCGTCCGGTTGAGCAAAAGGTTCGTGCCTGGGAAAAAATATATGCCCGGATTCATCAGACCGGGGGCGATACGCCTATTTTGAGTTATCGGGATGGAAGAGATTTTATGATTATCCGCCAGCGCCGGCTTGAAGGGGAGCCATTCACCCATCGTCTGGAAGGTCTGTCCAGAAAAATTTACCTGTTTTGCGGGCGGCATCGATCGCTTACAAGGATTCTTTATCAATTTCAGGGGCTGACCGAAGACAGGCTGATGCCTTTTTTGCAAATGATGACGGATAAAAAATTGATGTTTGAAGAAAATAGAAAATACCTGAGCCTGGCCGTTCCGGTGAGATCAGCTGTTAGCTGTTCGCCGTTAGCTATTAGCCAAAGGAATCCTTCATCATTTCGCGCTAAACGCTAATCGCTCAACCTATCAGTAATGCGGCGGCGGACTTTCCTCATCCCGGCTGCGGATGATGGACGGCAGGATTAATTTTGTATGCTCTTCAATGGCAAGGAGTTTTTTCAGGAGGTCATCGATTTGGCCTTGCTGCTTTGTGACGACGTCGTTGAGATCCTCAATTGTTTTTTCCTGGTAAATCAACTTTGTTTCCAGGTATTCGAATCGTTTTTCCATTCTTCTATATCCGTGTATCCTCGACTATAAAGGGAATAAAACGAACTCCCATGCTTTTTTTCTTTACCCAGATCCTGGCCATGGTGATGGTCTCGCCATCCATATTGACCAGGGTCGGCATCTCCTCGGCACAGGAGATATCATTGGTTTTGAATTCATAATAGGAAGTGCCGGGACTGTCCGGATCCGTGATTAAAATAATTTTTTTCGTATCATAAGGATGCTTTTTTAAAAGCCCGGAAAAAGGAATATGTGTTTTTCTTAATTCCTGGATGTTTCTAGGTTTTTTGTAAGTCTGGATCTCTAATGTTTCCGCTTTTTGCAGAGAATATGAGTTTGGCATAACATCGGCTCCCTTTCGAGACAAATATTTTTATGTAATTATTCAGAGGTTCTACCGTCGATCTGAATTAATGATTTATCAGTCCTGCCGGCGGCGCTTCATGACTTCTGGCGGCATGGGCCGGATCAGGCGCTGCCGGATGATTCTGATAATTGGTAAGGGCCAGATAAAAGGCACCTGCGGCAACCTCGGCGCAGTGGATTTCATTTGACGGCAAGGTTCCCAGATATGCAACAATATTTTCAGACGTGATCTCCCAGGCCTCCGCTACTGTTTTCCCCGTGGCCAGATCCGCGACCGTGTTGGCACAGGCATTGGTATTCAAACAGCCGTCAATTTCATATGAAACGGCCTGAATGTGATCGTTTTTTACCGTCAGAAACATTTCGACACTATCGCCGCAAACACCGGTTCGTTTGCCATATCCATCCGGATTTGCGACCTTTTCGCGCCGATCGGTGCGAAAGGCCATTTCAAGGTATTGCATTGAATGTTCCTGCCAGAAATCAAATTTTTTTCCCATTTTTGTAAATTTCCCGCCACATGATTTATGAAGCCAAAGCAATTGTTTTGGTATCAGAAATAAAAATATAAACAAGCCGCTGGTTTGTCAACAAAGGAAAAAACAGATCCAGTCAAGGCACATGGCGTCTGCCCACGACAATCCTTTTCTGGGCCTCTTTCTTCAGGGGCGCCTTTTCCACAAACAGTTTTTCCCGGGTAAACGGATCCATCCGTGTACAATACATCAGGGTCGAATAGGTGGAAGGGGTCGGCGTAAATATCTGGACCTGTTCAGGGCGGATACGGAGTTCACGGGTGGTAAAAGACGCCAGATTTTTCATATCCTTCTGGGTACACCCGGGATGGGCCGCGATCATGTAATAGCTTAGAAACTGTTTTTTACCGGCATCCCGGGTGAATTTAAAAAAAAGATCCTTGAATGCCACCAGGGGTGCACGGCCGCACTTACCCATTTTTTTCAGTACGGCGTCTTCCGAGTGCTCAGGGGCCACTTTCAACTGGCCCGAGGTGTGATGGGTCACAATCTCATTTAAATACCGGACGCCGTGCTTTTTGTCTGCCAGCAGCAGATCATAGCGCAGGCCCGAAGCCACAAAAACCTTTTTAACCCCCTTAATACTGCGAATTTCCCGCAGCAGGGCCAGCTGCTCACCATGGTCTATTTTGAGTACCGGACAAATTTCAGGAAACAGACAGCGCCGATCCGGGCAGGGGCCCTTTTTCAATTTTTTCTCACATTCGAACCCATACATGTTGGCGGTGGGGCCACCCGCATCCATTATATAGCCTTTAAAATCAGGGTGCTGGCTCAACAACGTGGCCTCTTTGACAATGGATTGCCGGCTGCGCCACTGGATGGTGCGGCCCTGATGAACGGCGATTGCGCAGAAATTGCATTCGCCGTAACACCCCCTATGGGTGGTCAGGGAAAACTTAATGGTGTCCAGGGCCTTCACCGGTCCTGACTTTTTATAAAAAGGATGCAGGTCACGCTCAAAATCCAGGTCATGAACCTGGTCGAGTTCCGTCTGGGTGAGCAGTGCCGATGGCGGATTCTGGACCAGGTACCGGGTATCCTGCCGCTGTACCAGACCCTGGGCCGTCATGGGGTCGTTGTTGCTGTAAAAGGTTGTAAACATGTCGATGAGGTGGTTTTTATCAACAAGGACATCCTTGAAAGCCGGCAGTTCAATAAAACGGCCTGGTTTTTCACCGGCAATATAACAGAGGCCCTTTATTTCCCTGGGATCTTTTCCCTTCTGCAGGTATCGGCCAAGGGCCACCACCGTTTTTTCCCCCATGCCGTAAACCAGATAGTCTGCCCGGGCGTCAAACAGAATCGATCGCCTGACCTTGTCCGACCAGAAATCATAGTGGGCAATTCTTCGGAGGCTGGCTTCTATCCCCCCCAGTACAATGGGGCTGGTATCTTTAAAATACCGGCGAATCAGGTTGGCGTAGACGATAACGGCACGGTCCGGCCGCCGGGTATTGCTTCCGCCCGGGGTGTAATCATCTTTTTTGCGCCGTTTTTTCAAGGCCGTATAATTGGCCACCATGGAATCGATGCTGCCGCCGGATACGCCCCAGAAAAGACGCGGCTCCCCCAGCCGGGTGATATCCCTGTCCGAATCAATGTCCGGCTGGGCGATGACCGCCACCTTGAACCCGGCGGCGACCAGGACCTTGCCGACAACGGCAATGCCCATGAAAGGGCTGTCAATGTAGCTGTCTCCGGTCACCAGGATGACATCGGCCGCTTTCCAGCCCAGGTCCTTCATTTCACTTCGTGTGGTGGGAAGAAACATTTGATCACTATTTTAAATAAATAAAAAAACCGCATCTGCAGTTTAAATGGACTTTGCAGGGGCGGCCTGACCCGGACACGCCGGAACTAAAATAAATTGAAGGTTGAGAATTGAAGGCTTGAAAACTTGTGGTATCGCTTCGCTCTGTCTTTTCACAAATAAAATCGATGAATGGCTTAAATATTCAATTATACAAATTAAATACCCAGATAAGCCTCCCGGACCTGTGGATTGGAAAACAGGTTTTCGGCTGAATCTGAAAGGGTAATGCGGCCATTTTCCATTACATAGCCCCGGTGGGCCACCTTCAGGGCCAGATTCGCGTTTTGTTCCACCAGAAAAATGGTGGTCTTGTTTTCAACATTCACTTTTTTGATGATTTCAAAAATCTGTTTGACCACCAGGGGTGCGAGTCCCAAGGATGGTTCATCCAGCAGCAACAATACGGGTTTGGCCATCAATGCCCTGGATATGGCCAGCATCTGCTGTTCGCCGCCGCTCAAGGTTCCGCCGGCCTGGTGGCGCCGCTGGGCCAGAATCGGAAAAAGCTCATAGACATAATCGACGTCGTTTTTGAGATTTTCCTTGTCATTGCGCAAAAAAGCACCCATATCCAGGTTTTCCTTAACACTCAGATAGGGAAATATCCGACGCCCTTCAGGTACCTGACAAATGCCCAAAGACACGATCCGGTCCGGGTCCATCGCCTCAATGGGCTGATCCTTGAAACTGATTTCGCCGGATCTGGGCGGCACAATGCCCGATATGGACATGAGCGTTGTGGTTTTACCGGCACCGTTTGCCCCGATGAGGGTGATGATTTCGCCTTCGTCTATGTCGATACTGACACCTTTCAAGGCTTGAATGTTACCATAATAGGTCTTTATATTTTTAATGCTAAGCATCATCAACATCTTCTCCGAGATAGGCCTTAATCACGACGGGATTGTTTTTAATCTCCGTGGGTGTCCCCTGCGCAATTTTTTTACCGTAATCCATGACAAAAATTCTGTCGGACAGACTCATGACCAGCTTCATATCATGTTCTATCAGCAGAATGGATATTTTTTCTTCATTGCGAATTTTGACGATGAGATCCACCAGTTCCTTTGTTTCCAGGGGGTTCATACCGGCGGCGGGCTCGTCTAAAAGCAGCAGAAACGGCTCGGTGGCCATGGCCCGGGCGATTTCGAGCCGGCGCTGGGCACCATAGGGCATGTTCATGGCCAGTTCATTGACATATTCGGTGAGTTCCAGCTTTTCCAGAATCAGATAGCTGTCGTCGACAATGGCTTTTTCTTCTTTAACCGTGGCCAGGTTTCTGAAAATCGCCCCGGCAATACCGGCATGAGCCCGGCAGTGCCGGCCGATCATCACATTTTCAAGCACCGACATATTGGGAAACAGCCGGATATTCTGAAATGTTCGCGCCAATCCCTGTTCTGTAACTTTATTGGGCTTTAATCCGTTGATTTTTTTTTGTTTTTTCCCTCGGGGAGCAATCAGCATGTCTCCCTCAGTGGGATTGTATATTCCGGTGATACAGTTAAAAAAAGTTGTTTTGCCGGCGCCATTAGGCCCGATCAGGGCAACGATTTCATCCTGCCCGATATCAATATCGATTTTATCCAGGGCCCTTAATCCCCCGAAATCCATGGTCAGTTTTTTTACTTCCAGTATCGGTTCCATATGTATGGTGTTATCCATTTTTGCTCAGTTTCTCGAATTTATACGTCCTGCGCACATTACTGATAATGCCGCCGGGCCTGAAAACCATCATCAGCACCAGGGCCACACCAAAGACCAGCATCCGGTACTCTGAAAGAGCCCTTAAATATTCCGGCAGGAGAATCAGTACCAGTGCACCCAGAATAACCCCGACAACAGATCCCATGCCGCCCAGAACGACCACACACAGGATCATGATCGACTCCCAGATGGTAAAACTGGCCGGGTTGATAAACGTTGTCTTGGCGGCAAATACCACGCCGGCCATGCCGGCCCAGGTGGCCCCCAGAGCAAAGGCGGTGAGCTTGGTTTTGGTTTTATCGATGCCCATTGCCTGGCAGGCGATTTCATCCTCCCGCAGGGCGATCCAGGCCCTGCCGATCCGGGAATTCTGCAATCGGTTGACAACAAAAATCGTAAACAGCGTCAGGGCGATCATGATAAAATAGATGTATATGGTAGCTGAAGCGAGGGAGAATTTGATTCCGAACAATCCGGGCCGCGGAATATTGGCAATCCCGCTGGGACCGAACGAAAACGCGTTCCAGTTTTCCAGGATCAGTCGAATGATTTCCCCGAACCCTAGGGTAACAATGGCCAGGTAATCTCCCCGCAGGCGGAGTACCGGATAGCCGAGAATGATGCCGAATAGAGTCCCAAGGCCTGCACCAATAGGCAGTGCCATCCAGAACCCCACACCGAAATGAAAGTGCAGTAGCGCGTAACTGTAGGCCCCGACCGCGTAAAAAGCCACATAACCCAGATCCAGAAGGCCGGCCAGGCCCACAACGATATTCAGCCCCAGGCCGAGCATTACATAGGTCAGGGCCGTGACCATGATGCTGACCTGATAAACGGAAAAAACAAAGGGAAACATAAGGGTAAAAATACCGATGCCGATGAGCACTGGGACATAGACCTTTTGTTCCTGAAAAATACGCTGGCCCAGAGGAATTTTTTTAATATCTTCGCCTGTCTGCGCTTTACTGCCCATCTCCTTGCGCAGGATCATGTAGCGCCAGACAAAAGATAGAAAAAAACTGCCCACCCCCACGATCAGCATGTTTTGCCAGCGCCATTCCACCACATTGTGAATCGTGTTGACCCGGATCACCATGAGGGGAAAAGTCAAGAACATGAACCAGATGGAAACCAGAAATGATTTTTTTATTTCATCAAAGGTAATCAATTCTCAAATCTCTGTTTTTTGTTGCGGCTGCCGGCAACAGGCCTTATGGTGTTTTGATTTAAAGCGGGTAGCTGTTTGAACGTATTAGTACGCGTTAAGCCGGAAACAGCAATTCTGTACAAAAAATTCATAAATGCCGCCTTAAACTGTTAATCATTAACTAAATTTATTAAAAAATCGAAAACCTGTTTCCGGTTTTACGCGTACTTATGCGTGAGTTTTACACGTTTTAAATCAAAATTCCGTAAGGCCGGGTCTTTTGGCTATTGACCATTTTAAAAAAGCAACTTCCCCCAAAAGAAGGTCTTCGGCTGATTTATAAACCGGCGAAGCACTTAGGTCCCTCAGCATAAATTTACCGAATTCATCATTCAATAGCCCTGAACTCCTACACCTTATCCGTGGTGGAGCGCCCCAAAATGCCCGCCGGCCTGAATATCAGGATGAATACCAGAAACAGGAATGCAAAAACATCTTCATAATCACTTGAAATATAGCCGGTGGCAAAACTTTCGGTCCAGCCCAGCACAAAGCTGCCCAGAACCGCTCCCGGGATGCTGCCGATGCCGCCCAGAACCGCCGCTACAAAAGCCTTGATACCTGCGATAAAACCGATATAAAAATTGATCTGGCCGACATGGGAAGCAATCAGAACACCTCCCAGGGCCGCGGTTGCAGAGCCCACCACAAAGGTCACCGAAATCACCCGGTTGACATTAATACCCACCAGGGCCGCCATGGTTTTGTCCTGGGCCGTGGCCCGCATGGCTTTACCGATCCGGGTAAATTTGATCAGAAACGTCAGAAGAATCATAACGATGGCCGTGGTGATAAGGATGACGAGTTCAGAAGAACTGAAGATATGGGCAACGGGCTCCATAAATTTAAAATCAGGAATCATGGCGGGAAACGGCAGAAAATCGGATGTCTGAGCCAGAAGCACATAGTTCTGCAGGAAAAGAGAGACGCCGATGGCGCTGATGAGCGCTGAGAGGCGCGGTGCGTTGCGCAGCGGCTTATAGGCGATTTTCTCTATTGTATACCCGTAGGCCGAAGAATAAACAACCGCGGCCAGGGCCGCCAGAACAAGGATGGCGATATGATTCCACCCCAGAAGGGTCAAAACGCCGGTGACAATAAGGGCGGTAAATGCACCGATCATGTAGATTTCACCATGGGCAAAATTAATTAATTCAATGATACCGTAAACCATGGTATAGCCAAGGGCGATCAGCGCATAGATGCTTCCGCGGGTAAGACCGCCCAAGAACAGCTCTAAAAAATATTCCCAATCCATTTAGACGGTTTTACTCCTTAAAGTAAAATATCAGGGGCAAGGCAAAAATAGACATTGACCCCTGATATTATATTTTCCCGGGATTAATTATTTCAGTTCGACATATACGCCGTCTTGCACCTGATACATGGAAAAACCGACACCGATAGCATCTCCACGATTATCAAAACGAATAATACCTAGAGGCGTAGCCACATATTCACTCCTCAGGGCTTTTACAATATCATCGTAATCGGTGGAACATGATTTTTCTATGGCATTAATTAAGGCTAATGCCGCGGAATATGCGTTGAGAAAAAAGGCGCCTGGATCGTCACCATATTTTTTACGATGGGCTTCAGTTGCTTCAATCGCAAGAGGGTTTGACGTTGTATCCATGGGCCCGGTAGCGTAAACGCCCTCAGCATATTTGCCGGCGACTTTGATGAAGGTGTCATCTTTTACACCGTCGTCAGATATAAAAATGGTTTCCATTCTTTTTTTGCGCATCTGACTGACTATCTTAGAAGCTTCCGGGTGATAACCACCAAAAATGACAGCCTCTGCCCCTGATTGTTTAATCTTCTGAACAACTGCAGAATAATCCACTGCACCGGGAGTAACACCCTCGTACAAGGATAGCTCTGCACGGTCGTCTTTTTCTATGAAGCTTTTTGCAAATTCCGCCAAACCTTTTCCATAATCGCCCTTATCATGCAATACAGCAATTTTTTTAAGCTTCAAAACATTGAGTGCAAAATTAACTTCCAATTCAGCTTGTGCGTCATCAGAAGCAATGGTTCGGAAAAAATTCGGATAATCACCGCTTTGAGTAAGGGCGGGATTTGTTGCAGAAGGCGACATGGCAACAATCTTGGAGTCGTTATAGATACCCAGCGCCGCCTTGGTGGCACCACTACAGATATGACCCAAAACCACATGTACTTTTTCTCCGATCACCTTGGTTGCCATATTTGTTGCCACCTCAGGCTTACATACATCATCAACAACTACGAGTTCAATTTTACGGCCATTAACACCGCACATTGCATTACGATGTTCGGCTACAAGTTCTGCTGCCTTGACAGTAGGTAATCCGTATGATGCCAGATCACCACTATGCGGTCCCACGACGCCGATTTTGATAGGCTCTAATACTTTTTCCTCTTCTACAGGTTTTTCAGCTTCACCGCATGAGAACAATAACGCTCCACCGGCCATAAGAGCAAAAATTGTCATAATCGTTACAACCAGGGCCTTCCGACTGCAATTCCAATTCATAATTCCATCCTCCTTAATAATTGTTAATAAAAATATAATAATGATACAAAATTTTGTATATATAACGGTATTAGCGTTTACAGTCAAGATACAAATCATATTTCATTTCTGAAAAATATCTTGCCGTTTCAATCGGATGTCGATATGAAAACAGGCAGTATCAAACAATCAGGCCCGTCATATCGGCCGTTCCAAAGCAAAATGTTGGAATCGGGCTTTTTTTAAAAATTTTGGACGGCTGCTTTTTTGCAGGGCACTGCACTGCCGGAAGCCCTTAAACCCAGGTAAAAAGGTATAAAGGGCTCGGAAGGACACGGATTACAGGAGTAAACAACGTGATAAAGATAGGCATAATCGTTAAGGCCGATGCCAGGGCCGGCAGCCGTGCTGATGAATTCGAGGCATGGCTGAAAGCACGGAACATTGAGGTGATCAGAAAAGAAAGTATCCTGCCCAATCGCAAACATACGGATCAACGCCATGCGGTTGCACCGCCTGACCTTTCCTGCGTATTTGTTCTGGGCGGTGACGGAACTTTTTTAAGTGCCGTTCGCTGGATCGACGATCAGGATATCCCAATTCTGGGCGTCAAATTCGGCGAGGTAGGGTTTCTGGCCGGCATCGTTGCGGACAATCTGTTTGACGTGGCTGAAAACATATTAAACGGAATCTATTCAACCGAATTGCGTATGCGCCTTCTGGTTACGGTGCTGCGCAAAGGTCGCGTACGTTTTTCCGAAACCGTATTGAACGATATCGTCATCAACAAAGGTACCCTGGCCCGGCTGGCCCAGATCAAAACCTATATTGACGATCATTACCTGACTACCTATCGGGCCGACGGTCTCATTGTTTCAACGCCAACCGGTTCAACTGCCTATTCCCTTGCCGCCGGCGGCCCGGTAATTCATCCAGCGGTTCCGGGTATCATCATGACCCCCATCTGTCCTTTTACCCTCACAAACCGGCCCCTGGTGGTTCCCGAGCATGTTCGTATCAAACTCAGGCTTTCCAAGGAGGCATCCGACATCATGCTGACCTTTGACGGTCAGGCCGGCCTGGACATTGATGACAAAGATGAAATCATGGTCCGCAAAGGCGCCCACCCAACCCGGATTATTACCCTTCCGGGGCGGCAATATTTCGACATCCTCAAAGAAAAACTGCGCTGGAGCGGAAGCCGGGTTTGATTTATCATTCCATGGAAAAGCACCATCATGGGCTTTGAAAAAAATCTTCAAAAAAGAATCAAACGCCATGTATCCGGGCGTGTCCGGGATTATTTCGCCGTTACGGCCCCGGGCATGGAGATTGTGTGCCTTCATGAACTCCTGGCACTGCCGTTGTCCGTCAAGTCGGCCGTGGCTGAAAAGGGGGGCGTCGCCTTTAAAGGCCGGTTGCATGACTGCTGTCTGGCCAACCTTTATCTGCGTACCGCCGGGCGAATACTGTTACGAATCAGCGATTTTACCGCTACAAATTTCAGGCAGCTTGGGAAAAAGATTGATGACATTCCATGGGAACTTTTTCTATATGGCGGCACAAAACCCGTCATCAGTGTGACATCGCACCATTCCAGGCTCTATCACAAAAATGCGGTTGCCGAATGCATGCAGGACAGGTTGCAAAAACGTTTGCAGCAGGATGGTATCGAGAATAACATTGCATCTCCGATATCTGCCGGACAGCACATTTTGATTCGAATCCTTGAAGATCACGTATTCGTATCTTTGGACAGCAGCGGAGATAATCTTTATAAGCGTGGCCTTAAAACCCATGGAGGGCGTGCCCCTGTCCGGGAAACAACGGCTGCCGCCGCCTTGCTGCTGGCGGGGTACCGGCCCGATCAGAGCTTAATAGACCCCATGTGCGGTTCAGGAACCTTTGCCCTGGAAGGCGCCATGATGATCAATAACATCCCGCCCGGATGGCTGCGGGAATTTTCTTTTTTTGCATGGCCGGCCTTTCGTCCCAAGCGCTGGGCCTATATGAGAAACCAGGCGCAACTGCAGTTTCGGCAGCCGGAAACACCCCTTGTCTTTTGTGCGGACCATGACCCGAATGCCTGCCGGCTCCTTTCAGACTGTGTCCGGCACCATCATCTATACAAAACCATCCAGGTTGCCTGTCGGGATTTTTTTGCACCAGGACGTCTGCAGACCGCACCCGGTCCGGGG
>Ga0075121_1000532_pt1 | contig 26319 bp, 28 predicted proteins | sample AntAceMetag02UKG_FD_69793 | JGI IMG/M metagenome (GOLD analysis project Ga0075121, IMG submission 69793) | Saline lake microbial communities from Ace Lake, Antarctica - Antarctic Ace Lake Metagenome 02UKG | ecosystem: Environmental > Aquatic > Non-marine Saline and Alkaline > Saline | place... | reverse complement strand
TACGAATGATAGAAGAGTGCTAAACTCCCCTTATAATAAGGTATAGCTTTTTTATACAATGCTTTTATTTCTTTTTTGTCCTTCTCAGTTAATACAAATCTTTCAACAACAAACTCCGGCTTGCCAACTCTTGGCTTGTCAACTTTTGGCTTGCTAACTTTTAGCTTTGGTTTTGGTAAAATTATCGCTTTCGGTGGCTCCGCCTTCTTTAATACACGTGCTTTTTCTAGCTTCTTTGGCTTGGGCAAAATTATTGCTTTCGGAGGTTCCTCTTTCTTTAGCACACGTGACTTCTCGAGCTTCTTCGGTTTCTCAAGTTTCTTTGGCTTCTTAATTTTCTTTGGTTTCTTGACTTTTTTCGGTTTCCTGACTTTCTTTGGCTTTCTGACTTTCTTTGGTTTCTCCAGTTCTTTCGCCTTCTCAAGTTTTTTTGGCTTTTCGAGTTTCTTTGGCTCTTCTTTTTTCAGCACAACTGGTTTCTTTAATTTTCTGACCTTCTTTGGTTTCTTGACCTTCTTGGACTTCTTGATCTTCTTAGATTTCTTTTTTTTCTCTTTTTCCAATGCCTTTACTTTCTTTTTTTCTTCTTCTTTCTTTTTGGAGATAAAATCTTCACCACTCAGGTATTTTCCCTTAGTGATATCCGAGATGTAATTATACAGGGCAAGAGCTTCTTCGTATTTCCCAATTGAATATAACTGATCTGCATCCTTCAGGATATCCTTAACTGCTCTATGTTTTATTGTAATGTAATCGCTCTTCCCTTTTTCGGCTGGTGTTACGGGTTTTGCGGATGCTGCGGTTTTTGCGAATGCAGAGGAAATAAAAGTAATTAAAAAAAGATTAATTATAAAAAAAGATACAAAAAACCGCTTAATCTGACAATTTTTCTTAATACAAAAATCCATTGCCGACGCCTCTATTTACATATATTTCAGTCGTAAAGTGTTCGTCTTTATACCGTAAAAAAAATATCCTGTCAAGCGTTTTTTTAACACCAAAATAAAAAAAATTGACTGGCGGAGAGGGAGGGATTTGAACCCTCGAACCCTTTCGAATTACACGCTTTCCAAGCGTGCGCGCTAAGCCAGGCTACGCGACCTCTCCTATTGCAGTATGCCTGAGAGGATTTGAACCTCCGACCTTTGGGTCCGCAACCCGTCAAAGGCATGTTTTCTAACTTTTCTAATTTCTTACTTGACTTTACTAACTTCTTTATATACAGTGAGTTATATGAGAAATTACTTTTACTTTTGTTTACCATTTCTTACTAGGTTGTCTTCCTTCAAGTTACTCTATGGTTACTCCAGCCAACCTGTGGGTTATTCTGTGGGTAACCTTAATCACCCAAATTATAGAGAAGGCAAAATAGATTGTAAAGGAATAAAATTATGCCTATTTATGTAGTGTGCTTAAATTGTAAGAGTGCTCAGAACTTGAAGCACAAACAATGCGTGAATTGTCAAAAGTCTCTTCCAATGAAAGAACGGACTTATAAAGTGATCGTAAAGCATAATGGAAAGACAGTTACAAAACAAATTCCTTCCAACCTGGAGCTTGCTAAGAGAATTGAGGCTAAGATAAAGAGCGAGCTTATCGGAGAGACCTATTATGATAGACGAAGCATAAAATACAGCTTGGATGATGCTGCAAAGCGTTATTTTGAAGCGTATAAGCTCAGAGGGAAGGATTGGAAGAGGACTTGGAGTTTATACAGCTATCTTCTTAAAAAGAGGTTCGGAGATAAGAAATTACATCAGATTGCCCCTTTTGATATTGAGAAACTCAAAATAGAGATGAGCAAGACTACTACAAGATTCGGCAATCCCTATACGCCTAAGAGTATTAGAAATGCTATGGAACTTATGTCCCGTATCTTTAACTATGCTCAGAGGATGAATCTTTATAATGGAAAGAACCCTGTTAAAGAAGTAAATAAACCTAAAGTGAATAACGAGGTTATCAATGTGTTGAATAAGGAAGATATTAACAGGCTTCTTCAAAAATTAGAGGAATATCCTGACAAAAATATAGCGAACATTGTAAAGCTGGCTTTGTTCACCGGCCTGAGAAGAGGAGAGATTTTCAAGCTAAGATGGGCAGATGTAGACTTGAACAATAAATGGCTGTATATAAAAAACCCCAAAGGCGGGAAGAATGAGGTAATCCCGCTAAACAACACCGCTTTCTCTTGTCTCAATGAACAGAAGCAATTAGCAGAAGAAAGCGAATTAGTATTCCCGGGCAAAGGTAACAAACAAAGATATGATATAAAGAAGCCCTGGAATAAAATAAAAGAGCTTGCTGAGTTGCCAGATGGTTTCCGTTTCCATGATCTAAGGCATACTTATGCTTCTATGCTCGCTTCTTCGGGCAAAGTAGATATTTACACTCTCCAGAGGCTTCTGACGCACAAAAGCCCTCAAATGACACAAAGATACGCTCATCTGATAGAAGAGAGGCTCAGAGAGGGTGCAGAGGTTATGGATGAGGTGGTTGGAATGAGTAAAAAATTAGTGGGGAAATAGTGGATAGTATAATTGAGCCGTTAAACATGCGTTATCAATTTCTTTGCAGGCAAAAAGATAATGCACCGTTTTTTCAGCAATTAGCTAATTATATTAAGTATGTGAACGAGACTCCTGAATTTCAAAAAGTTATATTGGACTTTAAGGAAAAAAAAGACAAAGATTTTGAAAAACTTCACAAGCTAGAAAAACAATCACTTGCAGAGCTTAATGTAAGCAGAGAAAAAATATTGAAGATAGTAAAAAAAAATAATATTTGCGATGATTTTCTTAATGGGAGATTAGAACCGGGTAGAATGAAAAGCTGGAGTTCTAAATCAAAGCCCGACCAACTAAATGATTATCTTTCGGAATCTTCAATGAATCTCTCAGCAAATGGACATGAAGGACTGCTAAAGAACTTCATTGACGACAATAATGAAACTAATTGTGGTTTTATCTTCTCAAAATCGCTAAAAGCTTTTAGCGAAGAAGAAAATAAAGTCAAAGACAAAAAGAAGAGAGAGTTATGGGGCACATGGTATGATTTAGATTTTTTCTATCTGTATTATCATAAAGGTGCAGAAGCATATAAAGAGTTTGAAGACAGAGAGGGTTTTGGGCCTGCTCTTTACTTTGGATTATTAAATTCGGATACGGAGAAAATAGAAAAAAACTATAATTTAGCACATAAGAAGTTGAGAACAAGCAGAGCGTTTGTCTCAAATTCGATAATTATGGCTTTAGACGAAGAAATCTACAAAGCGTATGTCTTCAATCTCCACATGCATCTAAAAGAAACTGGCAAGAAGCCTGAGAAGTCAAAAGAAAGTGATGTTACAGAACCACAATTTGATGAACAGTCAGGAAAATTAAGCTTTGGTAATAAGAACTGTAAATTACTAAGAGAGAGTATGCAATATAAACTTGTGGAATTTCTTTACGATAATCCAAATATAATGCATAGCTATGGGGAAATTGCTATTAAGATCGGGGTGTTTAAAAAAATGGCATATAAAACAGGTTTATCTGAATGGATAGAAAAAGCTGAAAAGTTTGAAGATAATGACGCCCAAGTGAAAGAAATGAAGACAGCAGTAAAAAGGATAGATACCAATTTTCAAATTTTGACACCCATTAAAAAGAAAATTATTGGCTACGTAAGTGAAATAAATAAAAATTTAGAGATAAAGGGAAAAGATAAGCAACAGCTATTTGAATGTAATAACGGCTATATGATAAGTAGACAAATCACTCCAAATACTTCCTCTAAAAACCACTAAGCTACATTCCAAAAATCCCACATTTCCGATAAGTATCCGATAAACATCCGATAAGTATCGGGTAGACATCAGACCCCCTCTTTTTGGTAAAACTGAATCAGAAAGAAAAAACTTTAAAAAAGGGGGGCAAAATGCAAAGCGAAAAATATATTCCAGTAAATCACGAAGGAAGCTTGAAGAAAGCCGGAATCCCTTATGCCAGGGCGACCCTATATCGATTTAAGTGCCAAGCCATATATCCTGGACTTGTTATCAAAATAGGAAATCGGGTCGTGGTAGATATTGCCAAATTTGAAGAGCTCGTTCAGGAAGGGAAAAAAGATGCACTGGAAAAATCTGCAAAATTGCAGAGCATAAAGGAAGAATTAAAGGGATGAAAGGATAGGAAATGAATAATACACATAAGACATTTGGAACACTGCAATGAAAAATAATGGATGGATAAAAATATACAGAAGAATAATGGATAAAGGTTACTACAAGAAAAGTGATTATAAAAGTGTATGGTTTCATCTTTTATTAAGAGCAAATCACAAAGATAGAGAGTTTTGTTTTAATGGGGAAAACATAACAGTTAGAGAAGGTCAATTTATCACAGGAAGAAAGCAACTTTCTTTAGAGTTGGGAATTTCCGAAAGCAAAATTGAAAGAATTTTAACATTCTTTGAAAAAAGCGAAAAACAAATTGAACAACAAAAAACTAACAAAAACCGAATGATAACGATACTACGCTGGAAAAATTATCAACAAATTGAACAACAAAAAAATAGTAAGCGAACAACCGTTGTTCAAAAAGGTCTTCAAAACCGAGATGCCGTGCGAAGCGAACAACAAGATAGGGGTAAACAGGGTAAAAAGCGAACAACAAGCGAACAACAAAAATCGGGCGCTAGAGAAGCTATAGAAATAAATAGCGAACAACAAAAAGCTGAAAAACACTTAAAAAGCGAACAACAGGTGGACACAAACAAGAATGTAAATAAAGAAGAATGTAACAAGAAAGAAATACATAAAGAAGATTTTCCTTTTTTAGAAGATAAGAAATTTTATCAAACATTCCAAGATTATCTTGATATGCGTAAAACGAAAAAACCTCCAAAACCTGCTACCGATGTAGCAAAAAAACTTGTACTTATAAAACTACATAAACACGATATGAGTATAGCAATGACTATGCTAGAGAATGCTATTACTGGTTCGTGGACAGATGTTTATGAATTAAAGCCCAGCAATAGCCAGCAGTTTATACCAATATCAGAGCAAATTAAAATAGAAAGAGAACAAGAAAGAAAACAAAAGGAGGCGACATGTTAGAGACTGATTTTACAGAGGGAATAAATGTTTTACAGGCAGTATATCCAAAAAGTACAACATCAGATAGAATTAGAACTATCTATGAGAATTATTTTATACACGAGAACTATAATACAGAGACTTGGATCAAAGCATGTAGATATATAGGGGCAACATCTAAATACTTCCCTAGTATAGCAGAAATGAAGTCGGCTTATTGGGATGCTGCTAAAGAAAAAAAGACAGAAATAACACATGCGGATTGTGAGTTTTGCACTAATGGATTAAGAAGCTACTTTAAGTATAAAGGACACAGAGAAGATGGTTCTCGAGTTAAATATACTTATACTGCTATATGTGATTGTGAGGCAGGTTCTCAATATAGCCAGAAGTTAAAGAACGGAAAGAATTGGGCTACATGGGCGGAGAAAGAAAAACAAGGTAAGTTTATCCAACATGATAATGAAACAATACCAGAGTTTATTCCATTCAGGGATAAATATGCGGAACAGGAAGTGCCGTTTTGAAAAATAACAGGTTATTAAGTCCTCTAAACTTAGAAAGGAGAATAAAATGTCTAAGAAAATTAGTGGTGAAATAGTGTTGGACTCTCGTGGAAAGTTTCAAAAAGGTCATAAAAAACTAGGCGGCAAGAAGAAAGGAACTCGTCACTTATCAGTTGTTACTCGGGAAGCGCTTGAGGAAGCGATCCGAATATCAGATAAAACTCACGATAAAACTTTACTTATGCACTTTATTGAGGAGGCTCGTAAAAACCCTCATGTACTTATCGCTCTTATGAAAAAATTACTAGCAGACAAAAAAGAAGTTGATGCACACGTAGAAGGCAGTTTAGAGATGCTACTTAAGGAAATTGAGAATGAATCAGAAAGAGGACTGCCAAGCGATAGAAAAAACAAAAAGGAGAATGCCTTATGAATCAATACACAGATAAATCTAAAAAGGTTTTAACTGAGAAGCAAAAGAAGTTTTCGCAAGAATATCTTAAAGAATTTAATGGCACAAAAGCATATCAGGCAGTCTATGAAGTCAGTGAGAAAGTGGCTTGTGCTGCTGCCTCTAGATTGTTAAGAAATGTTAAGGTTCAGGCCTATCTGGCTAAGTTGATCAAGAAACAGGCAGAAATCTCTGAAATAACTGTGTCAGAAATCATTCAGGATCTTAAGCTTCTCAAGGATCGCTGTATGCAAGCTATTAAAGTTTACGATAAGAAGGGAAAGCCGACAGGAGAATGGCGATTTGACTCTGCCGGTGCTGTTAGGAGTCTTGAATTACTCGGGAAGCATCTGGCAATGTTTACTGATAAGTTTCAGGTAGAAGATAAAGACCTACATATCACTATTACAACAGTGGATATTAAGCACGTAATAATGCAAGTACAGCAAGTTATCACACATCATATATCAGACCCAGAAGTAAGGAATAGAATTGTAAGGGAATTAGAAGAAATAAAGGGTTATAAAGAATGACAAAAAAAGGATAAATAGCTGATAATAAAGGAGTTATGAAGAATAGCAAGATAATGCTAAAAGAGGATAATTATAGTTATAAAAGATAAACAGGTATGCATCAGCTATAGTCTAACGTCGGCGAATATCTATTATGTAAACTAAATATATCAGAAAATTCAGCCTTTTACTTATTTAAAAGAGGAATTCACGCCCCCGGGGGGTCAGGGATGGGCTCGATGTATGATATACCTCTAGCGCACAGAATTTTCCTTTTAAAAAGGCTTCTACAAAAAGAGATGGGAGGTAGTGTCCCCAAAGGCTGTCGTGTTATTTATATATATCGCCGGTAGGGATTTTTAAAAACAAAAAAGGTTCTTTGACTATAGAAAAATGGATTGAGTAAGATTAACTATTTTTTATTTATTTGATTTCCAGCCCTTACTATATTCAAACTTCTGGGTTTTACTTGTATATCTATTTGTTCTCAGATATTTACCTATTCTCATTGGACGCACTTCTTCATACTTCCATCTTGTGCCCCATATCAGAATTAAGCCCCCGGCTATAACAATACCTATGATCCATCTTTGGAATATACTCATTTAACTTTCTCCTTCTTTTTTGTTTTTCAGTTTCAATAGTCCAATAGTTATAAAAATTACTCCTATAGCTAATAGGATTAACGTATGTTTGTTGTAATAATAACTTACTGGCCTATCCCATCTTAGATGAGTAAAATTAAACAGGTTATAAGTAAACACCGCTACACCTATTAATAAAAGAAAATTAGCTTTCACTATCTTAGAAATTTCTACTACAGATTTGTTCATTTTCCATCCTCCTTTTCAATAATTTTTCTTTATTTTTATTTCCACAAACCTATTCTGTTCTCTCTTGCTTCTTTTTCATATCCTCTGAACAGTTTAAGATACTTAAAAGGATAGCGAGTATAAGCGTGTCCATATCCCTGCTTGATTAGTTCGGCATTGAGCATTAACTCTATACTAGCTCTATCCTTGAATTCTGACATATCTCTGACATAGTTGGTCATAACATCTTTTAGTAATATATTTATAATAGGCTATTGTGGATTCAGGACCTAGCCCTCCCAGAATACCAATTTTCTTCATAAAAATCTCTAAATTTTCTTAATGCCCAATCTCATCCCTATCTTTGCTATTCCAGAGTTAAAAAACGGTGGATAATTATCGAACTGAAATATATATATTTTTATCTTTTTATTAAAATGCATTATTTCCCCTTCCCCAAAGCCATTTGAACCGTTCTATCTGCTAAGACAGAAAGAGAATCTACTATAGGTACTTCCAAATCATCCTCTTTTATTATCAGCGAAATATCTGTACATCCAATAACAATTATTCGCGCATGGCAGGCTATAAGTTCATGAGCAATTCCGATAAGCCTCTTCTTAACATCCTCTATGTCCACTCTGGATTTAATTCTCATGATGCTGTTCATTACTACAGCCTGGTCATTATCATCCGGAAGTATAACTTTTATATCTCTTTCCACAAATTTATTCTGATATAATTCAGTATTTACTGTACCTGTAGTTGCCAAAAGCCCAACAGCCTTAACATCTTTTCTTATTGTTAGGCACTTTGCTACTACCTCTTTTATCATATGAATAATAGGAACAGGGGTATCTCTTTGCATTTTATCATAATAATAGTGAGCTGTATTACACGGAATAGCAATAAAATCAACTCCAGCTTTCACTAACACCTCTAAAGATGATTTCAGCAAAGGTAAAGGATCTTCTCCTCCATATACAATGGCTTGGGTTCTATCCGCTATTTTGGGATTGTGATTGATAATGATAGGGATATTGTCCTGCTCTTTCTTTGCTCCGGTTATATCAATAATTCTAGCAAGAAATTCAGCAGTAACATCAATACCCATTCCTCCTAAAATTCCTAGTATCTTTTCATTCACAGTAATTAGTCTCCTTTAAACTTTTTATCAGTTCCAGGACTATCTCTTTCTCCATCCCTTATAAAAAACGGGGGATAGTTTACTTCTGAAATTTCTTAGCCTTATATTCCCTGGCAAAGGCGGCACCATCAAAGCCCCTGTCTTGTTCAGTTAAATCACTAAAATTTACCTTTTCCTTATTATCCATTGCCTTCTGACAGGCCAGAGCAACCTTAATAGATTCACTCATTGTCTCAAAGTCTACTGGATAATCTTTTTCTCCTTTAAAATAAGGAATTATTCTTTTCAAAAGAGCCTTATAGATTCGGGAAGAGTTAATAGTTATAGGAGATATGCCCTTTTCTGTGGTAATGGTTAAATGAAAATGATGAGTGGGACTTTTAAGCTGAAGGATGACTTCCCTTCCATCTCCATACTCTATTAAAAATAAATCAGTAATGTAACTGCCGAGCCAGCTGACACTTTTTACTCCTTTACCGAGAATACCACCAAACATCTCTATAGTATGGATCCCATAATTAAACGGATCAAAGGAAGAACTGGCAAATATACTTATGACATTTTCATTTTTAAGTTTAAACGCCTCTATTTCAGGCGCAAAACGTACTGAAGAACCTCCAATAATTTTATGACCTTTTTTAATCAAATCTTCTAATTTCTTAAGATCTTTCATATTACCTACCATAGGCTTATCAAGAAAGACTCCTTTGCCGGCTTTTAGAAAAGGCGCTGCTCTTTCTAAATGTAGATCCCAGTTACATCCATGGATAAAGGCCACATCTACGAGAGTTGCCATTTCTTCCAGATTCTTACAGACCTTAGATACACCATGCTCCTCAGCAAATCTTTCAGCATAGCCAGATGGATAAACACTCTCTCCGTCCCAAACTGCTGCAACAGATGTATCTTTAAATTCTTCTTTGATAATTTTACACCATGCTCCCGGATGTGACGTATCCAGGTCAACTAAACCAATCTCAAGCATTTTCACACCTCCAGTTCTTTGGGATTAATATATTGGACCTTACCTGTTTTTATAGCCTCATTCACTTTAAAACTTAAAAGAGCAGCCCGTAATGCACTTGCTAAATCATTCGGAGATTCTTCATCTTTTAAGATAGCCTCTGCTAAAAGATGAAGCTCAATCTGATGGCCTTTGTCTCCCTCAGCAAGCTTTTCCTCAATAGGATCGCCAAAGCCATATGCACGAAAGGATTGAAAGTTATCTACTATAATAGCAGTTTTATGACAATAGACTTCAGTCACTTCTTTAGCTATACCACCATGTCCTACACTGGATAGAAGCAGAGCTGCAATTGAACCATCATCAAAACCTATAGTAATGACTGAACTATCAGGAACGCCCTCTTTCCCTGGACAAGATAATATCCCTCCTTCCGCATAGATCCTTATTGGTCTTGTTCCAGTCAAAACGCAGGCAAGATCCAAAACATGACAGCCCTCACCTATAACTCTTCCTCCACCAATTTTCTCATCATGTAACCAGTGTGCCCCATAGGGACTAAAATTTTGCATACGGTGATAGATAACTTTGGGATAAGGGTTATCTTTAAGCAAAGCAAAAGCCTTGGTTACCAAAGGCGCTAACCCACGATTATATCCTATGGTATATTTTACTCCGTTATTTTTTACAGCAGCAATAACTTCTTTACATTCCTTGTAATTTAAACCCATGGGTTTTTCACATAAGATATGTTTATGAGCCCGCGCAGCTTTAATTGTCATTTCACTATGAAGATTATGGCGAGTAGTAATTAGAACAAGATTAACCTTATTATCTTCTAATACCTTATCGTAGCTGGTAAAATATATAGCGCCATATTCCTGAGCTACCTTTTTTGCTAAAGACTCATCAATATCTACTACAGCATAAATACGATAAGAGGAATTCTTTCTTAAATTAGGCAGATGCATCCCCCGTGCAAAACCCCCGCATCCGATAACCGCAACATTAATCTTATCCATTTAATAGACCTCCTCGTTATAGAACATATAAAAACTAAAGTTTCATAAAATATCCCATTTTCTTACATGCTAACCTATGTGATATCTACCTACTTCTTCTACTAAACAAACTAAATCTCTAATGCCTTCAGGATTTACCCCTACGTAGCATTCCCCTGAGCAATTCGTTTACCATTGATGTAAAGTTTATAATATTCATCTGCTGAAATATAGGCTATAGCTCGATTTATTACTTTTGAAGAAATAATTACTTCTTTTCTAAAATATCTATGCTGAGCTCCCTTAGCATTGGGATTATCCCATATCCAATTAGCTTTCCAAACCTCTAATGACTGCCTTTTGGACTTACAAGCAAAATCTGACACTGTCCCCTTAATCATTTTTTTTAATTAAACTGTGATAATAATCATATGTTTCTACTGAAATATCAGGACCTATAGAATGTGCTCCAATAATAATCCCACCTTCTTTGCCTGCTTCTAAAATAGGAACTACATGTTTTTTAATCTTTTCCTTACTGCCTGAAGGAAGAATAAAAGTATTATCTACTCCTCCGATAAAGGACAGATTCTTACCATATTTTTTCTTTAATTCTATAATATTCATCCCTGCCTTGGGCTCTACAGGATTTATTCCATCAATTCCGGCTTCTATCAACATATCAAGAAGACAAAGTATATTCCCATCGGAGTGAAGGATAACCTTTTTAGCGCCTGCTTTTTTTAAAATGTTTATCATATTTTTATAAACGGGTAGAAAAATCTCCTCAAATGTTTTTGGCGAAAACATAGGACTATTATTAGAACCCATATCATCATATATCCAGACACCTGTATCGTAAAGATTAGCCCGGCGTAACGACTCTAAGCCAATTTCAAGAAGGTGATTACCAACTTTCGCTACTAATGCCTTAGCAAAACCTTTATCACTGGCTAAATCCATCAAAAACTCTTCCTCTCCGCGGATGAAAGATGAACGTATGAATGGACCGCCAATCTTACAAAAAACGCACCTTTTTTCTTTCTCCACCGTTACAAACCCTTGATAACGGGAATTCAAATCAGGTGGCTCAAATTCCAGACGGTCTAAATCGCTTTTAGTCTTTAAAACGGTATCCACTGTTTCAGAAAAGTATGAACCTTCTTTTGTCTTTATTGTTCTCCCCCAGCCATCCCGAGAAATCAAATAATTATCTTCTTTTTTTATCACTCCTTTTGTGCCCGGGAAAAAAGTCTCATCTGCCGCCAGAATAGAGAGGTCAATCCGGTAATAATCGCGGATATCAATATCTTCGCTAATTCCCTTTTCTTTACGCCAGTTTTCTACAAATTCCTTCCAGAAAGTCTCAAATAAAGGTATCCTATCCGGTCTCTGGAAATTCAGCGTTTTTATCACTCTTTCTTTAGAATTCATTTTATTTAAAACTCCTTGTATTTTTAATATGACAAAATCACTCCAAGAAACTCTTCTTTACTCTCTAAAATTTCATTATATACCTCTGGGGCCTTATTGAATGGAAATTCATGTGTTATGAGAGGAGACATACTTATCTTTCGGGTTTTAAGAAGTCTTAAAAATTCCTGTATATTTCTATTCTCGGTCCATCGCACATATCCTAAGGGATAATCTATCCCTTTCTCTTCATACTGAGAATCGTACCTGCCAGGCCCATATGAGCGGGAGATTAGAAGTTCAAGTTCTTTCTGATAAAAAGTATTTCTTGGGAAATTAAGTTCTACATTTCCTACCATTACTATCCTTCCCCTATCCCCGGCTATTTCTATAGCATCGATAAGAGGTTTTGAACTTTTAGGAGAATTTGCACAAATAATTGATGTATCCACTCCTATGCCATTGGTATAATTTTTTATAATCTCTGTTAGCTTCTCACTTTCAGGATTAATAGTAATGCATCCTGAAAGTTTCTTTGATATCTCTAGCCTTTTATCATTCAAGTCTACACCTATCACTTTTGCTCCACTGATGCTTGCTAATTGGCAGACAATCTGTCCTATTACTCCAAGACCTATCACGGCTACTGTTTCTCCCAGCTCTATCTCTGCTCGCCTGACTCCATGCATGGCAATTGCTCCCAGCGTAGTAAAGACAGCCTCTTTCAAATCAACTCCCTCAGGTATCTTAGCAAAAAGATTGCGTGGGATATAAGAAACTTCCTGGTGGCTAGCATAGCCTGCGCCAGCACAGGCTACAAAATCTCCTATCTTTACCTCTGAGACTTCTTTGCCTTTTTCTATGACAACACCTACACTGCTATACCCAAGAAGACTATCTTCGCTATTAGTAGAATCTTTACGTCTATTCCTTATAACAGATATTTCTGTTCCTATACTTATAAAGGAATATTTATTCCTAACTAATACTCCAGATCCTCTAAGCGCAGGTCTAGGTTCTTCCTTTAATAATACATTTCCTTTTTTATCTGCTTTTATTTTTTTCATTTTTCCTCCGCTATAAATATTCACATGACTACTTCGATAGCTTTTACAACAGCTTTAGCACAATACTCGACGCCCATTTTGCTAAGATGTATCATATCATCGGTTAAAGATATATCTGGTTTCGATACAACAATCTTATGAAGATCATTTACTCGTATATCCTCAGCTTTCATTAGTTTCCTGGCTGCCATATTGTACCGGTCAATATCCGCGTTGCGCCAAGACCATTTCATTGTGACAAATTGTCGTTTGGGATGTACTGGCGTGGTAGTCGCCCAAATGATTTTTGCATCAATTTTTCGTAATTTTGTGATAATTAATTTCAAATTGTCAAGATATGTATCAAGTGAATACTGTACTGGTGCTCGATTCGGATTATAGCCTACATCATGAAGTCCGTTATTCCAATGCACAATATCAGGCTTGCCAAGTTCTTTTAGCCAATCATCGAGTCGAGCAAGGGTATATTCACTGAATTGGCAATTCTCGGTTGGGCCAACCACCTCTGCGCGCCCATGGAGTAAATCTGTTACCAATGGTTGATAAGATCTTCTTATGGAATCACCTATTAACATAATCTTGGGTAATGAGCTCATTTTTTTAAGTTACCTCCTTTCTACGGCCTTCCTATACATAGCTAAAATATTTTCTAAAGAGATACTTGAAACTCCCATTAATCTGGACATAATAGCTCCTTTATAGGTACTTGTATGGGTGACATTTATAACACCCGTTGTTTTTTTACATCTGTGAATGGTAGATTCTATCCACTAATTCCATAGTCTTTACGCTATCAGAGAGGTTGGGCATTGGTTGCTTATCTTCCCTTAAACAATCAATAAAATGGCGATTCTCGGCAAAAAACCCGGTATATTTATGCATCTCCTTACTTTTCGCTGTAGCAATTAATTTGTCCTCTGCCAAATCACATAATCCTGCCATTTCCACATCGGGAAATTCTGCCAAGGATGGATAGTGGACAGAGTTTGCCATGCTCCCGGCACCAATCAAAGCTAATCTAATCTTCTCTTTCTTCATGGGTTTTCTCTTTCGCTTGTCATTTTTTATTCTTAGCCGCATATTCCTTCTCAAAAACATTTCCATCAAAGCCCAGGTCATCTGTTTTAAGGTCAATAAGTTTAACCTCTTCTCCTTTGTTCTCTTTAGACTTTTTGCCGGCTAAGTATATTTTTATTGTCTCGGTCAAATCTGTAATCTTAGCCATCAGTCTCCCTTTTTCCATAAAATCACAAATCCTATCCAGCATTGCTTTGTATATCTTTGTCGTATCAACGCGGAAATGATGGATATTCTTGGTCGTGGTTATTACTACATCAAAAGGCTGCCACTGAGGGGTCTGGGTCTGATAGATGACACTCTCTCCTTTTTTCCATCGGACAAAATATTGTTCAACCAAGTTATCATTGATCTCAGTTGAACTGATAAATTTCTCTACCTCTTCATCGGTCATAAAACCATCATTGTAGATTCCGGTATATCTTGCCCGATTTTCTTTTTGCAATATAGTCGCAAATGCTCTTGGATGCGAGACATCAATATCCACCACTCCAATCTTAATTATTTTTTCTCCTTTTATTTTAAATAATGGTAAGATTCAATATATTTTTTGTAGCCTAATTTTTCATATATTCTTTGGGCGGCTAAATCATTGGAAAGTGTGCTGACAGTGAACTTACGATAACCCTCCTCTTCCATTCTTCTTCTTACTTCTCTCTGCATACTCTTCCCGATTCCTTTTCCCTGATAATCCGGATGAACCGCATTATTACCAATTTCAGCAATTCCTCTTTCTTCATCCAAACTATAGGTGGCATATCCTATCACCTTACCATCAACTTCGGCGACAATCGTCTCATAGATACGTTCTTTACAAAAGGATTTTACTCCCTTATTTTTATATTCATCCCAACCCTTTCCGCCCAATTTTTCCCCGAAGAAATCCTGTTTCATCCTATCCATACTTACCGGTTCAAAGGCTAATTTTGTAATTTCTAAGATAGAGGGTATATCCTTGTAACGAGCCGGTCTGATTAATTTATCTTTATCCCGAATAAAAGGATAAACCGGTTCCATCTTACTCAGTCTCTCGATAACTCTCTTAATATCGCCGATATAACCTCCCAATTTATCAAAGTCAAGAAAATCGAGGGTATCTTCAGGAGAATGGTAATAGGGTCGCGCACCAGAACAATCGGTGAACCAGAGATAAGGAATACCATTTTGTTCAGCCACTCCATGGTCGCATGAGACTTTAGAAGCCTTACCCTCGAATTGATATTTTTGCTGTGTGCTTACGTCAAGAATAATTTCTTTGAATTTTTTAGGACCACCAATAAAGAGTTGGGGAGTACCCAAAAGGTTACCGATATCATCGGTATCGACATAGCCGACACAATTCTCTAATTCTTTCTCTCTTCTGAAGAAAAAATCGTGAGCTCCTCTCCCGGTCGTATCCATCCTTCCATACTCCTCACTCCCGGTAAGCAAGAAATATATCGTGGCTGGCAATTTAGTGCCCTTGAAAATTCTGGCTAATTCTAAAACTACCGCCACTCCTCCGGCATCATCGGTTGCTCCCGGAGAAAAAGGAGCAGTATCATAATGGGAACTGATAATTAACCAATTTTTATTCCTTCCTCCTATCTTTGCCACTACATTCTGCGATTCATTCATTTCCCTGTTTTCCTTCTCTACCATTAATTTAGCCCTTTTACCCTCATTTCTCTTCAGATTGCAAGCGGTTCTGTAAGATACGATTACCACCGGCATCCTTTTTATCTCTGGATACCTGACCACCTTAGTCAGGATATTGTCAAAATAGGGGCTCACTACAACCAAGGCTTCCATTCCTTTTTTCTCCAAAGCAAGAAGGAGTTTAGTGCGGGTAGGAATATCGCTACTGCTGGTTAATAAACCTATCTTCCCGGAAAAATCGTCCTCTTTCTTTAGCTCTAAATTACAGTTTCCCAGAAAGACTAATTTACCTTCAACTCTACCCGAGGCAGAGAATTGCGCCGGTAAGGAATAAAATTTTCTATTTCCAATTCTCAACTTTGAACCTATTGCCAAGTGGGAAGGACTTCTAAATGGCTCTATGTTTACATTTAGCCCTGTCTCCTCGAACCTTCCTTTAAGATATTCTGCTGCCTTTAATTCCGCAAAACTTCCCGGTGCCCTTGGCCCAATTCTCTCACTCAAATCAATCACCGTTTTCTTTAATCTTTCTTCCATTTTTATTTACTTAAGAATCATCTCTAAACTTCTCCTGATAGCTATCTCCTGAAGTTTTTTCTGTATTTTCGGAGGGGTTCTTTTATTATTATTTTGTACCTCGGTACTAACCATTGAGATTTTCGTCTGAATATCCTTCCAGCATTTTACAAAGTAATTTTTTTGAACTCCAGTATAACAAAGAGGTTCTGACTTTGCTTTGGGATTTGCTCCATATTCTTTCCAGGCATTAACAATAATCTCTGCCCATCTTTCATTTTTTCTCTGGATATTACTTGGAGCATCCAAATGAGAGGTAGGTAAAATCACCTCACAATTATATTTTGAATTCCCAAATTCAGTTTGATGAAGGTCAAGCCAATAACTATACCTATGCTTTTTTGCCATTTCAAAATAAAGCTTAAACAATGATGATTCCCAGCTTCTATTCGGTTCAACATACCTATATCTATCAATCGGCTCATAGACAATACCAATAGGGTTTGGATATGATTTCTCTTTTCTCTTATCCCAGATATCAGTTCTTTTCCACATCTTTCCAGGATTATCTGGGTCTTCCCCACGCATATAACACCAAAACTGGTTATTGGTATATTTCTTACCATCCCAATATTCTACCGGCGCTCTTGCTCTTCCATCCGGGTTGGCATCAGGAATGATAGTTAAAACTATTCTTTTTAATACTTCTTCTATTTTTAAGGAAATTTTTTGACCAGCTAAGGTTTTTCCTGTTAAAAGTTGATTGATAATTTCAATGCAGGCGGCTGTTCCGGCTGGCTCATGGGCATGAGGAACAGAGATGAATAATTTTTCCTTTTTATCTGAAGGGATACTCTTATTTGTTATGGTTAGGCAATAAGCCTCATATCCTGTTGGCTCTCTATTTGTTGCTACCTCTAAATATTTTGGATACTCCTTCTGCCAGAAAATAACCCTTTCTTTTACTTTATCCGGTTTTACTATCCAATCTTTCATTTTTCTTTTTCCTTCTCTTTTTTCAAAATAGCATTGCATTTTTCCTCATCAATGATCATGGGTTTTTCGGTAATAACATCCAGTCCCGCTTCTAAGGATTTTATAATATAGTGATGGTGAAACCTGTCTATGGTAGCGACGATGGATACATCCGGGGAAGTTTTCGTTATCATAGCGTCAAAATCAGTAAAAATTTCGCAGGAAAGACCTGATAGCTTCTTTATCTTTTCTGCCTTTAAGGGGTTCACATCAAATAAGCCCACAACTTCCGCCACATCAGAAAACCTTTCGGCAAGAGGTCTGGCGTACATAAAAAGACATCTATAACTTGTCCCTACCAAAACATATTTTTTTTTCATTGCAAAAGTTTCCTAAAATTTTAATGCATCAAAGATAATAAACATGCTCTTACCGCCCTGGCACCTGTTTGTTTCATTATATCGCCGTTTCTTCCAAACCATGGGAACTCAAAAGTAATCCCGATACTGTTAAATTGTTCTTTACAGTAATCCTTCCAGCTTTTAATAGTTAATGGAATTTCTGAACTTTGATTCTTTCTAATGAACTCCTCCCATGTCTCTATATACCATTTTTTACCATATTCAATCTGGTCGGGCATATAGAACCTAACCTTTTCCGCAAAATTTTTATCTAAACACAATAATCCATCAATATTTTTGTCCAGCCAATTATGAATATTTATAAAAATATTGGGTTTTATTTTATCAATTGTATTCTTCAATGCTTGATGTGCTTTGTCCTTTTTAGTAATTACTCTATTCATATCCGCTCCATTCAATGAAGTTAATCTGCTCAATCCATTATATACTCCATCAGGGTTAGTCATAGGCATAATATAGAATACAAATTTACTCATGAAATATTTTGCCCATTGATCAGCTCCAAGCAGATAATTCACCATTCCCTCAACGCAATAAGACCCAGCACTTTCATAGGCGTGGTTCATGGCCATAATCATTATTTTTTCTTTCCTATCTTCAGGAATATCATCTGTTATTTTCAATAGCCAGATATTTCTCTTTTCTTCGCTTTTACCTGCAAGCTCTTTTTTTATAAAGTCATTTTTTGAAATCTGTTTTACAAAATCCTCATAATCTTCATAGTTATATCTTGGATTTTGACAGATTATAGTCTTACCCGGCTTTAAAAATAGCTTAACAATACATTTGCCTCCTTCTATATATCCACAGCAAATACCCCACTCCCGGTCTTTTTCATTTTTTATAAAAACATAATCGTGATACCGTATTATCGTCTTCTCAATATCTTCCCAATCGACAATTAGGGTAACTTCTTTTAGGCTTTTTGTATTATTTATAACCTCAATATCAAACCTGCATCCAGAACCTTTTGCTTCTTCGCTAGAACCTTCCCCACCTTTTCTCCAGGAAGGATAAACGACAATTACATTGTTATCTCTCTGCTTTATTGCTTCCATACTCTGTGGACAGCTGCCATCATAACCGACTTTAATATATACTTTCTTCATTTTCCACCTTTGAAAAATTCTGAAACTTTTAAAATTCTTTTCCTCATTTATAAATTATAGTTTAACATCACTGTCATTCCTAACAGCCCAATAATAATCTCGTTAGATAATGCCTTTAACTCAACAGTATCTACTGTTTTATTGCTTGAGACAACAATATCTAAAATATCCGCATGAGTTTTGGGTCCTATTGACTGTCTTGCATTATCCGTATAGTGATAATAACCATATGTACTTAATCCATCATCATAATTAGTCGGGTTGATTAGCTCTAGTGTCTCTTTTGTACCGTCTTCGTAATTAACTATTACTTCTCCATTGGCAATCTGTGACTGCATGTGATTGGTAGTGCCTGTAATAAGCAAGTATATCTTTTTTAACTTTTTCTTTATCGGAATTCTAATACTACTAGAAAAATTATCCCAAAGGGAGATAAAGACAACATTTCTACCTCTACTAACCTGTTTAAATGGGATACCTATACCTGTCATATAAGTATCTGTACCGTCCAGTCTTACTGCCCTCCGCATCCAGTCATCATTTGGAACAGGATCTCCAGACCACACCGAAAGTCCATTTTTTCTTATAGGGTAATATTTAGAAAGTGTTGGTGAACTTAAGTATTTGGATCTTGGAGAAAGATATTTATGGGTAAAAATATCTACCAAGTTGCCATTATAATAATTATTTAAGGAAATAAGATATAACTGAGACTGAAATGCATTTTTCAGCTCAGGTAATTTCTGCAAAATCTTCCAATCCTTTATGACTGCCTTCAAGTTGCAGGCATAATCCCCTTTTACCTTAACCAGAAGAATATTCGAACCCGGAGTAAGTAAAAAGGGTTCGTTTAGTTTATAAATCAACGTGGAAGACTTTTTATAAGAAGATATCTTTGCTAATTCTTTATTTTTCTCTTTAAGAAAGCACGAAGATATCTCCAGTTTACATAATTTGTCCAGATTGTTGCGTAGATTAAATGAATATCTTGTTCCGGATCTTTTAGAAACAAGAACTCTTTGATTAACGACCTCTAGAGGCTTTCTTACCTCAATATCTATTGGTTCCCAAAAAATAATATCTTTACTTTGAGTCAAAACAAAAAAGGTATGATTGCCTGGCGTGGTAGTTACTTTTGCTTCCAAACTATTTTCATCCAGATAAGAGTTAAATAATACATGCTCAGGATCATTCAATTTCAACAATCGACAATCTTTAGCCTTAACTACATACTTTTGTCCTATTGCAGCAATTTGTACAAAATCAAGATTATGAGTAGGAGAACGTTGATAGGTCACAGACAAAGTATTTTCCCTATTCAAAGAACCTTTCACTATAATATAGGATTTACCTATACTAGGAATAATATTGTAGTTCACCTTCTTCCCATTAAGGGTTACTTCTTCTATGATATTCTCTTTAGCAATTAGCTTGAATATCTTATTTATCTTTTTGGCAGTTGTTACTTCCAAAAATTCTTTTAAACCTTTTCGTGTATATTTATATTCAACATCTGGCGTCTTAATTTTTGCTTCCTTCCATTCTGACGGAAATCCTGGCATAATAGTAATTCTATTGTGTTGCAACTCAGGGAGAATACCAAATAATCCTTCAACCAATACTCGACAAAAAAGACTCACCGTATCTCCGAAGTCATAGGAACTAGGTATTATTGTCCCTTTTTTGGCTGGAATCGGTGATGCCTCATAGCCTAGACGACCAAAAGCCTTATCCTCATACGCGGGCAAAAAAGATCCCTGCAATATTTCATATGCCCTTTGTGTCTTTCCTATCCGGTAACAGGCCAAGGCAAGATTGAGATTTTCATGGTATATGAGTTCACGAACACCGTGTGTCTGATGATAGGGCGGAGGAGCAGGCCACCAATCAGAACTATAGACCAACCTGCCTTTTCCACATACACCACTAACATTTTCTAAACCATATTCAGTAAATCTTAGCATTTGATATGATTGAAAATCATCAGTGAGATAAAATTCTATAGGATGATAAATAGTCGGTAATTCTGGAGAGAGATGAACTCTTTTATAGCCCAAAAAATCTTTATATTCAGCATAGTAGCCTTTGTCCTTTATCCAGAGGATACTATTCATCGCTTCCTTAATCGTAGATGCTTCTTTCTCAAAAGAGATAGGATCTTCGCCTATATCTTTAGCTATCTCTGCTGCCATTAGATTAGCTCTGTAATTATACGCACTTGACTGAGTACATCCTCCACCACCATACCAATGATTATCACTTATCCAGGTGTTTAAAAAACTTTCATAGAGTCCATCATTATCAGAATCAAAAATCTTCTTTTCATAGGAAAGGACACCTTTTATTATAGGAAAAACCTTTTTGATAAATTTTTTATCACCTGTCCAGCAATAGTTATAGAAAATTTTATCCAGATATACCTCGTTCATATTATAGACCTCATCCTGTTCAAGTTTAGCCCACACTCTACCTTTGTACATCCCTTCCTTAATTTGTGTTTTACCATGAGCCAGAATTGCAGTCCTAACCCGATCATGCCATCCAAATGCATCTGCCCCATACCAAGTTCTCCAGCCAAGGTAATGAGTCATCCATGTCCAGGAACCGTGAAAGAAGGAAGGTGGACACCACATAGCATTCATAGCTATACACATCGCTTCTACTACCTTATCCAAATATTTATCAGGTGTCTCAGTAACAACTTGATGGGCAATAGCTTTATAATGGTGAATACATTGAGAATAAAGTTCTAAAGTTTTATTCTTAAAAGTTTCTAAGACATTTGTTATATTCTCAGTGGATGAAGGCTTGATAATAATATTAATATATCCTTCAAAAAAACTATTCTTTATTTTTGTCTCATGGACTATTAGTGGTTTGGTCGTTTCCTTTGAAGTTAAAAGTTTATCAATTCCTTTTTCTAAACGAAATGGCAGAAGCTCAGCATTACAAATCTTATATCTTCCTTTGAAGCTACATAAACCATAGAGTATTTTAGACCCCGTCTTAGGGCCAGTTAAAGAAAAAAAATCACTAACTAACTTGATCTTATTCCCCTGACAATCGTCAGGATTAAACAATATTTTTTTATCTTGGGATGAAGCGCGATTAGGATAGTAACCTGATGCTCCCCCATAGACCCATATTAACCTGATCGGCTTACATAAATCTTTTATTTGAATCTTAACTATAAAACCTTCATCACTAACCAAGGGAACAACACTAAGATGTATTTTAGCTTTGTTAAGGATTTTATCATTGGTTAATTCATATCTCATCATGCCTGGATCATAAGTAGCAACAATATTATTGAAGTGATGGAACCATTTACATCCTTCATCGGTTATTATCCCAAAATAAAGATTGCCGGCCTTGCCTCCTTCCCTGATATTCCCCAAATAAAAATCCTGTCCTCTCTCATCTGGATTGGCTCCTAAATTTACGCATAGCTGGGGCCTGTGACCTGTTATGACCATAAATGGACTATTCGTACTGTACAATGGCCTATTGCAACTCTCTCTTCCATTTACGCTCTCAAAACTGGCCTTGGTGAGTTTATACATATAATCTTTGCATTAGCTTATATAAATTGAAAATTATATTCTGTTCTTCCCTTATTAGTTTACTTCCCGACAATCCCCGTATTCTATTGAAATTTTCATCTTCTATCTTCTTCTGCCTTTTACCAAGGTAGCTACTTAAACCGTGCTTCCTATATAGCTCTTTTGATATTTGATAGAATTGACCCGATATAATAAAATCTGGCACAGTCTTATTAATGATATGCAGCGGGAAATAAAAAGAATTTCTTGTATTCCCGTTGCATATCCAGCTTAAAGACATATCCGGCATCCTGCGATTTACTATGTGTGTGAAAGCAGATATAGTCATCCAGAAATGCTTTCTATCATCGTTACAGATTGAATCAGGCCCATCATGATAATCTCTTGATATTTTCCAACAGGACTGCGGAGCCATTCCTGTGACATCTTTCAACAGGAATTTCGTTCTATTATATCTTGTTATCGTATTCTTATTTGGCTTTTCTGTTTCATGTTTTTTCATGTTTTTTAAAAGAAAGTGATTGGCTCTAACTTCAACTCCCTGATTAATTTTTTTATAGGATAGGTGCTTAGATGTATTTTCAATAATAACTCCCTTATCTTTATCAACTATTAAAAATATCATCCCTCGATTCTTGCCCGCGTTACCACAGAATCCTCTCCCTACTATTTCTTTTACAATTTCAAGCGCATCTTCGCAATTTGATGCCTTTTCTGCTATTACCCTCATGATATGACAATCAGATAATCCAATCTCATTAATTTCTCTATCTAAAACAACCGATCCTGTATTATTTGCCCCTGCAACTCCTTTTTCATTCAAAAAATGGGCTATACCCAGATTCCCAATATCAGTGCCTGCGATATATTTATACGTTCTATCGAATTGTTTTATATATACATGTTGAACCAAGTCTCTTTCATCTCTATTCTTGTGAAGAAAATTATTATTCTCCTCAATACACATAAAAGATGTACATTCTCCCTTATGCGATCCGGAAGGCAAACAGTTTAACGTCAATATATCTTCTTTTTTAATACCTGTTAATTTCTGCATATCATATAATTCATCCAGCCAATGAGGAACATAATTTGATAATATCTTCTCAAATCGCGTAACCCTTTTATTGATATAATCATTACTCCATCCATTTTTAGATATAAAAAATTTTGTTTTTTTAATTCTATTTAATAGTTCTCTTTTAATTAAATCAGCCATCATTTTATCTCGGAAATTTCTACGATCCTTTTTTCTTCCATGCTTTTTTCTCCTGCAAGGCTCATTGCTAACGCCTCTCTTCCAATCTCAGCTGAAGCAAAAGGAGTACGACCTGTCCTTATACATTCTGCAAAATCGATAAAGATACCCTGATTCCCGTTTTGGTTAAAGACTCCGGGAATATTCCCTTCATCACTAAAGTCATATCTGGTAACGTTTCTACTATCAGCATATTTAAGCTCCACCGTTGTTCCAAGGTCAAACCCTTCTGTCCTTAAGATACCTTTATCTCCCGCAACACCTATTTCCCTCATATGCATACCTATTCCAGCTTCATACTTATATGGCAGCCCTGCGAACATGCATATTCCCAGCATCGCCCGAGAACCATTCTCGTACTCTACAATTACCCACGCATTATCTGCTACATTACTCTTTATCCCAAAAATCTCAGGATATACATCTGCCGCACCGGAAGCAAAAACTCTAATCGGTCTTGAACCTATAAACCAATTAAAAACATCAAAATGGTGACAATTTTTGTCAGTTAACATTCCCCCTGATTTCTTCTTGTCAAAAACCCATAACATTGTTTCCGGGAAAGGATTTCTGAACTCTTTTAACCAGGCCATTATTGGCCTGCCAATTTCATTCCCTTTGATTAGCTGTGACATCTTCTGTAAGTGCATATGGTATCTCATCTGTTGTCCAATGATAAATATCTTCCCTGCTTTATCTCTTGCCTTAATCATCTCGTTGCAGGCTGATACAGTAATGGCCATTGGTTTTTCGCAATAGACATGCTTATTGGCAGAAAAGGAGCTAATTACTGCTTCTTTATGAGCGAATTGTGGAATAGCTATTATTACCGCCTCTATCTCATCTATTTCCAATAACTTTTCGTAAGAAGACAAAAGCATTACGTTATCACCCCACATTTTTTTTGCTTCATCCAAAGCGCTCTTTTTCACATCACAGATAGCTACCACATCGTAGCGATTAAGTTGTTTCTGTAAATTATATGAGATACCCCTGGCTCTAAATCCAAATCCTATCATCCCTAACTTGATTTTGTTCATAATAACCTCCGTTATAGTTTTAGTTATGTGTTAGAACGCATACAAATAAAAAAATTAACTGCCAAGAAAAGAATCGTGTTTTCCCCATTCTTCACATTTTTTCCCAATCCGACTTCTCTCAGGTTCAACATCCTGAGTTCCTATAGATTTCCCTATACTGCTTGATAAAATTACTTCGTTATAAACTTCAAAAAAATCATTTCCTTTTATTTCGCCTTTTCCAGTTTTGACCACATAAGGAGATTGCAAGTTTATCGGCTCAATTTCTTTAATTCTTTTTATCGCTGTTTCTGTTCCTTCTCTGATTAAATCTCTTACTTTTTTTGGTGCTATAACTCTTGCCGAGTAAGGGGAAAAAGCTTCTTTGGTAATTACATATTCTATATTCGGAACATCTCTTTTCACTTCTTCAATTGTAGCTTTATCACCGCTTACGAATATTAAAGGAAGTCCGAACCAACCGCACATTACTCCGAATTTTCCTACTTCACCATAATTTTTATTATTTATATTGGTTTTTGTATGAGGAAGAATTGCTTTTTTAGTTCCTTCCATAGCGTGCCCTCCAATATACAAACCGGCAGAAAATGTTTTGTCTAACAAAGGAAAGAAAGCAGGAAGCCCTTTCCACCCGATAATTATTTCTGCATGTGGATTTAAATCTTCAAAATAAATATTGTTACAGTTATTGGAAGGACCATGACTATCCCAGATCAAAACTTCTTTTACCCCACTTGCCAAAACTCCTTCAATAGCAGCATTTACTTCACCTGTGAGAATACGGCGCATCCTACTTCTTTTTTCCTGATTAAACGGAGTATCAGTTACATAATCATCCCACTCAATCATTCCCGCAATTCCTTCAAAATCTACCATAATATACACCTTCATGTTAATTCTCCTCCTCTAAATGTAACAATACATAAACAGCAGCTGTCCAGTTAAAATATTTCATCACAACCTCCTAAATTATACATCGTTAAAATTTAAGTACTCGCTTCAATTAATTTGCAATTGCAGGATTCCAATCAATCATCTCATTGGTAATTTCTGAGTGCAGGTACCATTTCACATGTCCATCAAAAAATAATAAATTGGCTCCTCCTTGATGCCAGGTCCCTATGTAGTCTTTATGATTTGCAGAAAAGATTGGATAGGAAGAACTCGCTATTGTACCCTCAGCACAGGCCAATAGAATTACATTCGCCGGCGCAGCAACTTTGAAACTCTTATAATAATCATTTTCATTGCCGTTATCCCTATTCATGCGATACATAGTATAATGTGCATTAGGACCACCTCCTGAACCTTGCAGCCCTTTTGCCATCGCATCTGGACAATATACTACCTTTGGACAGTTATTAAGCAATTGACTCGCAGGTAGATAGTTAGGAACAAGCGGGCCTCCATTCCTACCCCACTCAATAGCACCATTATCAATATAACATTGGGGTAAATAAGAGTCGTTATCCTGGCTATACATCATGATAGCCAACCCACACTGTTTCAGGTTATTCATGCAGACAGATCTTCTTGCTAATGCTCTTGCCTTTGACAGAGCCGGCAATAGCATTGACGCAAGCAGAGCAATGATTGCGATTACAACCAAAAGCTCGATTAAAGTAAATGACGCCCTGTTTAAAAGGCATGCCTTCACCTTACCGACCAAACCGTGCGTGCGGTTTTCCATCACAAGGCTTTCCCCCTGAACTTCGTTAACCTGCATTCTACAAATCCGATTATACAAGCGCCTGAACATAGCATA
>Ga0075121_1000531_pt1 | contig 26321 bp, 20 predicted proteins | sample AntAceMetag02UKG_FD_69793 | JGI IMG/M metagenome (GOLD analysis project Ga0075121, IMG submission 69793) | Saline lake microbial communities from Ace Lake, Antarctica - Antarctic Ace Lake Metagenome 02UKG | ecosystem: Environmental > Aquatic > Non-marine Saline and Alkaline > Saline | place... | reverse complement strand
CCCGCCTTGTCCTTCACTACGGTTGTCGTCACGACTTCCGATCATCTCCTTTCAGATGATGAGTTCATGCCCATGCCGGGCACACTAGGGCCGCCCTCTGTGGCGGGCGCGAATTCCGCCGGACGCAGAGGTCCGGCCTACAAGCCACAACGGCTACAGAAAATATGAAAACGCACTAATTTTAGAAAAAACAGGCTTTGGGAGCCCCAAAAGGTGGGGGGATTGAACCACAGGGGTACTGGGAGGGACGGGAACTCTGAAAACGACCCCTCCTTTCCCTATTATATATTTTCGGGGGCTCGCAGCAGAATTTCATGGAGTCTGCCAAACAGAATCGCTCGCAACCGGCGAAAAAATCACTCTAACTCGTTCTGCTGTAGCTGCGCCCGCGGGCGCGGCCGGTGATGACTTCAGCTCCCCAACCAGCCCGCGGCTTTCTCGCGCAGTTTGGACAGACGGGAAACGGCCTCGAGCAGCGTGCTCTCCTGCTTGGCGTAGTGGAACCGGATCAGGTGATGCACCGGCTCGCGGAAGAAACTGGAGCCCGGCACGGCGGCTACCCCCACCTCCCGCGCCAGCCACTCGCAGAAGGCCCGGTCATCGGTGACGCCGAATTCGGACACGTCCACCATCACATAGTAGGCGCCTTCGGGTTCGGTGAACGTCAGCCCGGCCTCGCGCAAGCCCCCTAGGAAGAGGTCGCGCTTCCTGGTGTAGGTAGCGGTCAGCGCCTCATAATAGGCATCCGGCAGATCCAGTCCGACGATAGCCGCCTCCTGAAGAGGCGACGCGGCCCCGACGGTCAGAAAGTCGTGTACCTTGCGTGCGTCCTGAATGAACCAAGGTGGCGCGATGATATAGCCCAGTCGCCAGCCCGTGATCGAGTAGGTCTTGGAGAGCGAGCTGCAGGAAATGGTGCGGTCAAACATCCCGGGCAGGGTCGAGAAATAGGTGTGCTTATGAGGGGCATATACGATGTGCTCATACACCTCATCGGTGATGACAAACGTGTCGAACTCTTCGGCTAGCGCGGCAATTTGCAGGAGTTCCTCCCGCGTGAAGACCTTGCCCGTCGGGTTGGACGGGTTGCACAAGATCAGGGCCTTGGGGCGCTGTTCGAAGGCACGGCGCAGGGCGGTGGGGTCGAAGGAAAAGTCCGGCGGCCGCAGCGGTACATAGATGGGTTCCGCGCCGGTGAGAATCATGTCGGCGACATAATTCTCATAGAACGGCGAGAAGACGATGACCTTGTCGCCCGGATTGCAGGCGGTCATCATCGCAGCCATCATGGCCTCCGTGCTACCGCAGGTGACCACGAGGTGCTCGTTCGGATTGATCTCCAGCCCGGTGAAGCGGCTCTGCTTTCGGGCCAGGGCCTGGCGGAACTCCGGAGCGCCCCATGTCACGGCATACTGGTGTGGGCCGGCGTGAGCCACCTTTTCGAGGGAGTTCTTCAGCTCCTCGGGCGGATCGAAATCCGGGAAGCCCTGCGACAAATTCACTGCTCCGCATTCCATGGCGACCCGCGTCATTTCGCGGATGACCGATTCTGTGAAGCGTCCGACTCGTTGACTTGTTTTTGGCATGGGGCGATTCTACCCAAACCGCTCCGGCAATCAATCCGGCAATTTATCTGCATCGATAATCTGCAGGCGGCCGGGAACGATTGCTTTCCCCTGGAAGAAGGATTATTCTGCTCGCAGATGAGCAGGATGACACCCCCCCACCGGAGGCCACTGATGAATACCGCTTGGAAATGGATTCTACTTCTTTGTTTACTGACCGCTCTTTCAGCGGCCGCCGCATCGGAATCGCTGCAGCAAAGCAATCCCCTGGGACACCAAATGCTTTCCGTGGAAGATTATCTTCACTTCACTCCTGCGGAGGAATCCTGTTCCGGCGCCTTTGTTCCCGCCTACTCCGGCACATCGGAGGCCTTCATGAAAGGTGTGCTGGCCAATCTGCGGGTTATCCATCCCGAAGGGATCTGGGGGAAGACCATTCAATTCGACTGCAGTTCCGGCGTGCTGCGGCTTCTCCTGAACGGCAAGGCCGACCTCGGTATCAGCAGCATCCCGATGACGTCCGCCCAGCGCGAGGCCTTTGTCCGCCGCTTTGGCTATCCGATTCTGGAGGCGCGGGTGGCGCTGGATGCCCTGCAGATTCTGGTTCATCCGTCCAATCCCCTGGACAGCCTGACCGTGCCGCAGCTGGACGCAATCTATGGCTCCGAACTCCGGGCAGGGGCGTTAAAGCCTATCCGCACATGGGAAGAAGCGGGGGCTTCGGGCTGGGGCGCGAACAACCCGATCACGGCGTATGCAGGCTGGCTCCACTACGGAACCTCAAAATTCTTCCAGGAAACGGTGCTGGAGGGTGGGCCCTGGCGTGAGGATATCCAGACGTTGGGTGTCATCCAGCACCCGGAACCCGCGGTTGTTGATGATCCGGCCGCCATCGTATTCAGCAACTACCGACCGCGCGACAGCCGGGTCAAAGTGCTAGCCATCGCGCGCCAGACCGAAGAACAGCCCTATCCACCCCTCCCCTCGCACATCTATGGCGAAGAGTATCCCCTGACCCGGTATTTCACTGTTTATGTCAATGCCCCCGCGGTGGAGGATCTGCCGGCTGAAACCCGCGAATTTCTGAACTATCTGCTGAGCTACGAGGGACAGACCGAAGTGGCCAAAACCGCCAGCCTCCCCCTCGATCGAACGATGCTTCTGCGCGCCCGCAAACGCCTGGGACTTCCCCGCGCCCCCTGAGACCCCGGTTTCAAATAGGATCTGTAATCAGCAGGCGGAACTTATCTGAGCCATAGCCGGCATGCTCGGCTTTGAGGGCCGGGAAGGCATCCAGCCCCCACTTTTCGCCAGCTTCCTCCAGGTCAGAGGTCTTTACGACAAACCCGGTGGAACCGGTCGCTTCGGACAGCTTGCGTGGAATCGCTCGCGGGGTGCTTAGCAGCGGGATGCGCTGACCGGTGTAAAAGGTGAAGGCACCGATATACTTTTCTTCGTTCAGCGCCAGTCCGATGAAACGCCCCTGGGCCATCTCTCTGGCCAGCAGTTCAGCAAACGGCTTCTGTGTCCGTTGGAAATCATAGACCGGATACACCACGGCCATGCTGAGCATCACGGCACCGGCGAGCGCGGCGGGCATCAGTAAAAAGACCCTGGCGCGGCCTCCGCGGCGGATCCCCGCACGCAGGCGTCGTACCAGGAACAGAACCAGGCCGAACAGTGCCACCGCCAGCAGTGCGGTGAAGACGGCTTTCGGCCGGCCGATATCACGCACCACATCCATATGCTCGAGGTATTTCCAGCGAATTGATTGCGGCAGAACAAAGAGCAGGCCATAAGCGATGGGCGCCAGCAGCATCCCCCCAGTCAGAACCCATCCGGTCCAGAGCAAGGGCCATCGATCGAGCTTCGTTTCCCAGCGGGTGGCGGCATCCTCCACCCAGATGGCGGTCATCAGGAACAAGATCGGGAATAGCGGAAGTGCATAGATGCTGACCTTGGCCGCAGAGGCATGCAGAATCAGCAACATTCCGACTACGCAAAACCGCATGAAAACACCCAGCGGATGATCCAGTCCCTGCCCCCGCCGGAACCACCGGAACATGGCAGGGATCACCAGAAGCGTCCATGGGAGCAAGGCACCAGGCAGCGTTATCAGATAATAGGTAATCGCTTCCTTATGAATATAATAGGGGTCGTGCGGCAGCGAGGCATCGCTGAAGGTTATGAAGCGCCCTACCTGATTATCCCAGAACACGCCGCGCAGGAAGTCCATGCCCCCCGCTTTCCATAACGCCCACGCCCACGGCGCAACCACCAGCAGGAAGAGCGGAAGGAACAGCAGGGGCAGCACGACGGCGAGTTTCCATTTCCGCTGGAACAGGAGGAACAGGCCCACCGGGACCCAGACAAAGCCCGGCCCGAGCAGGCCTTTGGCATAGAAGGACAGTGCGGAGACCAGCAGGAATGCGGCATAGCGAGGCCCTTTCCGCCCGGTCGCGGTATACGCCCCCCAGAACAGGAATAGCGACAGCATCACCATGAACGACAGGCAGGTATCGGTCAGAACGATCTTGGAATACTCCATAAACTTGAAGGAGGTGCCGCAGAAGAAGGCGGCCGCCAGCCCGGCTCGCTCTCGACCCATGCGCCGGCCCCAGAGCCAGACCAGCAGGACCGCGCCCAGTCCGTAGAGAGCCGCTGGCAGGCGCACCAGCCCCTCGTTAACCGTTCCGGCGGCCCGGCAGAAGACAACGCCTGTCCAATGCAGCAGCGGCGGCTTCTCCAGATAGGAAACGCCGTTGAGGGTGGGCGTCACCCACTCCCCGTTGCGCACCATGTCCGCAATCATCGCGCCTTCGCGGCAGTCGTTCGGTCCCCACAGGGAATGGTCAAACAGACCGGACAGGAAATACAGAACCAGAAGCAAGAGCAGCCATCGGCGCTCGCGCGAAGCCAGACCTATTCCCTCCCCGTTCATCCGGCTATTCCTTCTTCACCCCTTCAATCCAGTACAGGGGGCGCGCGCGTCGGCCGTACCCGGGGCGGGCTTCGAGCAGAATCTGATAGGGAGGCAGCTCCAGCTGATCGAGGTCCTTTTTCCAGTTCAGAATCACGCTGTCATAGTCGGCATCCTGCCCAGCGAGGATGGCGTGCATCTGCTCATCCTCAACCCGGTTCGGCAGCGACAGATTGCCATAGAACGCCAGGCCGCCGCGGGTGGTCTCGCTGAAGCCCCACACCGCGATTCGAGACCGGGCCTCCACCGGAATCTGTTCTGCGAAGGTGCGGTAGGCCTCCCCCATGCTCTTCTGCCGATCCACCGCCTCGCCAGGAACCAGGAACAGGGCCATGAACATCAAAGCCGAGGCGGCAATGACGCGCAGCCCCAGACTCAAGGAAGATCGGAGGGCCAGCCAGAGGGCACCCACACCCGCCGCAGCCACCAGGGCATGACGCAGACTCCAGCCCATCAGGAAGGGAGGAACTTGTTCCGTTATGGAGGCCGGCAGCCGCATGAGAACCCACGGCGAAATCGTCAGGGCAACCAGCGCCACCACGCACAGCCAGAGCCAGAAGCGATAGAATCCGGAACACCAGCGGGGCATGGGTTCACGAAATCCTTCAGCACAAATCATGGCGAAGGCTGGCAGGATCGGCAGCAGATACATTTCGCGCTTGGTCACCGACAGGGTCAGCACCGCAGCGGAGCCCACGCCCCAGAAGAGCGCGAAGACACCGGGTGACAGCAGCCAGTCATGAATTGACTTGGAACGGAAGCTGTTCAGCCCGTCCCGGCCGATGCGCCAGAACCCAACCAGCAGAACCGGCACCCAGGGGAGCATATAGAGGGCCACCGACTGGATGTAATACCACCACTCGCCCGGCTTCCGGTGACCCAGAGCCGGAACTTTCCCGAGAAGACGCCCCACCTGATTGTCCCAGAACCATTCATGCCACAGTTTCTCGCCGCCCACCGTGCGCAACAAAATCACCCAGGTGCCGGCCGCCAGAAGCAACGCCGCCAGTGCCAGCAGATGCGGGCCGATAAATAATTTTAATTTCTGTTTCTCGCGGATCTGCAGGAACCAGCGCGGAAAGGCCAGGGCGGCCCAGCCGACTGCGATGAAGACCAGCCCGATGGTTCCCTTGGAAAGGAAAGCGCCAGCGGTGCACAGACCAGCCGGAATGCAGAATCCCTTGCGGTCCGCGATGAACACCTCGCCGAAGCAGGTCAGCGCCGCCATCACAAAAAAGGCCAGCGCCGCATCCACGCGGATAAAATGCATATTTTCAACAAACCCGACAGACGTACCCAGCAGCAGAACGGCCGACAGGGCCAGGCTCCCCGCCCCCAGGCGACGCGCCAGCAGGAACATCATTGCCAGCACGCCCAATCCCCACAGAGCTGTCGTCAGACGGATGGCTCCCACCGAGCCAAAGGCCCAGCCCAGGGCCCGCTCGGCCACACCGGCGGCCGCGAAATACATCGGGGGTTTTTCAAGAAAGGGTTCGTCCGCCAGCACCGGAATCACGAGGTTACCGGTCCGAGCCATCTCGACTGAAATGGCGGCAACACGCGGCTCATCGGGGGTCCAGAGATCCCGGTCTACAATCCCGACCAGGCAGACGCCGATCACCAGCGCCAGTATCCACCAGGGGGTCTTTCCATCCAGAAGGGTTTTCATACACGCACCCTATCATTCCTCGCTAGCACGGGACAACCGCGTTTCCTTCCGGCATCGCCGGTTCCTCAGGGCTTGAGGATGATCCCGATGACGGCACCCGTCATCAGCGTGGCGATGGTGCCGGCAATCATCGCTTTGAGACCGAGGGAGGCGATTTCCCGCTTCTTCTCAGGGCAGAGCGCGGAGAGCGAACCGACGATGATGCCGATGCTGCTGAAGTTGGCAAACCCGCAGAGCGAATAGATCGTGATCAGGCGGCTGTGCAGCGACATCACGCCCTCGGGCTGGTGCGCCAGTGCCATGTACGCTACAAACTCGTTAAAGACCGTCTTCAGACTCATCAGTTTGCCGGCGACCTGCGCCTCCGACCACGGAATGCCCACCAGCCACATCACCGGCGCCATGATCCAGCCCAGCATCCGCTGAAGGGAAAGGGGCTCCTCAAAAGGAAGAAACGCCAGCACCTGATTCACCAGCGAAACGACGGCAATAATCGCCACGAGCATCACAGCCACATTGACCATGACCTTGGCACCGTCATTCGCGCCCGACAGCAGCGCATCCACCACGCCGTGGTGTTCCGAACTCATATCCGGGGTTTCGCCATCCACGGGTTCCGTGGCGGGCACCATCATGCGCGCAATCATCACGGCGGCGGGCGCACTGATGAGCGAGGCGGTCACGAGATGACCCAATACGATGCCAGGCATCACCGGATTGAGCATCGAGGTGTAAACCACCATCAGGGAGCCGGAGATCGTCGTCATGCCGGCGGTCATCACACACATCAGGCCCGCACGGTCGAGTTTGCTGACATAGGGCTTGATCAGTAGCGGAGCATCACTCTGCCCCATGAACACATTCGCGGCTACAGCCACCCCTTCGGCCCCGCCAAGGCCCATGGTGTGATGCAGGAACCGCGCAAAGGCCCCGACGATCTTCTGCATGATGCCCAGATAGAACAGCACGGCGCTGATGGCCCCCACCACGATCAGCATCATCAACGGGCCAAAGAAAAAGACGGAAGGCGCCGCGGCAAACCCTTCCTTCAACGCAAAGGGGGCCTCCCCGCCGGTGAGATAGCCGAACACGAAGGCGCCGCCTTCATGGCTGGCGCGCTCGATGGCATTCACTCCCCGGTTCATAAAGATCAGGACCTTCTGAAAGAACGGCACATGGACGAGAAGAAGCGCGACGCTAAACTGCAGGCCTACGCCCCAGGCCATTACACGCCACTGCACCTTGCGACGGTTTTCGCTGAAGAGCCAGCTCAGGGCCAGCAACACCACGATACCCAGTATTCCGCGTGCAATCCACATGATCTAGCTCCTTGGCGTCACGGCACGAGGGAGTACCGGCTCCAACAACTCTCTTTGAATCCTGGCTCTCCGATCGGTCGGACTGCGATGAGACTTTTCCATTCTGAATCCTGACTTCTGACTTCTTTCATTGGCTACGGCAGTCCAACCCAGACGCGATAGTTGCGCTGGGTCTGGACCGGTGAACCGCTGCTGGCGGCCGTGCCGTCATCGGTGAACAAATGTAGGTTCGTATAGGGAACGACATTGGTCCAGTGGCCATTGGCCTGGAAGCCCGTCCAGCCCTGCGGGGTGTTCGTCAAAGTGCCATCCGCAAACTCGATCCGATAGGCTCGGTCCGGCTGCACCGGAACGGAGATTTCTGCACCGGAAGTACTCTCCACATTCTCTACCCCGAAGACGGCATTGGAAACGGTCGGATCCGTGTTGGCGGTGTATTCGTCGTCATTCGAAATGCCGTCGCCGTCAGTGTCACCGCTGGCGGTTTCGCTATAATTGGTGAAATAGGTCCGTTCCCAGACATCCTGCATGCCATTGGTGTTGGAATCCACCGGAACGACGACCCCTATCCATCCGTTGGTCGCAGCGGCGGCATTTGTGGCGGAGAACTCGATCCAGTTGGTCTGTCCGACCCAGGCCGTGTTGGAGACCGTATAACTGAAGGTTCCACCCGTAAAGATGGCGCCGGTGATACTCCCTTCCAAATTCGTCACCACATCCGCGACCGGGGAGCCATTCGTATCGGCCACCGTAACCGTGAACGTCGCCTCTTCCAGATACGGAACGAGGATCGGGCTGACCGGATTGAAGGTGATTTCCAGTTCCACCGGCGCATCGGCTTCCTCGATCTTCAGGAACTGCACAATAGCTCCATCACTGTAAATGGGGTTGGTCGAACCCCCGCTTTCATCAAAGGTGAAGCCGACCCAGATGCCGTTGCTGTAGAGATCCGCACCCGTCCTTGGTGTGGGCCAGACTTCGCTGGAGGCATCGCTGGAGGCCAGGTTCTTCACGTTGTAGTAGACCGAGGCGCTGTTGCTCAGACCCAGCAGGTCCCAGCAGCCCGCCAGGTCATAAGTGTCGCTACTGCCGGAGTGGTCGCCATCGTTCACGAACAGCGAGAACGCCAGCACCGCATCGTCGCCATTGGCCACGGCCCCGGCGGATTCATACTTGGCCACGGCGAAGATCTTGCTGTTGTCGCCCCCGCCCGTCCGGCTGAGGAAATACTGGTTGGGGCTCTGCAAGGCCGGGCTGTTGAGGCGCGCCCAGTTGACGTGTCCGTACCACTGCGCCATCTCGCGGCTGGCCGCGTCCAGCGGCGGCTCGCCCCACACGCGCAGCTTGTTCCAGCGCTTGAAATGCGGGATGTACTTTCCGAAGTTCAGCTCAAAGTCGGCAAAGCCCGTCCAATCGCCGGCACCCGTGGCGGCATCGTAAGGCCCGATGCCCTGCTCCTGGCCGTAGAAGGTCATGGGCACGCCCATGACCGAGGCGACCATGGCGTAGCGCGAGGCGGTGACCCACGAATCGCTCCAGGGCATGACCTCGTCGTGACCGGTCAGGTTCAGGAGGATGGCGCCGCCGTTGTAGGCCGTACGGCGGTTCTCCAACTGCGTGCGCAGATCTGCCGGATCGCTGACATGAGCCTGCGTGAACTGGAAGACCATGTTTTCGTTGAGGATGTCGAAATGGCGGTTCGAGCGGTAGCCCGGCACGCCGCCGTCGAGGGTCTCGGCCATGAACATGAAGTTCCACTTCATGCTGCGGGTGCGATTGATGATGTATTCCCAGAGCTGCGGCGGCAGGCCCTGCCCAAAGTCGCAGCGCAGGCCGTCGATGCCATAATCATCATAGGCAATGCCGGTGGCGGGATCCACCTCGCCGGGCCGGTTGGTCAGGCTGTTTCCGGTCTTCTGGAGCCAAAATTCGGTGTAGCGTCCGATGTATTCCCAGAGCTCGATCGTGTCCGACGACATCCCCTCGAAATCGTAGACGTCCTCCTCGTTGAGATAGTCGCCGTTGTTATCGGGGTTGTGGCGAACCAGGCAGGAATACTTGCCGTAGTACAGCTCGGCCACGTCCGCCCATTTGCCGAAGTCGCCGCGGTCCGGGGCGGTCGCGATATCATTGGTCCAGGCGTCCGTATAGGTGGTCGCCGGCTCGCCATAGTCGTCCATGCGCGAATACCAGCCGGGGCGGATGGCGCCGATCTTGACATCCTTGGTCGCGCAGAGGCCATTCGTCACGCCCATCTCGCCGAACTCCGCATCCCACGAGGTGTGGTTGAACACGCCGTCGAGCATCACATTGATCGTGCCAATGTGGTTGGTGGCGGTTTCGACGTCCTTGCCTGCGTCGCAACGGGCTACGAAGTTCGTGAACTCCGTCAGCGCGGTCGCCTCGGAGCCGTCGCTGCCGAAGAAGCCGTTCACGGCGAAATAGTCGCGGGTCGCATACGGGCTGCCGGGCACATAGGGCGTGTCCGTACCCGGCACATTTTCCGAGCGGTTGATGCCCGCCGGATGGATGGGCTGGAACCAAAGACAATTCGCCTGGATCTTGTTGAGGTATTCGATGCTGAATTCATCAAACGTGCCCCGGTTGGCCTCGGTGGGGGAAATGAGGTCCGCGAATGTGCTGCGCCCTTCCAGGGTGTTGTTGGTGGCCTTGACCGTCAGCGTGTTCAGCTCGTACATCGTCTGTTCGAGGACCTTCTTCGGCGAGATCACGATGGCGTGGTCGCGACGCCCTTCGGAGGAGTACCACGTCCAGTTCGTGCCGGTCTGGCCGGAGGCGTGGTAACGCGCCGTGAGCCGGTAGGCGCCGCACTTGCCCACATTCGTCGTCCATTCGTATGCCGAACCATTCCACGTCATCGGAAACGCGGTGAAATACGCCCCCGTGTCGTTGGTCGTGAGCAGGTTGCCATCCGGCGGCTGGATGCCGTCGGGCACGCCGTCGCTGTTCCAATCCGCGTCCACGAGATCGCGACGGCCGACGTTGGAGAACACCTCCACGTTTGACGGGACACCGGGGGGGGTATAGAGCACCGTGATGGCCGCCGTGTTGCTGGTGGCCTCGTCGATGAAGAACTTGGTGGTCGTGTAGTCCGCGTTCTGGCCGTTGACGGTCAGCGCGTCCGCGCCGCCGCTGTACATGCGATAGAGGAAGTTTGTTCCGCTTTCGCCATCCGCATTATATTCCGCCAGTTGCACGACGTCGTTGCCCCCGTTCACGCCGGAATTCCATGCGGCCACCTGATACTGAACTTCCGATTCCAGATTGGTCAGCGCGTCGTCCTGGATCGTCCCCACCCACCACATGGCGTTGCCGTTTTCGCTCGAATCCGGCTCGGTGTGGCTGAAAATCATTGTGTTTGTTGTGGTCAACTCGGGGTTGGGAATCCCTTTCGGCGTAGGCTCCAATTTGTTTAGCTTCGTGATGCCTTGACGCTTCGACGGGCTCAGCCCATTCGTGATGACGTAGCGCACCTCGGCGTGATCCGCCCATTGATAGCCATCGCTGGCCTGATAGCCAATTTTAGCCCAAATCTGGATCGTGTCGCTCGCCACCCGTACCACGTTTCCCCCGTGCCACACATAGCCCGGCTCTTTGCCCGGATCGCCGCCATAGGAGAAGGAAAAGGGGTTCGCCTGCGCCGACGCGAGCGCCGCATACATGACGGTGGCTGTCTGGTTCGTCGTGCCCAGATAGGTCGTATCTCGGTCGTTATAGGTGATCGCCAGCGCATATTCCACCGTTTGGTTCGTGAGGAAGGTGCCCGAAGGAATCTCACCCTTCCAATACTTGTTGTTGCCCGATTCCGAATCGAATGCCAGCGCGGCACTGCTCCATCCCCCAGCCCCTTGCAGGCGGTAATAGAGCGTCCCGCCGCTCTGGTCCCCTGTCGTGCCGGTGCCGGCAAACTGGTTGCCGTTGTAGATCGTCACCGCGTTCGTCGCATACGGGTGCCGCGGATTGCGCATGGTCGCACCCGCCGGTTCTGCGTTTGCGGGCACATGCCACGCGTTGCCCAGATCCGCCGCCGGCGCACCCGCGACATAGCTATAGTTGGTGCCGCCTGCATTGTTGGCGCGCAGCGTGCACAGGTCGGCATCCGTCGCCACCACAGTGATCGGCAGCGTGCTGCTGAGCACGTAATAGCTCACCGTGCTGCCGGCATCCATCGCCGGGATGCTCAGGCTGGCGTTCGTGCCCGTCACCGAACCGGCGACAAACGCCTCGTTCGCAAAATCGTTGGTCGTGTAGCGGACATAAAGGGTCTCGCCGCCGGGCGCCGCGCTAAGGCCCGCCGACACCGTCACGATGTTCGTCGTCTCGGCCGCGCTATTGTCGGAAACGGAGGTGATTTCCACGGGGCTGTTGGTCGTGGCCTGGATGGCATACGGGCGGTACCACCAGGTGGAGTCCCCCTTCAGACGGAAGGAATACACCATCCCACTCGTCTCTGCGAATGTCAGATTGCCCGGGTTGCTGCTATCGAGGTCACTGTGCCCCTGCCCGATCGTGCTGTTGACCGCAGCATTGGTCGAAGAGGTGCCCGTTCCCCACTGCGGATCCCAGGTCACATACTGAGTAAACTGCATTCCGGAGCTGGCCCGGGTCGTGGAACTGGTCTGTTCGACGGAATAAATCGTATCGCCGACAAACGCGCGATTGGTATCCATACCGCTGGTCGCGGTCCACCCATTGATATCACCTTGGACGAACTCCGCCTGAGCGCTCCCCACGCCGCAAAGCAAAGCCGCCGCACAAACCAATCCACAAATCGTTTTCGCATTCATCCATACCCTCATGATTTTCTCCAGCAAGCTGCCGGAACCCTACTTCTGTCATCAGTTTACCCGACCCGGCCACACCTGACCAAGAAAAACCGAAATCGCCCAAAACATTCGAAGAATGACCCTTTTCGCCTTTTTGAGATGTTTTACTGCGAATTTTTTGACTTGGGGGGCCCGTTTTTCCGGATTTTTGATGATTTCGAACAATTTTCGGCTGTTTTGAACGCCCGACTCTCGCAACTGTTGATTCTGCGCCTCCAAAAATGAGCCAGAGGCCCATACCCTCCCCCCCGATATGGCACTTGCATTGAGCGATGGGGCTGGCAATACTCTCCATCATGAATGCGATGCTTCAGCCTGTACCGCTTGGTGCGGAGCCGATTGCACCATACGAGGGAGGACCATTCGATGGCACAGTCCAAAACGGAGTTGGAAGAACTGAAGGCGATGGAAAGCCATTCGGCCGAACGGCGCACTGAACGAAAGAAGGTCCTGTCCTCCCCCCCTCCCGGATCCGCGCCCGCTGCGGCGGAAGAACCCAGCGCCCCAAATCCCATGCTTCAGGATCTGGTGACCCAGGTCGAAGAGATTGCAAAAGAGATGGAAACCGTCGCAAAAGAACGTCCCGCAATCGCCGTACTGGCGGCCTTTGCCACAGGCATCGCCGTGGGGCACTTGATGGCCCGCAGATAGGAGAACCCATGCAACGAATCACACACAGTCTCAAACAACTCTGGAAATCCGAACGGATTCTGCGCAAGCAGGAGATGCGCGTGGGCGTACTGAAAGTCCTGATTATTTCCTGCGCGGCACTCATCGCGCTCTTCGGCCTCATCATGCTGGAACTGGCGGGTTTTTTCGCCCTGGTTCCGCGTATCGGCCGGCCGATGGCCGCGCTGGCGGTTACCGGCATCAACCTGCTGCTGGCGGTCATCCTTCTGTTGCGCGCGCGCACCCTGAAGCCACCGGTCGAAATCGAACTGGTGAAGGAAATGCGCGACCTAGCGATGGACGATTTGGAGGAAGAAGCCTCCATGATCGCAGCCGATGTGACCGCGCTGCGGAACGATATCGGCCGCTTTGTGCATCATCCGGGCGAAGCCCTGCTGCCAGCTGTCGGCCCGGTGATTGCCGCTGTCGCCCGCGGGGTGAATTCCATGAAGTCGAAAGAAAAGCCGGCCGACGCCGAATAGTCCCACCCTTGGACAGAGCCGTTAGAAAGAAAGCTCCGAATGAATCCAGCCATCTTTGAATCCATCATGCTCCTGTGCTTCGGCTCGGCCTGGCCCTTTTCCATCTACAAGACCTGGAAGACCAAAAGCTCCAAAGGAAAAAGTCTATTTTTTGTCTCTATCCTGCTGGTCGGCTATGCGGCCGGAATCCTGTTTCAGGTGGTCGGAAAATTCAATGCCGTCCTCTACCTCTATATCCTGAACTTCGTCCTGGTTGGAATCGATCTCGTCCTCTCGATCCGGTATCGGAATGGATAACCCCGTTCTTGCTTTCCAACGAGGCTCTGCCATAGTTTGCATCATGAAGAATCTGATCCTTCCCCTCTTTGTCCTCCTGATGGCCGCGGGCTGCGCCTCTCCCGACGCCCGCCCGCAGATGCCGCTGGCCCAGGATGCCCTGGATACCTTTCTGAGCAGTGGACGCGATGCGCGCTACTACGGCATCACAATCTATCACGATGCCGCCGGCGACCGCTTTGAGTTCGCCAATCGCCTGCATCGGGATCGCGGGGCCGAGATGGATTTCTTTTCGCCCCGGAACTTGAAGGTACCGCTCATCGAGGCGCGAACCTCTACCTTTGTCGACTTCAACTTGCTATTGGATTCCTCTGCCCGTCAGAACTGGCTGCTGTTGCAGACAATAGAGGCCATGGATTACCGTGCGTTTGCCCCCGCCACCGGGGAGTATCCGGACCATGTCGACTCCACGATCCCCGGCTATGCGGGAGTGGCCAACAAGATCGTGATGGACACCCTGCATGTGGAATCACCCATTTTCTTCGTGGCACCAGCGACCGGAAGTCTGGGGCCCCTCTCCCGCGCAAACGAACTCCCCGAGGAGGATCTGGATCCCAAGTGGGTCACCGCCCGGACAAAATTGGGGAACCGGACCCATGCCGTCATGGGATCGGCCCTGATGCGTAAGTTTTCTTCCATCCGCTTCGATTTCACCGCACGCAAAATCCGCTTTACGTCGCACAAGTCCTTCCGTCCTGCTGCGGCCTCGGCCGTCCGGGCTCAACTGCCGATGCTGAACTGGCGCGGACGCCCGGTCGTCAACGCGGTGCTGAACGGTGAGCCGATTCAGCTGGTGGTCGACACCGGCGGGGATTTTGACATCTCGGTTCCGGGCGAAATGGAGGAATTGGTCGGTTCGCTGGTTCTGGGCGATCTGGAGCTAGACGATGTAGAAATCTATACCCATTCCGAACTGGGCCTGCCGGAGAACTTCCCCGCCCGCATCGGGCTGGGCATCCTTTCAAATTATCTGCTGACCCTCGACTACAAGCAGCACTTTGTCTGGCTGGAGGACCGCATCACGCCGGAGACCGAAAAGGGTACGACGGAAGACGGAGAAGAGGCCCCCGCCCCGGTGCTGGAATATCGCGGCATCCGGAACTGATTGAGTCAGGCCGTAGGTGGGAAGACTGTAGGCTGTAGGCAAAAAAGTGGCGCGCCCAGCGGGCGCGCCTACAACAGAACTTATGTATCGCTGTGTCTATCCGCCGATGGCGGCCATGCGGGCCTTCACGGTTTCGAGCTCCGTTTCACCATCGTTCACCAGTTCAGCAAAGATCTCCTTCATCGGCTGGATTTTTTCGACAAGGCCGACGCTTTGGCCGGCCATGCAGGAGCCGCCTTCCACGTCGCCGTCGATGGCCGCTTTACGGAGACCGCCCATCCAGAAGCTTTCCACCTGTAACTGCGCCTCAGCTCGCCCGATCTCGCCCTTGTTCATCTTCTGGAGCAAATCCAGCTGCAACTGGCCGAATTCGTCTGAGGATTTGTTCTTCAGTGCGCGCACGGCCACAATCGGCAGACGCTTGTCATATTCGGGCGTGCTTGTCGCTTCGCGTGCACGGGCGGCTGCAAATCGTTCCTTGAGATTCTTATGGGCATTGCACTCCTCGGCCATTACGAACCGGGTGCCCATCTGCACGCCAGCCGCGCCCATCAGCAGCATATGCGCCATCATTTTCCCGGTGGCGATGCCGCCGGCCACAAACACGGGTACACCGGGATTTTTGAAAAGCACCTGCTGGAGTAGAATCATCAGGGACACATGACCAATGTGGCCACCGGCCTCGCTGCCTTCCAGCAGGAGACCATCCACACCAAAACGGACCATCTGGGCCGCGATGGAATCGGTGGAGGCAAAGGATAGGACTTTTTTGCCCGCGGCCTTCATTTCCTCCACATCCCGGCGGCGAGGGAACATCCCTGCAAAAATGACGATGGGTGCCTTCGAGGCCTTCACGACTTCCTTGTGTTCCGGGAAACGAGGGGCAATCGTGACCAGGTTGACGGCAAAGGGACCCTCGATGCCTTCGGAGCAACTTTCAATTTCTTCCGCGAGGATGTCGCCCGGCATGTTGCCGGCGGCCAGACAGCCAAACCCGCCCTGAGCGCTGACTGCCTTCACCAGCGTGGAGTCGCTGATCCAGGTCATCGCGCCGCACATAATGGGATAACGGACGCCGAGAAATTCACGTCCTGTGTTCCAAAGACCGTCTAAACAAGTTGTTTTCATCCGTGTTCTGCTCCTTTGTGGACTCAAATCCTACCCCACCCGGCACAAAAGTTCATTAGAAAAACAATAAAAACACAAAACAGAGGCTGAGGAGCTGGTTCCGCTTACAGCAGATCGCGGACCTGTTCCCATGCGAGTTTGAACCAGGGAGTGAAGCCTTCCGGGTTGGTTTCCAGCTCCTGTGCCAGGGCGGCGGGCTCCACCCATCGGATCGCCCCCACTTCATCCGGATTCAGTTCAAACGGACCTTCAAACTGACCGGTGAACACATGGTCGAGTTCGTGCTCGGTCAACCCTTCGGCAGGCGATGTCGCCTTATATTCAAACTGAAAGCGCTCCTGGACGGGGCAGTCGCAACCCAGCTCCTCCTGGAGGCGGCGGTGCGCAGCATCGCTGGTGGTCTCGCCGGGGCGCGGATGACTACAGCAGGCGTTGGTCCAGAGGCCGGGAAAGTGATATTTACCGGCAGCCCGCTGCTGCAGGAGCCAACGGCCCCGCACATCAACCAAAAAGACAGAGAAGGCGCGATGGCGGGTCCCGCCGTTTTCGTGCGCGGCCAGCTTTTCCATGGACCCGATCTCGCGGTCCTGTTCGTCCACCAAAATGACAAGCTCTTCAGCCATGGGCGGGGTGGGTTATCCCCTCTCCATCTTCAGGTGCGCGGCCATGAGTTCGCCCGGATTGGTCTGGGCGGCCAGCAGCGAGAGTTCGCCACAGAGAACGGCCGCAGCACAGATCATGGCCAGGCGGCGCGCATTGGCGCCGGGTTCACGTTCTTCCATGCAGCCCAGCTCGCGGAGATTCTCTTCCACAAAGGGCAGCCCCTTGCCGTTGCCGACGGTGCCGACAATCAGATTGGGAAGCGTGCAGGAGAAATAGAGCCCCTCCTCACGCACTTCGGTCAGCACAAAGCCCTGCGAGGCCTCCACGATGTTGGCGGCGTCCTGCCCGGTGGCCAGATAGAAAGCCAGCAGCATGTTGGCAAAGTGCGCATTGGCGGCGCGCACCCCACCGGCCAGCGAGGTGCCGATCCAGTTCTTCCGCAGGTTCAGTTCCACGATCTTTTCAGGCGTGGTGTGCAGGAAGCGTTCAACCAGCCGGGTCGGGATGATCACCTCGGCCACTGTGTATTTTCCGCGTCCCAGAATGCCGTTCACCGCCGAGGGTTTCTTGTCGCAGCAGGTGTTGCCCGAAATGGACCCGTATTTACATTCCGGGCGCTGGTCCAGAATCCAGGAGAGCATCGCATCGGCCGCCCGCGTGACCATGTTATGACCGGAGGCATCGCCGGTGGAAAACTCTAACCGGATATAGACCAGATGGCCCACAACCTCGAAGTGGATATCTTTGAGGCGGGCAAAGCGGCTGGTGCCAGCAGCGACCGCTGCCAGCGCCTCGCGCTGGTCCTGCACAAATTCTACGAGGGCCTGAGCACCCTGCGCATCGGGAGCATCCACGAGCACGGAGCGGGTCATCCGCTCATCCAGCACCACGGTGCGGATGCCGCCGGCTTTCGCCGTGACGCGCGCGCCGCGTTCCACCGATGGCCACAGGGGGGATTCATAGGTCGCCAGCGGCAGCAGGCCTTCCCATTCCACCTCGGGACCTGACAACTTGACCGGGCCGACCTTGCGCATCGGGATGGCCGCCACCAACTGTTCGTTCTCTTGCTTCATATCCGCTCCTGTTTGAGAGGGTCGTCCGGTCGTCCTAGGGGGCAGGCAGCGCGAAAGCAGCAGCCGCTTCGTTCAGGACTTTCACGTGCGCGGCCACCTGGGCCGCCCGGGAATCGGAGGGGAAACGCTGCTCAAAATCACTGTAGGTGGCAATCCCCTTTCGGGCCATCCCCAGCTTGTCGCCGTATACGTCCGCAAGTGTCCAGAGCGCATCCGCGTTGCCGGGCTCCAATTCCACCAGCTTGCGGAGCGAGACCACCGTCGTGTCGTATTCCTCCAGCGCGGAGGACGAGCGCGCCAACCCCAGCAGAACCATTGGATTATCGGGCTCGAGCGCACGGGCTTTCAGCAGGGCCGTCTGCGCCTCGCGCGGCTGACGCTCCGCCAGCCAGTATTGCCCGGCCTGCAGCTGAATCGCGGCCCGGTCACCAAACACCTCCAGCGCTCGGCGGAGAATCTCACCGGCCTGCGCCGAGTCGCCGCCTTCGCGGGCCAGTTCCAGCGCGCGCAGCGTCTGGAGATAGGCTTCTTCGGTGTCACCGCTGTCCAGCGCCTCTCGAGCCTGCGACCACAGCACCCCGGCGGTCATCTTCGGCTTTGTCGAAGCCTGCGGCGTAAAGGATGTCTGCTCAATCACCTGCCCGCCGACGCGGGTGGCGGCGGCTTCTGCGCGCGCGCCCTGAGGCGACACCGCCAGATACTGGCGAAAGTATTCGCGGGCCTGCTCGTCGTGACCGTCCTGCTGCGAATACAGCACGCCCAGGTTGTAGAGGGCGGTGGGATAATTCTTGTTCATCTCCAGCGCCTGCATGAAGAAGGTTTCGGCCTGAGCCAGGTGCCCCTCCAGCAGGGCGACGCGTCCGAGACCCGCGGCAGCCTGCGCGGACTGGGGATTACGCTTCTGGGCCTCAAAGTACATTCGCCGCGCGAGATCCCAGCGGCCATGATGCGTGGTCCAGTCGCCGATCCGAAGCAGGGCCTTGGTATCCTCGTCATCCAGATCGGCCGCGCGGCGCAACAGCGAAATTCCGCGGGACATGTCGCCCAGTTCCAGCGACAGGCAGCCGAGATTGTAGACCGGCTCAAAGGCGGCCGAATTCAACTTGGAGGCCATCTCAAAATTGGCAATCGCCTCTGTTGTGGCATCGAGTCCCCAGTTGGCCAGGCCCAGCCAGTTCTGCGCTTCCGCGGCGAAGGATCCGTTCGGATCCGCCTCCAGCGCCAGTTCCAGCTTGGCTTTGCCGCGAGCCAGATCCCCCTTCTGCAGGGCAATCAATCCGGACCGAAAGTCCTTCTCCGGCGTCGCTTTTCCGCACCCGGCACCCAGCACCAGGGCCATCAGAAACAGACCGACCGCCATCCGGATCATCCGTCCGCCCATTCTGAATCCTGTCTCCTGAATCCTCATTTGGCCTCCTCAATCGGCGTCAACCACAGCTCCCGCGTGCGGGGGCCGTCAAATTCACATAGATACAGCCCCTGCCAGGTGCCCAGGTTCAGCTGCCCGTTGCGCACCGGCACCCACTGCGACACGCCGACGAGCGTGGTCTGGATGTGGGCGGCGGAATTGCCTTCGGCATGCGCATAGCCGTCCCGCCACGGGATCAGCTTGGAAAACGCCTTTGCCATATCGGCCGCCACATCCGGGTCCGCCTGCTCGTTCACGGTGACCCCCGCCGTGGTATGCGGCGAGTGCACATGCAACAGGCCGGTCCAGGGGGGCAGGTCCTTCAGCGCGGCCTGAATCGCCCACGTCACGGCAACCATTTCCGTTCGTGTAGAAGTTGTGATGGATATTTTGACCATATCCGCATACTATACGCATTGTTTTCGTTGGCGGAAAGTGAAACCTGCACCCACAACCCATTTCAAGATTTTGAAGGAGCGCCCATAATGGTGTTCCTTCTGCCTGTCCTTTTTCTCTTCCTGCTGGCCGGCTCCGCCTTCTTCTCCAGCGCGGAAACCGCTTATTTCTCCGTGGATCCCATCCAGCTCCGCCGCATCGGCGAACAGCACCCGGCAACCGGCGATCGGCTGCGCGGGATGCTGGCGAACCCCACGCGCCTGCTCTCGACCATCCTGATCGGCAATACCCTGGTCAACATCGCCCTCTCCAATGTGGGCTACATCATCGCCCGCCACTGGATCCCCGAATACAGCGAGCTGGTCGCGATTCCCGCCATCACCCTCCTGCTGATCTTCTTTGGTGAGCTTGGCCCCAAGAATCTGGGTCTGTACTATACCGCCACCCTGGTCCGCCTGTATGGCCCCACGCTGCGATTCTGCGACCGCCTGCTGACCCCGCTTCGCTTTCTGCTCGAACTGGCCAGCCGGCGGCTCCGCCCCCTCTTCCGGCCCGCGGGCAAAACCCTCTCCGAAGAGGAATTCGAGACCGTTCTCGATATCTCCCGCGAAGAAGGCATCCTGAACGCGGATGAACTGGCCATGATCAAGGCCATCGTGGACCTGGAAGATATGCACGCCTCCGACATCATGACCCCGCGCGTGGATTTCATCGGTATCGATCTGGAGGACCCTGACGAGAATCCCGTTGAGCTGGCGCGAAAGTCCCGTCGAAACTTCCTGATCCTCTATAAGGACCAGTTTGATGAAATCGCCGGCTTCCTGAATGTACGCAAGTTCCTGTTGGACCCGGAGCACTCCATCAAAGCCGCGACCCTGCCGCCGGTCTTCGTGCCGGAGAGCGTACCGTTGAACCGCCTGCTGACTCGTTTTCAGAAAGACAAGATTCGGCTGGCCATCGTCGTGGATGAATACGGCGGGGTGGCCGGCCTGGTGACTCGCGGCGACATTCTCGAGGAGATCACCGGCGACATCTATAACGAGCTGTCAAAGCCCCGCCCCATCTTCCAGTCGGCCGGGCCCTATGCCTGGCTGGTGGATGCCAATATCTCCCTCGAGGAAATCAACAAGAAGCTCCGCCTTGATCTAGAGGCCGAAACCTCCGATCGGCTTGCCGGTTGGATCACCGAACATCTCGGCAGCGTTCCCCGGCAGGATAATGTGGTCGAAGCTCAGGGCGTCCGCGTCCGCGTCATGCAGACCATCCGGCTTCGCGTCACCCTCGCCCACATCGAGAAGCTTGATCTTCCCCGGAGAGGGCCTGTCACATGATGACCCTCCAGGTATTCCTGTTGTTCTTCTGCCTGCTGGGCAGTGCCTTCTTTGCCGGCATGGAGACGGGCATCATCTCCATCAATCGCCTTCGCCTGCAGCATCTGGTGCGGCGACAGGTGCCCGGTGCGCGAACGATTCGTCATTTTCTGGCCCATTCCGACCGACTGCTGGGCACGACGCTCATCGGAACCAATCTCCTCCATGTGGTCAGTGCCGTGCTGGCCGCCTCCATCGGACAGCAGCTCTTCGGCACCCTCGGGGCCGCCCTCGCCGGAATCGGACTTTTGCTGGTCATGCTGGTCTTCTGCGAATACATCCCCAAGGCTTGGTTCCAGGCCGCACCCGCCCGACGCACCCTCCCCTTTGCCGGACTGCTCCAAACCACCGCCTGGATCCTGCGGCCCTTCAGCCTCATCGTCACTACGCTCGTGCGCTGGACCATGCCGCAGCGCGACAACAAGCGCGCCGAAGACAAGATGCTGGTCAACCGCGAGGAGCTCCTGCATCTGGCCCGCGAGGGAGCCAAATCCGGCGTGCTCACCACCCATGAGTCTGAAATGATTCATGGCGTCTTTGACCTGACCCACAAGACCTGCGGATCTCTCATGACCTCCCGGGACAAGATGGCGACGGTCTCCTCCACCGCCACTCCCGAGGAGGTGCTGGCGCTGGCCCGCACCCGCGTATTCAACCGGCTGCCGGTCTATGATACCGAGCAGAAGGCCTTCGTCGGCATTGTCCACATCTTCGACCTGCTCTCCGACGATACCCCGGAAGGCAAAACCGCCTCCGACTATATGCGCCCGCCGCAGCTGGTCGCCGGCTATCTCCCGGTGGATCATCTCCTGCCCCGGATGCGCGTGACCCGCCTGCCCCTCTTCCTGGTGACCGATGAACGCTATGAGGTGATCGGCCTCATCACCCTCGAAGATGTGCTGAAGGAAATCACTGGGGAAGACTGAACAGATAAATGGCAGCGGCTAAGATTTAGATTCCTACCCCTCCTCTTACTCTTCGTAATAATACCCTAGTGGTGTAATCGGCATCCCAATACTTTCCCGCTACACTAGAGGCCGTAGAGGCTCGGATCTCTCGATCCTTATAATAGAGGCTGATTTGAGCAGGGTTCAAAGTCATCTTCATATCTGGCCGTTCAGACACAAAGTGTTCAAGGGGGGCCTCTACCCTAGGAAATTTCATACTCCACGCAAGAGATTTGGTTCCCTGACCTTTTGCACCCCAAGCAACACCAGAAGAATTACGCATCCCCTTGATTATACACTACTTACAGATATACAAAGTCTTGTGCATATCCCCACAGAACGCACATGACGCACAGAACGCATGATTGAACATTTCAATCGCCACTTAACTGCCACTTTTGGGGCTGGGCGAAAACCCCTGCCTTTCCCATGACAAAGTCGCCGACGCCTTTGTCGATAGACATCCTACCCCCTCAAGGCATTTTCATTATATCCCGCCCGAGGCTTCTATGCCGAAAATGTACCCCAAAGAATGCTCCGAGAGGCATATCATAAAAACTGGCCTGTCTCTATTGGGGGTCAGGCGTGGTCGAGGGCTTGCCGCACTTTTACGGCCATTTGTTTCATCGAGAAGGGCTTCTGGATGAAATTGAGTCCGTTGTCGATGATGCCCTGACGGTTGATGATGTCGGCGGTGTGGCCCGACATGAAGAGGGTCCGAAGAGACGGAGACCGGGCCTGGAGTTGTTGGGACAGATCCCGTCCATTGATTCCGGGCATGATGACATCGGTGATAAGCAGATGGATGGTTTCGGGGTTGGTTTGGGCCAGGTGGAGGGCGTGTTCCGGTGTGGCCGCGGCCAGCACGGCATAGCCCAACCCTTTGAGCAGGACGGTAGCCATTTGGAGGAGCGCGGGTTCGTCTTCCACCAGCAGGAGAGTCTCGGATCCGGTTGGGGGTGGGGGCTCTGCAAGTGTCTGAGGAGACGTTTCGGCCTGACCGCGATGCCGGGGGATAAATATTTTAAAGGTCGTTCCCTGGTCGGGTTCGCTGTAGACATGGACGAACCCCTTGTGCTGCCGGACGATTCCATAGATGGTGGCCAGTCCAAGCCCGGTGCCCATGTGGCCCTTGGTGGTATAGAAGGGTTCGAAGGCATGGTCTCGTATCTCCGGTGTCATGCCGCAACCCGAGTCGCTGACGGCCAAGCGAACGTATTCGCCGGGTTCGATCTCAAAGCGGGGGGTGCTGTCGACAACATCGAAGGTGCTCGTTCCGGTTTCGATGGCAATGGTGCCGGTCCCGGCGATGGCATCACGGGCGTTGATACACAGGTTCGTCAGAATCTGGGCCAGTTGGGAGGCATCTGCCAGGATGGAGCCGGTTTCCGGACCCGGCCGCCAGATGATATTGATGTCTTCCCCAATAAGCTGGCGCAACATGCCGACCAGTCCTTCGATGTTGGCGTTCATGTCAAGCACCTGGGGGGCGACCGGTTGCTTGCTGGCGAACGTCAGTAGCTGGCGGGTCAGGTCAGCAGAGCGTTGGGCGGCTTTTTGGATTTCCATTAGGTTATGGTGGATGGGCTGCGAAGGGGCCGTTTTCTCCAGAGCGAGTTCGGTAAACCCGAGGATGGCCTGAAGCATATTGTTGGAATCGTGGGCCACGCCGCCAGCCAGCCGTCCCACCGATTCCATCTTTTGCGCCTGGGTCAGCCGGTCCCGCATCTGATCATGCGCGGCCTCGGCCTGCTTATGCTCGGTGATGTCCTCGGAAATACCCAGCAGATACGCCGGCTCGCCCTGTTTATTCAGGATGGGCACCTTATGTGTGTGCAGGATCCGTTCGCCATTATGGGGAGTCAGCAGGGGCTCTTCGGGAATGTCCACAACAGCCTTGTTCCGCAAGACTTCGTGGTCCTTTTTTGTAAAGAAGTCGGCCTGCTCCTTCGGAAAGAAATCGTAGTCACTCTTATCGATCATGTCCTCCCGTGCGTGGCCCATGAGTTTCTCTCCCGCCTGATTGACACGGATAAACCGAAGGGTTTTGGCCTCCTTGATGAAAAGCATATTCGGCAGGTTTTCGATAATCTCATCCAGGAAGGTGTTGGATTGTTGCAGATCTTCCGTACGTTGAGCGACCTGCCGCCGGAGGGAATGGGACCACAGGATGCTGGCCAGGAGCAGGGCGAGCAGTGGAACTGCCGCCAACAGCACGATATGGACCACTTTCCCAATACTGACACCTAGTTTTTCGTAGGGACTGAGCCATTTGGCCTGGATTTGCCGGTACTCGCCTGTGGATTTGAGCGCAGCCAATCCTTGGGAGAGATCTGAGATCAAGGCCTGGTTGCCGAGGGGAACGGCATAGCAGTACTCGGCAACAAGCACGGGGGGGGCGACCACTTCCAAGTTATGCCATCCGTTCTTATGAATCCAATAGAGAGCGGGCACCTTGGCGACGAGGGCGCAATCCCCCTCTCCTTCCGACAGCCGTTGCAAGGCCTCCTCCTGGGAGGCCGCGAGAATCCGTTGGGATCCCAAGCCCTGCTTTTCAGCCAGGTCTTCCATGATGTCTCCGGCCATGACCAGGATGGAACGTCCGGCCAGGTCTTCCAGGTCGATCGGCTTTGGCGACCCAGTGCGCACGACGATGACGTGCTGGACGAGTGTGCTGGGCGGGGAAAAGTCAAAGGCCTGGTCACGCTCAACCGAGTAGAACATGCCCTGTGCCGCATCGATTTCTCCGGTTTCCAATCCCTTTCGGATGTCACCCCAGGCCTCCAGTCGGATTTCGATCGACAGGCCAAGATGACGGGCGATGGCCCGCGTAAGATCGACATTGAATCCGGCGGGTTGTCCATTCCCGTCCAGGAATTCGTAGGGGGGGTAGTCGCTGTCGCCACCGATGATCATCCGGCTCTTGGCCCGTCCCAGCGCTTCAATTTTGGCAAACCATTCCTGATGGAGTCGACGAAAGGTTCCGTTGGCCATGACAATGGACAATCCTTCGTTCAAGGTAGCCAATAGAGAATCATTGTCTTTGCGCGTGGCGAAGCAGAAGTTCTGCTTATAGAGGGGAGGTCCGACCGTCCGGAGGTTCTCCAGCCCGGCTTGCTTCATGAGTTGGAAGGCCAGCAGCTTTTGGATGACGACCGCATCGTATTTCCCCGCCGAGAGCTCCCGCAGGGCGGTTTCGAACGTGGGAAGAGGAACGATGATTGCGCCGGTATCGAATCGGTGCAGGTATTCTTCGGCATTGTCTCCCTGCAGGACCGCGACTTGCCTTCCCTGCAGGTCCGCGGGGCCCCGGATGTCGAGGGTATCCGCCCGCACCACGAGCGTGCCATGCATGGTCAGATACGGAAAAGTGAAGTCATAAATGGCTTCCCGTTCCGGGGTCCGTCCCACCAGCGGCAACACCTGCAGGCGTCCATCAGCCAGGTCCTGTTTGAGTTCCGGCCACGGAGCAATCTTGAACTCGACCGCCGCTCCCACGCTCTGGAGCGCGGCCCGTAGGAGTTCCACGGAAAACCCATCGGCCTGCCGGTCCGGTGTGACGATGCAAAAAGGGGGATAATCGGGCTCGCATCCCGCCAGCACCGGGGCACTCAATGACTCTGTCGCAAAAACCTCTTGGCCACATACCCCTTGAGATCCCGCAACGAAGAGCGGAATCAAGCAGGCGAATAACGTTAATTTCCAATTCATAGCATCCCGTTTCTTCAGGTTTTCACAGAAGTGCGATACTCAAATTTTTCATTCGGATGAATATTACGATTATGTTAGCCCTCTTGTCGACTATTCTGGGAAATATTTTTGGGGCATCTTCAAATACCCACTATCAAGCCTATTTGGCGATCTGCCAGGGAGAACCCATGGGATTAAGTATGAGTTCAATAAAACGACGGGGATTTGACGGAAAAAGCAGCCATAACCCAGCAAATACGAAGGCTCTCCTATACTACGCTGAACAAATGAAATGACTTCGGAGATGAATACCGTGGTAGGGTTGACTGAACGATCAAATGTGAAAGCTGTTCATCATGACTATTAAATCTAATGAAGCGTTGCTGGCTGAAGTTGTGGATGCTGAGGCATTGCTGAGAAAAGATGCAGATAGTGCTGAGGTATTGCTGAGTCAAGATGCAGATAGTGCTGAGGCATTGCTGAGAAAAGATGCAGATAGTGCTGAAGTATTGCTGAGCCAAGATGCAGGCAATGCTGTAGCGGCCCTCAGTAACGATGAAGGCAATGCTGTAGCGTTGCTCAATAAAGATGCAGATGCTGTAGCGTTGCTCAGTATTGCGCTTACCCCCAATCTTAGACCACGGAGCGACTAATTTAAGGTAGAATCTGCGCCTTTCTTTTTCTTGTCTTGGCGGCCAACAAGGCCACCGGTTCCCGCTGCCGTCGTGGAGCGC
>Ga0075121_1000529_pt1 | contig 26428 bp, 20 predicted proteins | sample AntAceMetag02UKG_FD_69793 | JGI IMG/M metagenome (GOLD analysis project Ga0075121, IMG submission 69793) | Saline lake microbial communities from Ace Lake, Antarctica - Antarctic Ace Lake Metagenome 02UKG | ecosystem: Environmental > Aquatic > Non-marine Saline and Alkaline > Saline | place... | reverse complement strand
GATGGTAATGCAGCGGATATCGGCACAATCACCTGGAGCGGCGGTACCGGAATCGGCACCATTAGCTCATCAGGACTTTTTACTGCCACTACCGTTGGGACGGGAAGCGTAACCGCTACAAGTAGTATCGGGAGCATAACAGATACCTCCGGTACGATCACGGCTACCGCCGGAACCCTGGCGACACTTACAGTCAGCCCGGATACGGATACCCTTACCGCAGATGATACACAGCAATTTACAGCAACAGGTGTCGATGCGGATGGTAATTCAGTTTCAGTCGGTACAATCACCTGGAGCGGCGGTGCCGGGATCGGCACCATTAGCTCATCAGGGCTTTTTACTGCCACTATCGTTGGGACGGGTACTGTCACAGCAACAAGCAGTATAGGATCTGTATCTGATACCTCCGGTACGATCACGGTTACCGCCGGAGCCCTGGCGACGCTTACAGTCAGCCCGGATGCGCCTACCCTTACCGCAGATGATACACAGCAGTTCACTGTGACCGGTGTCGATGCTGATGGTAATGCAGCGGATATCGGCACAATCACCTGGAGCGGCGGTACCGGAATCGGCACCATTAGCTCATCAGGACTGTTTACTGCCACTACCGTTGGAACGGGAAGCGTAACCGCTACAAGCAGTATCGGATCTGTATCTGATACCTCCGGTACGATCACGGTTACCGCCGGAGTCCTGGCGACACTTACCGTCAGCCCGGATGCGCTTACCCTTACCGCAGATGATACCCAGCAGTTCGCTGTGGCAGGTGCAGATGCCGATGGAAATACGACGGATGCCGGTACTATCACCTGGAGCGGGGGTGGCGGTATCGGAACTATTGATCCTGGAACCGGTTTCTTTGAAGCCACAACGATCGGCACGGGAACCGTGACCGCCACAAGCAATATAGGCGGTGTAACAGATGATTCCGGAACGATTACTGTCAGTGCCGGAGTATTGGCAACCCTTACAGTGAGTCCGAATACGGCTGCCCTTACAGCGGATGAGACTCAGCAGTTTATGGCTACAGGTGTCGATGCCGATGGGAATGCAGCGAATGTCGGCACTATTTCCTGGAGCGGGGGTGCCGGAGTTGGAACCATTGATTCTGTTGGGCTGTTTGAAGCCACAACGGTGGGCACGGGAACCGTGACAGCCACAAGCACTATAGGCGGCGTATCAGATGATTCCGGAACGATTACTGTCAGTGCCGGAGTCTTGGCAACTCTTACGGTGACCCCGGATACGGCTACCCTTACAGCGGACGAGACCCAGCAGTTTGCGGCCGCAGGTGTCGATGCCGATGGGAATACTGCCGATTCAGGGACAATTACCTGGAGTGTTAACAGTGGTATCGGTACCATCAGTTCGGCAGGGCTTTTTAATGCCGCTACCGTTGGCACCGGATCGGTTACCGCCGCAAGTAACATCGGCAGCATATCTGATTCTACAGGAGCTGTCATCGTTACGCCCGGTGCCGCAACCGAAATTGTATTGACCAGTTCCCGAGACAAAGTGCCCAGCGGTGGTAAAGGTACCGCTCTGTTGACGGCAACGGTTCGGGATGCGGATGGCAATACCAAGGCTGACTATCCTTCAACGGAAATTACCTTTACCGTAACCGGTAGTGATGTCACAAACGCGGGATGGACAAGTGAGACGGATGACACGGATAATGGTGTCGCAGAAAAGATTTTTACAACTCAAGGGGTCGTTGCAGATCCTGGAACCGTAACCGTCAGTATTCAAGCCACAGGTGGCGGGTTTACCTCCACTGCTGTTTTCCTTGATATCGTCAATTTTTCAGCAACGCCCGAATTTTTAAATCTGGTGACCAGCGGCACGCCGCATGCGACCACCATCACCGCTGTGGGTGCAGTCAATTATACCTGGAGTATTGTAAGCGGACCGGGTATATTGTCCGCCACCAGTGGCGAAACCATTACCTTTACGGCTGCCGGTACCGTCACCAACGGTACGGCCGGCGATGACACGGTCATCAAGGTTGTTGATGCAGGTGATGCTGATGTCTCCTATCAGTTCGCCATTAAAACCTATGCACCGCTGCAGGTTACCGCTCCGACCCAGGCTGTGGGCATTACCTGGGATGGTGATATCAGCACATACCAGATCACGGTGAGCGGCGGCAGCGGGCAATACGGATACCATGTCAGCGCTCCTGATGGTACTGTCCCGACCCAATCAGATGATCCGATTGCAGTAGATGAGAACGGTCTTGTGACCGGCCATTACACAGGAACCCGCACGGTCTATGTGTGGGATTCCGAGCTTGGGCTACTTGGAACAGACAACAGCTTCAGGGATGTAACTGCCGATATTGAGGTTGTGGATGCAATCGCTGTGGACCCGGAAACAGAGAATGTTCAGGCGGCCGGTACGCAGCAGTTCACGGCATCCGGCGGAACGGGAGACTACACTTGGAGTGTTGAACCTACAACGGCCGGTTCCATTGATGCAGCAGGTCTTTTCACGGCTGCAGAAATAACGGAAAATATGACGGGCGTCATTATCATGGCTACCGACGCAACCTATACCAATCTGACGGGAACCGCCGAGATTGCGGTTTATTCGAAAGTAACGATTACAAACAAACCCGAAGAATCGCCGGTGATTCCACCCGGTGAGGACAGTGAAGAATTTACCGTGGCCGGCGGAGACGATGCCGAGTATATCTGGAGTGTTGTCGGGCCGGACGGGTATAGCGACGAAGAAGAAGGCACCGGTTATACTTTTACGGCACCGTCCGATGAAAGCGCTTTTGCCGGTGAGTACACTATTACGGTGACGGATGGCCAGGGGTTTACAGACAGCTTTACGGTCCTGGTACCGCTGATGCTGGATCCGAATCACTATAACCTGGTTGAAGGAGCCCAGATTGAAATTGAAATTTCAGGGGCGCCCGAAGGAACTCTCTTTACTTTTATCGCGTATGATCTGGAAAGTACCGAAGTCGATTTCGAGGTGACCGGCTGGGGGCAGATGACCCTTGACGGGAATGTTTTAACCTATCTTGCCGATGATATAGAGGTCGGAGACGAGATTGCTTTTACCCTGGAGATTATTGCTGATGATTCCGATCTTATTGACCTGGATCTGGACTTGATAGAGTCCGGCATTTACCGGGTGATCCCCCTCGGTACCTATGCGGGTGTCATCAGGGATGCTGATACCAACAACACGATTCCAGGTGCTGTGGTGGTGTTGATCTCTCCTGATATTGAAATCGATAATGAAACCACAATTGCTGATGGTTCGTTCGAATTTGAACTGCCGGCCACCGGTGCAACCTATCAGTTCATTGTTCACAATAGCGGGTATGTCAGCAAGGTGTTCACTTCTGATGACCTATCGAACAGCAGCGATGTGCTTATAAGTGCGGCCGCCACCACGCCATTATTTATAAGAGGCGAGGTGACGCCTAACGATCCCGACGTCATCGTATCACTGATTATTGACGGAGAGGTTGTCGGTGTTCGCACCTTAGGCTTTCAGGGTGATTTTAATTTTGAATTTGAAACCGATCCCGGTGCATCTGAATATTTGCTGACCGCGGCCAATGGAGACGCGTACAATGAAATAAGTCGTTCAGGCCCGCTGCCCATTAGTGATGCCGATATTAATTTGACTGCCGGTACAGCAGGCTCGATCCAGTTGAACATCAATGGTGATATCTCTTACGAAAAAACAGACGATATCTATGGGTCTGATATGCTTGTCGAGATTACGGCAGCAGACAGCTCCGGTAATCCGATAGCCGATCCCCAATTCCCCAATGGCCTTGTACTGACCCTGCCGTTTAATCTGGGACAGGTGGCCCCGGGTGATTTTGAATCCGGAGTCGCGGCTGTTTACCATGCCGATAACGCCGATGTACTTTTGGCCGGCAATGGGATTATCGTGCCGGTGGAAGACATCCTGATCGTCGATTACATCGGTGACGGTCAGACCGGATATGTAACCTTCCGGGTCTATTCGCTGTCGGTTTTCGGTATTGGTGCGGGTTCTGGCGGTTCTGGCGGTGGTGCATTGAGCGATAGCAGCAATGACAGCGCCTGCTTTATTTCCAGTGTCGCAGGTGGTTTCGGTATGAATCTGCCGGTGGTTGCTTTGGGCCTGGCCGGTTTATTTGCTACCCCATTGCTGTTGACGGGAAGGAAAGATAACCGATAACAGATGTTTTGCGGGGCCGAATACGGCCCCGCAAAGTGTTTGCCTGAAAAATTCAAAGGTGAAACATAATATGATTCAATGCCGGGGGAAAAATATGATTAAAAAAATTACCATAAGTGTTGTAGTCTGTTTGTGCCTGCTGCTTGCCGGTGGAAATGTTATGGCCCGGGATGAGGGATTCTATGCCGGTGTTTCAGGGCTGTATGCCCTTGAAAGTATCGATACGGATCATACCGAGGAAAAATTCAGCGGGCCGATGGCCATTGATTTTGACAGTTCATGGGGTGTTCAGGTAAGGGGCGGGCTGGTTTTTAATAAACTGATTTCGGTAGAGGCCGTTGCTGAAAATATTGTGCCGTTTACGGCTGATCTGGATGCCGGTGAAGTTAAGATCCATGTCACCCACTTTTCAATAAACGGAAAGCTTTCCGTCCCTTCCTTTGATACGTTTGTCCCGTATGTCATTGCCGGAGTCGGATACCTGCACAGTTTTGAAGATATCAGCTATGCGGGTGAAACATCCAAGACCAGGGACTGGGGCATGAGTGCCCGCGGTGGATTTGGAATTGATTATTTCTTGAAGGAGTCCCTTGCCCTCAATTTTGAGTCGGCCTACACCAGCGGGTTTGGTGATGTGGATCATGTAAAGTATACGACCGTTTCTTTGGGAATGACGTTTTATTTTTAAAAAATTTTGATATTTAGAAAAAGGGAGCGGTTTGATTCGGCTCCCTTTTTTTGTGGCATTGCAGGGCAATATTATTTTCACGCAGGCGCAAGATTTGAAAAAAATAAATTTGAAGCATGTCATTGGATTGTTGATTTATGATTGAAAAATCAAATAAATTTTGCAACCTGAAACTCTTGTAATAGGCATTTTGCCTATCGGTGGGCACAGCCCACCCTACGATGGGTTGAACCCAAAACCCAGAACCCAATAACCATCTGATGTTTCCTGCTTGACTAAAGAGACTGCTTTGATTAATATCCGCATGAAATCAAACAAAATAATCAGAATGTAGAATAGCTTTTTAACCGTAAACTGTGAACAGTTATTAGTTTTTATTTATTTAAACCATATGAGTAACCGTAATGCATAATATGTCCCTGAAAACAATTTTACAGGATCTGGGTGCCCGAAGTATTGCCGTTTTACAGGAAATGGGTCAGATGGGCCTTTTTTTTATTCAGGCGTTTGTCCTTATATTTTCCCGGCCTTTCCAGGTGTCTAAATTTATTCAGCAGATGTATTTTATCGGGGCCAAGTCGGTATTCGTTATTTTTTTGACCGGGGGGTTTACCGGTATGGTGCTCGGGCTGCAGGGATATTATACCCTGGTTAAATTCGGGTCCGAGGGGATGCTGGGGGCCGCGGTTTCCCTTTCCCTGATCAGGGAACTGGGACCGACCCTGACCGCCATCATGATTACCGGCCGGGCCGGTTCCGCCATGGCTGCCGAGATCGGCATCATGCGCATATCCGAACAGGTCGACGCCCTGGTCACCATGGACATCAATCCGGTTCGATTTCTGGCCAGCCCGCGTATTGCTGCCGCGCTGATCAGCTTTCCTTTGCTGACGGCCCTGTTCGATGTAGTCGGCATCATGGGCGGGTATTTGACCGGTTCCATTCTGCTGGGAATTAACCCGGGGGCCTATTTCGGGCGGATCGAATCAAGCGTGGTGATGCAGGATATCAGCAGCGGGTTTATCAAATCGGTGGTTTTCGGGGCCATTGTCGTCCTGGTGTGCTGTTTTCAGGGATACACCACCCATACCCGTTCAGAGGGATTTGGGGCACGGGGCGTGAGCCTTTCCACAACCACCGCCGTGGTTATGTCCAGCGTATTGATACTGGTGTTCGATTATGTGTTGACATCGATTTTGCTCTGAAGAACAATTTTTTGGGATTTTAAGAAAATATGCCGGAACCGTTGATACAACTTGAGAACGTGCATAAAAAATTCGGGGACCAGGTGATTCTAAACGGCGTTGACCTGAGTATCTACGGCGGTGAGGTCCTGACGATTATCGGCAAGAGCGGCGGAGGCAAGAGCGTTCTGTTAAAGCACGTGATCGGTCTCCTCACACCGGATTCAGGTCGTATTATTTATGAGGGCCGATCCATCGATGATATGAAAAAAGCCGAGCGAAGAGCTCTGAAAAACAGGTTCAGCTACATGTTTCAGGGAACGGCTCTCTTTGATTCTATGCCTGTTTATGATAATATTGCTTTGCCGTTGAAGGAACGAGCCCTGCTGCCCGGCCCTGAGATTAAGGACAAGGTATATGAAAAAATGTCACAGCTCGACCTGCATGATATCGAAGAAAAATATCCATCCCAGATTTCCGGCGGGATGAAAAAACGGGTGGCTTTGGCAAGGGCACTGGTGACGGATCCGGAGATTGTTTTGTTTGATGAACCAACGACCGGCCTGGACCCTATCCGGAAAAATGCCGTGCACAGCATGATCTGCGATTACCAAAGCAAGTTCGGCTTTACGGCCGTGGTGGTGAGTCATGAAATTCCGGATGTGTTTTATATCTCTCAGCGCATCGCCATGCTGGACAGGGGGCGTATTCATTTTCAGGGTACGCCCGATGAAATTAAAAATATTGATGATCCCGTGGTCAATGAGTTTGTTAAAGGACTGGAAGCAGAGCAGGATGATCTGACCGGCATGGATACGCATACCTACGGAGAACAGAAATTCCAGATTGAAATGGAGCAATTGAGGAGCAACGGCACGGTTTTCTCACTGGTTCTGTTCAAGGTGGATAATATGGAAGAAATCAATAATAAATGGGGGCATGCCGAAGGCCAGCGAGTCTTGAAAAATTTTGCCGAACATATTACAAATAATTTGCGGCATAACGATACCTGCAGCCGCCTTGGGCTGAATCGGATCATGCTGTTGATGCCCGATACAAAGATAGACGGTGCCCGTCATGTCTGTGCCAGGATGACCGGAAATCTGAAAAGCGCGGATGTTTTCGGAGATAGTCTGCGGGCCGGTTTCTCTTTTTCCGTCAGTGCCGGATTTGAGCAGGCACACCCGGACAGCAGTATGGAAGAGATGCTGGAAAGGGCCAAGTCCGACCAGAATAAGTTTTATGATTTCCGGACATGCTGAAAAGTGAAAAGTGAAAAGTGAGAATTGAATATTTGTGGTATCGCTCCGCTCTGCCTTTTTTATGAAAATCGGCAGTATCGTAGGGTGGGCTGTGCCACCGATAGGCAGAATTGCTTTTATCTAAGCCTAAACACCTTAATATTAAATATGCATGGAAAGATACTGTTATGAAAAAGTCGACCACTGAAATTTCGGTAGGTGTTTTTGTCCTGATAGGATTATTGTGCGTTGGTTATTTAACCATCAAACTGGGGAAGATGGAGCTTCTGGGGGATGATCATTATATGATCAGTGCCAGTTTTGATGATGTCAGCGGGTTGCGGGCCGGTGCCCAGGTGGAAATGGCCGGTGTTAAGATCGGTCAGGTGGATTCCATAACCCTGGACAGGGAAACCCTGTTTGCCGTTGTCCGGCTTAAGATCCAGAACAGTATGGAATTGTCCGATGATACTATTGCTTCGGTCAAGACGTCCGGTATTATAGGAGATAAGTATATAAAGATTATTGCCGGGGGGTCGGATGAAATGTTAAAGCCCGGTGATATGATTACGGATACCGAATCAGCCGTGGACATCGAAGAGTTGATCAGCAAGTATGTGTTCGGAGGGGTTTGAATAAAATATTGCTAATGGCCAACCGCACAGGTAGAAAAAATCGAAGGAGCCTGGTAGTTATGAAAAAGTTTTTGTTTGCGGCGGTTTTTTTGATGGTTATGGGAATGATCAATACGGCATCTGCTGTCGAGCCCATGGAAGCCTTCAGGGAACCTATGGAAAAGATATTGAAGCTGCTGGGGGACCCTCAGTATAAGGAAACGAATACCGAGAACCTGAAACGGCAGAAAATTACGATTATCACCAACGGTCTGTTTGATTATACCGAGATGGCCAAACGTGCCCTGGCCAGGAACTGGCGGGTTTTTACGCCGGCCCAGAGGCAGGAGTTCAGGGATGTTTTTGCCGATCTGCTGGAAAATACCTATTACAACAAAGTCTACGGTGAATATACCAATGAGACGGTAACCTATCAGAAACAGCATAAAATTTCCGATGTCAAGGCCCGTGTGGAGACACTTATTCACAGGGAAACGGTGGATATCCCGGTAAAGTACAGCATGAAGTTAAGCAAGGGGGTGTGGCGGGTGTATGACGTCAACATCGAGGGCGTCAGCCTGATCAAAAATTATCGTTCCCAGTTTTCCAAAATCCTGAAAAAGAATAAGCCGGAACACCTGATCCAGCGGCTCAGGGAAAAGACCGCCCAGTTTGAAAAAAAGGAGAATTCGGAGCAATAATGAAATACGCCGCTTTTTTTTCTGTTGTTTTAAGTCTGCTGCTGGGCATGGGTTGTGCAGCCCATAACGCATCCATGGAATCCAGAGATGTGCTGTCCCGATCCGTCCAGTCGCCGGCACAGGTGACTGAAAAAGATTCTGTAGAACAGCAGGGCCTGACCGAAGTCGATTCCGAATTTTTAGATGACAGCCTTGATTTTCTGGATGAAGAGGATGAGGAGATTGAGGATGGTATCCGGATTGGAGATCCGATTGAACCGTGGAATAAGGTTATGTTCCAGTTCAATGACAAACTCTACTTCTGGGTCTTGAAACCTGTTGCAAGGGGCTATCGGGCCGTTGTGCCGCATGTTGTTCGAAACAGCGTGAAGAATTTTTTTATAAATCTTACTTTTCCGGCCCGGTTTGTCAACAGCCTGCTGCAGGCCAAAGGACAGAATGCCTCCGACGAACTGGGACGTTTCCTGTTCAACAGCACCGTGGGCGTGCTTGGTTTCTGGGATGCCGCCGGCAGGTTTTATCCGAACCTGAACCCGGCTCCCGAAGACCTGGGGCAGACCCTGGGTAATTATCGCATCGGTCATGGATTTTATATTGTCTGGCCCATTTTGGGACCGTCGACAGTAAGGGATTCCGTGGGCTTGATCGGTGATAGCTTCCTGAATCCCGTGACCTATGTGGAGCCGACGACGGCATCTATGGGCATCAGTGCATATGACAGGGTAAACGGGCTGTCTTTTCGCATCGGTGACTACGAAGCCTTGAAAGATGCGGCCCTGGACCCGTATGAAGCGTTTCGGGACGCATATATTCAGTACCGGTACAAAAAGGTTGCGGAATAGATATTTAGCTATTCGGCTGAAGGTTATTTAGGCTGTAGGCTGTTTGGGCGGCCTGACAGTCTATCCACCTATTATCTCCCACAACATTTCTTGTATTTTTTGCCGCTTCCGCAGGGGCAGGGATCGTTACGGCCCACCTTTGGATATGAGCGCACGACCTGTTTTTGGGCAGGCGCTTCACCGTCATAAAAATACCATCTATCATCCTGTTTTTTGAACCGGGCAATTTCATGGTGCCGCTTTTTTTTGTCTTTTTCAATATATTCGGCAATAAACTCGACGGTTCCTTCCTTGTCGTCGAGTCCTCCGTCCTGGGTATCCCTGATTGTGAGCCCTCGCCAGGTTGATTTTTCCGACCATTTCCGAATTGATCCGGCATCATGATCTTTGCGCTGGTCCGGGTGAACCGTGTCCAGCAGGTATTGCACTTTTGTTTTGGCAAAGGCGGTATAACGGGACCGCATCAGCACTTCAGGTGTTTGGGCCGCCAGGGTCCCTTCAATAAGCGGTCGGCAGCATTCCTCATAGGTTTTGCCGGAGCCGCACGGGCAGTTTTCAGTCGTTGTCTCCATGTTTTGTTTCTCCGTGGTCATTCAAAGGTTACAGGTTACAGGTAGGGCCGTTTTACACGGCGGCCGTCCCTTCATTACATCATGCCGGTTTCGCAATAAGGCCGCCGCGTAGGACGGCCCTACCGTTTATAATATATGATTATTTGTTGGCGGCCACATGAGGCCAGCCGGCCCGATCTCTGGTTTACGTTCACAAATGACGTTTTGCCAGATTATCATGCCTTGAGAGATACATCATTTCAGAAAAAATATCTGTGTGAATCCGTGCCCCCCATAGCTGTTTTCTCACAAAACGTTTGATTTTGAAGCGAATTTAATATTATGTCAATCAGATAAAGTAAAGGAAGTTTTTTTAAAAATGATACTGCTCATCTACCCGCCGGTGGCAAAACCGTGCGAAATGCCCCCGGGGCCGGCCAGGCTGGCCGGAGCCCTCAACCATCACGGTGTGCCCCACCAGGTGGCGGATTTTAATGTGGAGGGCCTGCACTATCTCCTGCGGCAGCCGGTTGCAGGAGAAGACACCTGGACCAGACGTGCGGTATCCCGCCTGCAGGAAAATCTGGCGGCCATGCAGAACCGGCGCATTTATCAAAATATCGATCGTTACAAGCACGCGGTCATGGATATAAACCGGGTTTTGCACCGGCTGGACAATTTGGATAACAGTCTTGTCAGCCTGGCCAATTATCAGGATGATCATCTTTTGCCGGTGAGAAGTGCGGATCTGGTCAGGGCCTCTGAAACATTTGAAACAAATCCGTTTTATCCTTTTTTTAAAGCGCGGTTGTCCTCTCTGCTGGAAAGGCATGGCCCGAATATTGTCGGGTTTTCCCTGAACTACCTGAGCCAGGCAATCTGCACCTTTGCCATGATCGGCTTTTTGCGCAAGGTCAGCCCTGAAGTCAAAATCATTGTCGGCGGCGGCCTGGTTACCACCTGGTTACGAAATCCGGCCTGGAGAAATCCATTCGACGGTTTGGTGGATGAACTGGTGGCAGGACCCGGAGAAACAAGGGTGCTGGAAATGACCGGAATCAAGGCCGGGGAGACGGTATACACGCCTGATTATACCTGTTTTGAACCGGATCAATACCTGTCTCCGGGAATGATCCTGCCTTACAGCGCATCCGGCGGCTGTTACTGGAACCGCTGCACCTTTTGTCCGGAAAAGGCGGAAGCTAATCCCTATTGCCCCGTGGAGCCCGATCGTGTGATCAATGATATTGAATGGCTTATCAGGAAAAACAGGCCAACCCTGGTTCATCTACTGGACAATGCCATCAGCCCGGCCTTGCTGAAGAGACTGGCAGCCAATCCTTCCGGGGTCCGGTGGTACGGGTTTGCCCGAATCTCCAGGCAGTTGGCGGATATGGATTTTTGTCATGCCTTGAAACGCTCCGGATGCGTCATGCTGAAGCTGGGAATCGAGTCCGGGGACCCCGGGGTGCTGAACGGGATGCAAAAAGGCATAGATCCGGATCTTACCGCAACTGTTTTACAAAATTTGAAAAAGGCGGGTATAGCAACTTATGTTTACCTGCTTTTCGGTACTGTTTTCGAGACGCTTGATTCTGCCCGAAAAACCCTTGCATTTACAGTGGAACATGCCAATGAGATCGGATTTTTAAACCTTGCAATCTTTAATCTGCCTGCCTATGGGCCGGAGGTCGAGGCGCTGGCCACCGAAGATTTTTATACCGGGGACCTGAGTCTTTACAGGGCCTTTATCCACCCGAAAGGCTGGCACCGGAACCTGGTGCGGCAGTTTCTGGATCGTGAATTCAAGCGGCACCCGGCAGTAGCAGCCATATTGAAAAATGATCCGGTGGTGTTCACGTCCAACCATGCACCGTTTTTTGCGGATGTCGCCAAAACAACAGGTTGAAATGAATCAAAAGCCTGACATAAACGAATATATACGGTCCCTTGCCGAATCGAAAAGACTGGGCAGTCAGGTGGCGTTTCATACGGTGCTGGATAAAGCGCCGGCAGTCTTCGGGAGTGCTGAAAAACCATGGCCGGTTCAGATTGAAAAAGCACTTGGGGCCGCAGGCATTCGGGAGCTTTACCGGCACCAGGCAAAGGCCGTGGATCATGTTCGATCCGGCCGGCATGTTGTGGTGGCTACGCCTACGGCAAGTGGCAAGACGTTGATTTACAACCTGCCGTTTCTGGAAAAAGTTCTGGAAAACCCAAAGGTCCGCGCCATTTATCTGTTCCCGCTCAAGGCACTGGCCCAGGACCAGCTGCGTCTGTTTAAGTCTCTGGCTTTAAATGGCGGAATCGAGGCCACGGCCGCGATTTATGACGGGGACACATCGGCCTGGCACCGCAAGAAGATACGGCAGGCGCCGCCGAATGCACTGCTCACCAATCCTGAAATGCTGCATTTGAGTTTGCTGCCCTTTCACCACAAATGGGAAGCTTTGTTTGCAAACCTGAAGATGGTGGTGGTGGACGAAGTGCATACCTACCGCGGCGTCATGGGATCGCACATGGCCCAGGTTTTCAGGCGGCTGCATCGTATCTGTAAATATTACGGAGCCGACCCGACCTTTGTCTTCAGCTCGGCTACGGTGGCCAATCCGGCTGAACTGGCCGGTCGGCTCACCGGTTTATCGGTCCAAACCGTGACCCAAAGCACGGCCCCCAAGGGCAGGCGCCATGTTGTTTTTGTAGATTCGCCGGAGGGGCCGGCGCAGACCACGATCCTGCTGTTGAAGGCCGCTCTTCACCGGGGATTGCGAACCATCGTATATACCCAGTCGCGCAAGATGGCAGAGTTAATCTCCATGTGGGCCCAGAGCGGTGCCGGTGCCTTCAGCGGCAAAATCAGCGCCTACCGGGCCGGTTTTCTGCCCGAAGAACGGCGGGCCATCGAGGCCGGGCTGGCCCGGGGCGATCTGCTGGCAGTGATATCCACCAGTGCCCTGGAACTGGGTATCGATATCGGTGATCTGGATCTCTGTCTGCTGGTGGGATATCCGGGTACCATCGTGGCAACTTGGCAGAGAGGCGGCAGGGTAGGGCGCAGCGGCCAGGATTCCGCCATGGTCATGATTGCCGGTGAGGATGCCCTGGACCAGTATTTCATGCACAACCCCCGGGATTTCATGCAGCGGACCCCGGAGGCGGCCGTGGTGAATCCGTATAACCCCAAGATCCTGGAACAACACCTGGTCTGTGCCGCGTCCGAACTGCCCCTTGATATCCATGAGCCGTTGATGCAGGACCCGGCTTTTCAAAAAGCTGCTGCAATCCTTGAAAAAAAAGGTGCTCTTTTGAAAAGCGGCGATGGCAAAGAGATCTATTCCAGCCGCATGAGGCCCCAGCGTCATGTGAATCTGAGGGGATCGGGCAGCCAATTGACGATTTTTGAAACCGGCACCGGGGACAACCGGGGCAGTATCGATGCTCACCGGGCTTTCCGGGAGACCCATCCAGGGGCCGTCTATCTGCATAACGGGGTTACCTATATTGTGGATGATTTGGATCTTGCCACCGCCGGCGTGCAGGTGTCACGCGCCAAAGTCAATTATTATACCCGGGTCAAGGCCCATAAAGATACCGAGATTCTGGAAATTTATGATCAAAAAGCGGTGGCCGGAACCCGATTTTATACAGGTCGCCTGAAAGTGACCGATCAGGTAACAGGTTATGACATGTGGCGGATTCGCGGTCATAGCAAGATCAATTCTCTGCCCCTGGACCTGCCGCCCCATGTTTTTGAAACCGATGGGGTGTGGTTTACCTTTTCGAGGACTATCCGGCAGACTGTTGAATCCCGGCAGATGCATTTTATGGGCGGCATCCACGCCATTGAACATGCGGCGATCGGCATCTTTCCTTTGCTGGTCATGGCCGACCGCAATGATCTGGGCGGTATATCCATGGTCTATCATCCCCAGGTCGACAGTGCCGCCGTATTTATCCATGACTCGGTCCCCGGCGGGGCCGGGTTGACGCGACAAGCCTTTGACAGGGCTGCGGACCTGTTGGCCTATACACTGAAAATCATCCGCTCCTGTCCCTGTGAAACCGGGTGTCCCTCCTGTGTGCATTCTCCTAAATGCGGCTCGGGCAACCGGCCTATCGACAAGGAGTCTGCTGCTTTTCTGCTACAGATGCTGATCAATGGAAAGGCTCCTGTAAAATCTGCCGGCAAGATACCTTTTTTAAAAAAAACGGTTGCTTCCCCAAAACAGGGAAGGTTCATAGGCACCCGTTTCGGTGTCCTGGATATCGAAACCCAGCTTTCGGCACAGGAGGTGGGAGGGTGGCACCGGGCCGACAGGATGAAGGTGAGCTGTGCCGTGGTATTTGATGCCGAGGCAGATAAATTTACTGCGTTTACGGAAAACAGAATGCAGGCCCTGATCCAATATCTTAAAACCTTTGATTATGTGGTGGGGTTTAACATCAAACGCTTTGACTACCTGGTGCTTTCCGGATATTCGGATTTTAACTTTCAGGTTTTGCCGACCCTGGATATCCTTGAGGATGTTCATAAGCACCTGGGATACCGGCTTTCTCTGGACAACCTGGCCCGGGCCACACTCGGCACGGAAAAGAGCGCCGACGGCCTGCAGGCCCTGCGCTGGTGGAAACAGGGAAAGCTTAGTAAAATTATCAAATACTGTACCCAGGATGTGAGAGTGACCCGTGATCTTTATCTTTACGGGATAAAAAACAGGTATCTGCTGTTTACCAATAAGGCCGGCAATACGGTACGGGTGCCGGTGAAGTGGTAGAAGGTGGAAGGCTGAAGGTAGAAGGTGGAAGGCTGAAGGTAGAAGGTGGAAGGTAGAAGGGAAGCGGAAATCGGAAGTCGGAAGTCGGAGGTCGGAAGTCGGAGGTCGGATATTAGAAAAGATAGGAAAGAGAAAACAGGAAAGAGGGGATGGATAAATGGGCGGATGGGCGGATGAATGAAGGGACGGATGATCGATGGTTGGATGAATGGTTTGTTAATGTAGGGGCAGGCCTTGTGCCTTCCCTTTGGTGATGGGTGTCGGGGGTAAAACGGTAGGGCCGTCTTACATGGCGGCCTGTTTGTGCGGTCAATGTAAAAATACCGGCCGGTCTCTATGAAAAAAATACCTGTAACAAAAGGAGGTTGTCATGAGTAAAAAAGTTTTGGTGCCGGTGGCGGATGGTACCGAAGAGCTGGAAGCGGTGGGTATTATCGACGTGTTGCGGCGAGCGGAAGCCGAGGTCACGGTGGCATCTGTGGGGCAGCTTCAGATTACGGCTTCCCGCGGTGTCAAATTGATTGCCGATACATTGATTTCCGATTGTGTGGATACGCAATACGATCTGGTGGTTTTGCCCGGCGGGATTCCGGGGGCTGATAACCTGCGGGATTCCAAAGAATTGACCGGTATTTTAAAGCGCCAGAGTGAAAAAGGCCTGCTGTATGGCGCCATCTGCGCTTCGCCGGCCATCATTCTGGAGCATCACGGCCTGCTCAAAGGTCGCAAGGCTACCTGTCATCCGGCGTATACCGATCAGCTTTCCAATACCGATGAGATTAAATCAAAGGTGGTCGTGGACGGCAACTGCATCACCAGTCAAGGGGCCGGAACGGTCATTGATTTTGCCCTGGAACTGGTTGAACTGCTCTATGACGGGGAGCGTCGGGAAGCCGTGGCCGTTTCAATGGCGATATAATTTTTTTTAGTTCTTTATCCCCCTGAATTTATGAAAGGAGATCTTCCATGGAAATCAATCGGAATTTTATAGCTCCCTGTGGCCTGTACTGCGGTGTCTGCGGTGTGTACTATGCTACCCGGGACGGCAATAACCGATTTCTGGAAAAACTGCTGGGAGTTTACCAGGGAAATATGCCGGGGCTGGAGCATCTCACCATTGAAGATATCAAATGCGACGGATGCCTGTCGGACCGTGTGTCCATATTCTGCCGGGTCTGTGCCATCAAGGATTGCACTATGGAAAAAGGATATGCCGGGTGCCATGAGTGTAATGATTTTCCCTGTCGGCACATTGAAACCTTTCCCGTGCCCGTCGGCAAAAAGGTTATCCTGCGGGCCATACCCTACTGGCGGGAACACGGAACACAAAAATGGGTCGAAGACGAAGAGGCGCGGTATGTCTGTCCGCAATGCGGGCACCGGCTTTTTCGCGGCGCTAAACGCTGCAATAAATGCAAAACACCGGTGGATCTGGATTAGGCGCCTTCATGCCTTGTCAAAGTCTTTGATTTTTTACCCCAAAAGCATGTGGATAATTTAGAAAACGACAGAGCGAAGCGAAACCATAAATTTTCAATTCTCACTATTCAATTTTCAATTTGTTTTACTGCATCTGGCTGATATCGCTAAGGCGCCGGTCATAGAGCTTGCCGATGCCGTATTCATTGCGGCGCATGAATTTTTCCTTGTCCGGTCCGATGATCTGCATCTCCGGATAGCGCTTCTGTACTCGCAATGCAATACGCATCTCTATGGTGCAGCCGGTGCTGTAGGTGGCGTCTTTGCCCACCCACTCGGGCGGTATCTTCATATCCAGAAGATTGAAGGCCCGGGTGATGTCTTCGTAGCTTTGAAAACGCCAGATGTCGATCAGCCCGCTGCTCTGGACAATTTCCCACATGTACATGAGGTCGTCGGCATCCATACCCGGTTCGAAATGCTCCGAAGGATTGATGATAAAGGTCAGGGTCGACTGTTCTTTGAGGAAGGAGACGAACACGGACATCACCTTTTTGGCGATATCCAGTTTTCCGGGAATGGAGCCGATGATGCCGCTGTAAAACATGACTGTCATACCCTGATTTTTAACTTCTTCCATTCGGGCAATGATGGCGTGGGCTTTCCTGTCGAGATCTGCATGGGAAAACTTGATCACGTCACGGTGCCTGGGCTTGAACGATACAATCACCTCGCCATCTATATCCGTTGAGATATTGAAAATGTCCTGGGTGAACTGAAAGCCCGTTTCAAACAAACGCCGTTTCTGGATCGATCCCCTCGATATAACGGCATCCACCTCTTTGAAAACACGGGCGAAAGTGGTTGACGCCAGAATCAGGTTAAAATCTTCATTGGTGCCGTCGGATATGATCAGAATATGGTGATCGCTGCGCAGGGTTTTGGCCAATTCGTTTTTATCTATGTTTTTGTTGTCTATCAGCAGGGCTTTGGCCAGTTCGGAATTCAATACCGGATCTTCCTGAGCATCAAAAAAATCAGCCTTGGTGAAAAGGGGCCCCTCCTTGAAGGCGATGATGATTTTGTGCCCCAGCATTGCCAGATAGCGGATAATCTTCAGGTCGAAGATGATTTCGCCGGATTCATCGGCAAGCCAGAGTATTTTCCGGTTCCCGTTGGATTCGTTTTGATGCATGCAACCCGACACACCCACAAAATCGAACAGTCGCTCTACGCCGCTGCCGGTTATTGGTTTTTTGAAAATGTTTTGATACTTTTTTTCCGAAAATTTTTGTGCCGCGTCTGATTCCCAAAGGGCGGGGTGACCTAAAAGGGATAGGCGACGGGAAAGCTCGATTTTTTCAATATGGTTTTTGATTGCCGGCAGAGATGCGGGCGCCGGTTCCAGGCCCGACCAGTCCATATAATTGATGGCATTGTTAAAGGCCTTGGAGTTCAGCACGGCCCGGGCATTCTTGTTGCGAAAGATCTTTTCCCGGCGGAAAGGGTCTTCGATCTGGGTGCGTTTTAAAAAAATGCCCAGCAGGCGTTTCAGCACCCTTGACGGGATCATGATATTATCTCTGGTTTCATGGTTGTACTTGATGAGGATTAGAGATTTTAAGTATTTTTTTTCGGTTTTGTCTTCGATCTGACGGTCGATGAGATCGAAGATTGTTTCGAGCCCCCGGGCATATTGTTCCTGCAGATAGACCGACGGCCGGCGGGCCATGATGGCTTCGTAGGTTTGGTCCGAGCATGGATAGTAGCGGCTGGTTTCAGCGATGTAGACCATGAACCTTATTTGTTCAGGTGTGGAGGCATGGTCGGGAAAAGAAAAATAATCCAGATGGTTTTCAATGAAAAAAGTGGTCTGCCATGCCTCGGCCTCGGCGTTTTGGGCATGCCGAAGGTTCTGCGGCTGTGAAATTTCAGGGATACCGGTTTTGTCGGGTTTGTCTGATGTCATATTCTCTCCTTCAGCCCGCGTGGTTTGCCGCGGGATAATTTTTTTCAAATCTGCCCGGCCGCAAGTATAAGCGCAGGGACCTGCATCAGCCCGGTGACCACCAGGTCGGCGGAAAGGCCGTGACATTCCCGGTGGTCCGTCCTGAGGCGCAGGGACCTTGCATCCCCGGCAAACAAGGCGGTTTTCATGCCGGCCCGGGTCGCGGGATAGATGTCGTTGAGCATATCATTGCCCACATAGAGTGTTGCGCCGGGGGTTATTTTTTCGTGCTCCAGAGATTTAACCGCCCGGTCGAAAATTGTCTGTGACGGTTTGGCACAGCCGAGATCACAGGAAAAAAATGTCAGGTCCTTTTCAAATCCGAGATGCTCCATACTTGATCCGAGCAGCCATTCAAACAGCAATGGAGTATAAAACTGGGCATTGGAAATGATGCCCGTAAGGATATTCATCTGCTTCAGTTCCCCCAGCATCTTTGCAAGATTCGGCATGGGATAGACCGGGTTGACTATCCATTCATACTCAATGGCGAAATTTTTTACCCGGTCAGGGTCGTTGATGCCAAGGACCTGCATCCAGATCTTTTCGATGCGGACTTCGGGACAATCAATACCTTTTTTTTTGCTTTTTTTATGGTCGGCCCGGACAGCGGCCCATAAATTGCCCTGCAGATGTCCGGGGTCAGCCCGGATGTCATATTTCTCCAGCAGCCCTGCCAGGCGCCCGGCATTTTTGTCCTGTTTTGCACTTATGCCTATGTCACCGGAGGCACTGATGAACAGGGTGCCGTAGATATCAAAGAGGACGCAGTGAATTTGTTTTATGGGGTTTCCAGACGGCTTTAATTCCGTGGGGATCGGGTTCATAGGACGCACATATTCGGCGATAATATTTTTATCCGGCATAGGGACTCCATTTCAGAAGGCTGAATTGGTTCGGTCGGAGAAAACTGCGTAGCAGATGCTGCCGGTCTATCCGCTGAGTGACCGGTTTTTCAATAATTTTTTGATATGCCCCGAGTAAGTTATTCGTATATTCGGCTTCATTGTATGTGTCCAGCACGGCGGCCCGGTTTTTGCTTATAAGTTTATTTGGATTTTTTACATATCCGGGTTCGGCCAAAAAGGGGTTTATGCCAATCAGTTCACGCCGGGCCGGTTTATCCTTGATGATTCTTGAGAGCACCTGCCGCTGAAACTTTTCATCCAGAAGGCCCAGATCGATCTTGTCACCGTACAGAATGGCGGATAGTGCCTTTTGGATATCGATATCGCAGGGATGCAAACCAAAATCGCGGCAGACCGTGCGAAAAACAGTCTCCCAACGTCTTGAAAACGCCTTTGAATCGATCCATTCCAGAGGGATGCGGATGCTTGAATAGAGATGATTCAGATTGATGCCGGTTTTTTCAAAATCATGACATATGTCCGGCAGCTTTCGGCCCCAGAGCATTTTGTCGGCGGTCCAGGGTTCCAGAAAGGTAAACCCGAAGCCTTCGGTGATACTGGTGGTGATCAGCGACCCTGCGTTGCATACCAGGTCGCTGAAATCATTATTCAGTCCGGCTTCAAACTCCACAGCCAATCGGTGCGTTTTTACAAAGCGTTTCCAGTCGCTGTAGCTTTTCCAGTCCATGGGGCTGTTGGGCGGCAGGGTAATTCGAAGCGATTCGCCATGGGCCAGGAAAAGAGATAAAAACAGGGCTTCACCGATATTTTTGCGGCGGATGGCACGCACCGGGTACAGGACATAATCGGCAACCGCCTTTTTGTCTTTCCGGGGCAGTGGCGTGATGGTGTTGAATACCCGGTGCAGGCCATGGGGCTTGAGCCCGCATTTTAACAGGATGTTGTAATCCCGGGAGTTGATGACGCCGTAGTGGCAGTCCACAGGATATTCTTCATCATGAAAATAGTTCTGGGGCCGCCCGTCTTCGGCAAAATCATGGATCTGCAGAAACAGGGTTATTCCCCTGGACTGAAGCGCTTTAAGAATTTTAAGAAAGTTTCTGTTTTTGGCAAGGGTGGGATTGTGAACATGCAATATATCACAGCCGTCGGGCCAGTAATTGAAAATTGCATTGACCGCTGCATCGGCCACTTGCCCGGGATCATGCAGGGTGTCTCCTGGAATATCGTAGCCAATCCCGGGAATGGTTCGGGTTTCAATCCTGCCGGTGGATTCCGGCATTTCACCTGTGAGCAGCATCACTTCGCAGGCCGGAGAAACCGCCTTGATCTGCTGTTGCAGCACCGTTGTGACGCCGCCGGTTTTGAGATGGTAATGGAGAAATGCAATTTTCATGTTCTATTCTTTTGATGTGGGACGCGCAGCCATATCTCAAGCCGTTCAAGGCCCTCGGCCGTGGAAACTTCCGGCGCATACCCCAGATCCTGTTTGGCGGCGCTGATGTCAAACCAGTGGGAGGTAGAAAGTTCATTGGCCACAAATCGGGTCATCATGGGTTCGTCATCTATTCTAAAGGTTTTGTAGAAAAATTCAAGTAGGGCGCCGGCGATCCAGGCGATTTGAAACGGTACTTTACGGGTGATCGGTTTTTTGCCGCCGGCGGTCAGTATCCGGTTGACCATTTCCCATAAAGGCAATGGTTCGTCCTGGCTGATAAAATAGACGCGGCCGGAAAGCTTTGGATTGCCGGCCAGTTTCTCAGCCGCCAGGATATGGGCTGAAGCAGCATTGTCAATATAAATGGTATCCACAACGTTTTTACCGCTGCCTACAATCCAAAGCCGGTTGGCCCGATCTATAATCCTGGGCACCAGGTGGTTGTCTCCCGGTCCCCATATCAGGTGGGGCCTTAAGATAATTGCCTTCAGGTCTTTGGACGCAGCCTCCAGAACGGCTTTTTCGGCCAAAGCCTTGGTCTTTGGATAATGAGTGTGGAATCGTGTCGCATAGGATGCGGATTCATCAACACCTTCCATATTTTTGCCGTTGAAAACAACACTGGGGCTGCTGGTATAGATCAGCCGTGAAATCTTGTGCTTCCGGCAGGCGGCAATGATATTTTCAGTGCCGGTGACATTGGTATCATAATAATCGGAATATTTCCCCCATACACCCGGAAGCGCTGCCACGTGAAAAACCAGATTCATGCCCTGACAGGCCTTTGCAACGGCCCTTGAATTGCGGATGTCGCCCTTTATCTGATTTACGTGCAGACGGTGGAGCTCCGGATATGATTTTCTGGAGAAAGTGGTTACACGGCAGCCTTTTTCAATGAGCCGCTTTACGATAGCCTTGCCGAGAAAACCGCCACCGCCGGTAACCAGTACATTTTCAGGTCTGGTTTGGATCATGATGATGCCTTTTTGTGTTACCGGTGGGGGATTGGTAACTCAGGATTTTGGAATTTGGTGTTAAACCATCCATTTTTCATCTCCATATTGTGAGGTTGGTTCCATAATTGTATTACCAATTCCGTTATTTAACTTATCATTTTGCCAATTTCTCGGGTTATTTTTAATATAATTCGATATACGAAAATAATTATTTTCGTTGCGAATAATATGGTCGTAAAATCGTGTTTGCCATTCAAATTCGCACCTTAAACGGTGGGCGTGTTTTGTAACCGCCGATTTGTACGAACCAATTACACGCGACACAGAACCCGATTTTGGTGATATTGCCGCCATTTTGTGGGTTTTGGATTGTTGTGTATTCGTTGACGGTTCATCCGTACCGCCCATTTGTTCCATCGGATTTGTTGCCACCTTCGTAGAGACGATGCATGCATCGTCTCTACACCCAACGCATGCATCGTCTCTACACCCAACGCCATTACCACCATCCACAATTTCCAATATTCCATGAATATGGTTGGGCATTACAACAAATTGATGTAATTCGATATTTTTTTTGTGATTTTTTATTTCATGCCAAAACATATCCGCCAATCCGCCAATGTTTGATAATTGCATTTCGTTATCAACAATTTTGCCAAAATAATGTTTGCGGTTATGCGTGCAGATGGTAATAAAATACAAACCCGCCTGCCTGTAATCGTAACCCTCTAATCGGCCAGATTTTATGCGATACTTATTTTGGTATTTGTTATCCATAATTCCCTTACCCTTTTGCCATTTTTGAAAGCAATAAAATCGAAATTTGGATATTGTCATTTGTAATTTCCGGTTTATCCGGATCAGGTATTTTTAATTTTACCGGCGGCCCACGAGGCCAGTTTCTCACGGAAAATTTTGGCGTTGTGCCGGATATCCACGGGAAAGGATTTGTGGAATAACAGATCTTTTATCGGTTCTGTCATGGGATTTTCCAGGGCCTTTTCAAGCAACCGGGCTTTCAGGGCGTTGAGGTCCCCATCAGCATGTTCTTTTTTGAGCTCGATACAGATCACCGGCCGCTGTTTGCCTTTGGGGCCGATGCCTACCAGGGCCGATCTGAAAACCGCCGGATGATTGTTAAAAACCGCTTCGCAGGGCACCGTAAACATGGGGCCGTCGCTGGTGGTTACCTGGTGGTTCTTACGCCCGCAGAACCAGTAGCGACCCTTTTTGTCCTGCCAGCCCAGGTCGCCCATGCGATGCCGAATGTCCTCATTGTCTCTGATTTTGGCCAGGGCGTTATCTTTGGGCCGCCTGAAATATTTTTGAGTTACCAGATCCCCCTTTACCACTATTTCGCCGATTTCACCCTCTTTGACAATGAGTTTTTCCGACCAGTTTTCAATGGGGGAATCGCTGATTTTGATTAATTTGACATCGATATCATTGATGGGGCGGCCCACGCACATGCCGTACCCCTTTTCACTCAGTTCCCGGGTTTCGGCCAGAATTTCGCGGCTGTCGATGGAGATAACAGGTACTGCTTCGGTGGCGCCGTAAGGGGTATGTATCCGGGCTTTTTTATGCATCATGCCGGAAAACTGCTGGATATTGGCGGGAGATACGGGAGCTCCCGCAGAGATTACCCGTTTCAAGGAGGGCAGCTTTATGTTGTTGGCCCTTCCATAGGCCCCTACCCGGTTTAAAAGGGCCGGAGATGCGAACATATTGGTGACCCCCTGGTTCCAGATGGCTTCAATGATTCGGGTCGGGTCCACCCGGGCCGGTTGGGTGGGGTCCATATCCGGGATGACGGCGGTCATTCCCAGGGCCGGGTCAAACAGCGCGAAAAGGGGAAACGTGGGCAGGTCTATTTCATCGGGCGTGATATCAAAATGGGATTTGATCTGTCGCACCTGGGCATCGAAGACGCCATGGGTGTAGACAACCCCCTTGGCCGGTCCGGTGCTGCCGGTGGTAAACAAAATGGCGGCGGTTTCATCCCGGCCGGTACGGGCTGCTAAGTAGGGTTTTCGCTGATCTTTTTGCAGATCCTGCAACGTATACCCGCCCCGGAACCAGCGCCTTCCCACCGTTACCCATATTTTGACGGTACTGAAATATTTTGGACAGAGTTTGCGCAGCAGGTGGGCTTTGGGGATGCCGATAAAGGCTGCGGGACGGCCTTCCTGCAGACAGCCGAGCATGCGGCGGATTCCCATGCCCGGATCCACCATCACCGGTATGGCCCCGGTCTTGAACAGGGCAAAGGTGAGGGCAAAGAAATCCAGGCTCGGTTTTACCATCAGGATGGTCCGTATTCCCCGGCGGATGCCGATGCTCTCCAGGCCTGCGGCAATATTGTCCGATTCTCTGTCAAGCTGCAGGAAGGTGTAATGGGAATAGGTCACCCGCCCGGCAGGATCACGGCCCACCGGAAAGACCACGGCGCGCTTGTATGGCTGGGTTGTCGCCGTTTTTTTAAGATAGCGGGAAATATTGATATAATCCCCGTTTTCACTGTTCGTGTCGGGGGTATGTTGGATGCTGTCCATGAAGTTTGTCCGTTTAATCGATAAATTGCCGTACCCGGCCGATAATTTTTTCCGGTATATCTTCTATCAGATAGTGACCGGCATCATCAAAAAGATGGGACATAGCTCCCGGAAAGCGCCGGCGCCATTCCCTGTAGTAGTCCAGATCGAATACAAAGTCGTGCCGGCCCCATAAAATCAACATGGGAAAGGGTGCCAGACAATGAAGGTTATCGTCCACATATTTGACAAGGCCATAGCTCGGATCATCCTCATAAAGGGGGATATCCTGCACAAATTTCAAGGTGGCTGTTCGATTGTGCCAGGTGTTGTATGGAGCGATAAGGCCTTTTTTAACATCCCCGGGGAGCTTTTTTCGGGGAGCCATATACAGGGCCGCCCGTGCAAAGAGATTGCCTCCAAGGACTGCCGGAACTGCAAAGGGTGTTATCCTGCGGATGATTTTCAGTCGTCGCGGTATCTGTTTGCCCCCCGGCGGGAGAAATCCGGACGTGTTGGTGATAATCAACCGATCGATCATTTGCAAGTGATCCAGGGCCCAGGCCGCTCCGATCATGCCGCCCCAGTCATGAACCAGCAGCGTGATTTTCTCCCTGATATTCAGATGCTCCATCAGGGCGGCAAGGTCGTCGACCCGGGTCTTGAGCCGATAGTCATAGTTGGCAACAGGTGGTTTGTCGGAAAGACCGCATCCCATGTGGTCCGGCACGATGACCCGGTGGCCCGGGGCCAGGGCCGTGATCAATTTGCGAAAGTAAAATGACCATGTGGGATTGCCGTGAAGCATGAGTATCGGCGGTCCGCTGCCTTCATCCAGATAGTGGTATCTATGACCGTTTATCAAAAGAAAGCGGGAGCTGAAAGGATACAGGTGCCTGAAAGGTGAGATATCGCAGTTCATTTTACCAGTCCACCCCCAGCATCAGGCAGTTTAAACCGCTGCCGATGCCTAAAAAACCGACCTGGTCCCCTTTTTCCAGAAATTCCCGCTCTTCGGCAATGGCAGCGGTGATAATCAACGATACGGTACCGATATTGCCAAGATGCCGAAAAGTCGCAAAATCTTTTGAATCCGGAATGTTAATGGCATTTAAAATGGTTTTCCGATGGGTGGGACCCACCTGGTGGCAGATGATTTTATCCGGCTTGTCATCAGGCCATGCCAGTTCCCGGCGCAGGGCATTGAAGGTTTCAATGCCCAGGGCTACTCCATTTTGCAGGACTCCCACGGAATCGGTGTGCATCACATGCCTGGCGCTGGCCGGTATGCCCGTGTCCGGCCCCCAGATACACAGGCGATGATGGCGCACGGCGTTTTTTACAATTCCGCCCAGAAGCCGGTGGGCATCACCGGAAAAAGAGCCGTTGGTTAAAATAACCGCGGCCGCACCCGATCCGCCGGTCAACGTTGCAACGGTTTGTTTGAAGAGATCCATGTCCCGGGCTTTGAGCAGGTTGTCGATGGTGGTGTCCACAATCTGGCGGCAGGACTCACAGGCCACGACCAGGCCGGCCCTGATCTGGCCCAGAGCGATGGCATTGGCCGCCTGGAGCATGCCGTTTAAGATACCGATGCAGGCATTGGAGATATCATATACCTGGGCTGCAGAACCTATGCCCAGACCGTCCGCCACGGCACAGGCCGTAGCCGGTTCCAGATTTTCCCGGCACACCCCGCCGTAAACCAGCATGCCGATCTCTTTCGGGGCGATGCCTGCAGCATCCAGGGCCTTTTCTCCGGCAGATACTGCGCCATGGGAAAGTTTGAAATCTTCATCCCAGTAACGGCTTTCACGGATACCGGTAATGGCTTCCAGTTGACCTTTTTGAAAATGCAGGGCCTTGTAAACCGGCGCCAGGCGCTTTTCAATATCATCTGCAGTCACCACGTTCGGGGCCAGTTCATAGCCTATGGATTCGATAAAAACATTTTTATAAAGCATGGGTTGTCACCATTTTAATCCCGAAATTGTCCATTTTATAGATGCAGAGCCCGTCTATTTTCAAGAGGCCGTTTGCCAGAATCATGGGGCCGGGTGTTTCCTGAATCCCAGTGATGACAGCCTCGATCTGGATGAGGGAGCTGCCCGGCAGGATCTGTCCGCGATAGGTCCAGTCGTGGGCCGTGCCGGTAACCAGGGAGAACCCATGCGTGTCGGCCAGGCGGGGCCATCGTTTTAACGCCGCATATTTAAGGAGCTGGATAAAAGATTCCAGGCCCAGAGATCCAGGGCATACCGGATCTTGAAAAAAATGGGCCTTGAAAAACCATTCCTTTGGATCCACCCGTTTGCTGCCGCGGATAAATCCCAGCTTTTTCGGGCCGCCTTTTGGGGCATACCCATCGATGGTGTCGATCATGCTCAGGGCCGTTGCCGGCATGGCGG